>Ga0163149_10007869_pt1 | contig 10652 bp, 13 predicted proteins | sample OliLakLV19MP5G1_FD_148604 | JGI IMG/M metagenome (GOLD analysis project Ga0163149, IMG submission 148604) | Freshwater microbial mat bacterial communities from Lake Vanda, McMurdo Dry Valleys, Antarctica - Oligotrophic Lake LV.19.MP5.G1 | ecosystem: Environmental > Aquatic > Freshwater > Lake >...
CGCATCCAGCGGATGCCCTTCTGTGTGGTCGATCAGGTCCTAGATAAACCTCATCGTCCCTGCTCAGAGGGGCATTCGTGCGTCACGACCCGCCCATCACCAATACTTGACCGGTGGATCTGGGCTGAGGTCATACCAGCGGTAGCCCGTCACCGTGTCCACCCGCGCCGGCTGTAAGAGCCCGACCTCCTCCCAGTGGCGCAGCATCCGCCGAGAGGCTCCCGTGCGATGCGCCAGCTCCCCGATGCTCAACATGTCGACGCCCACGTCACACGCTCCCACGGTGTCAAGGTCAAGGACGGGCCGTCAGTACGCCCGCTGGGTATCCCGATGAGCGACCGGCGACCGCTGCCAGCCGTCGTCGGACGTCGTCCTGGCCCCCGAACCCGGCTGCAGGGTGCCACCTGGGGCGGGTCCGGTAGAGGATGGGTCACCGAGACCAGCCCACAGCCCGCATCACTGCCTCGGCAACCTGGAGCCGGTCGAGGTCCGTCGCATCGACGACCGCGTCGTCGACGGCGGCGCGCTCAAGGATCGCGTGCAACTCCCCGCAGCGAGGCAGGTGCCAGTCCAGCGCCGCAGCGTCGTCGCGGTGTCGCTGCCTCAGCCGCTGCTGGATCGTGGCGACGTCGGTGCGTACCCGCACGACGGTCAGTGGCGCCGCGACAGCCGCGGCGTACCGGCTGCGGAGACTTGGCTGCTCAAGCACCCCGGCAAGGATGAGGAGCCGTGCTCCTGCCCGTCGGTAGGTCGCGGCCACCGCTTCGAGGTTCTCCAGCTCCACGGCGTTGTTGAGCGGGTCCTCAGGAGTAGCGGGCCAGACGCGGCGCAGGGCGTCGAGGTCGACGACGGCGTGCGGCACATCCTGTACGGCGAGCAGCTGACCGACCGCCTCCGCGGCCGTCGACTTGCCCGCCCCGACCGTGCCGTTGATGAATACCGCGGCCGGTCCAGTCTCGGCTCTCACCATCCGGCACCTTAACGATCATCACCACGCACGCCACATGACCATCGGCTACCGGAGTAGTCGTACCTGGACCGGCACGTCCAGATTGGCCCACACGCGGTCGGCGGTGAGGACGTGCGGCGGATCGCTGCGGACGGTCAGGGCGAGGCAGCAGCGGTCCCCGAGGGACAGGGACCGTCCGCCGGGCAGGCCGCGCAGTGCCCCGGCGAGTTCGGCGTCGGCTTCGGTTACCGGTTCGACCCGCACTCCCGCGGCGCCGAGCAGCTCGCGTAGTCGCGAGGAGTTCACGTCCTCATCGACCAGCTTGCCGATGACCTCGGCGAGGTTGGCGGCGCCCAGCACGGAGCCGGGCAGGGCAGCCAGGACGGCGTCGGCCCCGGGTTCGTCGTGCAGGAGAGCGAGGACGGCGGAGGCGTCGAGCACCGTCATTCGCTGGCTGCAGCCTGACGCCGCTCGAAGAGCAGCTCCTCGACCAGGGAGCGAGAGGCCGGCACCGAAGCGGCCAGGCCCCGTAGCTCGGCGGCGGCGTCCTGCTGAGGCTGCAGGACGAGGCGGCGGCCGGCCAGGTGAAGGTGCAGGCGGTCTCCGGGAGCCAGTCCGAGCGCGGAGCGGACCTCTGCGGGGATGACGAGGCGTCCCTGCTGTCCGAGCACGAGTATGGCATCCATGGTTCAAGCATGGCACGGGCCGAAGCAGCATGCCACTGTCGGCTGTCGGGGTCTCCAGCAGCCGATCGGCTGGGAACAGGTCGGCGCCCGCCGGGGTCGTTCGTCAGTGGCTCCCTCCCACGGGGCGCGGCGGTGTCCGGCGGTCACCGACTGCCGACGGCCGTTGTCGGCCGTGGGGGCTGCGCGGGCCATGACTGCCTGTCGCGGTGCGGGTTCTTGACGCCGTGCCTGAGCGGTGCCCCAGGCTCGCGGGAGATGAAGGAAACGCGCTGGTCAGGACCGGTACAGCGGACGGTCTTGAAAACCGTTGGGCGGGTCACCACCCGTCTCGTGGGTTCGAATCCCACGCCCTCCGCTGACCAGGGTAAAGCGCCGTTGACCTGCGAGAACGACGCTGGCCTGCAGGAACGTCGCGCATGCGGGTCGTCAGGAGCTGACCACGCTCTGGAGAGCCGTGAGACGCGTCCGGCTGTCAACGACGGCCAGCGGCCGTCGTCGGCTCTAAGGGCCGAATGTGGGTGCGCGTGCCTGAGGGGTGCCTGAGAATTGGCCGCTCGACGAGCCGCTCAGACCAGGGTCTGCGGCGCCGTGCTCGTCGACGAGGTCACCGCGGCCGGCCGCGACGAACAGCTCACCGTTTCCGACGCCGGTTCGACGCGTGGGGTTGAGGCCCCCGAGGTGTCCGGGCGCTTGCACCGGTTTGGCCTGAGTAGCCGCCGGGTCCTCAATCGGAGGCGGCGACGGTGACCGGGCGCGCGGGCACGACGGAGGCGTCGACCACCTCGCGGTCACCGAGCGGCTCGGCGAGCTCGACGGTGAAGGGGGTCCCCGGGTTGCTCGGGCAGTTCTGGCCGCCTGGCAAGGGTCGCACCCCGACCCGAAGCCGGACCTGTGTGGCGGTCTCCGCCAGGTCGACCTCGATGCGGCCGTCGGCGTCCTGTCCTGACGCGCATGCCCGCTCCTGGATCAGCAGGTCGAGGGTGCTGTCCTCGGGCGCTGGTGTGTCCGCGAGGGTGACGTCTGCTACTTCCAGACCGGTGTCGTCAACCAGCCGTGGCGCGCAGGGGCCAGCCGACATCAGCATCCAGGTGCCGTCGGGCACGTTGCTGGAGCCGGTGATGCGCTCCAGGCTGCTGGACTCGTGCGTGCGGATGTCACCGCCCCCGTTGTCGAAGGGTTCCTCCAGCTCGCGGACGAGGTCGACCCGGCCGTCGTCCTGGTGCACCACAGACCAGTCCAGCGTCGGGTCGAAAGCGGGGTCCCCCAGGTCGTCCACCGCGCCCGCCGGCCCCCCGGTCAGCGAGGACGCGGGCGGGGCGTCGGCCAGCTCGTCGGCGTCGTAGACGCTGCCGCCACACTCGACCGTCCTCGAGCCGTCGCCTCCACCCGGCTCGCCGCCGCCAAGCGGCTTGAAGTTGCTCGCCCCCTGCCCGCAGCCGGTGAGCAGCAGTGCCCCCAGCACGGCGGCGGTCCTCATCCCTTCCCGCATGGCCATGAGACGCAGCATCCAGCACCGCGGTTCCCTGGCGAGGCGCTCAGGGTGCCCGTGCGCGGGTTCGTGGATGCGCCGGCCGGGCGGCGCGAGCGCAGAGGCTGCAGGAGCACGCACCGTCCCGCACGGGCCCGCGCAGCGTCGTGGTGATCGCCTGTCCGTCGCGGTGCTGTCAGGCTTGGGCCTTGCGATAGGCACGAGATGGACTGCGAGGTGGAGCGGTTGCCTCTAGCCGTTCCTGCTGCACGAGGCGTGTGAGGTATCGGCTGGTCATCGCGTGGCCGAGGCCTGTCGCGGCGGCCACCTGCGCGGTGGTGTAGGTCCCACCCTGGACGAAGAGCGCCTCGATCTCCCGCGACCTGTCGTATCGACGCCTTGCCTGCGGTTCGGAAGCGCTGCTCGACGAGCTGCTGGCAGCAGCGCTGAAGTCCAGCTCAGGCTGCTGCCTGGAGTCCTGGTTCAGGGCGGCGGAATCAAGGAGGAGGTACTCGGCGTAGCGGCGGCCACCGGAGCGGTAGGCGAGTCCCCGCGCCACCAGGTCAGCCAGTGCGTGGGTGGCCTCTCGGCTGTCGAGGCCCAGCTGACGCAGGGTGCCGTTGGACACCTGGCGGCCTTCGCGCATGAGGGCGAGAGCGCTGATCTGACCCCGGCTCAAGCCGGGCTGTCCGAGGTTCTCGATCCAGCGCAGCGTCTCCGGCGTCAGGAGGGTGTGCTTGGGGAAGGTGATGGTGAACCTGCTGAGCCTGCTGTCGAAGGTCGGCAGGGTCAGATCGGCTCGGCGCAGGCGGGCGAGCATGTCGGGGATGCCGCTGCCGCGGTTGTCGGCGACGACCTGGTCGGTGCCCGGTAGGTAGACGTCGCCCAGCAGGGGGATGAGGTAGCCGTTGCGTGAGGAGGAGACGCCTTCCTGGCCGAGGTCGTCAGGGGTGACGGTGCCGAAGAGTCCTCCGGGGTTGCGGATGACGAGACGGTCGACGTACAGCTCGACCTGGACCTGGGTGCCGCGCGCGTGCCGGCTGTAGTCCCGGTGGGCCAGGGCGTTGGTGACGGCCTCGCGCAGGGCCTCCACCGGGTAGTCACCGACGTCCTCACGTCCGAGGCCGCGCACGTGACCGGAGGTCCGGGTGTTGCGCAGGATGACCCGGACGGTCTCCTCGATAATCGCGGGGATGGGCCCGCGAATGGTGGCGTTGTCGGTGAAGCGGGGCGCTCCTTCGGGGATGGAGTCCTTGTGCGTGCCCGGGACCGCGATGAAGGTGACGCACAGCTGGGGGAGGAACTGCTGCGGCCACTGCCCCAGGGTGAGCAGGCCCGCAACGGTGACTCCGACGTGGTCGTCAACTCGGCGCAGGACGCCGAGCCTCAGCAGCGCGACCTCGTCGTCGACGGCGCCGAATGCACTGGGTTCGCGGTTGCGGACCCGGCGCAGGAGCCGGTCCACGGCGTCTCGGTCCAGGTCGGCCACGGACGCGTCGGTGACGAGCTCGTGGTCGTCGAGGGGCTGACCGCGGTTGGCGTGCAGCAGGTAGATCTCGTAGGCGGTCATCAACCGGTCGCCGTCACCGCCGCGGGTGTACGAACCGCCCGTGATGCCCTTGGCTGTGACGAAGCAAGGCTTCGCGTCCGGCGTGAGCTCGGCAACTGTCGCGACGACGACCTGAGCGCCCTCGAAGTCCTCGATCTGGATGTCGGCCCGGACCGGTGGCTCGAGCGCGTCGCTGCACAGCGACGCGAGGTCGTCACGGATCTTCGCCGCGTCGAAACCGGGAGCGGCTTGGAACCCGATGCCCTCGTCCAGGCCCAGGAGCAGGACACCGCCCCGGTCGTTGCTGAAGGCGGACAGCGTCTCGCGTGCGCTCTTGGGGAGGCCACCGCCGGCCGCCTTGGCCTCGACCGACGGCAGGTCCGTGGCACGCCGCCGCAGCAGCCGGACCAAGGACGGAAGGTCCGGGTCGAGCAACTCAGTAGTCACGGCCTTAGTATCGACCTATCGGCGAAAGTAGCAAGTAAGTATCGAGTTTTCTATTGAGTGGCGAAGCGAGCGGGGCCTGGCGCGAGATCGCTGCCAGGCCGGTCGGTATCGGCGCATGACGCGAATCGAGTCCAGCAACGTGGTTCCTGCCGCCGTGCCTGAGCAGTGCCCTGGCCCCCTCCGGATCGACAGGAAAGTGCAGGTCAGGCCCAGTACGGCTGGCGGTCTTGAAAACCGTTGGGCGGGTCACCACCCGTCTCGTGGGTTCGAATCCCACGCCCTCCGCTCAAAATGAGTATGCCGACCTGCCTGGGAGTCGTGAACGCGCTGGGCGCTGTTGTCCGCAGGCGTCCGCACCGGGACAGTTGGGACGTATAGGCCGAGCCTCGGGGAAGCTGCTTTGCATCGATCCGTGCGTGTGGGGACCCGGCTGAGCGGCGGATGGGCCGACAGGTCCGCCGCGGAGGACGTCCTGCAGCGTGTGGGGTGCAGGGACGATCTCGGACCCCACCCCCCGCCGGCAGCGGTCGACGAACGCTTGACATGCCGTGTTCGTGACCGGCCGGCGTCACCGACCCTTGCTCAGCCCCACTTCGCAGGGTGAGAGCGGAGCGGCATGCGCAGCTCGTCACTGCGACCGTAACTAAGGGTAGCGGTATCAGTGCTAGGCGTAGCGCTTGGTTACGAACGTACGAACTCTACCCAGTTCTCTCACCCGCCGTGATGGGTCGTCGTAGATTTCGCCGAGGCGGTACAGCTATCGCCTCCCGCATGTCGAACCATCCCTTCCGTAGAAAGCGAAAATGATAAACGCCGAGACCACGACGGTGCCGTCCGCGCGCACCCGCACAGTTCCTGCGCTATTCCTGCCGACGCCGCCGACCGAGGAGCAGAAGTACGCCTACCTCGGCCGGGAGCACCGCTGGATTTTCCCGACATCGGCCCTCGCGTTCGCCGCCATCATGATCAGCCTGATGATATTCAGTCTCAGTCACGTGGCGCTATGGGCGTTCTTGCTCCCGCTTGCGCTCTACACAATGACCATGGCCCTCTCCGGCACGACAAGCTTCAGGCGCGGCAGCATCCGCGGCACAGAGCACCGAGCCAACGTCGAGACCTGGGTGCCGTCCTACCTCGACAGCGTCGACGTGTTCCTGCCCAGCGCCGGTGAAGCGCTGGAGATTCTCGACAACACCTACTGTCATGTGGCTGACCTCCAATGGCACGGTGTGCTGAACGTCTACGTCCTGGACGACAGCGCTCGGCCGGCCGTCGCTGATCTCGCCGCCGCGTACGGCTTCACCTACCGCACCCGTCCCGACCGCGGCGTGCTCAAAAAGGCCGGCAATCTGCGGTACGGCTTCGATCAGTCGGCGGGTGACGTCATCGCCATCTTCGACGCAGATTTCGTGCCTCGACCGGACTACTTGTACGAGCTCATGCCCTACTTCGACGACGAGAAGGTCGCGATCGTGCAGAGCCCGCAGTACTTCGAAACACTCCGGGACATGCACTGGATCGCCAAGCACGCCGGCAGCACCCAGGAGATGTTCTACCGCTGGATCCAGACCGCACGTGATCGCTTCGGTGCGGCCATCTGCGTAGGAACGTGTGCGCTGTACCGCCGGTCGGCTCTCCTGCAGTCCGGTGGATTCGCCCCGATCGCTCACAGCGAGGACGTGCACACCGGCGTCAACCTGATGAAGGCCGGCTTTCGGGTGCGCTACGTGCCGGTGAACGTCTCCGCTGGCTTGTGCCCGGACACATTTAGCGCCTTCGTCAATCAGCAGTACCGGTGGTGTAGCGGGAGTCTGTCGCTACTGCGGAATCCGACTTTCCACAGGCACTCTGCGATCAGCAGACGACAGCGCATGTCGTTCTTCGCGGGCTTCCTGTACTACATCAGCACCGCCGTTAACGTGGTTCTGATGCCGCTGCCGCCTCTGATCATGATCTGGGTGTTCACCAGCGATATCAAGCCCTCGAACTCAGTGTGGATGATCGGCAGCATGCTCATGTGGATGCTGGTTTACCCGCTGGTTCACAAGAGCCGCTGGTCTCTGGCGACGCTGCGTGTGCAGTACCTGTACTCGTGGGCGCATGCCGTGGCCACGGTCAATCATGTGGCCGGACGTACCAAGGGGTGGGTGGCCACCGGCGCGGCGAGCAAGAGCACCCCGATTGCCTCGAGTGTGAGACGCGCACTTCTGGCGCACGCCGTCGTGACTCAGATCGGGATCGTCACCGGACTGGTGTACGCCACGCGGGCCGTGGGCCTCGATCAGGTATGGGCGATGATCGCTCTGGCGCTGGTCAACGCCTACGTCGTGCTCCCGGCGGCCTGGGCGGCTGCGGTCGACCCACTGAACGATCTCGCTGCCCGGGTTCGCGCGACCTGGCGCGCTCCCGGCGATCAGGTCATCGACCTGACCGACAGCGCGCTGGCAGTGCCGACCGATGCTTCTCCGGCGGTGCCGGTCGCTCGACGCCAGGTCGAAGTTCCGAACATCATGAGCATATAGGCTGTCGAAAAGGGGTCGTTGACATCCGGAAACGTCCTCTCGCCTCTCGCCATAGCTTGTTCCAAGTCGTCGGTGCGGCGTGGTGTCGCGCCGGTGACGAGGTAGAGGGGCGGGCACGGTAAGTGCCGGGATCGTGGTGGGTATCTGACATCCGCCCCGAGTCACCGGGAGGCCAGCCGTGCCCGCACCCGTACCTTCCCTCATCCCGACCGCAGCTACCGTGCGTGAGCGAATCGGGGAGGCCGACCCGCAGGTCCCGATGGTGCTGTGGCAGGTGCTGTCCACGATCACCGACCCTCGGGCCCGGCGCGGGCGTCGCCACGACCTGGCCACCGTGCTGGTGCTGTCCCTGGCGGCCGTGCTCAGCGGGGCCTGTTGCCTGGCCGCGATCACGGACTGGGTCAACGACAGGCCGCGCTGGTGCTGGGCTCGACTGGGGGTGCACCGCCGGAAGCCGAGGGGGTCAACGATCCGCCGGGTGGCCGTGTCAACTCGACTTGGCCCCACCGTGCCCCGGCTTGAAGTGGCCCCACCTTGCTGCCGTTGGGTGCGGGCGTGGGCGAGTCGGTAGCTGCTGGTCCCGGTCTCGATGATGTTCCCGCCGAAGGTGAGGCGGTCGACGATGGCGGCGCAGAGCCGGGGGTCGGTGAAGGTCTTGGTCCAGTCGCTGAAGCTGTCGTTGCTGGCGATCGCGACGGCGGTTTTCTCCTCGCGTTAGGTCAGGACCTGGAACAGCAGTTCGGCGCCACGCTTGTCGAGTTCCATGTAGCCGAGTTCGTCGAGGCAGAGCAGTTCGACCCGGCCGTAGCGGGCGATGGTCCGCGACAGTTGGCGTTCATCAGCGGCCTCGATGAGTTCGTTGACGAGCTTGGCCGCGAGGACGTAGCGGACCTTGTGAGCGGCTTGGGCGGCGGCGGTCCCCAGGCCGATGAGCAGGTGGCTCTTGCCCGTGCCGCTGTCGCCGATCAGGCAGAGCGGTTGACCTTTGCCGACCCAACCGCAGCCGGCGAGGGTGTTGATGGCGGGTCACCCTGTCGCGGGTGGTGCCCTTGCGGCCGCAGCAACGGCACCACTGGTCCGACTCGACAGTCCGGCAGGACAGCACCGCCCGGTCCGGCTCGAGGCGTTGCCCGAGGACTCGCAGGCCGAGTTCGTCGAGGCGGCAGAACGTGGTCAGGTCAGGGGCAGCAAAGGTAGATCTGGTGGAGTCCCTGTAATGTCGTCTGCCGCTGAGCGAAGTTCGGTTCCCGCCCTCGGCTGAGCCGTTGGGCTACGCCCCGGCCTCACCAACAAACGCAAAATGGCCTGCGCTCACCCCCAGGGGGGGAGCACAGGCCACTCCGTTCAGCGCAGGGCGGCTCAGTCGCGCCGGAACGCGTCCTTAGTGTTCTCGCCAGCCTGCTTGAGGTTGGCCTTCGACTGATCGGTCTTGCCCTCAGCTTCGAGCCGCTCGTTGTCGGTGACCTTGCCGGCGGCCTCCTTGGCCTTGGCCGAGGTTCTCAGCGGAGTTCTTGATCTTGTCGGCTGCACTCATGAGCAATCCTCACGTTGACGGATGGACTCTCGAGAGTTTGCCCGCTGGGGGATCCCCTCGCCAGTCGCTGCTACGACGGCCAGCCCGAGGCGGGCGCGTCGCGGACCGCTGGATAGCTACAAGCGTTCATGCAGCTCAGGGGCTATGTCGGCTCCCCTGGCCACACCTGATGACGCGCGTCTTGACGGTGCCGCCGAACGCTCGTTGACCGGGGTCGAGGCGCGTGCCTGAGCGGTGCCCCAGGCCCGCGGGAAATGAAGGAAAAGTCCTGGTCAGGGCCGGTACGCCCAGCGGTCTCGAAAACCGTTGGGCGGGTCACCACCCGTCTCGTGGGTTCGAATCCCACGCCCTCCGCTGGGGACGACTATGCCGCCCTGGCCAGGCGTCGTCAACGCGCTGGGTGCTGGTATCCACAGGCGTCCGTATCGGGCGATTGCGACGCGCAGGGAGAGCTCAAGGAGGCGCTCTGCTTCGATCCGTGTGTGGGGCCCCGACTCAGCGGGGGATCGGCCGACAGGTCCCCCGCGGAGGACGTCCCCGGTCCGGGCTGGATAAAACGCACGGTCAGCCCGTCGACCTCGATGTCTGCCGCGAGTGCCTAGGGGCTTGCCATGGGACCAAACGTAGACCGGCATGACGCAGGACGAGGCAGGACGACGCGGGGACGGGGCAGGGTTCAGCTCAGTCGTCCAGCCCGGCGAACACGTCGTCAAGGCGTAACCCCGCCCCGCGCTGCGGCCAGGCGACAACGTGGGTCTCGTGCGCCACGGAGCGGAGGAACTCCGCCTCGGTCACCCCGGACACGGGGAGCAGGAGGTGCGCCTGGCTGCGGTGCTCGCGCAGCCCTGCGAGCAGCCGGGGCTCGGTGCCCCTGGCCCGCACGTCGACGCCGATGCTCGCGTCCGGCGTCCCGCGCAGGTGGTAGACCAGCTCCGGCTGCCAGACCGGGTGGCCGAGGGCTCGGCGCCACCTGGTGCCGGTCGAAGCGAGACTGCTCGATGCAGGCATGCAGCAGGCGGCGCAGGCCGGGTCCGCCGTCCCGGCGGACCCGGTGGAACGCCGCGCTGGTGGCCCGGCTCATCGCGACATGGTCCGGGTGACCGGTCAGCCCGTCGGGCCCGAACGTCACGACGACGTCGGGGCGCTCGTCGTCGAGGAACGACGCCACGAGCGCCGCGAGCTCCTTCGCCGGCACCTGGTCAACGTGCCCGTCCTCGATGCCGAGCCAGTCGTGGCGGTCGGGCGCGCGTCCCACGGCGCGCCACCCTCTCTCGTCCTCTTCTCGGCGCAGCGCTCCCAGCCCCGCCTCGGGCACGTCCACCCCCGTCGCCACCTCGCCCGCGCCGCCGTCCGTGGCGTGCAGGACGACCAGGCCGAAGCTCGGGTCGTCTCGGTGCCGGGCGACCGAGCGGAACATGGCGTAGGTCTCGTCGTCCGGGTGGGCGAAGCATCCTGCGAGGACCCGGGAGGGTGCCGGATCGGCCACCGCCGGTGCAG
>Ga0163149_10007870_pt1 | contig 10650 bp, 8 predicted proteins | sample OliLakLV19MP5G1_FD_148604 | JGI IMG/M metagenome (GOLD analysis project Ga0163149, IMG submission 148604) | Freshwater microbial mat bacterial communities from Lake Vanda, McMurdo Dry Valleys, Antarctica - Oligotrophic Lake LV.19.MP5.G1 | ecosystem: Environmental > Aquatic > Freshwater > Lake >...
GTTATAGGCTGGCGTTCTTGTCTGTCGTGGGTTACAACCGTTTTTATGTCGTCCGTTACTGTCATTTGTCGAGTGCTTTTTTGTCTGGCTTGTATGTCGGGTGTTTTAATTTTTTTTGAAGCGTTGGAAAAGATATTTTGAAATTCTTTCTTGGGTGGCGAAGGTGGAAGCTCTTTTGTAATTTATGGTCTGTGAGTTGGCTTGTGTGAATTGCAAATGTGCTTACACCTGTGCGATGGCTTATAAATATTTCCATAAATGGTCTGCCCAAGCTTTGGCTAAAAGAGGTGGAACTGCGTTTCCAATCTGAACATAAAAGTTTCTTTTAGTTTTAGAATGTATTTTGAATGAGTCTGTAAATGATTGAATTCTTAATCCTTCTCTCAAGCTAATAAGTCGTGGCTTTGAATAATGAATATTACAACCAACATTTAACCTATTAAAATGTGTGTTTAATGTATATGAAGGGTTCTCTTTAGATAGTCTTCCATATGTAGTAGTTCTGCCACCTGTTTTTTTAAAATTTAGAATTCTAGTAGTAGAAATTTCATCAGGAACATTCATATAATTACCTCCTGGAGGTATGTGATTTATAAGTTCTTGGTCTTTTGCACTTGCATAAGGAGTAAAATGCAAATCAAATTTGCCATTTTGTCCAATTCTCATTAATTCTTGAAATTTATTTGAAGGTTTTTTTACATATTTTCCGACTCCCGTTTCATTAGTATCAGACAAATCTGATAATGCTTTATAAGCACTAATCCAATTTTCTTCTATGTGTGACTTCGGTGGTTCTGTGATTTGTATACTTTTTTTATTCCCAACAATAAAAACCCTCAATCGCTTTTGAGGAACTCCATAATCAGCAGCATTAAGTTTAAAAATTGAAGTTGTAAAACCTATCTTATTAAATGCCTTTACAAGATTGTCAAGAACCTTTGAACCATCTGGATTCTTTGCTGATAGTATTCCAGCAACATTCTCAAGAATGAAAAGTTTAGGCTTCACTTTTTTCAATACTTCTAAGTAAGACCACACCAAATCCGACCTGTCATCATCGGGGTTTCTTTTTCCAACTAATGAAAAGGACTGGCAAGGCGGTCCGCCAATTACAATATCTGCTTGAGGAATTACCTTTTTGTTAATTTTAGTAATGTCTCCAAAATAAATATGGTCACCTATATTGGCGCGATAAGTCTCGCAGGCATCGCTAAGTATATCATTTGCCCAAATTATTTCATATCCTGATTGTTTGAATCCTAAATCCAAACCACCACAGCCCGAAAACAGACTTACTACTTTCACTTTTTTCATATTCTTCTGTTTTCTACTAATTCTGCTAAAAACAATTCAAAATAATTCACCATTGCGTCCACAGAGGCAAACCCTAAATTATTTTTCAAGAAAATAATTCTGCCAATTGATAAGTCAAGGTTTTTTCTTGGAGTTGCCAATCCTTCATCTCCACTGAATTCAAGGTTTGCAATATTGAGTGCATCAAACTCTGTAACAATCGAAACAATTTCTGCTTGTGTAAATTGAACTAAGTCAGGAATTTTGAAACGCTTGATTTGAAATCCCTCTAACTTTCTTAAACCTTCTTGATTGTTTGCGCTTAATTCAAATTGAATTTGTCCAAATGTTGAAAGCAAAAATGCTGTAATGAATTTATATTGCTGTTCATCAGTTGCAGTTGCATTTTGGTTTTGTAAATCATTACAGTAAAAGAAATTTGTTGACAGAGTTAAATTGTGATTGTGTGGATTGTAATATACACAATGCTTAGTTCTGTCGGCTCTTGGGATTAGGATTTTGGGACTGATGGTATTCCTAAAAGCACTGTTTACGATAGTTCCCCATTTTGCTAAACCAAATTCAGTAACACAATCATCAAAGAGGTCAACCAAATCTTGATTAGCTTGTAATGCAACAGGTAAGGCGTTAGTTTCATTTCTGTCTGCTCTCGCAGGAAAGTGAAATGCTTTGTCGAGTTCAATATCATTAACAGTCAAAACATAATTCCTGCGTTGAAAATTATTTTGAATACCGAAACCTACATTTCCATTTAATGCAACTGGGATATCAATTCTTGTTCTTACTACACCTGCGTTTTGCTGTGCAGTTGTTAACCGCTTTCCTAAACCGAAATAATGATTTGCAGCATTGTCAAATGTTGGGAAAATAATTGTTGATGCTCCGCTTGCTTCTGCACCACCTCTTGAAACATCACCAAAGTGATGTTCAATGCTGACCAAGAAATTTAAGTTTGAAAAGTTATCGTAATTGCTGTCTTGCAAATACTGTCGCCAATTATCTGCTGCAACAAGTGTGTTTCTTGGAACGACTTTCAGTTTATATGAAGCTGTTACCGTGTCAGCATTTAAAGCAAGAATTGTTTTTATGTTTTCGGGAATCAACAAAACATTTTCATCAGCCACTCTTACAAATGATACATTTGGAGAGTTGTTTCCTTTCTTCAAAACCACAATCACAGTTGATACTACAAAATCTTCAAAATATTTTCTTGGGTAGGAAATGATTGCTTCAACTTTGTCAGAAATAAATTGCTTCAAATGTTCTCCATCTTCATTATTCAAAAACTTAGTCATCAGAATTATTCCTGCTTTTCCGTTGGCTCTTAAATAATGCCAAATGAAATTTGTGAAATAAAAATAGAGGTTAGGTTGTGAAGCATTCCTCACAAAACAATTCAGTCCTTGCGCATTTATAGCACCTATCATTCTTGATTTGTCTGCAGTTGTTATTGGAGTGTCGGGATTATCATTTCGTAAGAACGGAGGATTCATCAATACCACATCATATTGATTTGGTCTTGCATTATGAAATACATCTCCGATTAAAATGTTGGCTACTGTGGTATTATTAACCTGAGAAAGATTTTTTGAAAGTAGTCTGAAAGAAGAAAGTTGGGAAAGGAAAGGGTCAATTTCAATTCCGTCTATTTGTGATAAAATTTGATTGTGTGTCTTTATTTGATTGGCAGATGATGCAAGTAAATTTATTTGGTCGTAAGCTGCATCCAACAAAGCACCATCCCCGCAACCCGGGTCTAAAACTTTTGCTGAATGTGAATCAATGCAAAGAACCGCTAGCAAGTTTGACAATTCAGCATCAGACATAATTTTTCCTTTACGATGCAATTCTTCTCTGTCGTATATTTTTGAAGTGAGGAGATTGAAAGCATAAGAAGGTGATGAGTTGTCAGCAACTGCGTTGCTGTTGTGCTGAACAAAGCATTGAATTAAATCTTTGAAGTATTGTAAATAGTTTGCTGAAAAATTATCCGGAAAAATTCTTTGTCCTTGGTTCGGATGGTCAATAAAAATTTGTCTGAAATCTAATTGAATTATTCTGTTATAATTATTCGCTAAGTTGGTTATGAACTGCGGCAGCGTTGCATTATTCGGTGGGTAATTACGGAAGTGTGCTGCGTTTGCACTTGCCGTTTGAGTATAAAAATCTTTCAAGTAGGCATAAGCAAGCAACCTGAAAAGTTCGTAAAGGGTTAACTCTTTACGAACTGCTTCGGGATACCCTAACGAATTTTTAAGAGCAATATAATTGTTGTGAAAACTTTGGATTACTAATTCCCAACTGTTATCCCAATTGGGTGCAGCTCTGTTGAAGATAAGGGGAAGTATATTTTCAAAAGTAGATTGTAGGTCAGCAATTGATACAGTACCATCGTGATTTACTGGATTGAAAAGTGTGTGTTGTTTCGGGTTGTCTTTAAGCACACAACTTGTCAAAGGGACTCCTTGTCTGTCGGCAAGTAAAACCAGTCTTTCAATATTCGTTACGCAAAAATATTTGTGATATGTCGGTTCCCAATGAGTTCCAAAATCTGTTACATAAGACCTTGATTGGTTTTGATATCGTTGTGATTCAACATCCCTTTGCGTTCTCTTTACTTCAACAATAAAAATAAAACGCTGACTTGCTTTTAATCTGATGGCACAGTCAGGAATAGTTGAACTATTCGGAATGTTAGGATTGTGAACTACCTCTGCAATGCCATCATAACCACAACTTACCAATGCATTATTTAATGCTAATTCAACCGCAGGTTGAAAAACACTTACTTCATCTGAATTATACCAAATTTGCGGCATCTTAATTTATTGAAAATATATTTTGAATATCGTTGTATAGTTGGGTTGTAGTAATCTGAATTTTGCTTTGCAAATTATATTCTTTGATTAGGATTTCGTCAATTTCATTTATCATTTTTTCCTTGCCTTCTACAAATCTGCCAACTGATTTTAATTTTTCTGCTGCAATTTCAAGCTGCTCAATAGTTTCATTTGAAAGTTTCCTGCTGTCAATTACTGGAATTTGTTTGAATTCGTATAGTTGAATTTTGCGAAGTCCATTTCCCTGATTTCTTGAATGAAGCAATACAGAAATACGGGTAAACGAGGAATTCAGAATTGCAAAGTTTGCAAGCAAGTGTTTCTCCACATTCAAAATATAAAAGTTGTCAGATGAATAATGCAATTCGTCATTCAACAAGAAATCAATGTTCTTACGCAAGTAGTAATTGAACAAAAGATTCCCTGGCTTTTTGAGTTGAACCTTATACCAATTGGGGTTGTGTTTTATTTGCTCTTTCAGCGCTTTAAATTTTTCACCCTCTGCAAGTATTTCTTTCTTGGCGATGTCAAGATGCTTTTTTGTTTTTTCAGAAATGTGTCCATTCAAAGCAAGCAAATAGAAAAGTTTATTCTTGATGTTGAAAGAACTGATTGTAGTAACATCCTTTACAAAAGGGATTGATTCTTCCAATATTTTTTCCTGTTGTATGAAATATTTGTTTGCAATAGAAGATATGCCTCGCTGAATTGGTTGAGAATTTATTTTCTCAATCGGCATAAACAAACCGTTCTTAAAATCAATTACTGATTCTTCATTGAAGCGATAAGTAAAAAATTCCTGAACTGGAATTTGCTTGTAAGGCAATTTTAGTTTTGAACTATAAGAAACAACTTCATCTATTGTCCTTAAGGAATAAAGTTTTATGAGCTTGTTTTTTTCTTTTGGGTTGACGATTCTCTTAAAATCAATAACAGTAGCTCCAACTTCTGCATCAGGAAAAGCATTTTTCTTGAAGTGATAAATCCCTTCAATTGAACCAAAACGAACAAATGCTTCTTTCAAAACTTTTCCAAAATCGCTGTATAACCAAGAATCATAAATCACTGCAATCATTCTTCCATTGTCGGCAAGATGAAAAATTGATTTCAGTAAAAAGTAAACATACAAGTTTGATTTGGCAGGAATGATTTCTGATAAAGGAGCTAAACTTCTAAGTGCAAGGGATTTCGAATTCTCTCCATCCATCATTAACTCCTGTCTTACATAAGGTGGATTTTGAATTATGATATCAAATTTCTCTGAAAGTGGAATATTAAAAAAGCTGTCAATAATTAATTCTCTGTTTTGCTTGGTATAAAAGATTTTAATAATTTCTGTAATCAAACTCTCGTCTAATTCAACTCCTGTAATTTTTATTGATGAATCAATGTCGTCAAGGTAGGAGAGAAAAGTATTTGGTCCAATGCAAGGGTCAAGTATTTTATTATGTTTTTGTAAGTCAGATTTGAAAAGCGAAACCATAAACTTTGCAAGAATATGTGGAGTGAATACTTGACCTAACAAATTCTTTTTGTTCTCCTTTTCTAAAACCGATTTTTTGTTTGGCGTTGCAAACTCAATTTGATTTGCAAAAAACATTTCCAATTGCTGGTCATTCAAAATATTGTTTGACCAACTGTGGTTAGCAAGTATATACGATTTTGAAATTACTTCACTCATTGTTTTGTTTTTAAATATTCTACTTTTCTTTCGGCAACTTTCAACGTGTCTATGTCTGCCTCTTCTTCAATGATTTTGTAAGCGAATTGGTCGCTTAAATGCTCTTTCAATAAATGCTTCTCATTAAGTTTGAAATATTTGGCAACTTGTTTTATCTGTTCCTTGGTCGGTTGTCTTTCGTTGCGTTCAATCTTCCCAAGTAGTGAAGCGTCAATGCCGATTTCTTCTGCAACATCTCTCAATGAGAGATGTGCCGCTTCTCTTAGCTTTCTGACTTGTTCAGCGAATGTTACTACTTTTATCTTACTCATTTATCAAGGATAAATTGTTGCCCAAAGGTAGTTAATTAAGAATATCAAGGACAAATAACGTCCTCAAAAGTTTTCAACATTTAATGTTCCTACTAAGCGTTGGCAAAATTGGCTCTTTTGGTTTTGCTTGTGTGTCGGCTTGTAGGGTTGGGGCAAAACCAAATGTGCCAATGTGCGGCTGGCAGAATTTCAAAATATTTTGTGCGGTGGAAAAAAAATTAAAACACGAGGCGTTGGGCTGTCGTGTCGGAAAAAAGTCCGCTGTTAAGTTTGTATGTCGTCCTAAAGTTTCGATAATTTTCTGTCAGTTTAATGGTTGTTGTGTCGGTCTTTACGCTTGCCTATAACGTTTTGCAGCTACAAGAAGTTGGCGATTCTTACCACAAATGTTGATGCGGAGCACAAATGTTTGTTGAACCACAAAACTGTCATACGAAGCACTGAACCGCCAATTTTTTGTAGGTGCTGTTATCGGTTCGTGCTACTCTCGCTATGAAATTGTTTCGTTTCAATTATCCTCAACAATTAGTTTCTTCGTGTATTGCTTTTCTCCATCACTCACTTTCACAAAATACATTCCGGCAGAAATATTTTTGAGATTGATTTCAGTTTTTAATTCGTTTGAAATATTTATTTCAAAAACATTTTCTCCAAGCACATTAAAAATTACCACTTGTGCATTTAGTAATGCTGCATTTAAAGTGATGGTGAATTCTCCTTTTGCAGGATTTGGATAAATATTTATTCCATTTTCTCCCGCTATCTCATTTATACCAGTAGTAGTAATAACAAACGCTGCTGATAAGCGGTTGCATCCAAGCGCATCAGTTATTTGCAAAGTATAAGTTCCGTTAGTAGTGGGTGTAAAAGTGTTTGAATTAGTTCCTGCTGGATTGCCATTGAAGAACCATTGATACGTGCCGATTCCGGTAGTAGATAATATAGTTCCGTTAAAACTGATTAGTGGCAGGTTGCTTTGCAGGGTATAACGTACTATCATTTCGTTTGCACCAGCAGCATTAGAAATACCCGCAATTAGTAGGTCTCCGTTTGTTAATTCAATAGCTGTTGTAATATAGCCCATATCATTACGGGTTAAATAACCGTTGCTTCCAAATGTTGCGTCAATGGTTCCATTGTTATTTAATCTTGCTATAATTCCTGTAGCGCCAAATCCTGTAGAACCTTCAATTAAAATTTTTCCGTTTTGTAAAACGGTAATATTATTAACTTCTCCAACTGGGTTAGTAGCATCGCCAACAAAAGCAGTTCCATTGGTACCGAAAGTGGAATCAAGAACACCGGTTGGCGTCAATCGCAGTACATACGATATTGGCTGAGATATTTTAGACATGGCAATAATTATATTTTCATCAGGCTGAATTGCGCTGATTACAAAGTTCGCCACATCAAGCGTATAGTTGAATAACCCGCTATTGCCAAAAGTTAAATCGCGCGTGCCTGTCGAATCAAAAAGGACAGCGCCCGCAGTGTATGCATTGCCGGTGCTGTATGGAAAAACATTTATAATTTTCCCATTTTGTAAAAGATGCCCATGACCACTGTTAGCGAAATTAATCGCTGCTGCGCACTGTCCTGTGTGATTGAATGATGTATCCAGCGAGCCGTTAGTTAAAAAACGCAAGTCTCCGATACCGTTACCTCCGGTAGCTGTAAAAATAACACGGTTGTTCGGTGTAAGCATTACTGAAAATCCCTGAGAGGCACCCGTAAAAAGACTTTGAATGGTTGTGCCGGTATTATTCCATGAGGAGTCAACTGTGCCATCGGTTTTATAGCGGGCAACGAAAGCCCTCACTGTAGAGGCAGCATTGCTTGAGTTTTGGGATCCGGAACAAATTATTTTTCCATCGGGCTGCAGCACATAATCTTCAGCGCCATTCCTGAAATCAAAATTATGGTGCACAATACCGTTTGTACCAAAGGTGCTGTCTATGGAGCCATCGCATTTATCAAATCGTACCATGTCATTGTGCTGATCATTAAATTGCACGTCATAGTCGCGCCCTGCACAAATAATTTTCCCATCCGGCTGAATAAGTAAGTTAGTAGGATAAACACTGGATGTAGAAGAGCCAGGTTGTATTGTAAGAATGGAGTTAACACCAAAGGAGGAGTCGGCAACCCAGGTTTGCGCTGAACTGTGTTTAACTAATAAGCAAAACAGGACTGCTGAGAGAATGTAAAATTTTTTCATTTGGTTTTTGATTTTATTTTTTGTGCTTACTCTATTCGGTTTTCAGCGTTCCCGTTTTTATGTTGTCAAAGTTAAGTTTCATGCCCAAATTTTCAAATTAGCTGTGTCCTCCAAGCATATCCGATAACGGTTTGCAGCTACAAGAAGTTGGCGATTTCGAAGCACTAAACTGTCTGCCAGCACCAAACTTGATACGAAGCACAAAGCTTCATTTAACCACTGAATCGCCAATTTCTTGTAGGTGCTGTTACCAGCTGGCGTTCTGTCTGTCGAGTTGTTGTAGTCCTTGTCTGTCGTGTGTTTTACCAATATCGTTTTGCTTTTTTGTCGTTGGCTTGCGTGTCGGGTGTTTGAATTTTTTAAAAGCGTTGGAGAAAAAATTTTGAAATTCTTCTCTTGGCGGAAAAGGTGGAAGCTCTTTTGCAATTTTTGGTTTGTGTGTTGGCGAATTGCAAATGTGCTTACGCCTGTGTGATGGTTCATTTTGTTTTTCTTTTCTTCCGTTTATTATAAAATAGAATTGCAGGATTCGATTCAATTACCCAATAGCTGCTGTTGTAAACTGTTATTTTTATTCTTTCTAAATTTTCTTGAAATAATTTGAGATTTCTATCCTTATTGTTAGACAGCATAGTCAAGTGATTGCTGATAGCACTTTAGCGGGGGGGGGTAATTATCATTTAAGATTTCTGTTTTAACTTTTGCTTCCACTCTTCAATTAGTTCGTCAACACTTAATCCGAAGTAATTCTCAACATATTCTAGCCAATTATCTTCAGATATTTTTGTTGTGGGTAGAAAAAGAGTTTTATATTTTTCTTCTCCATATTTCTCTTCAAGAAAATAGGCAAATGAGTATGCTAAATTATAGATATGCACATCTGGACTAGAAAACAGCTCAAACCACTTTGTTTTTAAGTCTTTAAAATCAAAAGAGTTGGAAATTACTATTTTTTTTGAATAGTCGTCCGCTTCTATTCTATATTCATTGAACGTATTCATAAATTTACTCTCAATCAGTTGAGCGGAACCCTCATCCAAAAACTTAAAAGAGTTCATTGCATTATCTATATCAAATTTACATTTCTGTCCTAATAAGTTTATATTAACTAAGTGAAATGTTTCATGTACAATGTGTCCTGCAACTTCTAAACTACTACTTATTGGCCTAGATTTTACAGCCAGAAAAGTCTCATTTAAATTAGGGTTATATGGTCCAGGTCCATCGGAATAAAGAAGTATTACTCGTATTTTTGGAGGTAACAAACCATTCCATTCTTGTGTTATAAAAGTTTCAATATCATTAACATGTGTAAAAACAGCATTTGCAAACGCTTTAACTCTTTTATCATATTTTATCGATATATATTTACTTTCTAAAACTATTCCAGCATCTTGATACTTATGAAATTCTTTATAAATGAATGCATTTTCATCATTCTGCATAAGTTCATACTGCTTTTTAACATTTCCAGTGTCGTTTAAGTGAAGATATGAGGTTAATAAACCACCCGTATTGTCAAAGTTTAATTTTTCGCAAATCTGACAATACAATTCTAACGTTGATTCATATTTCCCTAAAATATCGTAACAATTGTTTTTTATAAAATATTCGGAACCCTCTTTTTCTAATTTGCTTAATACTACTTTTTCTATTTCTTCATAATTCTTGAAAAAGTCTTTATTTAGGTCTTCAATCTTTTTAAGATAGGCATCCTTTTTCTGAACTAGGTTAATATCCGTTTGAACCTTATTTGTAGTTTCTTGAGTTTTATTTTGAACCTTGCAGCTAACTAAAGAATAGAGTATCACAGACAGCAGAATAAGAGTTATTGTTTTTTTCATATATGTTTTGCTAAAACTTTTTGTTGTAATCTGTTTTCTATAGGAATAACAAGTTTATCGTCCTCAATTTGATAGTTCTTTGCATCTGTCGAAGAAGAAACATTTTTAATAAAACGAGGTTCTCCAAATAGCAGTCGAAGCGATTTTACGTTGTCAAGTTGTGGTTTTAGTTTTTCGTAAGCGTAAATGGTAAAGTAGGCGGTTACAAATGATAAATTGGAATTATTTTCAATATTGTCAACGAGGAATTCGCCAACACTTCCGTTGGAAAAGTTGTCCCGAATGCTGTTTATATTTTTCTTAATCGTTGCTTCTTTCATTTGGCATCTAAAATAGTGAAAATTGTCCGCCTTTTGTCACTTGCAGGAGGGAGAATTGGCTCTTTTGCAAGCTTGGGTCTGTGTGTCGGCTTGTGTGGCTTGCAAATGTGCCAATTGTGGGC
>Ga0163149_10007886_pt1 | contig 10641 bp, 5 predicted proteins | sample OliLakLV19MP5G1_FD_148604 | JGI IMG/M metagenome (GOLD analysis project Ga0163149, IMG submission 148604) | Freshwater microbial mat bacterial communities from Lake Vanda, McMurdo Dry Valleys, Antarctica - Oligotrophic Lake LV.19.MP5.G1 | ecosystem: Environmental > Aquatic > Freshwater > Lake >...
CCACCTATGTGTTGGTCGTTAATGAATATCTGTGGGAGGGTGCGGCCTCCGTTGGCTCGATCGCTCATTTGAGCCCGTGCTGCTTCATCTCCATCGATCGCGTACTCTGTAAAATCAATCCCTTTTCGCTTCAGCAGTGCTTTGGCACGAACGCAAAACGGGCAGGTTCTCCAAGTGTAAATTTCTACTTTAGGGGTCATGGGGCGCTCAAACAATAACAATATTTTTTAATTGTAATCTTAACCATAGTGCGGACTGTTTTTAGTTTCTAGGCTGAAACCCTCGATTTTTCGTTGGTAGCAAACTTGCCTTGGAGCCTTGAAACCCTTATTCTACGGTTGGCTATCAAAAACTGTCTGAAGGATTGATCTTAACCAATCTTATTTTAATTTTTATATTTTAATTTTTGTTATGTATAGCAACCTTATCTGTTGCACCGGAGGTTATTCATTGCTGGAACCCTTGCCGGGAAGTGCATTTGCCTTCTTCCTTGTTTTTACCCTGACTGAAGTCGCTATAGCTTTCTTCCTTCAACATCCGGCTCTATTTGCAGCGCACGAGCTAAATGTCAAGTTATTTTTTATACAATTTTTTATTTTTTAGATAAATTTAAGTAAACAAATACCCACGCTTAAAAAAACGGAGACATTTGGAAGGCAAACAGGTTGGTCATCAGCCTGCCTAGCGCTGAGGACCAACCTGCTTGTTTCGCTTTCTGCACGAACAGATCATTCCTGCACCTGTCAGTAGGACTGCGATCGCAGTACCCGGTTCAGGAATAGAAGTTGCGTTTCTCGAAGGTTCGCTTGTTTTGCTTGTGTATATTTGGGACAAACTCGGCTGGGTCGCCAATTGCGGCTCTGGTTCCGTTGCTGTTGATGCCTGGCTGGGGGCACAGGCACTAGAATAATTTCCCGGGCCGCACACGTCTACTGCTGAAGCCGGAGGGGCGGCAGCTAGATAGTAAAACGCTGTTGCCATTGTGGCAGAGAGTCCAATTGCTAGTTTTGCCAGTGGCGTACACATAACTATTTAGTTAAACAGTGGTAAAATCGAAAAATAGAAATAGTCTTAGAGATTAGCGCTGTACGACGGGCAAGGATTTTAGAGTTCTTACCATAAATGGATGTATTCTCTCGCGAACGTCTGTAAAAGATAGTATAGCGCTTGAGGTGAGTGCCCAAACACTTTAATAAAATTATTCTCTTTTACATTGACGTCGCCTACCGTGGTTGGCCCAGAGTGAAGCAACATCTTTTTGCAACCTCTGAACCAACAGCCGTTACAGCCATTAACAAAGAGTGTTTTTACCTTGACAGCGGCATCGGGAAATTAATTATTTAACCGAGCGCCAAATAGAGATGCTGTATTGTACTTTGGAATGCACAATCTGACTACTCTTTTATAATCTCATAGTTCGACTATATCTGTCCTCAGTATATGTACGTATATTCCCCGATGTCAACTATTCAAAAGGAATATTTAAGTATTTACCGAGGGTAGAGGGCGTATTGAATGAGCTGAGCTAGTCTGTCGCGGAGAGTTTCCATCCCAAGACCTTTGGCGGCCGAAATAAATACTGCTTGAGGAAATTCTTCTCGGGCGAGGGCGAGAGTCTCTCCATCTACGGCATCGATTTTGTTAAAAACTACAAGGGCTGGCCCGGGAGTTACGGGCATATCTGTCAAAATATTCATGACCGATCGAATTTGGCTCTGCCACGCGGGATGGGAGAGATCGACCAGATGCAGCAAAGCATCGGCGTCAGTGACTTCTTCGAGGGTAGCCCGAAAAGCGTCGATCAATGCGGGGGGCAGTTCGCGAATAAAGCCCACTGTATCTGTGAGGACGATCGACAGGGGTGCCCCGGTGACGCCGGGAATGGTCAACCGTCGAGTTGTGGGGTCGAGGGTGGCAAATAACTGGTCGGCGGCGTAGACCTCGGAATTTGTGAGCAGGTTGAGCAGAGTCGATTTACCGGCGTTGGTGTAGCCGACGATCGCGACTGAGGGTACGTCCATGTGGTGCCGGTTCTGCCGCAGCCGGAAACGGTGAGCAAGCAGTTGATTGACTTCTTGCTGCAATCTTGAAATGCGTTTGGCGATCGTCCGCCGTTCGGTTTCGAGTTTGGTTTCCCCAGGGCCTCTGGTACCAATGCCGCCACCCTGTCTCGACATTGCCTGACCGCGACCTCTGAGCCGGGGCAGGGCGTACTCTAGCTGAGCGAGTTCGACTTGTAATTTACCCTCGCTCGATCGAGCTCTTTGGGCAAAGATGTCGAGAATTACCTCTGTTCGATCGACAACACGAATACCGATCTGAGTTTCCAAGTTCCGTATTTGTGCGGCGGACAGATCGCGATCGAATACCACGAGGTTAGCGCTAATCGTCTGAGCCGTGAGGGAAATTTCTTGAACTTTGCCTTCGCCGACGACTGTCTGCGGATGGGGGCGCGATCGTTTTTGGCGAACTGTTTGCAGAACCTGACCCCCGGCGCTTTCAACCAGCCGCGTGATTTCTGCGAGCCCGTCCTCAAACTCCAACTGAGTCATGTGCTGAGTCATTACACCTACCAACAGCACTTTGTCTTGGTCTGCATCGACCTGCTTAGCGACAAACTCTGCTTCAAACTCTGCTTCGAGTCCTTCCACCAAATCCAGAAAGTCTTGGTCGGCGAGTTCGTCCAAATTCAGCGGTTCTGATATTTTCCAGGGAAAATGTGGAGTTTTGATTAGTGACTTTTGAATTGAAGGCTCTTCTATTTCATCAGTTGCATCGGGTTCTAACTGAGCGCTCAAAACAGAGAACTCAAAATTTGGCTGATCTCCCTGGGGTATCAGGTGAGCGAGATAAGTTTCTTGGATGTAACCAGTCGCACCGCCGCCGCGACGCTGAAATCCTCCGCCGGTCAGTGTCAGCCAAACGAGGGCGTCGAGGCGCTGAATTGCCATTGCTGTGAGAGCTGCTTCGCTTGGGGTTTCTGGCTTCATGTGGGTGGCGATGCAGCGAATGCCGCTGAGGCGACCTCCCCCGTAGCGGGGCAATTCTAGGGGTGCAATCTGCGTTTGCCGGGGTGAACCCACGCCGACGCGAATTACTTGTCCGCGACGGTTGATGTAGATGCAGATTGGTTTGTCTATTTCCGTGCTGATGGCGGCGACGCGCTGGGCGAATTCTGCAGTGGTGATACGATCGCCCGGTAGTCGCTGGTGGTAAAGCTTTTCGAGTTGCTTGAGCTGGCTGGACTTTAAACCTTGAAGATTGCCGTAGATGGTTTCGATAACTGTTTCTCCCGATCGCTCTGTTTATCTCCTATTTTAATTAACTCCCGCGCGATGTGTTCGGCTTTTCAGTTGAAAGTTACTAAATTTTCTTGCGTCTAGCAGAGCGCGGATTCAGTATTGTCGAGTCACCAGCGCCGTTGTTTGTCGCTACGGGGCGATCGACCCTTTCACAGCGGCCATCTCAACTTGCAGTTGTATTTAGTATCTACAGATACAGGCGATCGCTTAAAAAATCTCCCTCAACAAAACTTAACACTTTATTTTCCGTTTCAAAATCCTCCTTTAGACTTGTGTATATCTTGAGCCTACAGGCAGATAGCAAAGCAGAAATTAGGCCGCTACCATGAGAAGCGAAACATTGTTAAGGAATGTAAAAACATGGAAACTCGTCCTACTAACGTGCCTTCTACAGCTAATGCTTACAACGGCAAAGATCGGAATGCCTTTTTGTTTGGCTTCAACCCGCAAGCAGAACTTTGGAACGGTCGCTTAGCGATGATCGGTTTCTTAGCTTATTTGCTTTGGGACGCCGCTGGATATAGCGTTCTCCGTGACATACTTCACTTTCTGCCTACCTACATTGCTCAGTAATGAGTAGCTGTCTTTCCTGTCTGGCAGCGTGAGTAAATGCCGCCACTGCCAGACAGGCTAAAAGTTACAAATGGCAGCGAGTATGGTTTTGTCCCTTTGTATCTTTCGTTACTTTTGAATGGCATGAAAAGACTTCTTGCTGTAATTCGATGATTACGGGTGGGGGCGCTGTCGCTGGCGCGGTGAATATTGACAGCAACAGATATTTATTGCGTAAAGGCGATCGCCCCTGCTGTATTTTTGGCAAGAAATCTCATCGAGCATTTCTGATAATTTATGAAAAATAGGAGCATCCACGATGATTAACTCAAATTTACTGGCAGTAGTAGAATCGACTCTGGCTGACACAGCATCAGGAAATTGGCAAAAACCAATAGTGATGTTTGTTTGCAATATATTAGCATTGCTAGTTCTCAGCCGCCGAATTTGGTATCCCCACGTCGGGCCGAAAATGCCTTTACCCTTCCCCTCTTTGTTCAACAATGTAAGCGTACCGGCATTTCTGGCTTGCATGAGCGCAGGTCATTTGCTCGGAACATTCATGATTTTGACCCTCAATATCGACAAGTATTTCTAGGAGAAATGGCGTCGTTTTTTTGGTGATTTATTGCTACAATTTTTAGTAGGTTAAAAAGCGCCAAAAAAATGGTAGGGGTAAGTCAGGAACCCCATAGCTGAAGCTAGGGGCTTGAAAGAGAAATCTAACAAGCCATCCTGACCAGCCTCAGTCTTAATTGACTACGTTTTTTGAGTCACGACACCCCGGAATGCGAAGCTAGTTCCTTGCTCTGTCATTTGCGGTTAAACAGTTTTAAGGTCACTGAAACAGTGCCGCAAGTCTAAAAAGCTCTTAAAACATTGGCGAAGCTAACATTACCCAGAAATGGGAATTTGAGGCAACCATACCTCATCGGAGGGGCAACCATACCCCTCCAACCCCGAAAGGGGATTCAAGGCGGTTGAAACCGCTACCGATTTCCTCCCCATGTCTAAAGCCAGGGGCTTCCCTCTCGTTTTTTGGTGAAAAGCACTCACCCCTAATTTTAATTTGTGCGCTCTAGTGACGCAGAAATCGTTTTTTTTTACCATGCACCTACAACTAACGGGACTTACAGCGGTTCCCGCTGTTATGAGGTACAAATACCAAGATTAATTGGACTGAATTTGCGAATTCAAAACTTTAGAAATGCGATCGCGCGTTTCCTCCAAATGAGCCCGCGTATAAGCATCCGCATTCCGATCCAAATTCCGAATACTCTTGCTCAAACCCTCCCGCAACTGCCGCAACTCGTACCAAGCCAAACTCCGCGCATCCTCTGGAACACTGGTTTTTCGCAGCACCATTCCGATCAAAATCGCTAAATGTTCCCGCTGCAAAGAACGGCGAAAAGTTGAAATTTGCATCTTCTTTTCCGGCTGCAAAACCTCTTGCCAGATATCCTTTTGCACAGTATCCAACACTTCCGGCAACCTCAAAGCAGTTTCCGGCGCTGATTTTAACTCCGCATCCCGCAGCCTCGCCAAGCGCATCGGAGATAGCAAAACCCGCAACACAAACCGCTGCAAAAAAGTAATTCGATCGCCGATCGGGTAATCTAGAGGAAACACCAAAGCCGGACTTCCCCAGTGATCCCAGCGCGAAGGCGCCAATTTGTTGAGCAACTCCGGCGCAAAACTAAACGCATCCGGTGCAAAAACGTACTTTTCAAGGGTTGCTAATGCTTCTCGCTGCTGAGAAAGTTCGATCGGCACAAACGGCAACTTCGCATTAGTATCTCCAGGGCGAATCCGATTAAACGACTGTCCCCCCACATACAAAGTCGCATTCATCACTTGGTTGACATAATACCCGAACACCGAATCAAACATCACCCGCAGTTCGTTATAACCGTCTTTCCCAACCGGAATTCGCTTTTCTAAACGCTTCCACATCGCCCTCGAATTATCCAATTGCCATTGCGAATACCTCAGCATATTCGCGCTGAGATCAAAGGTATTTGCAGCCGGATCGAGAATATCAACAGAATCCTCATCCGGCGCGTAAGCTAATTGCTGTTCCGCAGCGCGGCTGGCAATTTGTTGCAGCGCTGGTAAGTCGCTGTTCGGGTTTGCGCCGCCAATCACCTTGTAACCATACTCGATCGCCCAATCGTCGTAAGGCCCTACAATCGTTGGAAAATAGTCGCCCTGCACAGTTCCCTGGGGTGCCAAATTAATCGGCACATAATCCATAACTGACGCTACCAAACCTTGCGTGCGAGTTACCTGAGTATTGTTCAAATCCTCCGGTTGCAGCATCGTACTCCCATGAAAATTGTGCCTCAAACCAAGAGTGTGACCGACTTCGTGCGCCGTCAAATATCTGATATATTCATTCACATAATTGTCAATTGTCGGACTGCTAGGCGCTGCATTTTCCAACAGATCCATCGACATTGCGCCCATCGCAAACTGGCGGCTCGATTCCAACCCAAAACACATATCCGAACTCGACATCAACCGCGATAAAGGCGATCGCTTTTGCTCTTGGTATCTTTCTACCAAAGTCGGCAAATCATCAGCAATTCCACCTTGACCATTTTCCCCGCTGCTTTTTCCTAAATCCCCATTTTCTAGCACCTTCAAATAGCGAGAATACATCCCAAACTGACAAGGATTGGTATTAGAACCGTTTCGCCCTTGAAAACTCTTAGATAGCGATCTATTTTGTTCCACCAAAGACCGATAACCCTGTTTGATTTGCCAGACAATATTAGCATCCAACAGAATATCAGCATCCAAAATTTCCCCCGTCAGCGGGTTAGTGCGAGACGGCCCGATGCCGGCAAACTGAGGCTCAAAAGAACTCGACCAGCGGATAGTATTATAGCGAACGTCAGCCGGGTCCCATTTAGCATTATCCGGCATTTGTTTGACCTGAATTGCCTCAGTAAAACCTGCCTTTTCAAAAGCTTTGTTCCACTCCAAAACGCCCTCGCGAATTGCGTTTCGGTATTCGGGAGGCACATGATTTTCAATCCAAAAGACGATCGGCTGCACCGGAGGCGACATCGGCGCTGTCGGGATTTGCTTTTGCAAATGCCAGCGATTGATATAGCGCACAAAAGGCTCCCGGCTGCTCTTGTCAGAAAAGTCCTTATATGCTGTAAGAAAATAGCCCACTCGCTCGTCCGCCAGTCTGGGCCGGTAGCCGTTATTTAGCGGCACTTCCGAGAAACTGTAGTGAATGCGGAGGTTAAAAGCCCGACTGTCAGGAACCGAAGGTAAATAGTTAACTTCACTGTCATTATCGCTAGAAAAACCATAGACAGAAGCAATCTCCACATTCAGTGGAAACGCTTTAACATCTTTAAAAGAAGACTTGTCTGCATCGATCGAGTAAGAAGCGCCCAAAAGCATCGGCAAAATCGCTTTTACCCCTGGTAAATCGCGTTTTTCGCTCATCAGCAAATCTCCTAAATCGATCAGCAGAGTTTGTCTTTGCGGATGAATGCTTTTGAGAGGCAAAGAATAGAGAATCGAGTCGCTAAATCCCCGCGCTACGGAACCTGCTTGCGGGTCGCCCGGACTTGTGCGAAAATTTATATTTGGTATCACAAACTGCACGTTATTTTGGACGCGCCGCAGTTGAAACAAGAAATCGCCGATCGGCATTCCGCTCAAAATGCCCGCTTCCCCCAAACCCGATGCCAATGTCACAAAGCACAGGAACTTTTTGTCGAGTTGTTGCGGTTTAATTTCCAGATATACTTTATCAGTTGCTTGATTGCGGTAAAGGGTAAATAGTCCCTCTAACTTTTTGGAGTCTGTGACAACCTGTTCAAAGGGTGCCAGAGTTGGCTGTTCGCTACTTTGTTCGTTGCTGGGCGGCTCAGAGGATAAAGCTAATGGTAAAAAGAAACCTTTATACAAACTGAAACAGAAAAATGCTAAAGATAATATAAAAAATATCAAAGGCAGATTTTTTCGGAGACTTTTTATCTGTTGATTTTTGGTGTTTTCAGGAAATATCAATCTTTTCATTGTCAGTATTTAGCCGCCGGAAAGAATAGTTTTGAAAGAGCCGCGCCCCACTTGCCACGCTGGACTCCTTTAACTTCTAAAATAACTCAAAACTCAAAACTCAAAACTATTGTTTAGCAGGCCAGGGAATCATGGGATCTTGAGCCAACCGCTTAGAAACTGCAACAGCACCGTAACGGTTGAGGTGGCTGGGGTCGGAAAAAGATTCCCGCGCCTGGGGCCACAATAAACTATTATCTAGGAAAATTAGTCCGCTTTCGGCTGCTAATTCTTGCATATATTGCCGGAATTCTTGTTCGTAACCTGTCCGCACCGGGTCTAAATAATCTTCAGTCAGAGGCATATTCACAAACACGAGATTGATGTTGCGAACTTTGGTAAATTCGATCAGATTTTTGAGTGCTAGAGCTTGTTCGCCTATCAATTTAAAATTTTGATAGTCGGAGTCGTAATAACCAGATACTTTCGGGTGCTTCTGAAAGTAAGTCTCGGGATTGAAGCGTATATCGATCGGCAAAAAGCCATTTGGTTGATACTCGCTGACTGGTTTACTCATAGCAGTGGGCTGAACGTTTTCAGTTGTTTGTTCACCCAGGGCTGCGGTTTGGGGGCTGTCGGTTGCAACAGGGGCTGAGGGATTAACAATTGATCGCAAAAACCCTTTGAGTCGATCGCGCTTTTTGTAAATTGCAGAACCCTCAACCAACTTTTGACTCACCAATTGCTGAACGTTAGCTTGAGTTTGTCCCAAATTGTTCACCAATTCAGTGGCAGTCGCCACCGGATTGTTGGCGCTTTCCTTCGATGTTTCGGATTCTAATTGATTGGTGCGGATCAGAAAACTACCTGGAGAGTAGCTCCATTAACCCCAAAATTGTAAGCCCTCAGCCCCGGGTAGCCCGAAGCTGCCAAAGCTGTTTCCAACACCGCCGGGTCAATGCCCCGCAGCGCCCTCGAACTACCGACAATTAAAATATCCGGCGGTTTTTTGTGCAGGTGAATGTACTCTTGATAGCGCGCTATCTGGTCGTCAAGCTGCTGGCTCCTCAAAGTTGGGAACACCGGAGGAGCAGAAACATCAACTACAGGAACGCTAGTATTTCCCGGTTTCGTAAACCCAGAGCCATTAAAAGCCTCTTCCCGGTTCGCGGACGGCGACGGCTGCAAAGGAGTTTGAGGCAAATTCACCTCCTCAGCAGGGGGAACGGGGTTCGGGGTTTCCTTCGGAAGTGGGGCTTTAACGTCGTCCACAGCCTTGGGGGATGAATTTTGACAATTTGGCCCCTTACAAACTTCCGAGGCGCTAGGAGCTTGACTGACTACCGCAGATTGCAGAAATAGACCGAGGAGCCAATCGGTATTGAAAGTCAGCAAACAGCCAGCGATCGCCCAAATCAAAGCCATTCCCGCCGCGCGATCGGCTCTCACGCCCCCCGGCGCAGCAGCATTCGTTGATAAACCATCGTTGGGAACAAACAAACCCGAAGCGACAAGCGGTTGCACCGCAGCTTGAACTAACTTCTCGCCCAGATTGTATCCGGGGAGTGTGATTTTGAAGCGGGGCCGCCAGGAGTTGGGCATCGGAGCATCGAACACCAAATTGTCGCCCAAACCCGAAAAACTCCCATCCTCCGCCGGCGCAAACTCCGGCACCGGTTCCTTTTCCAACACAGCCACTTGGGAGGGAGCCGGTGCGGGTGCCGCTGCTGATTCCTCGTCAACAGCCGTTCTGAGGTCGATTGCGTAGCGCCACAGGGGCAGTTTCTGGCCGGCGCGGCGTCCGTAGACTCGCACCCCTGCCACCCCCGGAATTTGTAAGTGCCGCAAAAATTTCGCCACCGGCGGGCCTACCTTCGACTGAGAAGGGCAAGTCAGAGCTTCTGTCATGACGTGCAGCACGTCGGCTTTTTGCAGCACGACAGCCCGAATCCCTCCTGTTTCGAGCTTGCGTCTGAGATTGGGGTTGAGCAACCTGTTTAATAAAAAAGTCAGAGCCAATTGGTCGCCCTCGACTGCGAGCGTTCTAGCGTTCGCAGCCAAGTCGGGGTGGTGGGCGGCAGGCAAGTCCACCCAGTCTATCCACACGGGTGACTCTGGCGCCGTCTGAGAGTCCTTGGCTGGTTCTACGCCGTAGATAGTAGCTGCGCGGATGCCTTGGGGCGCAAAGGAGGCTAACAAAGGGGCGATCGCCTCGGTGGTTTGCTGCTTGTCGGGGTATTCTTGCCGTTTAGGCTTTTGTCCTTTTTTGGCAGTTTTGCTGCAAAACAGGTGGAGGGTTGCTTCTTTGAGGGTTGCCCGCACTTCGACTCTCGATGCAGCCAAGTGTTGATTTAGCAGTTTGGCGATCGACTGTACGTCTCCCCACCTGGCCCATTCCTTGAGAATTTTGTCCGGCGAAGTCAAATCCACCCGCAGCAACCAGTCCGGCTTCGCTTCGCCGCTGACTTGGCTGGCGATCCCGGCTTCCCGGAAATCCTCTAGTTGCAGTTTCCGTAGCCTGCTGGCGATGGGTTCGGCCAGCAATGAGGGGTCGGGGCTGTAAGCTGACTCGCACAGCACCAGCAGTCGGCGTTCTTTGGGCTTGATATTTTCCGGTGAATTCACCGGCAGGGTTTCTCGGCTGGTTTTGAGTTCTTTTTCCCGAATGCTTACTTTCACCGAAACTCCCATCGGCCCCAGGATTTCGCTGAGATAGCTGGCGATCGCCTCTGGATAGCCCCGGCGCGCCAACGTTTCCGGCGAC
>Ga0163149_10007890_pt1 | contig 10637 bp, 7 predicted proteins | sample OliLakLV19MP5G1_FD_148604 | JGI IMG/M metagenome (GOLD analysis project Ga0163149, IMG submission 148604) | Freshwater microbial mat bacterial communities from Lake Vanda, McMurdo Dry Valleys, Antarctica - Oligotrophic Lake LV.19.MP5.G1 | ecosystem: Environmental > Aquatic > Freshwater > Lake >...
GAAATCTAACTAGCTAACAACTACAACAACAACAGCACACTGATAAGCTAATAGCTACAACAGTGGTTAACAATTATAGGACTCAAACGATTTTACCCCAGAGCCAACTGCCAGCAGTGTCAAAGTGACACCTACACAGATGTTAGATGCTGTCATTGCACTGCTGATGTGTTATTAACATGAAAAGGAGCAACTGTGCTACCTTTGGTAGTTTGGAGCAACTATTTCTGGATTGTCTAATGAAAACGAAAAACAAGAAAAACACCTCCCCTCCTCACATCCTCTCCCTCAGAATATGCTACTAAACTCTACTAAACTCTACTAGTAGAGTTTATTGGAATTTTGAATTGAGGACGAGGAAGCTGCGGATTCATTCGTCCAGGTAGTAGCGATAGTGAAAGCAGTGATGAAGTGGAGGAGGCATCCGATGAATTGGATGACGATTCCGCGAAGAAAGGAGGATTCCAAAGACAAAAAAAATAGACTCCTTAGCTATTACTTGGCTTTTCTCATTTGTTGATGGTTGTTCTAACATTTGGATTGATTTCGCGGACGGTGCTTTAGCGACGACGACGCCCATTTAAACCCCCGCCTCCCTGGCCACGATCATTCCCCCTATTGTCGTAAAAGCTACGCTTCTTGTGGTTGTGGTTGTGGTTGTGGTTGTGGTTGTGGTTGTGGTTGTGATTGTGGTTGGCATGAGGTCCTACTCCATCTGACCCAAGCAAAGGTGGAGATCCTTCTTCTTCAATGACATCTCTTGCCAGTCCCCACAAAACGATAGAAATGCGGCCTTTTCCGTCTTGTTCCTGAGGTGGCAAGGCATTGATGCCGTGCTTCCAACGAATGTTGACATCCCGACCAAACGTAAAGACTCCATTGTTGGTCTGCGGAAAGTACAGGCGGACCGGTGCTTCAGCCGAACTATTAGGCGGAGCTTTCTCGTCCGATGCACGTATAAACGCCAACTCTCGCGTGGCGCCAAAGGAGACTCCTACGGTAATGTTTTGATTCTTGGCACGCTTGGGATTAAACGCAGCCGAGTCATGGTGAAAGGGTTTCCAATCGCTGCTGTCTTTGTACCAGTTGAATCTAGTTCCAGCCGACTTGGCATCAATGTTGAAGTAGTCGCACAACTTTTGGATAATCTCTTGAAATTTGAGTGACTCTTGAGGCGCCTTGCAAATCAGATGCGCTCCCTCGTGCCAGGAAATAAAGTCACTACCTTTGACTTTTTTCTCTTGCATTTCCGTGAGTTCTAAGCGAGGTGGGGGGTTAAATCCATGTAAGGATGAGTAGAAGGTTCGCTAGCGCCGATCGATGATCCGACAAACAACCACAGTACGACCTTACCCTTTACCAACTCGTAATAAATCTCCCAATTATCTTCTGGACCGAACAATTCTGGAACCACAATGACATCGTCGTGCTTGATGGGTTTGTCGAACTTGGGGGCATTGGGATTTCCTACCAACACACGAATGTCGGGCCGCACAAGGGTGGAGGCAGGGTCAAAGCTTTCCGTGTTGCGACCTGCTCCTCGCGACGAGGCCTTTTTGGTAATGCGCTTGGTAGGATCTTCGCCACGGGGATCTTTGGGAATGTTGGGAGGTAGATTTTCATCTTTGGGTTGCTCTGCCACGTAGTAGGAAGAGGAGTTGGCCGTCTGGTGCTGCTTGGGTGGCTGTTGCTGTTGTTGATGGCGACGGCGGTCGTTCTTGTTGTCTCGGCCCCGATGGTGGTCGTCGTGAAATTCTTCGAAGCGATAACGATTGTCGCCTCTGCTGTAATAATTACTGTCTCGACCACCATCAAAGGATTCACGGCGACCATAATAGCCAGGTTCTCGTTGATTATCGTAGTGACGTCTGGATTCCTCGGGATATCTACTGCCGTTGCTGTAGGAGTCGTCTTCTCTGCGCCTATTGTGCGACTGCTCGTAGCCGCGTTCGCGAGGGCCTCCGCTGTAGTAGTCGGCCATGGTTCCAATGAATGTGTTTTACTATTACTAGGTTTGAGTTTTTGTGAAGACGGTGATGAGGGAAGGGAGTATGACAAAATTGGCATTGTTTTCTTCCGTCAAGAAAAGGTCGGATGTGTCCATCCGATCGAGTAAAGTAATTGGCGCCGCCCGGCTTGCATCAGTGACTGAACGATCACACGTGGCTGACAAGCACTGTAGATTTTTTTGAATGATGTCAATGACGACAATCACATCTGCAGTCCACCTATCTTGACTAGCTAGATGATGTGTCAAATGCAAATGACATTTAACCCAAAATACAACCACCCAACTTGAACCACTCTCTCTCTTCACAAAGTGACAGTTTCCAACCAGTGGGTTCAAACTCGGTCTCATTGTCTGAACAAACCCATCAAGAACAAATCACCCCAACGGGAACAACTGCTAATGGAGCACAATGCAAAACACAACTTCAATGAAATCAGATTCAGATTGTTAACATTTGAGTCCCCCTTGTGCAGATGTTCACTCTCAAGTTTTTTCAAAAAGAAAATTCTGTTGTGTGTTCAAACTGAATGCAATGACATTGGCTCTCTTGCCCGTCATTTCCGCAACACAAACTAAATCTCCAATTGATTGCTATGAACATCCTAGAAAACTCTGGTCTTTCAAAGAATACAGAAACACCTGAAGAGAGTTTGCAGATGAGTTCATCAAGTTATGAAAGAAAGAAAAACACTGGAATGCAAAGAAAGCATCTTGAATCATGCGTGCAAGACAAAGCAGAAAAAAAAAGACAATTGAGACACATTGTAGAAAAATATTTACCCACTGCTGCTAGCAAGTGCTTGAGCCTATGGTTAGTAGCTAGTAAGCTGTCTTATGAATGCACACAGTTGCAGCTGATTGCTAGGAAAAGCATCTTGCCAAGAGTTGCACACTCAGCCATGAAAACGTTGACAATTTTAATTCCATTGTTCAACAGAATGAAACCATTGTTTCACTGAAATAATTAATTGGGTCCTTTTGAACAACAGACAATGCACAAGTTGTCAAATGGGTTCCACTCAAGGCCTGCTCTGCATGCCTCCGTTGAACACAAAAAGATGATTTGAACACTGCAACATGACTTTGTTGACAACATTCAAAAAAACAATGAACAATGGTGTAGACTGAGTGAGACTCTGGAAATATCTGGGACTAACCATAGCTATCTTTCTGCTAGAAGCTGTTAACAGCAGCATGAGTTAGGATTTTTAAAAGTAGCTACTGGTGGAAGAGGCTGATTTTGCTTCTCTGTTTGAAAGCATTTGTGTGATAAATACGCACAGTTGCTCCGAAGCGTCCCACGGAACAGCCGACGAAAATTTTGTTCGGAATTTTTGAATCGTTTGAGGGTATGAAAAAATGATGTTCTTAGATATTATTATGAGCTGTTAAATTTATATTCTACCATTGCTGACCCTTTTCCACTCGTACGGGCAAGGCTGATACTAGTTTTATTGAAAAGGATCCTCACGAGGCCTATTCTTTATCTGTATTACAAAGCTACTTGATATCATAGCTACTTGATAACCATGGGCCACGCACAGAGTCTCTTGTGGAACGCTTGTGCGGCTGGTGATGTCCGAAAAGTACGACAAGTCCTTCAACATCAAAAGAGTCGTGGTGGTGGAGGCAACAACTTGCTACATGCCGGGGATGACCAAGGATGGACGGCCCTGCACATGGCCGCATCCGGTGGCCATGTATTGGTCGTGATGGAATTGTTGCAACAGGGTGCTCGTGCTGATTATTGTTTGGACAAGAATGGATTTGCGCCCCTTCACTACGCCTGTTGGAATGGCTTTGACGATGTGGCTTCCTTATTGCTGCAAGAAGGTGCCAGTGTCAACGTCTCTAGCTTTACAGGCATTACACCATTGCACTTGGCGAGTTCGTATGGGCATGCCCAAACCGTTACGCTCTTGCTAGATCATGGCGCCCAAATTGAGGATGCGACCGACAAGGGCAACACGGCCTTGCACAATGCCAGCAAATTCGGATTTCAAAATGTGGCAAAAGTTTTACTGGACCGAGGAGCTGCTGTGGACAGTCGAAATGAATTGGGCGATACCCCTCTGCATGTGGCCAGCAAAAATGGTCAAGGACAAATGTCGATTTGGCTGCTGCGACAAGGGGCGGACATGTTGGCACAAAACCATGCGGGCGAAATTTCCTTTCAAACGACCAAGGGCACCACAGTAGGTCAAATGTTGCGCAAAGGAACACCCTTGTTGTTGTTGGGAAAACAAAAGGGATCGGAGGAATACATGGACATGACACCGCTCATGGACGTGCAAGATTTGGATTTCGACTTGTCCCTGCAAGAAGACACGGAAGAAAAGACCACGACCAACACTGCCATTGCTGCCACATAAAGCAATACACAAACTTTTGCGCGACAACAGGTGCGGCAGTACCGGCCGAAAATGCAGTCTGTGTCGCAAACGTGGGGCACAAACTTTTTGTATAACGTTGTTGACTATTCAACGGGTGCCCAGAGGGTGATACTAGTAGCTTCAAACTTGAGCCTAATGGCGTTCGCCGAGCATAAAATCAATTTATTTCCTTTTGTAGACATCAAGCCATTGTTACCGATGTCGAGGGAGGCAAACCATTGAGGCGGGGTGTCGGATATTTCTGGTCAAAAGTGACCATCCTTCCCAACAATTTGTAGGGTCCCAATTAATCTTCTATGATAGCGAACCTCATCTGGTTGTCTCTAGCCAAACTGTAGTACGGCAGTATGGTTCTTAGACCAATCTTCGCTGGTCTTATATGATAGCGAACCTCATCTGGTTGTCTCTAGCCATACTGTAGTACGACAGTATGGTTCTTACAGCAATCTTCGCTGGGCTTTATGCCGAGTAGAGTACAGTGCAAATCGGTAGGGTAACTGCACGCCGTGGGTAGGAAGAAGGACGCAGAGCTGAAGGGGTGGGCCCAGCAGTCAGTGAGAATGGTAGAACCGATGGAAGTTCATCTGGGTGACGTGCATGAACGTGGATAGCTCCTAAAAGTTCGTGCGAAAGCGCACACCGCTTTCTAGCCAAATTGGTTTATGATTGATGTGAGCCTGAATAAGAAACTGTGCTGAGCTATCTTAGTCGCTCAAATAGTAGAGTAGCTAATAATAGTAGAACCTTATTCTAGGGAATCACCAGCTTCGTTCACGAGAAATCCACGGCGTAGATTCCTCCGTTGTGTACGACGTACAGTACAGTAGTATTAGTTTTTGATCCGCGGACCATCAATTCGCTTAGGAAGCATGTGCGTCTATTTTTAGTCTTCGTAGGACATGGTAGGCAATTCAAACCTCGACCATCGTTCGCTCTGCTTTTGGTGGAAGCCGGCTATTTCGCCCTTTTCCTACACCACAACTTCAGCAGCAATACACCAAATCATTAATTTGCTTTCTCCAAAGGACTTACAGTAGTTCACGTTGAGGTAAGTCGTCTCCTTGCACGATGGTGGGCATTCGCCGAATCACGGCGGAATTGCCGTAATGCAGTCGTCGTCTGGAGCCACGAATGTCCAAGTGCAAACGCCGGAGCAGCGGTACGCCATGGTCACAGTTGGGTCACGCACCCTCGTGTTCTCGACCATGGCCAGAACTAGCTCTACCAATTCGTCGCACAATTCCAGCCTCTTGCGACGTTGCCTTTGTCTGTTCACTGACTCGCCCAAGAAGCAAGGAACGCGACGAAAAGAAACTCCGGAAGAAAGATTCGTGTTTGCTGCCATAGCAATCACACATTACCGCTCCATGGCAAATTGATAGTTATGGCACGATGATGGGAATGCTACGCTGATGATATGACGCAATACGCAATAATATTACTCTGTACAGTACCTTCTCTAGACTTTGTCGTGCTAGTTTCTAACTCAATTTCTTTGTTGCTTTCTCCAACCAATGTACCAATAATAACAACAACTATAATAAAAATGACGGACCCACCAACAGCAAGCACAAGCAAGCATCCTATCGTTTTACCATCGAGAATCAACCATACCAGCATGTCTGCCGCGAAAGAAGTTACGGTGGAAGCCATTGTCCAAGCTGCCGAAGTACGTTTCAACCAGAAGTCCCCCTCAAATTAGAAAGAATGGCATAGTGGCACCTCACTCTAATAGTTTCCGTCCCCATTTCTTCTTTTCTATTGCATTCGTTTTTCAGAAAAGGCATAGGAGTGCCAAAAAAAGAGTCTATTGGATGCACTTGAAAAGACAGAAAGAAGCTGCCGAACGCAAGGCTTGTGCCAAAATAGAACTCACCATGAAGCTAGTAAAGGATGTGATTTTGGACCCAGCAAATTTCGAAAACTTCGTTTGGGCGCGGGAAGAAGGTTTTGAAGATTTCGCAGATCATTTTTATTTTGAAACAGATTTTAACCAAGGCCTACGGCGGGTTCACAAGACATGCATTAAGTTTGGCAGGGAGTCCTTGGAACGTTTTGGCAAGTTTGGTAGGGAGGCCTTGGAAGATTTTGGCAAGGATACGTTGTTGGCTGGTGTTGTTGTCGAACTGACAATCTTACGAAAGGATGCAGCTATAAAACGTCGGTTTCAAACCTACCACGAAGCAAACGTGTCTGTCATGCAAGCCAAATACCAAGGCACCATAGACTACTGGTATGCTGCATTCAAAAACTATGCCATTCGCCGCGATCCTTCCAAAAACCGCGAAGATGGCCGAGGTGTGTATTGGAGAGAGGAGATCTGGGAAATAGCCGCAATTTTTGCTGCTCAGCGCCGTGCCAAAGAGAAAGCAGAAGCTGCCGACCGCACCTTCAAGGAAGAAGTGGATGAAGCTGACCGCAGATACAACGCAGCAAAAGCAGCTGCCGCGCGATTTTAGGGTACAGGGTTTACTTTCCCCCCTTGTGATAAGAAAGCCGCAATGAGGCAACGGAGTACTACTGTAGTAGAGAAATGGAGCGGCCAACGATTGATTCGCCAACTTTTCGCCTCTACTAATCAGTCCGACAGACAGAAGCGAAGTCCTCATCTACGCACCTACTTCTTATAGGCATCACTTACCGAATAAAATATTTTCATGAAGTGCAGTAATAATATTTATTTTATCTAGGCCATGCTCTAGCTAGCTGTCTTATTAATTCATGTTTGATAGCGCCTGGATAAATCCCCCGTAGTCGTAAAATGTGTTGATAGGGACAATGCTCATACCTCTTCACGACTGTTCCGAGCTATAGTGGATGGAAGACCACTCGATAAAGTAGCACGAAGTGCTTGGACGAAAGATGATTGATGAAACTTCACCGTCAAGCCTTCGTCTTCCTCATCCTCGTCACCTTCATTACCTTCTTCTTCGTCGTCGTCGTCTTCTTCTAATTTGCCTTGTTGCTCTGTTACATACTTGACTTGACCAGAGGCTGGTCCAGCCCCCAGTACCATCCGAAGGATGTCACCTTTTTGGCCCTTGCCTAGCTCATTCAGAAACCAGGCTATTCGCTCATCACGCTTGCTCAAGCCCAGTGCTTCACGTTCCCGTGCCTGTTTCCACGTCACAGCAGAGGCTTGTATGAATCGATCCGTCGCCGCTTCCCAGGTAAACTCATGTGCCAATTCCGGCGTCAGTGGTTCTGGTTCGTGTGTCAATGCCCATCGTAAATTGGCTGCGAATTCGACCTTGTTGCGGTAGGCCAGACAATTGGGAAATTTGAGGAAAAAGGCATTTGAGGGATGGACCGGAATAATGGCAAACTTTCCCATGGCCAAGGCTTCGGCCGTGGTAGTACACAAAACCTCAGATACCGATGGATTGACAAAGATTTTGTACTGGGTAGCATGTTTTCCCAAACTGGCGTGATCGACACGTCCGGGAAAAGTGGCAGGAATGGGTTGTCGTCGCCATTCGTGAAAGGTCGTAGGCAATTCGGCGGACGTGATGGATTCTTTAAAGTTGCGCCAGTGATCGGCCGTGGTGGGAAGGGACTCCTTGATCTTGCGCAAATGTTCCTTGAAGGCTTCCTTGGAGGTAAAGATTTTGGTATTGACAGTGTATTTTCTGGGCTTACGACGATGGTGGTGGTGTTTATGACCATGCCCATTGCTGGTGTCGTTAACTTCTGAGTCCGCGGTCACATGGCTACCACTAGCTGTGGTGGCTGTTGCTCCACTGTGATGGCCGGGCTTGGACACGTGCTTGCGACCCCAATAGGCCCGTCGAATGGCCTTTTGTTCGGGACCGCTTCCATAGATATCAATTGGGAAATAGTTGCCGGTGCACTGCTTGTAGTAGTCTTGAAGCTCCAGCATCAAATCCAATCCCTTGGCCCACAACAATTTGCCAATAAAATATGCAGACGCTTTAGTCTCCGATTCATCGCCCTCCGCGGCATTATTGTCGTCGTTATTATTAGTATTTTGTATTCGATTCTGTTGCAAGTCCTTAGCCCGCGCCAAACCCACGTTTAAAAAGTCCGATCGGACTCCATGGACATTGGACGTGGCTTCTTTTTCGGGGGCAAAGGTTTGCAATACATCACTCAGTTTAATCACTTGATGGCAATAGGCCTTGACCATGGCACTCGACAACAAAGCAATTGCTGGTGCCGTCCACAAACCCGTATAATGAGCACTGGCATATTCTTTATAGTTGGTATGAACAATGCCCACGACGTAATGGAATTTCTTCGTCCATCCATCACCAGGGGCACGATACCAATTGCAGTGTTCCGGCTCTTCCAAAACACATACATCCATGACACTATTTCCGCTACTTGCATCCTCTGCAATGAGCTGACAAATATCACCCATAGCAAATATCGATCGCAATCCCGAATGATATCGTGCCGGATAAAACAAAAGTTTCAAACCGGATTTGGGATCGGCTGCATCAGGCATGCCCGCTTCCTTTTCCAACCAATTACGAATATAGGCCTCTTGTTCTTGGGGCGTAGCAAAGACTTGTTTGCCATATAATTCCATTTGATCTTCTTCCAATTCCAACCATGGAATGACCAAGGTGACGTAGGATTGATGTTGTGGCGAAGGCTGCAAATTGTAACTGGTATTGATTTGTTGGGTTCGTCGATGCAAATAGGCGGCCCGTAACAGGGGATTGACAGCTGTCCCTGTCATCCAGGGAAGTGCTGCTGTGGTGACAATATGAAAGTGTCGTCCAGGCAAAGACAAGTCGGTTTGGGGTGTAATATCATCGTCCTTGTGATGATGATGCGTGATATGAGCTTCTGTTGTGAGATCTTCATCGTCTTCTTCGCCATCAACGTCAAGACTGGCAGGAGTTTCCTTGATCAAAAAGGACGACGAAATCAGTGCAATATGATCCAAAAATCGTCGTCTCTTTTGCTTGAGGGATTTGAAATTGAATTTTTCCAAATTGAATTTTTCTACCAATTGTTGAGGAAACGTAGACTCTTCTTCTTCCTCATCCTCGGAACTATTGCTATCACTGCCACTGCTGATTTCGCCATCATCTTCATTACTATCATAGGTATCCGATGAAAAGTCGTCCGTCCCGACAGCGACATTGGCATCACTTTTGGCTTCACTTTGGCCTCCTCTAGAAACTTCTGTGGCTGCCAAAAGACGAGGTTGGTCTTGCTGCTCATCGTCAGCTTCCACTACGCTTCTTGTTGACTGGGATTGCTGCTCGCCAATATTTCGTTGGACCTTCCTTTGAAATAAAGATGCCAACCAGGACGGTCCTCGCTTTTTCATCTCCTTCTTGGCCTTTCTTCTGCGCCCCTGCTGCTGTTCTTCTTCTTCGTCGTCGTCGTCGAGTCTTTGTTGTGCTTGTGCTTGCTGATGCGCCCCCTTCCAAAAACGCTTTATTCTGTCGCCCCTTCCACCAGCACCTCCTCCACTAATGTTAGCTGCTACAGCTTGGACCACTGGAGGCCATAATGACGGTATTCTGGAGGACGACGGAGAACCCAGGAGCAGAAGTGCCGCCACCAAGACGATCGACATCGAAACAGCTGCATGCTCTAGCACCAACCGTGGTCCTCTTCGATGAGGCCGCAATCTCTTCATGTTTGTTCTTGGAATAATGAATAACGATTGTCCAAGCGTGAGTGCTGCCTTTTGCTTCAACGGGTTCTCTACTTTGATCCCTAGCTAGCTAGTTAGTTAACTAAGTATGTAGCAAGAAGGCAAGATAATGGGAGCAAAGTAACTGGCTTTCCTACTAGCTAGTACCATAGATTCAAGAATCGAATCTTCTGCTGCTGGTTCTTGCTTTTGCCGGCTATCAATGAACACACACCGGATAGAAACTCAACTTACTTCCTTGCATGTGTCTTGTGTTGTCGAACTACATACATACCGGTACCTAAAGCGTTCCTCATCATTTTCTTTCGCTTCTCGGAAGAAGAAGTGAAGGAGAAGCCTGTGACCAATTTGAATTTATTTGGCGTGTCAGACTTTAGTACCGACTCTGGTACTTTGTATGTCTATTTATTTTTATGCCACGAAACAATCATGACGTACGACAACTAACGTACACGATTGTTTGGGACCTCCAGGACGAGTATCTCTAGTAGTAATAGTAGGTAGAATGTACATACGTGTGTTCCTGTAGGCAGTACCAAGGAACCATGATGAAGGTCATGGAAGAACTGAGTAGTGTCTCACCTCCGATCTTTAA
>Ga0163149_10007891_pt1 | contig 10637 bp, 9 predicted proteins | sample OliLakLV19MP5G1_FD_148604 | JGI IMG/M metagenome (GOLD analysis project Ga0163149, IMG submission 148604) | Freshwater microbial mat bacterial communities from Lake Vanda, McMurdo Dry Valleys, Antarctica - Oligotrophic Lake LV.19.MP5.G1 | ecosystem: Environmental > Aquatic > Freshwater > Lake >...
TTTCTTTGTCCAATTTAGATAATACTTCAGATTCTTTAAATCGGATTTTCTTGGATTTCATTTTCTTACCCCCAGTGACACCTCGGTACCTCTTTACCCAGCCATACACGGTGCTAGGGGCCCTTATAGCATACTTCTCGCAGGCTTGCTGGTAGCTCATGCCTCCTATAATTGCTGCTGATACTTCTTGCTTCAGCGCTTCTGTATAGCCAGTCCTTATTTCCTCTCCACTTTTCATTGGTCAACACTCCTTTTTAGGTGTCAACCTATTGCAGGACGAGACAGACCGTCGCTGATCACTTCGAAGTCGAGCGCCGTTTCGGGCTTGTTCTTCGTCTTGCTCTTCGCAGCGGGTCCGTAGTTCGTGCAATTGGGATTCCCACAGGTCATGTTTTTCTCTCTCTCCTAGTCTTGGCTCAGCAACATCCTCCGACGACGTGTCGGATTCTACGTTATTGTTTCGAAAGGCTTTGGATAAAAGCGTAACGAAACAGTAACGTAGTGATGTGAATAGCGATGTAATTTAAGCTAGATTACTTATGCCTAATGGGATAATTGGTTCACACAGTATAAAATACCGTAATGCCTTAAGTGTGCGCACCTCGGCTGTATATTCCTAAGAGATCCTTAGGATACAAACAATCGAGATACACTCACCCTACTTCTACTCTTATTAAATTATAATGCCGCTAGCGGCGGCCTTAGGTGTGTTATGCGAAAGAACCAATCTGTGGTTTCCTACTTTGTTTTGGTAAAAAAATCAATAATTCTGGGTAATTTCATTTGAAGGTGAGACAGGTTTTACTATCCGTACCACTGAAATTTGTGGACATCTGGTTACAGAAAATTTAAAATTTTAATTTATATGTCAGAAAAACTTACAGAATTAATTTCATACCTAGACTCTCTCACCGCCAGAGTTGACTTAGCCAAGCTTAAAAATCATTTAGAGAACGTTGATATTAAACGATCTGACGTCGAAACTTTGTGTATATTCGGCGATGATACATACAAAAGAAATCTTATCTCTCAATCTAAATGGTATGAGCTTTTAGTTATGTGCTGGAGACCTGGGCAACGTTCTCAAATTCATGACCACGGTCATTCAGCTTGTGGAGTGAAGGTCATCGAAGGCACCCTTACTGAAACTCGATTTAAAGAGACAAATCCTGGACTTGTTAGTGCTGTTGATGAATCTATTTATCAACCTCAAGCGATCTGTGTTCGGATCGATAGTGATATTCATGAGATGTCAAACTTTGGAGAAACTGATCTAATCACCCTCCATATATATAGTCCGATGCTCAAAATGACCCTTTATAAGTTAGATGATTCCACTACTAGCCACTCTCGAAATCTAATGTAATCTTATCCTTCATGGATTCTAATATAAAGGGTTCTTATATAAAATTTTTACCTGGATGGATCTATTTAGCAGTTATTACACTTGCTGCACATTTTTCATCTACCTTAGTTGCAGTTGGTGGTAAGCACCCTCTTGAGGCAACTGCATTAGCAATTCTTTTTGGTATGTTACTAAAGCATTTTGGATACGTTTCAGATAAAGCTAGCGCTGGCATAAAGCACGGCGATAAGGCTCTTTTAGTTGGTATCGTTTTACTCGGGGCAAGCCTTGATTTTAACACGCTCGTAGCTAGCGGTACTCAGATGATAACAATTGTTATCGCTACAATGCTGGTTGGATTTATCGCAATCTCACTTCTTGGTAGATTATTTGGATTATCACCAAACCTCTCTCTTTTATTAGCTGTGGGTACAACTATCTGTGGAGGCACTGCGATCGCTGTAACTGCGCCGTTAATTAAAGCCAAGGAAGAGGAGACTAGTTACGCCATCGGCACAATTACACTTTGGGGAGTCTTGGCTATTTTTCTCTATCCTTTTATTGCCCATCAATTTTCAACAACTGAGTATGATTTTGGTCTCTTTGCTGGTGCCGCGATACATTCAACACCTCAAGTTGTTGGGGCAGCTTTTATATACTCTGAACTATCCGGCAAGATTGCTACTACAATTAAGTTAATCAGAAACTGCTTTATTGCACCGTTCTCTTTATTAATTTCTTTTTGGTATCAACGTAAAACTCTTAAAAGCAATCCAGGATCCGTATCAATGAATCAGGATCTTTCCAAATCATTCCCCTGGTTTCTCTTTGGATTCTTTATCATGGCCGGCATAAACAGTGCCGGATTTTTTACTGAGGCACATGTTTCAACCTTAACTAGTTTAGCCAAGTGGCTTATCCTAATAAGCATGGCTGCTATTGGATTAAGTGTTGATATTTTAGCTTTTAAAAAGATAGGGGTTCGTCCTTTAATTGTTGGCTTTTTAGGGGCCCTTGTGGTGGCACTAGTTGCGGCTTTAGCTATTCAAATGACCTAGTAATTAAAGGTTATCCATTCGCATCTTTATTAAAATTCGTTACTACGGTATGAATACCTCATGGGAAAGATAAAAAAGTTTGCTTCTGTTCAAATTCGAAAAATTACTGGTGGTAAGGATCCATCTCGTTTAGTCGAAGAGTTTATCGTTCGGCACAGTCAAGATCCTGAAAAATGCGCTAAGGAGAAAACCTTGGAGAACGCTCGCTGGATGCTTTCTGTAAGAGAGGATGAGGAGCTTGAGATCTTACTAGAGGGCTTAAACCGCCACCCTGAAACAACTGTATATATGGGAGTAAACGTTGTAGTTGTTCCAATACGAGAATCCTCAAATGTGCTAGCAGCTGCACTTGAAATTGCTGATGGTCTAGTTGGAATAAAAGTCAGCTTAGTTGGACACTACCTTGTCCTTAGTGCAAGTTTTCCAGCGGCTGGAATTTCTGTAGAAGATCTAGATTATCATTACGAAATCATCGTTGCTCAGCAGGCTTGGTTTCGCGAGGCTTTAGTTGATGAGCTTGGGTGGGAAGAGTTGCCGGAGGAATAGAGGAGCAGATATAATTAAAATGAGTGGTTCCTTTTGGGGCTTTGTAGGTTTTCGAGACTCAAAAGGAACCACTCTTTTTAATTATCCATGGCGGATCTTTTAACGAAAGGTTTTTAAAGTTGTAAATTTTTAACGAGGTGGCTGTGTTAGTATCCGATCATTCTTCCATTGATGACGCTTTTGAATTTAACCACCGTGGTCAACGTTCTCTCTTTGCTGAGGAAACAGGCAGGGCTTTTGTTCCAGAAAAATCAAACCCACTTCCATTTGGTACACAACATCTCTCTCTCTTTGGACTTAAAACAGGGGATGAGGGAAAAGGACGATCTGTCTTAGAGATCTCTGCTTTGCTTAGATTTCTTACTGAGTGTGATTCTGCGATTGGAGCTGTAATTAAAGCGAACGGCGGAGCAAATTCCGGTCATACTGCTGCCGGAGTAAAGCTCAATTTAATTCCATCAGGAATTGTAGATCCAAATGTTCCAAATCTTTGCTTATGTCGTGGCGTAGTTGCAGATCCGACAAAGCTCCTTTGGGAAACAGCAGCTCTTAAAAGTGCTGACATGGATCCAATGCCGAGATTGCGGCTAGATAATCGACTCATGGTATCTCATATCGGTCACAGACTTTTAGATCTGGCTAGTGAAAAATCTATGCCTCGTGGCTCAACTGGTAGAGGAATAACTCCAAGCTATAATGATGAAACTGGACAGCATCAGATCTTTTATGAAGATTTTCTTGGAAGCAGGGCGAACTTTGTAGAAAAATTAACTTCTCGACTTAGATCTTGCGCAATTCGCATTGAACATGAATTTGGGCTCTCTGTAGTGGAATGGAGCGATCTATTCGTAAAACTAACTGTAGCTGAAACCCGCGCTCATAGAGCATTTATTGACAGTGGGATCTTTACTGAAAGCGAATTTGATTTCACAAAATTTCAAGATCCAAATTCTAGATTTGGACTTAACTTTGACTCCATTGTCGAGGCTTACTGGCATGCGGGGTACTTGACAAGATGCTAAGTGGGTCTATATGTAACGTAGCTGATCTAACTGCAACTCTTGTTTCAGAGGGTAAGCACATTATCTATGAACATGGTCAAGGAGTATTGCTTGATAAGCGTCTCGGATACAGTCCTTCTGTTACTGCATCTCACACCACGCCAGCAGAAGTTTATCATGCGAATTCTGTTCCCGTAACTAGCCCCATTTATGCCGTTGGAGTAATGAAGGCGTACGATACTAAGGTCGGAAGCCATCTCTTTTTAACTCAGATAGAGCCCGATCATCCACTCGCCAAAATATTGGGAAAGATTGAATTTGGCACCACCACTGGCAGAAGTCGAATGGTAGGATGGTTTGATGCTGTTGAAGCTGGTTGGGCACTGACACATGCTGGTGCTAATGAATTAATCCTTAACAAACTTGATGTGCTTAACCGTCAAGGTGATTGGCAAGGACCTCTAAAAATATGCGCTGCTTATGAGGATTCAAACGGATCACAGACTTACTCCCTGCCCACCTCTGATGATGTTAGGGAAAAGCTTAAGCCGATCTACGAGGAGGCTGATGGTTGGGACGAAGATATCTCTGCTATTCGTTCTTTTAGTTGTTTGCCGCTCGCTGCTCAGGAATACGTAGCCAAATTATACAGGGCTACTGTAGTAGCTGCCTATTCGGGAGAACTTCCTCTTTATGCAAAACTTCCAAAGCTTCGCTTTATCGGAGTCGGTCCAAATCCAGGCGAGATTATTGCCGATGTTCCAGAACCAAGCCGACTTCTGGCTTTAGCAAAGTTGTCATAGCTGTCACTTTTCGGCACATGAAACATTATGTAAAATAAAATGATCTTTGTTTCGACAAAAATGCTCTGTTAGTGAGCTTGTTTGAATTAAATAGTGACTTCTTATGCAGCTATTCTCGCCAACTTTAATAAAAACATTCGGCAAATTTTCATAGCAAAGATCATCGCAAGGACACTCTGTGGGGTGTCCAAACACAAGATTCACACCTTTGTTTCGTAAATATTCCTGTGAGGCAAACTTAACATGGCCACGCCGGAAAAAATCCCTTTTCTCAGAGCCCCGACCTACGGTTGAATCGGTAAGCCCTAATTCGTCGACTGTTGTCAGCTGGGAGTAATATGGTAAAGCACCTGCCATAGTTGTTGAAATAACTGTAGTTGCTGGAAGGATCTCCTTTAGAATTTTTCCATATTTGGTTCCCGTAATCGTGCAACAGTCATACATACCTTGAAGAGTTTCCATGTGGTATTTTTCAGCTAAGACAGGCTTCGCCAATGACATCCAAATAAGAAGCCCTCCAAAAGTGGCAAGAAAAACTTTATTCATTCTGGGCAATGCACTTAACCCAAAACAGGCAAGTAGAATAAAGAGAGGGTAGATGTGTAGAAAGAAGCGATAAAACATGAAATCTCCCCCTATCAGGACAAGATACAAGAGGTAAGTAATAATAAAAATCTGTGAGAATAAAGAGAAGGTTTTGATTGCTTTGCTAAGCACAAAATGGTGACCGAAAAGAAGCACAGGGCAAAGTAGTATTAGAAAGGGGAAGGACTTAAAAAACGACACAACATATTCAATTCCGGCCTCAGCGTGTGAGGTGTCATGATCTTTTGCAAAGAAGGTATTAGGGAAAAAGGCCTTGTAATAATACAGCCGCCATAAAAAGTAGAGTGTGTATAAAACTAGGGGTATTGTTGCGCGGCGAAAAAAGCTTGTAACAGATTTTAGAAAAGAGATGTTCTCAATCTTTGCAACCATGATGTAACTAAAAAACCAGACAGGATAAATAATGGCAAAGTCAAAACGAGAGATCGAAAGAAGAAAAAATAAAATTGGTCCAATACGTGCAAAAAATAGGTTAGATCTAAAAACAGTTTCGCTGAGTATTGCAGCTAACAATAAAACCCCAACAAATGCAGTTTCTAATCCAGTTCCTACAAAACCTAAAAGACTATGTGGTAAAATAAGTAGCACTCCAGCAAGCGCAACAGTAAGGTTCGCAAGATTATTAGGGGCGTATTTTTTTAGTGAAAGCAGCACTAATGCAATGCTTAAAAGATATGAGAAGATGCCTAGGGTTACAGAAAAGCTTAACGGATCAAGGCCAACTCTAATAGCAACGGAGCTTAACACGACCCACAGGAAGTTCGTATAACCCTCAACAAACTCGCCCTGATTGAAAACTAGACCGTACCCACTTGCTAGATTCTGGGCGTAGCGAAAAGAAATAAAGGCATCATCAAGTGGACGAGAAAGATTTTCTATAAGTGCATATGCAAAGACAAGAAAGCATATGAATAATATGACGAATGTAAAGTTTATATGTCTTATAGATGACTTGAGCGTAATGAGTTCCATAGCAACATTAGCTTATAGAAAAGAGCCCTCATAGAATAGATGTAGTTATAAAACTCCCTACTCGCTGCTACCCCACAGACTAACCTATTCAAGATTATCAGCAGATGTTAACCAACCGGGCCTAAACCTAAGAGACTTTCCTTTATCTTCAGCTTTCTTTTTCGCTTTTTGTAACCGTTTTTCAAATCCTTGTTGAGATTCTAAATACTCATCATCAATCTCTATTGAGCGATCGCTCCAGGCAGAGAACGAATTGAATTTTTCACCTCGATCCTCTAATCGCTCTACCGGCATCTCTTTAGCAAATCGGCTAACTGCTCTAAAGCCTCCGCTGCCTTGACCAAAACTTCCTCCAGAGGAGAACATTCCACGAGATTTTGTTCGAGTAAGATAGAGATGAGTCATTGCTCGGGTTATTCCAACATAGCAAAGTCGTCTCTCCTCATCGACGGTACCATCATCAATCGATCGCGAGTGAGGCAAAAGTCCCTCTTCTATTCCGGTAAGAAAAACAACTGGAAACTCTAAGCCCTTGGCTAAGTGAAGAGTCAGTAAGGAAACAAACTTAGGAGGCTCCATCGCCGTTTCTGTCGCATTTTCCGCATTTTCCATTGCCTTGATATCTTTATTTTCCTCAACCGGAAGCTCCTGGCTTGAAGAAAGGGAAACTCGATCAAGAAAATTTGAGAGTGTGATTTTTCCCGATGAGATTTTTTCTAAGCTGTCCTTGGTCGCAATATTTATTGTCGCAATATTTACTGTCTCGATATTTACTGTTTCGATATTTACTGTCTCGATATTTACTGTTTCAATATCTTCATCAGCTTCGTTCCCCAGATCTCCAACTTCCATAGAAGCCCCGATCCCTTTTAACTCCATTAAGTTTTCAAGTCGGGATTCTGCCTCTTCGGTTTTTAAAGCCTGTAATTTTGGTCCGTATCCACTCTCCTCAATGACCGCATCAATAAGCTCTGAGAGTGTGCTCTTTTCAATTTTTTCTTTTAGTAGATCGATCAGCTCAATAAAAACTACGATTCCTTTACTGACTTTTCCCTCACTTGCTTCATTGCGGGCAGCTTTAAACAGGGATGTCCGTTCTAAAATCGCTCTTTGATATAGAGACTCAACAGCCCTAGCCCCAACCCCTCTAGTTGGCATATTAACAACCCTTAAAAAGGATTGATTATCATCTTCATTAACCAATAATTTTAGATATGCGATTACATCTTTGATCTCTCGTCGATCATAAAATTTTAATCCGCCATAAATTCGGTATGGAATTCCCTCGTCAAGCAATGCTTCTTCAAGGGCTCGAGATTGCGCGTTTGTGCGGTAAAGGATGGCTATCTTATCGTGCTCAATCCCCTCTTTTAGTTTTGTTTTAATCTCGGTAGCGATAAAGCGGGCCTCATCCTGCTCATCCCAAGCAACATAAGTTACAACAGGACCTCCCTCCTCTCCATTAGTCCACAATTTTTTGGGGGTTCGCCCTGCATTAACTTTAATAACGCTATTAGCAGTTTCAAGGATGTTCATAGTTGAGCGGTAATTCTGCTCAAGCTTTACAACCTTAGTGTCTTTGAAATCTTTTTTAAATAGATCGATGTTGGCGGCATTAGCTCCTCGAAATCCATAGATCGATTGATCGTCATCACCAACAACGAATATATTTTGGTGCATTGTTGTTAGATATTTTAGAAACTCATACTGCACAGAATTTGTATCTTGAAACTCATCAACTAAGATAAATTGTAAGTAGCGACTATATAGCTGTCCTACCTCTGGAAATTCTTTAAATAGTTGAACTGCATTCACTAAGAGATCCCCAAAATCCATTGCATTAGCTCTAAGAAGGGCTCTTTGATAATGCTCAAAAACTTCAGCGACTCGGGCTTTATCCGGTTGTTTATTGTTTGTTTGATATGCTTCCGCAGTAAGGCCAGAATTTTTCGCTTTATCTATTATCCGTCCGTAAAACTTCGGTGGGAATTTTTTATCATCAATTTTAAGTTCTGCCAGAACTGCTTTGATCGTCTTATTTTTATCATCCTCATCATAGACAACAAAATTTGGACGGTATTTTAATTTATCTCCGTGGCGTCTTAAGATTCTTAGAGAGATCGAATGAAATGTACCTATCCAAGCTTTACTACCACCGTCTCCTAGTAGTTGACGGACTCGTGTCTTCATCTCTTGGCATGCTTTATTGGTAAAGGTTACTGCCAAGATGGAATCAGGTCTTACGCCATGATCAATAACGAGAGAGGCGATCCTTCGTGTAAGCACACGGGTCTTACCACTACCAGCACCAGCAAAAACCATTATCGGTCCAGCTGTATGCTTTACTGCTTCTAATTGAGGAGGATTTAAATTATCTAAATGATTCACTTGAACATAAGTATACTGCTAACGACAAAAACTCCAGCTTAGGATCAACTTAGGGTTGGCCTAAGATTTGGGCTCGTATTTGATGGATTGTGAACTTTGGATCGTAAGCCATCTGGCCTTAAGTCTTTTAAGCCCTGTGAGAGGCTATTATTTTCAACCTGAATAACGTACAGAAGCCTTAGCGCGTAGCATGAAACAAGTATCAAAGTTATAAAATCGAAAACCAGTCCTGTATCCATATCGCGTGTCCCCTTTTATTATCTTATTAGTTCTTATTTAGTTATTTGTTGCCTTTAATGCCTTATTTACCGCTCTTTATTTCCTCATTATTTCCTCTCTAGTTTCTATATTAATTCTATATCACTTAATCTATAGAAGTTCAAGTATTTTTCTAGTGTGAAAAGATAGTGATTTTAAATAGTTGAGAAAGTACCCCATTTTACTATACCTTTCCTTATGGTTCCTTATGGTCCCTATGGATTTATATCCGTAACTTCATAGTTCCTCTTAAATTATGGCAAAGAAGAAACAATACGAGAGACAAGACCGGCTTTACAAAATGGCCAAGGAAGATGGCTATCTGTCTCGTGCTGCCTATAAGTTGATGGAGATTAATAAACGATTTAATCTTTTTCGTCGTGGCCACAGGGTGCTCGACCTTGGTGCTTGGCCAGGCGGCTGGATGCAGGTTGTTGGTCCAATTGTTGGGCCAGCCGGTAAGGTTGTTGGAATTGATCTGACTGAGATCAAGAATCTTAAAATTCCAGCTCAGACAAAGATCATCGTGGGAGACGTAAGCGACGAGGCCGCACTAGATGAAGCCCTAAAATTCTCCTCTGCTCCCTTTGATGTTATCGTTTCCGACATGTCTCCTAAGATAACTGGCATTAGGCTAGTTGATGAGGCTGCGCTTTCGAATATCTATGATAGTGTTCTTGGCGCCTGCTACAAATGCCTAAAGCAAAATGGCAGTATGGTTTTAAAAGCTTTTAAGGGTAACGAAGCTCACCAATTTTCTTTAAAGCTTCGTCCGCTATTTAATATAGTAAAGCGATGCGAGCTTGATGCAACGCGTAAAAGTTCTAATGAGTATTATATAGTTTGTCTTAACTTTAAGGACGGAGTGCCATGCCAATCGTCACCGGAATATCGCCGTACATTTCACGGCTCGGAAGAGGAGTAATCGACGCGACCTCAGATTGGGGTCGTGCTTGGGTCTTTATGTTCCAAACTGTCGCCGGAATTTTTTCCCGTCCGTTTAGAGGTCGCTTGATCCTGCGTCAACTATTAGAGATCGGTTTTAATTCCTTATTAGTTATTATTCTAATCGGAGGATTTACCGGAGCAGTTTTGGCGGTTCAGGGTGAGTATACCCTTTCAAAATTTGGCGCTACTGCCTGGACTGGGCCGATGGTGGCACTAAGTTTAATTCGTGAATTGGCACCTGTATTAACAGCACTAATGGTGATTGGTCGAGCTGGCTCCGCGATTACGGCAGAGATCGGGATCATGAAGATCACTGAGCAGATAGATGCTCTACGCTCAATGGCGGTTGATCCGATCAGATACCTAATGGTGCCGCGCCTTGTTGCTGGAGTTATCGCAATGCCTCTTTTAATGTGTGTCTTTACAACAGTAGGTATTGGTGGCGGTTATTTTGTTGGCACAACATTGTTAGGTTTAGCTCCTGGATCCTTTATGGGTCAGATAATATCCAATATTGATATGGTTGATGTTAATTCTGGTTTAATTAAATCAACTGTTTTTGGATTTATATTTGGTTGGGTGTCCTGTTACAAAGGATATACCTGCGGATTTGGAGCAGTTGGCGTTAATAAAGCGACAACTCAGGCCGTGGTAACAGCTTCTGTTTTTGTCCTTGTTGTTGACTACTTTTTAACAAGCATACTTACCACAC
>Ga0163149_10007901_pt1 | contig 10628 bp, 13 predicted proteins | sample OliLakLV19MP5G1_FD_148604 | JGI IMG/M metagenome (GOLD analysis project Ga0163149, IMG submission 148604) | Freshwater microbial mat bacterial communities from Lake Vanda, McMurdo Dry Valleys, Antarctica - Oligotrophic Lake LV.19.MP5.G1 | ecosystem: Environmental > Aquatic > Freshwater > Lake >...
GTTGGTGGAATGCCACCAATCACCGCCGCAATGTCGTCACGAACAATCCCACGCTGCCGAGGCAGAACTGGCTTGATGCGCTCGATCAACCGCATCGGGTTGCTGCCAAGCATCTCCTGACGACAGGCCCACTGGAAAAACGTGGACAGGCTCGCTTGTTTCCGCGCCCGTGTGGCAACACTCAGGTGCGTCAGACTCGCAAAGAATGTGCGGAGGCACTGGGCGTTGACGGTCGCGAGTGACCCGGTATGCCAGTCAGCGAACTGGTGCAGATCGGATGCATACGCCCGGCGCGTGTGGTGCGGTCGATTGGCTTGCGCTAAATCAACGAGAAAATCGTCGATCAGCGCCTGAAGTGGGCCACTGGTCGTTCCGTGCGCTGGTAACATGGCCGCCTCCGCATGGGTTCGCGCAATTGCACCCGTGACACCATTGCGTGCCTGATCCTGTGATAAGAGTCGATTCGCCGCGTCCCATGCCGCTGGCCCAATCGCATCACGACCCGCAGTGGGAGCCTGATTCCTGTGATAAGATGCCTTAGCACAGGAATGGGTGCGCTTCCCCCATCATACCATGCGACGGAAATCGGGGTATCTCGTGGCACTGACCGCGCTGATCGCCCGTCGCTGGTGCGGAGACCAGATGACACCCCACGACGACCCGTATCATCTCATCCAGGACTGGACGCTCTCGCCAGACGAATCTGCGCTGCTTACGAACAAAACGGGGGCCACGCGCCTGGGGTTCGCGCTGCTCCTCAAGCTGTTCCAACGCGATGGACGTACCCCCGAGCGGCGCGAGAATCTTGCCGAACCCATCGTGACGTATGTGGCGCAGCAGGTTGGCGTTCTGCCCGTCGTGTATGCTGCAGTTGACTGGAGTGAGCGCACCCACCGCCACCATCGCGCCCAGATTCGGGAGTATTGTGGATTTCGTGTTTTTGGCGGGCAGGACGAACCGGCGTTGATCGCCTGGGTGAGTGAGCGGGTGACGCACCCCAATCCCGATGCCGAAACGCTGAAGCTTGCCGCCTACCGCCACCTCCGTGCGCAGCATATCGAGCCACCACGGGGAGAACGGATGCGTCGGCTGCTCCACGCAGCGGTGCAGCAGCGTGAGCAGTCGATGATCGTCGCAACCGTGGCGCAGCTCTCCGTCGCCTGTTGTGCGGCGCTGGATGCCCTCATCCAAACCAACGGGGCTGATGACGAGGATTCGGCGATGAGTCAAGCGTCCTTCTTCCCCATGCGCTCGGAACTTGCAACCCTCAAAGCGGATGCTGGCCCCGTGAAGGTCAAAACCGTGTTGGAGGAAATTGAAAAACTGACGCAGATTCGCAGCCTTGGTCTCCCCGAAGGGCTGTTTCGTGATGTCCCTCCCACGTTCGTGAGCCACGACCGTCAACGGGCCGCGAGCGAGAAACCCCGGGATCTGCGGCGACACCCGCCAAGCACCCGCTATACCTTGCTTGCGGCGATGTGTTGGCAACGGCAACGGGAGATCACCGATACCCTCGTAGATCTCTTACTTCATATCGCGCACCGGATCAGTGTACGCGCCGAAGAGCATGTGGATCGCACGTTGCTCCAGTATGCCAAAAAGGTCGTGGGCAAAACCAAACTCCTGTACAAACTGGCGAAGGCGGCCAAGGGACAACCGGATGGACAGGTCAAGGATGTTATTTACGCGGCGGTCAGCGAACAGACCCTCGACGAGGTCATCCAAGAGACGGAGGCGGATGCCGGACACGAGCGCCAGGTCAACCTCGTCACGCGTGCATCCTACAGTCATCATTACCGCCGTATTGTCCCCGCGTTGCTGGAGGTACTGGAGTTCAAATGCAATAACGATCGCTATCGCCCGGTGATGGATGCCCTGGCGTTACTCCAGCGGTATCGCGATCGCAAAACGACCGTATTTCCGTTGAAAGAGGAGGTGCCTTTGGATGGGGTGGTCAAACATGATTGGCACGATCTCGTGCTCGACGACACGCAGGGTGGGCGGGTCAACCGGATTTCGTATGAAATCTGTGTCCTGACGACCCTGCGCGAGAAGGTGCGGTGCAAAGAAATCTGGGTAGTCGGTGCCAATCGCTTTCGCAATCCGGACGAGGATCTGCCCCACGATTTCGCGACACGGCGGGACGAATACTATGCCACCCTCAAGCACCCCACCGAAGCGACCGTGTTTGTCGCCCAGGTGCGGCGCACGTTGGAAACGGCACTGACGGCGCTCAACACCACGCTCCCGACGAACATACACGTAAAACTTCGCATCGGCAAAAAGGGCAAAGGGCGTATCTCGCTCACGCCGCTGGACGAACCGCCCGAGCCGCCCAATCTCAGCAAGCTCACCGCAGCCTTAGTGCAGTACTGGCCCATGACAAACTTGCTCGATATTCTGAAGGAGACAGAGTTGCGCGTGCACTTCACCGAGGCGTTCCACACCGTTGGCACGCGCGAGGTGATGAGTCACGACACCGTCCAGCACCGTTTGCTCCTCTGTTTGCATGGGCTGGGAACCAACGCAGGACTCAAGCGCATGTGTAGTGGCAGCACCGAACACCGCTACACCGACTTACTCTACGTGCGACGACGGTATATCAGCAAGGAACACCTGCGTGCAGCCATTGCAAAGGTCTGTAATGCCATTTTCGCCGTTCGACAGCCGACGTTGTGGGGTGAAGGAACGACGGCCTGTGCCTCAGACAGCAAGCAATTTGGTGCGTGGGACCAAAATCTGATGACGGAGTGGCACGCCCGCTATGGTGGACGGGGCGTGATGATCTCCTACCATGTCGAGCGCCACTCCGTCTGTATCTACTCGCAACTCAAGGCATGTTCCAGTTCGGAGGTTGCCGCGATGATCGAAGGGGTCTTACGCCATGACACCGAGATGGAGGTAGAAAAAAACTATGTGGATACCCACGGACAGCGTGAGGTCGGCTTTGCATTCTGTTATCTGCTGGGCTTCCATCTGCTACCCCGTCTCAAAAACCTCCACCGACAACGACTGTACCGACCCGCGGCAGGCGAACCAGCGACCTATCCCCATCTCCAGCCAATCTTGAGTCACGCCATTCACTGGGATGTGATTACGCAACAATATGATGAACTGATCAAGTTTGCGACAGCACTGCGATTGGGAACTGCGGACGCCGAATCGATCCTTCGCCGGTTTACACGCAGTAACGTGCAGCACCCAACCTACAAAGCCCTCTGTGAGCTCGCGGGCTTACAGGTCATCGAGACGTGGAACAGCGCCAATGACTTCATCCGCTACGGCAAAGGAGGCGAGTTTGCGACAAACAAATTGGAGAACCAAGCGATTCTGATGTTAGCGCTCCACCTCCTGCAGGTGAGCCTCGTGTACGTCAACACGCTGATGATCCAGCACGTCCTGAACGAGCCAGCGTGGCAAGATCGACTGACCGCCACGGATCTTCGCGCACTTACTCCGCTAAAGTGGCAACATATCAATCCGTATGGAACATTCACATTGAATATGGCGGAGCGTTTGTCATTCCAAGCTGCCAGCTAACACCCCGCGCTACGTTGCCGAAATTTCGACCTTCGCTACCTTAGGGCCAATTAGGATGCTGCACTTGCACGTTGAGCGAATTGTGGTATTATACAAGAGATTATTCTGTAAACGTGACGCAAGAGGAGCCACGTATGGCGAAACCGAGTAAACCGCTGGGAACGCCAACTTCGGTACGACTTGACAAAGATATTATTGTCGCCCTTGAGACTCTCGCTGCGGCGACAGAGCGTCCGAAGTCATGGCATGTCGAACGCGCCGTACTTGCGTATGTGGCGAGCGAAATGACCTTTATTCAGGCCGTACGCAAAGGTCGCGCCGACATTGACGCCGGGAATGGTGTCGAGTGGGAGCAGGCGAAAGCCGAATTGAATCGTATCGTCAACGGTGACAGGACACAGTGATGCGGGTTATTTTCGCTCCCGATGCCCTGCGTGAACTGAGTAACCATCTTCGCTATGTACAGGCCCGCAACCCGGACGCAGCGTTAGATCAACAACGCATCATCTCCGCTGCAATCGACCAACTGGAAGATCTCCCCCACCTCGGCAGGCACGGACGATTACCCGGCACCCGTGAACTAGTGATGAGTGGCACGCCCTACATTGCGGTCTATGAAGTCACTCCCAGCGAGGAGGTACGCATCCTGCACGTGTACCACGGACGCCAGAATTGGACTGGCGAGGCTGAAGCAGAGTAAAAGGAAGATAGAAAAAACCCGCCGCTCCACACAACGTGAAGCAAGCGGGTGTTTCAATAATCTAGGTCTACCGGCCCAAGCCCAGAAGCTACCCGATAGACCCTCAAACTAACGTCACTACCATTCTCGCTGATGGGTTCCCGCCCATCAGTGATACCGGCAATCACGTCGTACGTATATTCATTGTTAAGTATACCGTATCAGTGCGGATGGTCAACTATCCACGCTGACACGGGTGCCCAATATGGAGGCAGGTACGACGGGCGAACGCCGATAGGTCGCACCTGAATAACTCCAATACACTGGGCTTTTGCGCGTACTCCTCGTGCGCGCCGCGTTCTCTGCACCTAGCGCCTGGTCAACGACGACCAGTAATAATTGCCGTCCGTGATGTCGGCAACGCGAAGGAAAAAGAATGCTTGACCACCTTGCTGTGCTGATCTCGAACCGAGTTTGCTCTGGTTCTGCCACGAGTTTCCTTCCAAACCAACCTTCGAATGATAGAGTGGTGGGCGATATTAGACTCGAACTAACGACCTCCACGATGTCAACGTGGCGCTCTAACCAACTGAGCTAATCGCCCAACGTGTTGGATTATAGCATACCTGTTAACACGTTGCAAATCAATCTGCTCGTTTCCAAATCCTGATATAGGCGGTTGTGTGCTAGGAACCCTGTTTGCGGAGGCGGCCTCCACTCTGTGGTGGAGTGTCGCTGCCTAGTGCTGGCTCAAGTACTTCTGCAATCGATGAGGCCGATTCCACAACCCGAAAGCGCAGCAGAGTTTCATCGCTCGTACGACGAAAATTCAGCTTGAGTGGTGGGCTACGACGTTGGGCAGCAGCTTTTAAGCGATTCATAACTGTTACACGCTTCTCGTTTTGCCCTAGCAGTGCTTCACCATACTCTCCTGGCACGAAATCGCGCAGATATCCATCATACTCAATCTCTGTCACCTTACGAATGCCAATGCCCGTGACGATTGCTGCCTCATCGGGAGTTAGTTTACGAAACGTAGGCATTAACCTGCTCCTTCAATCAATAACAACTAACGCTATTACCGATATTTAGAATACCACAATATTCTTCAAAACGCAATAAGAGCGAGATTAACATATAATACCAGCTTAAACATTATAAAACCGCACCAAGATCAGCGAAGATACATAACTAATATTCATGTATGGCAATCCTAACGGATCGGTAATGAGAATGGCATCTTCCTCGGATCACCGGAAGCAGTGCGCGCAGGGTAAGGTCTATCTGACATTGCATAGCAATAGTCAGGCCAGGGTTAGGCAACATCTCACGGCAGAGGGCACAGAGCCAATGGCATTATGTAAGCCCCAATCATTCGATTTGGCTTGTCGCGTGCGTCTGTTCGTGTCATAATAGAAGCAGTTTTGTTCTCTTTCACAAATACATACCAAACCTATGGCTCTCGATTGCCGTCTCTGTTCACATACATCACCAGATGATGCATTCTTCTGCATCAACTGCGGTGCGGTTTTGCGCCCAAACACAGGGCACACCCACATCCGCCCGATCCGCGCAACCGGTCCAACTATTCGCATTGATCGATCAGCACTCCTGCAGATTGCGCCACCACAGGCTGTTGCGCCATCGTGGACATGGCAACAACTGCTGCAATGGGCAGGTATTCCGATAGTTGGGTTGGGCTATAGCATTATCTTTCTGATCGGGATCATGCAGGTGATTGAATATGGTGGTGTACCTGGCCTCGGCATATGGGGTATTGGGCCAATTGTTGTTGGTGCGCTACTCGCAGAGGAGGAGTGGATCAATGGCCGGTTGTGGATTGGCCTATCCGGAATGGTGGTGTGGGCTGGATTCCCCTGGCTCCTTGCACTCAACCTGTTTCCCTTTGCTGCGATAATGTGTGGCGCATGGTGTGTAACCCGTTTTGCCATCCGCCGATGCTCGCATTGATCGTAGCGCAATAAGAAACCACCAGCCTGCTGGAGAGTTTCCAAACAAACTGGTGGTTGTGCTGCCTGATGAATCTTGCTACTTCTGGGATTGGGCAGTATTGATTCCAATAACCTTATATATTGGGCAGAAACCAATCGCCGATGTGACCAGCAGCACAAGCGATAGGATACCAAACACAACTGCAAAGAGCCCTTGGAGATAGAATACAGCTACTATTGCCAGAACAACCCCCAGAGCAATCCGCAGGTCTCGATCAAGGCTACCTTCATTCTTGGGGAACATCGTTGGACTCCTTTAAACACCGCTCTGTTGTTATAGGACTATTGCCTATTGCCCTATTATCCATACAAGCATTGAATCAAGGAGCCTGATTGAGACAACGTGAGGTTGCGATATTGCAATTCAGAAGGTCAAACGACGGCGATGAAGTGCAATACTTTGTAGTAGCCCAATTGCGGCCATAGCTGTCATGAAGAAACTACCACCATAGGAAATAAACGGCAGTGGAATACCAGTCACTGGCATGATGCTCATATTCATGCCAACATTCACAAGCACATGGCAGAGGAACATCCCGCCAATGCCAACAGCGATCAGCTTGCCAAATGTATCGCGGGCAACATTAGCAACACTAAACACCTGCCAGATCAGCATGCCCAAAAAGATCAATAATATCGTTGCACCAATAAAACCGAGTTCTTCGGCAGTCACAGCGAAGATGAAGTCGGTATAGCGCACCGGCAGATAGTTGCCCTGGCTGACAATTCCTAACGTCCAGCCACGGCCCGTCAGGCCGCCAGAACTGACGGCGTTCAGCGATTGGATGACATTCCAGGCACCATAGCGCAATTCTGGATCGAATGTCAGCGGATCAAGAAACACCTGCAAGCGCAGCTTCTGATATGGCGCGAGAACATACGTCCATCCCAGATAGGCAAGCGGCGCAGAAATAGCACCAAGTAGCGCCAGTTGCCACCAGCGCATGCCAGCAACCCAGGCCATCAGCAGCCATGCCAAGAGGAAGACCATGGCCGTGCCAAAATCTGGCTGCGCGAACACCAACAGCAGCGGCCCGCCAACCAGCACCAAACCGCCGATTTGCACGCGCAGATCGCCACCGCGGCCATCATAGTGCTGCCAATAGGCTGCCAGGCCAATAATAATCAACAATTTGGCAGGTTCCGATGGTTGCAGCGTTCGTAAGCCAAGATCGAGCCAGCTCTGCGCTCCCGAACTGATCCGCCCAAAAACCAAAACTACCGCAAGAATGATGATCGTAATAAGATAGAGCGGAACAGACCAGGACTGGAGCGCATGGTAATCAAGCGCAGTCAGCAGCAGCATTGCGGCAAGCCCGACGATCAAGTTGACCACATGCCGAGAAAAGTACCCTTGCAGATCGGGGTCACGCAATGTTGCACTATAGACCATCGCCAGGCTGAAGCCAGTCAGCACCAGTACACAGCCAAGTAAAAAGAAGTTGTAGTCGCGCCAGGTTCGGTTCATACTCTGCCTCCAACACTATTATAGCGGCAAAGTGCTGGGTTTCGGTTTACAATAGCACATGGATGATGGCAAGCGGGAAGGAATCGCCAATGGGCAAGCAAAAGAAGGCACTCGACAAGCCAACGAGCGGTATTGCTCTGGCTACGAAATGGCCAGTTCACGAGGTGCTGCTATCAGAGGGTTGGGAGCAGCAGGCGGTGCTAATCACCATCCTAATAGCACGCCGCTCACCAATATCGGGGAAGGTTGCCGCAGGGTTGCTGTTGGTTGATCTAGCATGCCTGGGCATCAAGAGCGCGCAGGTCAAGCTATTTGCCAGTCCAGCCGAGTACAGCGTTGGCCTGCGCGCTCATGCCGTACATATTCAGCCAATGGCAGCGGCGGATTTTAATCTGGTGGCCAAGATCGTTATGACCGGGCTGGCCTATGCGGCTAACCTCGGCTTCAAGCCCGATCCGGTGTTCGCCCAGACCGAGCACCTCTTCAGCGGAGCCGATCCGGCCAGCTGCACGACACCCGTACCGACGGGCGGCCCTGAGGGTAAACCATACTTCGTCGCTGGCCCCTACGACAACGCCCGCCAGATTGTTGCTCAGCTCACCCGCGTGGTTGGCGCTGGCAACTTTCACTACATGGTGCAGGTGCCAGGCAAGGAATTAGGCCTGCTAGACGAAGGATAAATCACGCTATCGCCCTAGTCGTTGGGCGATGAACGCTGAATGAACGGTAGAAATACCGCAGATGCCCCTGGCTCGGATGGAAACGCTATTGGTGTTGCAGTCGCTGCTGCAACCTGAGTCGCCGTTGGTGTCACGAGAGCCTGGGCAGTAGCCGTTTGTATATTTCCAGGTGTTGGTGATGGCGTGACTGTTGCTATACGGGTTGCTGTCGCCCCATCAATAGGTGTGCGTGTCAATGTCTGTATATTGGTCGGCGTTGGCGTCGCAGTACGTGTTGGTGTGGCTGTACTGATTGAAGTGTGTGTTGCCGTCGCATTATTATTTGGCGTTGGTGTCGCAATCTGCGTTGCTGCTGGCGTATTGCTGGGCGTCGATGTTGCCGTTGGCGTATTACTTGGTGTCGATGATGCTGTTGGAGTCGCCGTGTTTGTCGGTGTTGGCTTACCCGACGAGTTATACTCATAGGCCCCAATATCGCAGTGTGAATCGCGAACAAACCCGCGTTGGTCGGTTAATAGGGGAATTCCGGCGCTATCGATACAGCCATTTGGATCACCTGCATCGATAGCCAGGCTCGCCGAAAGTAGCGCATGTGTCAATGTTTGGCCGCCATTATTCTGAAGCACACCAAGCCCAAAGCTGCCACTACTCCAGGAGAGATTGCCAAGTGTATCACCAATAATCGTGCAGCCGCTGGTATCCTTGAACAGATTGTAGCGCTGGCTAGTCAGTGTGCCAGAACAATCCGCATCTGGTATGCTGGTGCTAGTATCGATATTTGTACCAAGAATAGTATTGCGGATATTCATCGTGCTAGTGCCAAAGATTGCCACACCACCACCGGTTGGAGCGGTATTATTCGCAATCGTTGCACTCTATAGGCTGGCTGTACCGCCGCTGGCAATTCCGCCACCCTTGTTGAGCGCTGTGTTTCCGCTGATTGTGCTGTTGACGACCGTCAGTGTGCCGGAGCTATAGATGCCACCACCATTCTGCCCAGTGTTCGAATCGATCAGGCTATCGATCAGTGTTGTGGTGCCATAGTTATAGATTCCACCACCATCGAGGTTGCTGGTGTTGTTGTAGATCCGGCTTTCGACCAGAACAAGCTCGCCGCTCCCAAAAACAACAATTGCCCCATTGCGGCTAACACTGCCCTCAACCCTACTGTTACTCAAGGTCAATGTACCGCCACCAACTGAGATCGCTCCGCCACCATCGGTCGTCATGATCGCGCCGGAGTTGTCGTTCGCAATGCTTAAACACAATCCGCCGAAACCAGCCAGGGAAGGCTGCTGGATCGCGCAGATTGTGCAGCGACAGATAGGCATCGATAAACGCCTCCTGCGCGGCATCTTCGGCACGGTAGCTATCGCCCAACATCGCAATACCAACCCGCTGCGCCATGCCCTCGAAACGCCGAACGACTTCCGCAAACGCACTGGTTTCGCCATGTTGAGCAGCAATCACGAGTTCGTGTAGTGCAATCTCATCCACTGGGTTGTCCTTATTACTGCCTCTATTGTAAAGTCCCAGTACAAGCTCGAAAAGTTACCCCTTGCATAAGCATTCAGCACTCAGCTTTCAGAAGGCCATCCAAAGCGCGCTTACTCCAGCCAGGAACACGTACCTTGAACACACAAGCTGCGCCGTTCAGACATCCATGCTATAATAACAGCACACTTGTGTTACGAGGTGGATGGCAATGAGCACCACAATCATCATGGAACCGGATATCCAGCAGAAGTTGGCTATTCTTGGTGGCGAAGCCGCAGACGATGTTTCTGATGTGCCTGCCACACAGAGCATCCAACAGGGTATCTCACAGGCCACGGGTTTTGTGTATGAGGCGCAGCGCAGTGGCGGCGGAACAACCAAGCTGTTCAAGGTCCTGCAGACAAATGCCTGCCGTTATGCATGCAAATACTGCTTTACATCCTGTGCGATCAAACGCAAGCGCACGACATTCAAGCCCGATGAATTGGCAACCACGTTTATCTCACTCTCGCAGGCCAAACGAGTTGAGGGGCTATTTCTGTCCTCTGGAATCGTTCCCGACCCGAACACGACCATGGAAAAGATGCTGGCGACGGTTGAGCGGCTACGGCTGAAAGAGGGCTACACCGGCTACATCCACCTCAAACTCATTCCTGGCGCGTCATTTGAGTATATTGAACGGGCGGTTGAACTGGCTGATCGCGTCTCACTCAACCTCGAAGCGCCCAATCAGCAGCGGCTCAGCGAGCTGG
>Ga0163149_10007904_pt1 | contig 10624 bp, 9 predicted proteins | sample OliLakLV19MP5G1_FD_148604 | JGI IMG/M metagenome (GOLD analysis project Ga0163149, IMG submission 148604) | Freshwater microbial mat bacterial communities from Lake Vanda, McMurdo Dry Valleys, Antarctica - Oligotrophic Lake LV.19.MP5.G1 | ecosystem: Environmental > Aquatic > Freshwater > Lake >...
GTCAATGGCTGATAAGAAAGCCATCTACTACATGGTGCTATCCATGAGCGACGATGGGGTACCTGCAAGGGGTGCTTGTTCAGTTGTCGCCAGCCATTTTTCCGTTACAAGCATGACGGTGGCGCGCCAGTTCAAGAAAATTCATTCCGGCATCAAGTCGTCTGAAGATGACAATGAGAATGATGATCCCAACAACAACAACAACAACAAGGTCGCAGACACGCTGTTCGATACCAAGTTGCACACTCGGCGCAAGGGGAAGCACATCTATGACAGGGAGGAACTCAAAAATGAAGTGTTAGCCATGCCATTTTCAAAGAGACGAAGAGAGAGACATCTCGCGGCACAGCTTGGCATGGCAAGGTCTACAGTTCATTACCTGCTCAAGTCACAACGACACTTTAGACGCCACTCGTCTGCAGTGAAGCCGAAGTTAACGGAAGCAAACCAAGCTAAACGATTGGAACATGCCATGTCAAAAATCAATTTAAATACAACAACACCCACTCGACATGGCCCTGCCCAGCCAAAATTCATGACACTCTTTGATGAGATCCACGTTGACGAGAAGTAGTTCTTCCTATGCCGCGATGGGGAATCACACATCCTTATCAGTGATGTTGAGGACCCACCAGAAAGGTGTGTCAAACACAAGTCTCACATTGCGAAAGTGATGTTTCTTTGTGCAATGGCGCGTCCGAGACGTCTACCGAATGGAACCTGGTGGGATGGAAAGATTGGCATCTGGCCTATTGGCGACTACACTGAAGCTATCAGAACATCTACCAACAGACCAGCAGGCACTCCAGGCACTGTTCACACCTGAGGGTGTTGACAGGGACACACACCGGCAAATGATGTTGGATGATGTTGTTCCAGCAATGCAATCTGTCATGCCGACATGCGAGTTATCTCGATATGACACAATCTACATCCAACAAGATGGGGCGCCATCTCACATACCAACAAAGAACGAGGATGACATGTGGTGTGACGAGATGGACACTCTTGGATTAAGAGAGAGGATCAAGCTTGTAACACAGCCACCCAATTCACCTGACTGCAACATAAACGACTTAGGCTTTTTCAATGCCTTGCAATCTACATGCCACAGCACATGCCCAAGGAATGCTATGGAGCTGATCGAGATGGTAACACAAGCATTCAAGGACTACCCAGTCAACAAGATCAATCGAATTTGGTTGACATGTCAAGGATGCCTCAACGAGATAATCAAGTGCAAGGGCCACAACACCTACAAGATTCCACACATGAACAAGGAAAAGTTGGAACGGGCGAACAGGCTTCCTACTGTACTAGATGTTTGTGATGAAGCTTTGGCTCTCCTACAAGGCTAACACTGTTGACTTGTACCTCCACTCTATTATCGTTTCAGAGCTGTTGTTGGATGCGCGGCTGATGGGCATCTTGATTGCTCTGTCATTCAGTCTGTTAGCGTGTTCACTTTGAAAACTTGAAAAAGCAAAACAAAACTTTGGTCTCACTAAATGGAGGGAGTAAAGCCTGCCGGCGCATTATTAGAGATTCAACCCTTATATTCATCTAAGTAGTCAAATCAGCTGAACGCCAGCCAAATTCGTGTAGATGTAGTACATTAGAGTCTGTCCGTGGTTCTCCGGTGCATATCTTCTTCACACTAGAAACTGAGCGGAGGGAGTAGCTATGACTCTGCTACTAGCTAAGTAGCCTACAATTGTACTACCGTACAGAAGTAGTACATACATTGCTCGCTACGGAGACTAGCTAGCTAGCTACGGTACATACATCGCTCGGCTTCGCCGGGCAATTCCGTAACAAAAGCGCATGCATGATTGTGCCAGTCTGTACAGTAGTACTGTGCTAGCTTTTACCGTAGTAGCTACCTATTTGTTTGTGAGTCCTCCAGTTAGTACGGTTGTACTCCCTCCAGAAGCTGCTGCCAGGTCTAGCTGCTAGCTAGTAGCTAGTTAGCTATCATCTACTACTATCTACTAGCTAGTACTGTACCAGGTTGATGCTGGCTATCTAGAGTCTTCATTTGCTCGGCCACCCCACCTCGGCGGAGTAGTAATTCATCTCACTGTTGTAATAGCCTGCTTACCCTCCCTTCCATCCCTACCGACTGCTGTGGCGAAGTTTTAGCTAATAGAGTCTTCAGAAGTGGAGATATATAATCATAAACTAAAGTTGAATCAAATCATCTGCACCATGAGCCCCCGTGAAGCTCCTGCTGTTCGAGTCGTCAACCAAACTTTCTCATCATGTAGTTTGGAAAAGGGAACCGCCCACTCGGCGATGAGTGGCATGAGCATGTCTGAGGATGATGTGGACTACGAGCTACCCCAGGATGTAGCCGACAGGCTTGTGAAGAGAACAGAGCTGAGAGTTTCACAAGTTATTTCACAGTCTAAGTTTGTACAAGAGAATTGCCAGCTCTATGATCTCCCCAGATTTGCTCGTGAGGAACTAGACATTGGGCCTATGATTGCTTATGGTGGCTTCTCGAACGTGCACGAAATCGAGGCATTCAAAATCGACACAGACTTGACCAAGGGTGAGAACGAGAAGAATCGATACATCGTTAAAAATCTCAACCCCAAGTTGGCCTTCAACCCAAAGAAACTCGTTGTGGGAGCCAAAGACTTGGTAATGGAAGCGCATTTTCTTTCTTCTTTGGACCACGAACATATAATCCGACTTCGTGGTTGGTCGGCATCTGGTATCGCTGGATTTTCAGCGACAGGACGAGCAGACGGTTTCTTTTTGGTATTTGATAGGTTGGACTCGACGCTTAGCAAGAGAATCTCCATCTGGAGAGAAGAGTCGAAGAGGAGAGTCAAGACTTCTCTTATCAAAAACAACCGCAGTGCCGCTCGTATGCAGCTTTTCAACGAAAGAATGAGAACGGCAATCGATATCGCCGAAGCCATCAACTATCTGCATGAAAAGCGTGTGCTTTACAGAGATCTAAAACCAGGTGAGGCTGCGTTCTTTAGGCTATAGAACCAGGGTGGTGACGTGGATGGATACCTGACGAATGTTCTCGTTTCATTTTTGAAATTTACAGCTAATGTAGGATTTGACGCTAGTGATTGCCTCAAGATCTTTGATTTCGGCCTTGCCGTGGAGTTACCAGAATCGAATGATCCTAATCAGACTTACAATCTGGCAGGAAACACAGGCACAAGTCGTTACATGGCGGTCGAGATCATAAGAAAACAGGTAAGCATCGCTGTATGCAAACTCTGTTGAGCTCGCGCACGGTTTTCTAACTCTGTCCCCACACCCGCCGTCTCGCCTTCAATTTCAATTTCAGCCGTACAATTGCAAAGCAGACGTATGGAGTTTCTCAATCCTCTTGTGGGAGTTGATGGCGCTGACGAAACCGTATGATGGACTTGTAGGACACCAAGTGAAGGAATGTGTCTCTGTTTTTGGAGAAAGACCTTCCATTCCGCGGTCCTGGCCGACCCCGGTGCGCAGATTATTACGGAGAGGCTGGTCAGACAACATCGAGGATCGGCCCACAATGGATGAAGTGAAAGATATCCTCGAGAAGCTTTTGGAGTCATCGAGCAAACCGCCTTCAAAGACCTCCTTTTTCGGATCCAAAAAGGACTAGCAGTCTTTTCACTTGAGCACTAGGTAGTCAGGCCAATCCTATCGGCGCGCATAGTACAGCTTCAAAATTAGGGTTAACGCCATAAGGATTTGGTGTGTCCGTGCGGTATACATGTGCAATTTCAGGCCACTCTTTATATTTATGAAGTGGTCCCAGGGCCACTCTTTAGTCTTCACCCACCATTGGATTAAGGATTTCAGTTGGCTCCGCGCAGCCAATTTAGTCATCCTTACTCACTTAGCTAGTCATCGACCATGCATTCTCGCTCAGAATGGTCGGATTTTGCATGTGTTTACCTCGAAGCACTGCATTCAACAGATGTTGATGGCCATGATAATAGCTGTCGATAGCTACTGTTACAGTTCCGATGGGAACATATGCCAAATGCAGAGGATGGTTTAGCTGATGGAGGCTGTCATAGTATCAGTTAGCCAACCCTGTTTTTTGGGGGGCTACGACGATGGAAAATAAGAAAAAGAAAAGCAACCCAACCCACTCTTCAATCATCGATTGAATCATCTTGCTCTAGGAGATGCCTTGTGGGATGATGCCTAGATTGAGGCCATGGCAAAAGGAGATCAGAAGCTCCAATTGATTTGAACAAAATCCTAAAGCCCATTGATCCCAATGTCATCAAGCAAGATGCAGAGGTCAAGACCCACAATGAAGCCATTACGAATGTTGTCTCAGGTGCAATCATAGATCTTGTTCAAAATGTTGATGATGCAAACTGGCATGCACACAGGGAGATCAAGTTCTTCAATCTCAACTGCCAAGGAACTGAGTCAAGCCTGTTCAAGCTGCTCTCACAACCAACAGTGACATCAAAACTCCACCAAACAAGAAACAAAAGAGCGAATTTTTGCTCAAGCCAAAGGCTTCAATATGGAAAATTTTGAAGGATAGGAAGATGCTCCAAAGCATATTGTCGGGAATCAAGAATTGTCCATTTTGTAGCAGTTCTTTGTCTGTTGACATGGACATGTCTCAAGCAATTATATGTTTTTGCTAACCACTAACTGAAGATTGAATTGATTAATTGTGAAACAAAGACTTATATCACTTTCTATAGCTTTACACTTGGAAGTCTATCTTTTATTAAAATAACAGTAAATGTTTGCTCATACAAACCACTGAACTTATGTGTGTTGAATTCTGGACTGGCAAAAACATTCTTTATCTCATTGGTCATGCGGCTTTAGACTTGCACTTGCTAGTTACAACACTTTCAACAAGACTTTCAATCATTGCATGCATTTTTTGAAGCATTTTATTCAAACACCATTTTTTCTTTTAAATCTTCTAAGTGAATTGAGAATCTAGAATGCTAGCAGTTGGAACTCATTCTTTTTATCGACGTCTCAGTTTACATTTTTTACTGAAGGAGCCTCCTGCGCTAGTCTCCACAACAGGGATTTTTGGCATGTTTGTTCCATTCCCATTTTGCATTGTTCATTCTGTTCATTGCCAAAACTGTAACTCCTGATACACAACCATCTTGGATAAGATGATTGACTTTGCTTGTTTATCCTCTGCAGAGAAGAAGAGTGCCCTCGCCACTCTTTCAAACATCATGCTAGGTGATGACTGCATGGTGGGTGGAACCTAATGTCTGGACAGAAATCAATGAGTGGTCAAGCACGGACTGAGCACCTTAGCAAGAACTCCAAGAAGCAAACACATTTTGACGGGCTGAAAGGAAACAGAGTGCCATATTCTAATTATAGTCATTCTAGCCAGATGAATGATACCATGCAGTTGCTACCCATGACTGAATCAGAGCAAAGACATTTGCTCCCAAGCCAACACATTGCAATATCTATTTACTTCTTTTCAACAAAACAACACTTCTATGCTTCCAACTGCTGCTGTCCCCAACAACAATGCTAATGCTACACTTCAAATGACAAATGCTGGCAATCTTCTAACACAGTTGTTACAAGCCAGCGCTACCAACGACTATGTAGAAGACCAGAGAAGACTTTTTACAGTTCATAGTTGTGTGATCCATAGCAATGAAGGTGTCCCCAAGTCTATAACTAGAAATCCTGATATTCCAGGCAGGCAGGTCCCAAGCTTAAATTACTTTTTGGACATGTCTGAAATGGAACCTTCTAACAAGGGTCTAACTAATTTTAATTTCTTGAATGATGACACCAGCACTCCCTCCCTCACTGTGTCACACTGCAGTGAAGATTTTCAGGTACTTTCACACATCCAGGATAATGCTAATGAAGATGTGCTATCAAGTAGCAATGAAGACAAATGGGAAGAGCTGCATGCACCCCAACTTTTATGGATAATGTTGCGACCATTGATTCTTGTCACAAACCAGTTGACTCACAAGAAATAGATTTTTCTCAGAGACACTTCAAGCCCAAATGGGGCTTGTACAAAACAAGTTGGAATTATTTGAGGATGCTTTTGAAGATACTTTTTATGATGCTGATTAATTCCCAGAAGACACACCACATATGGAGTTATGCCAACCAGATGTTTTTATCTACACATCTGATCATGTTGTGTGTGACATACGTCAAGGTTTCTTTCATTTGACCACATGCATTGGCCAAACTGATTCTGGCACTTTTGAAGGTTACTCAACCTGTAAATAGAGAGGTATCTACAAACTAGAAGTAAATAACAATCAATAACAGGATTCCTATAGAATTGAGCTAGGAGAACTGAGCGTCTTTTATCACTATGATTGTTTAGGGTGTTCCATAAACAAGTCCTAAATGGAATGAACAGTTGACCTAAGTGGCCTAGAATGGGCTCACTTGTCACTCCCCATCGACTGAGAATGGAGGAATGAATTATATGACCTGTCAACCCAGTGAAGTCATGGCTTAAAATGCCTGTAGATCTCACTTCCTGGGAGAGACTTCTTGTTGCAATCCGCTGGGTTCTCCTTTCCAGAAATGTGCAAAACTTCAAGATTGGTTGACCATTGTGAGTGGCAGCAATACGTTCTTGCACACGATGCGAACTTAGGAAATTGTGTCTTTTGTTGAGGGCATGAGATCGAATTGTAGAACTCAACACAACAGACTTGTTGTCTCCAAACATGTAGGCTGGACCATCAATAGGGACACCAAGAGCACGCAGTTTGTAACATTCTGCTAAAACTTTGTCAACACCAATGCGGGCAACAGTGAACTCGGAACCGTAACTGGTAGTCTCAACTGTGTTAGTCAATTTGCAACAGCTGTCAATTGGAGTCAGATTCAACATTGAAATAATGCCACAACACCTTCTACCAGTCACCTTGTCATGACCTAGATTTGCATCAATAAAGAATAATGCTCTCACAGATTTTCCTTTGGCTTTTGGAAGATTTGGGTCAGTCATTTCCTTAACTTTACCATAAATGTAACTGCAGTCATATTCAACTGGTTGCTCCTTTTCAATCTCAGAACAGTCTGGAATTCCAGTCCAAAACTTAATGGAGGATGACCTGTAGTGGTCAAGATATCCAAATATTTTGGCAACAGCCTGCAAGTGACCTTGTCTTGGTTCAGCCCTGAATCTACTCATGCACATTGTAGCATGATGGATTTCTAGGTGACCCAGTGTCACTGCCCATTGCAGCATTCCAATTAAAGACCAATAGATTTGTCTGCCATCAGAATCCATAATGTCAGTGGTGTCAAGCTCTGGATGGTAGCCTGGATGAATTGGTTGTGAGACTCTCTCAGGGGGTTTAAGCCCAACAATCCCTTCATAATTCTCGAGAGATCTTTTTACACATGTGGTGCTCCCCATTGTCAAACACCTATATCCACAACATCCTTGTCCACACGCTTGATATCAGACCCAAGATAGCACTAGTTGGAAGGAAAACCCACTCCTTTTAATATGTGTAACTGTAGGGTTTATCTTGTAGAGCCTTCATCAGCCACATTGGGTCCTTGGAAGCAAACAACAAATCATCAACCCAAGTGCACAAGTATTCATAGTGGTCTCCACAATCTCTCATCCAAATGGCCGGATCACACTGGCACTGAAAGAAACCAAGATTTAATAAATCATCTGCAAGCTTCTCTGCAAATCTGTTACCAGAGGTCCTTGCTCCATATAAGGCTTTAATTAGAATAAGGGTGTGACCAGAAAGTTCTCCAAATTCAGGGTCACCCACAATAGCCAGTTTCTCTCTTGTGTTTGCTTCAAGGTAGGCTTGTGCAACATCTGCTGCACACAAATGTAGTTCATTTAGTTCAGCTAAGAAAAGAACAGTTCTCACTCCCTCAAGGGATAAAATGCCACTGTAAGCTTTATCATTACTTGGATGGGTCAACTGGCCTGATAAAACTAATCTGGCTTTCCTCCTCATGTCAAATTTATTAGCACATGTGAGATGCACATATACTTTTTGACATCCACTTGGCACTCTTACACCTTTACCAATATCCTGAAAAGTGTTGTAGGCCTTGATCTGATCCATTTCTTTCTTTGTTGCATCCTCCCAAAAGGCATTCCCATTCGCCTTATCAAAAGCTAATGCCTCTTGGTAATTGCGAGGTATTTGAACACCAAACATATATTTAGTAGCATTTTTCATGTTGGATGCATAGGCTTGGCGAAGCATGCGAATGAATTTCTTCTCACGGGCAGCCAGCCTTTTGAATCTCTTCCAACTAGGTAGCTCAAGTACGTCATTTTCTTTAGCATACTTACCACAAGTAACAGGGCCATCAACAGCTATAATTTCTAGTGGCTCCCAGGTTTCCTCCTTGGTGCGCCATCTGACCTAAACACTATATTTTTTCTTGTCGTGGTTAAGTCTGTGTCCAACAATATTTTCAAGAAACCATAGGGTCTCAGGTGCATCCTTATCTTCAACTTCTTCAAGCCTCTTATTGATTACATCCAGCATATGGGTATAAGTTACAATTTCTTCTTTGTTACCATTGACTATGCTGATCAAGTACTTATCTTGGTCTTGGTAGCATTCAGTTACTTTAGCTCTGTAGCCATGGGGACCAATGTGATGAATAAATTCATAGTTGAGTAGGGACTGTGGGTCAATCTCTGTTGGTGTTTGGTTATCCTCTGGCACAATTGTAGATTCTTCAACAGCGTTAATCTGGAACAAAACCTCCCCGGAACTCTGTTGCTTGTTATAATGCAAATGGTTGTCATGTGCTGGGCGCAACACAGATTGAGGAATAACAGTATTATTTGTTGTAAGAATATGGGAACAAAATGCATCTCCGGTGTTGTTAGCCGGTCCTAACCACCAACCAAGCAGTTCTTTTTCAGAGGGGAAAGAATTGTGTTCATATTCAAGGTAATAAACCGGTTGGTAGAAATGAAACTTGGTAAGCATAGAAACATCAGGTGGAATTCCAAATACGTTTTGGAAGGGGGTAATCCATCCCAGAGTTTCAACAACAGTGAGATTGTGTACCAAAATGACATAAATGAGGGCAAACAATCATATGAAATCTGGAGCTCTTGCGCAATCAAGCAATTTGATTGTGTCACGCTTAAAATCCTGAATGTGACGCTCACAGAAGTTTTGATTTTGTTTCTTTGGTTCTGATGTCCTTCTTTTGATGCCGTACTCCCTTTGCATTTTCTTAATTTTCTCACTTGTTTCTCACTTGTTTCTGCATCGTGATTGTCACTAATCAGTGTGTGAGGTGCTCCAGTGTCAAGTGTAAACTCCTTTAATGCTTCTGGGAATTCAGACACACTGTGCATGCCACACACACTGGCACACTTGCTTTTCACACCTACAAACACTTGAGCAGAGGTCTTTCCTCCTGCAACAGCAGGAACACTGGAGTCCACTGTGTCCGTAGAATAAGCCCCATCCCAGCGTTGGGCATGGAGGGCTGCAGTTCTTGTTTTGTGGTAGCGACGTATAAACAATCGTCCATTTGTGGTTCTGTAAAACTGAGTAGTGCAGTCTAAAGTGCACTCAATAATGTGCTGTGGTTTCCAAGCAAAGCAAGGAACCATCTTGGACCAATCAACACTTTTCTTCTTAGTGGTAATTTGATTGATGTCAGCTTAGACTGAGTTCCAATTGTCAAACAAATACATGCTTTCTTCAGCTTCCATCATGACATGCAACAGGCCCAGACTCAGTAACACACAAAGTGTCAAGGAAGGCTTGAGTGTTAGGTGGATCAACAGTGAATGAATCATCATGAGTGATTGAATCCTCATGACAAATTGAGTCACAACTGGGGATTGAACCATCAGCTTAGTCTCCATCTTTAGGGATAGAGTCACCAGACAAAGCGCAAGAAGTCACAGACCCATTGCAGTCTTGGGGATTGAAGAAATGTCAGTCCCAACAATGAAAGACTCATTGTGCAAAGGCAGGTCTGAAAATTCCATTTCAGATGTATCCAGCAGGTGTTTGACTAAAGGAACAACACGTTTAGGTACATCAGGATTGTGTGTGCATGTTTCAGGCTTAGTAGGGTCAACAACAGCGACAGTGGTAGCAGCAAAGATGTTCCTAGAGGTAGGACCAGAAGGAGCTTGCTGAGTGCTTGCATTCAAAAGTTGGGTTAAGAAATTGACCTGTGCTTTCCCAGTGACAGGTTGCCTGGTAGCAACTTGTTGTTGGGAAGTTGGCACTCCTGCAGCATTAGAAAGATTAAGACCTGAAAAGTCCTGCTGGATTGCGTTAATCTGAGTGGTAGCACGTTGCAAATCTTGGTGCTGGCTGTCCGTCATTGCGAGCAGCTGTAGCACAGTTTGCATTTGGTTGGCTTGACTGTAGTTGGAAGATGGAACGGGAGTTTGATTAGCAGCCTGTGCATGACACTTTGTCTTGGCTGCTTGAAATCGCTCTGCAGTCATGTTCTTGTATTGCTCTGGTGGTACATACAACTTCCTTTTCCTGTTCTTGTTACCAAACTGGCGGGTACCATTTTTATTGCCGCCGTTTTTATTCTTTCCGTTCTTGGCATTGGTTTTAGTAAAATTCAAGTTCCTGTTTCTAGGCACTTTGGGATTAGACATGCGTTCACCCTTTTGATT
>Ga0163149_10007905_pt1 | contig 10623 bp, 5 predicted proteins | sample OliLakLV19MP5G1_FD_148604 | JGI IMG/M metagenome (GOLD analysis project Ga0163149, IMG submission 148604) | Freshwater microbial mat bacterial communities from Lake Vanda, McMurdo Dry Valleys, Antarctica - Oligotrophic Lake LV.19.MP5.G1 | ecosystem: Environmental > Aquatic > Freshwater > Lake >...
CCTTTAAGTGCCCTGGTATAATAGGTTTTCCATTTTTCTATATAACCCTCACCAAAACCTTCAACCAACACAGACTCGTTCAACTTCTTTTCCACCCCGGTCATTTCTTTCATGAGCTTGAGGTAAGTTTTATTGGCATAAACCAATTGGAAGTTTAGGTCAATCATCCAAATAAGGTCTTTGCTTTGATCCAGCAAGAGATCCGTCAACTGAGTTTGCTTCATGATAAGAATTAATTTTTTGAGATAACGACCTTTATTTAAAACAGTCTGGGATTTCGAAGCTGCGTTCTGTCTCCTGAACAAACCGAAATTAAATATTTGATGGAATTGCTCTTTAAAAAATCTTAAACAATTTAATCATAATGGGATGGTTTTTTATAATGACAAAAAACAAAGCGATGAATAGCCACTGATGCCTGTGATGGATTGTGCAGAGCAACTCATTCTGAAATATCCAGATATGAAGGTAATCATTCTTACCATGCATGACAACGGGAAATCCATTATTCATATAATCGAGATTGGTGTGAATTCCTTCCTGTTAAAAAATAGTGCCTCCAAACTTTACGGATATTTTTTACCCCATTTTTGGCAAAATCCTCTTCTTGGAAAACTATTTTCCTGATTTTTATAAGACTCAGCTCCCGGTTTTATAGGAAAATGCTTAGACGAATTTTTGAAATCTATCAAAAACGCACTTTTTTAAGTATAAAATGGCCCTCTCGCAAACTTATCCAGTCAAAACCCAATTTCACCAAAAAACACATTCAATATAGTTACCGATCTTAACCGTATAACTCCCGGTGGGGTTAGGAGTTTTACAGTTTAGTTTCAACAAACAATTCATGATGGAGTTGCACGAACGCTGGCACAATGAAGGCGAAAAAGCAACCTGCAGCTGGCTGCTCAAACATCTGCGTGATCGCGATCATAGCAGGCAGCTCTCTACTGCCGATATGCAGTTCCTTTGCTCGCGCACCATGAACCTCAAGCCTGAGCAGGTGAAGAAATTGCAAAACGACCACTATAATTGTTTCGAGGCGCTCTTAAGTGAAATAAAATGGAACAAAGAGTTTAGGGTAATGCCCGTGATAGCACTTACAACATCAGAAAACGTAGATATTTTGAGAAGTTATGAGATATACGCAGATTGCTTTAGACTTTTATAAAATTATTAGGAGTACAGAAGACTTTTGGTTTTCGGGTGTCCACCTTCTAAAAATAGAAAGATGACTCACGGCAATGAATTAAAAATCCTGCTGGTTGAAGATAACCCCGGTGATGCGCTGCTGATTAAGGAGGCACTAAAGGAAAGTATCTATCGAAATGCTACCTTGATTTTGGCAGACTGTCTGGCTGAGGCAAAAAGATTGTCGCAAGAAAATGTTGTGCTCTTGCTGCTTGATCTTGGTTTACCAGATAGTAATGGGTTGGAGACAATCACACAAATGCGTAACTATTTTCCGGAAAGCGCCATCGTTATTTTAACCGGATTAGATGATGACGAGGTAGCCTCTGAAGCTTTTCAGCAAGGTGCGCAGAGTTACATCCATAAAAATGAGATCAATGGTAAGGTGTTGAGCAGAACCATACGGTTCTCTTTGGAGCGCCATGAGTTTATTCAGCGCCTAAAAGCAACTGAGAAACGTTTGGTAGATGCACAAGCGGTTGCAAAAGTGGGAAGTTGGGAAACTGATTTGTCAACGTTAAAAGTGATCTGGTCTTTGGAAACCTATCGGATATTTGAACTCGACCCCTCTCAATTTCAACCAATGCATACCACTTTTCTGGATTATGTTCATCCAGAAGATCGGTTTTTTGTAGATGAAGCGTTTAAAGCTTCATTCCATAGCAATAAATATCATTCAATTATACATCGTCTTGTTACAAAGAGTGGAAATCAAAAATGGATTGAAGAAAAATGGAGCGTTTATAAAGACGATAATGATAACCCAATCAAAGCCTTTGGTACCTGTCAGGATATTACAGAAAGTAAAAAGTTAGAAGAGCAACAGGCCATGTTTGCATTAATTGTTAATTCATCTGAAGATGCCATCATCAGTAAAAACCTTGAAGGCATTATTACAAGCTGGAACCACGGAGCGGAAAAACAGTTTGGTTATTCTTTAAATGAAATAACCGGGAAACATATCTCTATTATTATTCCTGCGAACCTGCAAAATGAAGAAAAAGAAATATTTGAAAGGATCGGGAGCGGAAACTCTGTTGATCAATATGAAACAGAAAGAATAAGAAAGGACGGGAAAATTATCCAGGTATCGCTTACCATATCTCCAATAAGAGATTTGATGGGAAATATTATCGGGGTCTCTAAAATCTCGAGGGATATTACGGAAAAAAAGAAATTAGAAGACCTGTTAGATAAAGCGAACAGGCTTGCCAAAATTGGAAACTGGGAAGCCGATCTGATAAAGGGAACTGTTTATTGGTCTGCTGTTACAAAAGAAATTCATGAAACAGAAACGGGCTATGTGCCCGATCTTTCGCAAGGAGTTAGCTTTTACAAAGAAGGTAAAAACAGAGATCGGATTACACGCTGCGTGCAAACCTGCATTGAACAGGGTACTGCATGGGAAGAAGAATTACAAATTGTTACAGCGAAAGGAAACTTAAAATGGATAAAAACTATAGGAAATGCAGAATTCAAGGAAGGTAAATGCATCCGATTTTACGGTAGCTTCCAGGATATTGATGAACGCAAAAAAGCAGAAGAGGAACTAAGGCAAAGCGAATTAAAATTCAGAAGAATTTTTGATTCCAAAATGGTGGGTATAATTTTCTGGGACGAAAATGGTGATATATCGGAATCCAATGACCGGTTTTTAGAAATTGTTGGATATACCTGGCAGGATCTTAAAGAGGGCAAGCTTCATTGGAATCAAATGACCCCCGCTGAGTATACTGAATTGGATCAATGGGGATTAAAACAGATTGAATTGACAGGTGTTTGTCCGCCTATTGAAAAAGAATACTTCCGTAAAGACGGCAGCCGGGTGTCTATACTTATAGGAGCTGCCACATTAGACAAAGACAGCACTGCAAAAGGAGTTGCCTATATAACGGACATTACCGAGCGAAAAAAGGCAGAACGAAAACTCAGGGAAAGCGAAGAATTTAACCGCACAATTTTAGAAAGTAGTCCCGATTGCTTAAAGGTAATGGATAACGAAGGCCGCCTAGTGTTTATGAACAAAAATGGTTGTGATTTAATGGAAGTGGATGATTTCAACAGCCTAAAAAATAAATATTGGTGGAATGTGTGGGGAGAAGAAAATAAACAGATAGTAAAGGCTTCTGTAAAAAAATCTTTGGAGGGGGAACCTGCACACTTTGAAGCATTTTGTGCTACAGCGAAAGGCACTGCAAAATGGTGGAGTGTAATCGTATCACCCGTTGCCAAAACAGCAGATGGCATAGAGCAAATCGTTTCTGTTTCGAGGGATATTACGAAAACAAAGAAATTAGAAGACCTATTAGATAAAACGAATAGGCTTGCCAAAATTGGAAACTGGGAAGCCGATCTGATAAAGGGAACCGTTTATTGGTCTGCTGTTACAAAAGAAATTCATGAAACAGAAACGGGCTATGTGCCCGATCTTTCGCAAGGAGTTAGCTTTTATAAAGAAGGTAAAAGTAGGGATCGGATTACACACTGCGTGCAAGCCTGCATTGAACAGGGTACTGCATGGGAAGAAGAATTACAAATTGTTACAGCGAAAGGAAACATAAAATGGATAAAAACTATAGGAAATGCAGAATTCAAGGAAGGCAAATGCCTCCGATTTTACGGCAGCTTCCAGGATATTGATGAACGCAAAGAAGCAGAAGAAGAAATTTTTAAACTGAATGCAGAACTTTCCAAAAGTGAAAAGCGATTCAAGGGATTGGTTGAAAATAGCAATGATATTATTCGATTATCAGATGAAAACTTTAAACCTATCTATCGCAGCCCGAACCTGGAACGCATCACCGGATGGAGTAATGAAGAACTTGAAAAGCAAGGTGATGTTATGCCTGCGCATCCCGAAGATCGTGAAAGAATGGCTGCCTTCTTAAAAGAGATAAAATCAAATCCTGAAAAAATTATACCTTTTCATTATCGGTTCAAACACAAAGAGGGTCACTACATCTGGGCGGAGGGTTCGTCCGTCAACATGCTGCATGATGAATCAATCAAAGGAATCATCAGCACTTTTCGTGATGTAACCAAACAAAAACAAGCTGAAGAAAAACTCAGGCAAAGTGAAATTCTCTATCGAACTATCGCCTCGAGTATTCCCGGCTCTGGAATATGCTTAATAGACGAATCCTATAGATATTTTCTTGTTGAAGGAGATTTGCTCGAAAAACTAGGATACTCAAGAGAAAATCTTTTAGGAAATACAATTAAAGATGTTTTACCTCCGGAAGTATATGCCGACCTCCTACCTGATTTCGAGCGCGCGTATCGCGGAGAAATTTGTAATCGTGAAAGTGATAACGGTATATATAGCACGATCTCCAGGTTCGTTCCCTTAAAGGATGAACATAATAAAGTGTATGCCGTCATGGTGGTGGTGCTTGATGTAACAGAACTAAAAAAAGCAGAACGCACCATTGCAGAATTAAATGTTGGGCTAGAGGAGAAAATTAAAAAACGAACAGAACAGTTAGATAACGTCAACAAAGAGCTTGAGTCATTTACGTACTCTGTTTCACACGATTTGCGAGCTCCGTTGCGAGCCATCAATGGCTATGCAAGAATGCTGGAAGAAGATTACACCTCATTGTTTGATGATAATGGGAAACGGTTGCTTAATATAGTGCAGCATAATGCCGCCAAAATGGGCCAACTGATTGACGATTTGCTGGCTTTTTCGCGATTGGGGCGCAAAGAAATTCAAAAATCACAAGTGGATATGACTGCCTTGGCAGAAGAGGTTCTTAAGGAAGTAATTTTTGTAAGAGCTGATACTGAAGTAAAACTTTATCCCTTGCATAGCATTTGGGGTGATAGCATTTTGCTAAAGCAAGTGTTGGTGAATTACATTTCAAACGCAGTAAAGTATTCTTCCAAAACTGAAAAACCTTTTATTGAAATTAATTCAACACTATCAGGTAATAAAGTAATATATTCCGTCAGCGACAACGGTTCGGGATTTGACATGGCGTATGTGGATAAGCTTTTCCGGGTGTTCCAGCGCCTTCACTCCAATGAAGAGTTTGAAGGCACCGGTGTGGGGCTCGCCATTGTAGATCGCATTGTGAAAAAACATGAAGGCGAGGTATGGGCAGAAGGCAAAGTGGGAAAAGGAGCTACGTTCTATTTTATACTGCCTGCTAAATCGGAGGTTACAGAAAATATACAAACATCAAACTTATGAATACAAATGAAATAGAAATTCTGCTGATTGAAGACAATATGAATGATGCGGAAATGACCATGCGGTCGTTGAAGAAAAGCAACGTGTCTAACAAAGTTCTTCATTTAAAAGATGGAGAAATAGCCCTCGAATACATTTTCGGAACAGGACAATTTGAAGGGCGAAATATTAATCATAAGCCAAAGGTAATCTTGCTGGATTTAAAGATGCCCAAAGTGGATGGCCTGGAGGTTTTGAAAAAGATAAAATCAGACGAAAATACCAAAGCAATTCCAGTGGTCATCCTTACATCATCCAAAGAAGATCCGGATATTAAAACGTGTTATTCTTTAGGGGTAAACAGCTACATTGTAAAGCCCGTTGATTTTGATGGGTTTCATAAAGTGGTAGCAGAACTTGGTTTGTATTGGGTACTTACCAATCAGCCGCCTGTTTAAAAAAAATACTGTATTGCAGATAGCCATGGAGAAAAAAATAAAAATACTTCACCTTGAAGATTTGCCTACCGATGCAGAGTTGGTTGCGCGCGAAATAAAAAAAGGCGGTCTTAAGGTTTATTTGCGATGGGTAGATAACGAAAAAGATTTCAGGCAAGCACTTTCTGAATTTACACCTGACATCATTCTTTCCGATCATTCGCTTCCTTCCTTCAATTCATTGGGTGCTCTAAAAATCGTTCACGAACTTAAGATTACTGTACCCTTTATTCTTATTACCTCCACTACCTCCGAGGAAATAGCCGTAAGCGTGATGCGGGCCGGGGCATGGGATTATATCCTTAAAGACAGGATGGGTAGACTTCCAATGGCCGTGTTAGGGGCTTTCGAGAAATGGCAAAATCGAAACGAAAAAGAAAAGTATCTGGAACAAATTATTCGCAACGAGAAGAAATTCCGGGGCATGATTGAAAATAGCTATGACATCGTGAATCTTGTTACGAAAGATTTTGAGTCACTCTACAGAAGCCCCTCAACGGAACGCATCACGGGGTGGACAGATGAAGATTGGAAACAGGGTGGTGGCATCGAGATGACCCACCCGGAGGACATTGAGAATTTCAAGAAAGTTGTCAAGCAGACTTTCGCGCACCCTGGCACATCCCTTCCTGTGAGCTTTCGCACACGCCACAAAAATGGTAATTATCTATGGATTGAAGGTGTGATTACCAACATGCTTCATGATGAAGCCATCAACGGAATCATTACCAATTTTCATGATGTGACCGAAACCAAATTAGCCCAACTGGAATTAGCAGAATCACTCCGGCAATTAAAATTCCATCTCGACAACTCCCCTCTTGGCTTCATTGAGTGTGACCATCAGTTTTCTGTAAAGAAAATGTCTGAACGAGCGGAAGAAATCTTCGGCTGGACAACAAAGGAATATCAGGAGTTGCAGCGTGCAGGACATATAGCCGTCCATCCGGAAGATTACGAGCTTGCTGGGCAAATGGCCACAGAACTGGTGACCGGAAAAGTATCCCGTAATCATTTGCAAAAACGGATCATTAACAAATCGGGCAAAGTGATCTGGACGGAATGGTTTAACTCTGTATTAAAGAACAACAGTGGCGAGATAATTACCATTATGTCATTAGTGGCTGATATTACCGATAAAAAAGAAACAGAAATCAAAATTCGGGAATCGGAAGCCAACTTGCTTTCCATCCTGGAGAACTCAGATGTGATCATTTATTCGTTAAATAGGAATTTCGAATACATAACATTCAATAGTGCGCTCAAAGATTCTTTGAAGGCCGCCTATAATTTAGATACTGCCGTAGGCGACAATGCGTTCGGATTTTTACAGAAGATAGCACCTGCAGAAGCTGCCGAATGGGAGGCCGTTTACAGCAAGGCGCTCAGTGGAGAACATCTGCAATTTGAAAAAGAATTCGCTATTGGAAATTTTTATCGTATCAGTAGCTTTTCCATTAACCCAATTATAGCCGATGAAAAAGTGATTGGTCTTTCCTGCTTCGTACATGACATTACCGACCAGAAATTAGCTCAGAAAAAAATTCTGGCGAATGAGAAGCGTTTTCGATCGATGATTGAAAACATATCAGACGGTATCGTGCTTACGGATAACGACCAGAAATTGCTCTATCAAAGTCCATCGGTTGCAAAGATTCTGGGCTACTCTGAAGCCGAATGGTTTAATAGGTCCATCGTAAAATACGTTCATCCTGATTATCTACAGCAGTTTTATGAGGTACACAAAGCTGCAAAAAAGGATTCCAGTCCTCATCATTTTGAACTTCCGTTCCTACACAAAAATGGAAAGTATATCTGGCTGGAAGGGGTCGCTACTAACCTGCTAAATGAACCCAGCGTAAGGGGAATTGTAACAAATTATAGGGATGTTACGCAGCGTAAAATGCTGAATGATATTTTAAAAGAATATAATGATCGTATCGAAATTGTTTCGAAAGCTACCAACGATGCTATTTGGGACTGGAATATTGAGGAGGACCACGAAGTCTGGAACCATGGAATGGAAACACTATTTGGTTATCCTATTCGCGAAATGCACGAGATCAAGAATTGGCAGAAATCCAAAATACATCCAGGGGACTATGAACGAATTCAACAAGAAATAGAAACGGCATTCACTGAAAAAGCTGAGACCTGGGCTTCGCGGTATCAATACTTATGCTCAAACGGAAATTACAAGCATGTTTTAGACAGGGCATACATTCTCTATGACGGTGACAAACCCCTAAGGATGATTGGGGCCATGCAAGACATCACGGAGCAAGTAATTTCAGAACAGATGATCTTGTCTTTAAATGAGCGATATGAAATCGTTCTGGACACCACCGGAGATGCCGTTTGGGACTGGGATTTAATAGATGACACCATCGTATGGGGCAACGGTTTATCACGCTTGTTTGGTTATCAGGCAAATGGCAATATGTCCATCGCATTTTGGAATGAAAAAATTCACAAAGATGATCTAAACAGAATTCTGGAATTCATCTATAAAACGATGGCTGATCCGAAAAAAAACAGGTGGCAAGATGAATACCGGTTTAGAAAATCGGACGGCAGTTATGCTTTCGTGCAGGATCGGGGTACTATCATCCGTGATAAAAATGGAAAGGCCTTGCGCATGGTTGGCTCCATGCAAGATATAACCGAAAGGATACGATCTATTGAAGAAATCAAGAAACTCTCGTTGGTGGCGAGCAAGATAAGTAACGCAGTCATCATTGCCGATCAGAACGCAATAATTGTGTGGGTGAATGAAAGTTTCACAAGACTTTGTGGCTATCAGTTGGATGAAGTTCGAGGCCGAACCAGCAGTTTCCTGCAAGGACCAGAAACTGACCGCACGACAATCGAGCGAATATCAGAGAGAATAAAGAAACACGAAGTTGTTTCTGAGGAAATCGTCAACTATTCTAAGAGCGGCAACAAATACTGGTCGAAACTCGATATCACACCGCTATTTAATGAACACAATGAACTCACTAATTTCATTTCGGTACAAACAGATATTACTGAATTAAAACAATTTGAGCAATCCATCACTTCGATTGCAAGAGAATTGTCTGGCCTGATAGAATACGCCAATGTCCCCATTTTTGGAGCTGACAGGAATGGATACATTAACGAATGGAATAAAGCGGCCACTAGCCTTTCAGGCTATAGCAAGAATGAAGTGCTCGGTAAAAAATGGTTTGATTTTCTCGATGAGAAATTGCATGCAAAAGTTCAAGTGGTTCTGGATTCAGCACTTGATGGGAACTCGGTAAACAATTTCGAACTTCCTTTCGTGAGTAAAATGGGCAACCAACTCACATTGCTGATCAGTATTTCCACACGAATGGACGTGAACAAAAAAGTGATGGGTGTGTTGTGCGTTGGTCAGGACCTTACTGAACTCATTCAATATCGCCAGGGTTTGGAGAAACTTGTTGCGGAGCGAACCCAGGAACTGAACGAAGCGCTTAACAAGGAAAAGGAACTGGTAGAGATGAAGAGTAAATTCGTTTCCATTGCTTCGCACGAGTTCCGAACTCCCTTATCAACCATATCGCTCGTGTCTGGTTTTTTAAGCAAGCATCGTGAAAAAATTAACCCGGACGAATTCAATTTAAAGTTGGCAAGCATCGACAAGCAAGTAAATCACATGACCTACTTGCTGGACGATATACTGATGATTGGAAAATCGGAAGCTGGAAAAATACAGCCCGTGATAAAGCCAGTCGCCATTGTTCAATTCATCCAACAGTTGTGTGAGGAGGTAGAGCAAAACTCGAAGACCCACACGATCAACATTCAGGAGAATTGTTCGGTCAAAGAAATTAATGCGGATGAAAAATTATTGCGCAACATCGTTATCAATCTGCTTACGAATGCTATCAAGTTTTCGCCACAGGCAAACGCAGTGTTCGTGAGGATTTCCAACTCAAAAGAGTATTTGAAACTGGAAGTTGAGGATCAAGGGATTGGTATAGCCAAAGAAGATATCGTCACTGTTTTTACAGCATTTAATCGTGGTAGCAACGTTGGCACCATACAGGGCACTGGCCTCGGCTTATCCATTGTAAAGAAAGCAGTAGAACTTCTAAAGGGTACTATCACATTTACAAGCGAAGTCAATCACGGAACAAGTTTTACCATTACGCTTCCACTACGTTCTACATGAAAAAGATTTTGTTAGTTGAAGATACTGCCGAAGTACTCGAAATTCTTTCAGACCTGCTGCGCATGGAGGGATATCATATTCAAGGAGCTATCAACGGAATTGACGCACTCAATCAGCTGGCATTGTTTTTTCCCGACCTGATTATTACAGATTTGCGCATGCCCATAATGGATGGATTTGCCTTACTTGAAGAACTTAAGAAAACGAAAGAACTGGCTACGATTCCTGTGCTTGTTTTTTCTGCTAATGCCACGCCTGAAATTGAGGAAAAGAGTTTAAAGCTTGGGGCCGCAGGCTTCCTTAAGAAACCCATCAATACTGATATTCTAATCGAAACAGTTAAAACTATTTTAGAAGTATGATCGATCGGTTCATACAGTCCGCTTAACGGCTTGAGAAATATTATTCAGCCATTCTACAAATTCATTTTGAAGTTGTTCAAGTTGTTGCGATGCTGTCGGATCATTTTCCAAAACGCAACTGATATCCTTTACTAAATTTTCGAATGTAGTATTTCCAATCAGCATGATAGTTGGCTTACATTTATGATACGCTGTTCGAAACAGCGCTACATCTTGTTT
>Ga0163149_10007911_pt1 | contig 10618 bp, 10 predicted proteins | sample OliLakLV19MP5G1_FD_148604 | JGI IMG/M metagenome (GOLD analysis project Ga0163149, IMG submission 148604) | Freshwater microbial mat bacterial communities from Lake Vanda, McMurdo Dry Valleys, Antarctica - Oligotrophic Lake LV.19.MP5.G1 | ecosystem: Environmental > Aquatic > Freshwater > Lake >...
AAACACCACCATATAAAATATCGCCCACTTGGGCGATATTTTATATCCAAGAACCCTTTACAAATAATCAATATTATGTTTCACTCCGCCTCGGAGGTGTCCTTTGTCATCAAGCAATCGTACGCAGGAAATTTTTGAGCTCCTCTCCGGCCACTACGAAGTGGCCAACGGCGATCCCAAGCACGGCTTCATCTCGCTCTCGTTCTGGCTCTGTAAGCCGATGGGCAACGCCCGGGTCTCTCTCGAGGACGTACGCTTCCAAGCACGCCTCGGTAACAAGAGCGTCGACCTCTTTCCCGAGCGACTCGATACAGCAAAGAATCGTCTCGGCATGCGACTCAAGGTCGATGCCCTTCCAAATGGTTGGCTCGGCAAGTGTGAGATCATCCTTGGGAGATCGTTCCGATGTTTTCCGTTCATGGGAATCCCGGACATCACGGCCTCGCTGCGTCCACTGATCAAATCTCCTGCGGAATCGACCATGCCTGCTGTAGCCACCTGAGCTCGCAGACGGTCGATAGAAAAAAAAGCGCCCCGTCCAATTCTGGACCGGGGCGCTTCTTCATTACTGATAACCCACCCCTGTCCCTCCCTTCTACGAAGGAGTGGCTCTGAATCGGAAAGTCTCCCTTCGCAGGAGGGGAGATATAGAGGGGTTATCGGGCCGGATTGATCGGCGCTTTGCCGGAGAGTACTGCGATGAGATTTTCTGCAGCAACTTGAGACATCGCTTGCCTCGCCTCGATCGTCGCGCTCGCGGTGTGCGGCGTCAAAACGACATTCGAGAACTGTTTTAACTCGAGTTTATCCGTTAAATCGCAATCAATAGCAGGTTCACACTCAAACACATCGAGCGCTGCACCCGCAATCCGTTTTGTACGGAGTGCGCGTAACAGAGCCTTCTCATCAACCACCGGACCGCGTGATGTATTAATCAAAAACGCAGTTTTCTTCATCAACGCAAATTCTTCCGTAGAGATCAGATGTTTTGTCGATGGAAGCAGGGGAACATGCAGAGAAACAAAATCGGAAACCTGAAGAAGTTTTTCTAACGGTAATTGCTTTGCACCAAACTCTTTTTCAAAATCTGTATTCCGTCGCATATCGGCATAAACGCATTTCATTCCAAAACCATCCACGGCTTTCTTTGCGAGCGACATGCCGATTCTTCCAAGTCCTACAACACCAATTGTCTTTCCTTCAATATCGGTACCAATAAGATTATTTGGTGACCAGCCTTTGTATTTTCCAGCACGCGCATATAAATCGGATTCCGGAATGCGATGCGCAAGCGCAAGGATCAGCGCAAAGGCATGTTCTGCAACCGAGCGATTCACCGCTTCCGACGGCGTATTCGTCACTGTGATATTCCGGATCTTGGCCGCTTTCAAATCGATATTATCAAAGCCAACAGCATAGTTTGCGATGACCTTTAGCTGTGGACCTGCCGCATCCATCACTTCTCCATCAATCTTATCGGTTAAAAGAGGAAGTAGCCCGTCACAGCCTTTCACGCGCTTTATGAGCACGGAACGCGGAATCACCTCATCTTTTTCATAAATATCAACCTGATACTTCTTGGCTTTCAGCATCTTGATTCCTGCGTCTGCAAATGGGCGCGTAACAAAAATACGTAGCATATACTGCGTATCTTACACTATTTCTTCTTTGGCGTTCCCAAAACGCGTATCGCGGTTAACTTAAGAACCGGAAGAAGCGCATTCACAACCAAGAGAAGCAAAACTTGCTTGGGAACAACGCCTAAATCTCTGAAAAAGCGTTCTCCAACAAACAAAGCGAGTGTATTGTTGAGATATAGCATGCAAAGCGCGATCGTCATTCGATCCGCCTTTGGCCTCCACCACACGATGTAATAAGCGACCCAAGTCATGAATCCGAGTAACGCCATCGAGACGACCATCATCCAGGCATCGCGCATCGTAAACGTGATTCCACCGCCGCTCTGCGTGCTAGCAACAATTCCGGTTATCAGGATCCCAAATGCGATAATGGAAAGATTACGCCACAAGCCATCATACTTAATGATTTGTTTTGGAACAGCGCGCTTCACTAACATTGCTAAAATAAAAGGAGCGACGATTGTCAGGAACAATGACCAAAACATTTGAAGCGCGTTTATGTCGACGCTCTGACCAACGGCAATTTTTGTGACTAACGGAATCGTAAATGGCGCGAGCAAAGAAGTGACGGTTGTAATCACGAGAGCGAGGGAAGTTTTTCCACCAAAAAATTCTGCCATGAGCGCAATCGTCATTCCCGTTGGCACGGCACCAAGAATCAAAAGGGCAACCGACCACTCGCTAGAAATAAAAGAAGTTGGAAACCACAAAACAAACGGTATCACGATCAACATGTAAACGGATGTCGCGATCAACATCCGCCAGTCCTTTGCATAAGAAACAACCTCGCCAAGCGAGAGTCTTAAGCTGGAAAAGAAAAAGACCAAGATCAACAATTGTGTCGAGTAGGTGTTCAATGCTGTAAGTTTTCCCGGGAAGACGAGTCCCAAGATAATACCGAGCAGGATAACCAAGATCTGATTCTCGATAAGCAGCCGTTTCAGGTTATTGAGATTGAGCATGCTAGAGTGGAAATTTCTTTAAGATACCAGCTTTTGCACCCATGTTCGTCACAACACCGTGCGCATTCAGCATTCCGCAGCGGAGTGCATCGTCTAGATAATATCCTTTGGCGATAGCACCAACAAACGCACTTCCAAACGCATCTCCGGCACCGGTTGTGTTCACGCGCTTCCCTTTAAGGGCCGGTGCATACAATGTGGCTCCATGCGCTCGGACATGCGCGCCCTTGCTTCCATCGGTAATAACGAGTGCTTGTCGCGGCAAGTCTCCGAGCTTCACCATCGCTTGATCAAGAAAACGTGGCGCAATATGCGTGAGCATTGCCGCTTCTTCTCGATTTAATAACAAAATATCAGTCGCTTTTAGGAATGGAAGTAATTTTTTCCTCCCATGTTCCAATTCTCCATTCCCTGGATTCCATGCAACACGCGCCCTCATCTGTTTAGCATGATCAAAAATATGTTTGATCGCTTTCAAATCTCCACCGAGCGAGGTCACATAAATCCATTTTGCTGTATAAGGTCGATTCACCACGCGACCACTCCGATGCCATGGAAATTTTTTTGCATCAATATGTTGAGCGGCTCCGCGATGCGTCAAAATTCCTCGATAACCTTCTCCAGAGATAAGAATAATTGAATATGCCGTTCGTTTTTGTCCATCATGTTGAATGCCCCCCGTATCAATACGCTCCTCTTTTAATTGTCTGACAATACTGTCACCCGTCTCATCTTTTCCTACGCGTGAGAAACAAGCTGTCTTAAGTCCAAATCGGGAAAAAGAAACGGCGGCATTGGTGGCGCCGCCACCCGTCGCAAACACCAAATCATCAATTCCGAGCTTGGAACCTAAGGGAATACAAGCATCAATCCCGTCCGGAGCTTGTCCGTCGGGCCGTTCTTTCCAACCACGGCTTTTCACAAAAACATCCTGCGTCGCCGAGCCAATGGTAATCACATCAAACCGAGGCATATGCTTATTTTAGCACCCTCTATAGTTTTTAGCTTGTTTTAGCCATTCGCTAACCTTAGCTCTGTTTAGGCTTTGACAGTTTTCTTGTTAAGTCTTATTCAACAAAGCGCAATAATTATCGCTAATATTAGCCAATAAAAATGTCTCAATAGCTTGACAAAGATGACGTATATATGATATATTATTTCGTCAGGATGGGAACGGAATTTGGTCGCCATTTCACAACGAAAGACGTAAGACTGCGAAAAACTCGCAGTTTTTCGTCTGTCCGGGATCATTTTGTCGTGGCTGAAAAGAAAGTTGGAGACAGAGAAATGCGAGAGCTCTTCGTTTTATTCAAGGCCAAGCTCGACATCGCGTTCAACTGAACGTTCCTTCCCTGACAGGTCCCGACACGCTTCTCGTGTCGGACCTCCTCTTGGTTCCATCACAATCTCGTGATGGACCTAAGCCGGAGGCAACACACTTGTTCAACCCCTACGATCGTCGTCCCGCTCTCATTCACCTCGACACCCGTCGCAACCGCAAGGTCTCGCGACCTGTCGTCGAGGCCAAGCCCGCGGTGCGCAACCTCAAGCTCGTCACGCTGCGTTCGCGTAAGCTCGACGACGTGGTTCTCGCTCTGCTCCTCGCCCTCGTGATGTTCGCAACCGGTTCCGGCCTGTGCTTCAACGCGATCACCGTGATCGCCCCGCGCACGCCGGACGCTCTGCTCGAGAGCAGCATCACGCTCTTTGGCCTCGGTTTCTTCGCATCGGCCGTGCACTTCATCCGCAAGGCGCGCCTTGCATGGAAGGACTGCGAGAACTTCGACGATCGCCTCGCGCGTCGTAGCGAAGCGCTCGCCAGCGTCATCCGCTCAACTGAGCGCAAGCCGCCCGTCACATTCCACGACGAGATGTACTGAAATATCAACGGTGTACCCCTGCACCAAACAAAAACTTCTCAGGGGACTCTTCTCGGACTTCTGACTAAGCTCGCATATCGCGAGAGGTCGGAATTCCAAGGTGGAGGTTCCATGAATCAACTGGTCGCAACTGATCTTTTCATTCTCATGATCGACGGCGTGAATCGTTTCACGGTCACCGATCTCGACTTCATGCGCGATCACGTCCGCCAGGCCATCCCGCGCATCGCCGATCACGGTTGCTGGCCCGGGTACGTCGACGGCGAGCTCTCGCTCGTCTCGCGCATGCCGAGCATGCTCGAGGTCGGGCTCGGCTTCGATGCGGGCCTCGCCTGTGCGCTGGACATGATCCCGCGTAACAAGCAGAAGCTCGCGTCCACGCTCCATGCGGCCTACACCGAGTCCGCCGTCGAGCAGGTTCGACGAGAAGGCGCCGATCTCGACGCAGATTCGGAAACCACGTGGTGGCTCGCGGCCAGCATCTGTGAAGAAGCGGGCGTCAATCACGACGCCTTCCTCGACCAATTGCATGCCTTCCGCGCACTGGCACACGACCCCATCGAGCGCGTACGTGCGGCCAGCAGAACGCTGGACGCCATGCGCAAGAACTTCACCCTCATCGACGGCATCCCGTTCGTCACCAAGGACGGCGGTCTGCAGGGTGCGTACGTCTCCGGCTACAACTGGGGCGTGCAGTACTCGGAGGCCTTCAGCCTCTTCTTCATCGGCACGTTCCGTGCCAACCTCGGTCTCGAGACATTCCCGTTCTCGGATCGCAAGGACGAGAACGGTCGTCCGATGAGCGGCCCCGTTCACGGCTCCAAGCAGTTCGTGAAGGTTTCGAGCTTCAAAGAGCTCGAGGCCGCCACGCGCTTCGTCCGCGAGCATCTGGGCTCGCCCAAGAAGTAGCTCTGTACTCTCGCATGTCTGCGTGCTCGATTGGCTGGAATGTCGCCAAGCGGCAGACATGGACATCTCGGTGCTCTACACTTTTCAAGTCGACGTCGGCGAGTCCACCGGCTTTATCCTGGAAACGGATTTTGCTGAGCGGACAGCCGATGAATTCATCGGATATACGGAATCCGTTGGTCAGGAAACAGACGCCTCATGCAACGATGCGTCACGATTGACCAACATTGTCGTTCAACACTGCGAGCATGCTCGATGCCTACCGGTTGAGACACAGCTCGTTTCCGCCTCGCTTCACCTCGACGCGTAGTACGCAACGTATGCCTCCTACACGTCCGAGACACACCAGTATTCTGATCTTTTCTCTACCGCTTCTTCCTTTCGGGTGAAACCGAAGGTAGGAGGCTCCTCTCAGATTCATGATCCTGCCACGGTGGCAAAGATCGTGAATCGCAGATGGAGGTGAGTATCATGCTCATTCGAAACGTAACGTTCCTGTTCGTTCTGTTCCTCATCGCGCTTCCCGCGACCGCGTCCGCACAGTCCGTCATCGTTCTCGGCATCAACTCGCTGGAAGGCGATGACGCGCCGGCTCGTGATCTCACGTTGGCTCTCCGTGAAGCGCTGACGGCGCAAGGCTGTCACGTTTCCGAGAGAGACGTCTCTCTGATGCAGATGGTGCTCACGCACGACTGCTCATCGACCAACATCGCGTGTCTCGACGCAATCTCGCAGATGATGGACACGGGCTCCGTCGTGTTTGGGATCATGCACCGCGCTAACACGGACACCGACCAAGAGCTCGTCGTCGAGCTTCACTACTTCGATCGACGTCAGCAACGCATCATCGGTCACTATAGCGCGCATATTTCCCTCGCACCTTCCGCGGAGGAGATCACGAGCCTCGCGCGAGCGGCGGCACCTGATCTCACGGACTGCGTTCACATCGCAGCCGATCCCCTCTCTACCTCAGCGACTCACGTCGACGAGGATGAGACGAACACCACCAGTGTGAGTTCTGAAGATCACGCACGAACACCAATCACAGCCACTCAGGCAACCAACAACGAGTGGGTCGGCTGGAGTCTCATCGGTCTGGGAGCTGCATTCGTGCTCGCCGACATTGCGATCTGGGTACGGGTCAACGATCTCAACAACGATACCGCCTACCGCACCTACCGTATGGGCCTTACGCCTACCGGCAACGCATGCACGAGCGAGACGCCTGCCAATGTCCGCAGTATCTGTGGCGAAGGCGCGGCGCTCGAGATCCTGCAGTTCGTCTTCATCGGACTCGGTATCGCAAGTGCGGCTACCGGAGCCCTGCTCCTTACAACGGGTGTTCTCGTCACGCCGTCGGTTTCCACCGATCACGCGACGCTCACCCTCTCTGGCTCATTCTGAGCCACAGGAACCTGTTCTTCGCTCACGCGAATCGAGCAGGTTCCTGCACTCATTTAGTTGCTTACGCGAGTTGCGTAAACGCCTGAAAGGTGTAATATTTTATAAGTAAGGTCTCACACCCTTGCAACCCAAAACTCCGCTCTCCGAGCCTTAACCCCCCCCCAAGGCAAGGAGAGATTCTGCCCAGGAAGCCGCCTCCCTTACGGTTTCCTGGGTCCTCTCGGGTTTCTGACAAGAATGTCGGAACCCCAAGGGGTCCCATCAATCGTTACGGAGGAAAAAATGGTCCGAGTTTCTGCGTTCTTTTACATCATGACCAGCGTCGCACTATTGGCGGCCTGCAATTCCGAACCGTCTACGTCGGTGAGTTCCACCAACGCGGCACTCACCGCGGACATCGCATCCTCGGGTTCAAGTGGTGGTGTTGCCGGCGGGGAGCTCATTCCCGTCAATGACGTCGTGCTCACTTCAGACCCTGGTGATCCTGATGCCACCGTTCCGACATTGGCCCTCACGGGCCAAGCCAACATCACGGGCTCGTTCCGTGCGATCGACTTTGCACGTGTAGTCTTGAACTGCACGCTCTACGAAGCATCGAGCGCGATCAGTGGCCCTGTTGCCCCTGACGCGTCCGGTCGGATGAACTTCAGCGGCCTCGCGATTCTTGTTCCAGCAATGGGCGAGACTCGCATCGGCGTACGCTGCGACTTCGACAACGCACTCGACAATCCGTCGGGTGAACTCGTCACGGTCGGCATCGCAGGAGTAGTCGATATCCAGGCGATTGGTAGCGACATGGGAGCAATTCCTGTGACGGTCACAACAACGGCCATGCGTGAAGCCGGCGCGACAAGCGATGATCCATTGTTTGGCGTTCCTGTAGCGCCGGCAGGTGACATCCTTGTCACCTTCGATGCCGCAAGTGCGGCAACGATCGTTCCGGATGGCACGCTGCAAGTCATTGCAAGCGGAATCATCTCAGCCGCAGGTGAAGACATCGTGCTGGAAAGCGCGCGCCTCTCACTTGCGGGTGATGCCGCTTCATACGCCGATGTCGCCATATTTATTGGTGGCGATCAGATCGGAACGGCAACAGCCGGATCCGGGATCGACACAGCTCTCGATGTCACGCTCACGGGTGGAATGTCCATCTTGCGTCGTGATGTCATACAGTCGTTCGAACTCCGTGCCCGTCTCGCCACGCTCGTACCGCGTTCTTCTGTCGGTTCGCCCAACGGTTCTCCCGTATCGGGCAACCGCATCGCACTCGGTTTCGAGTCATTGTCTGGCACGGGTGCAACTTCAGCTGCTCCGTGCAGCTCTCCCACTTCACCAGAGGTCGGTAGCCTGCTCGTCATTCGTGGCAGCTCGCTCACCATCAGCTTCGAGGAAGTGGAGGGCTCCTTGCTCTTCCGTGGTCGCAGCTTTCCATTCATGCGAATGGTCGCAACCGGCCAAGGCGAGCTCGGGCGTATCGTGCTCGAGTTCGATCGCACCGGCACGCCGGACTTCGCTACGACGCCTCCTAGTTACCAATTCTATGGAATGAACGTCTTCCAAGACGGCGCACCCGTAGACACGGCAACCATTTTTGCAGAAGACGGAACGGACCTCCTCACGGCGGTCTACCTCTTCCCAGTGATGGACATCGCTTACGCGGTTCTCTCCTTTCCGGGAGGGCTCGTGATCGATGGCACATCAACGATCGAGCTACAGATGGCTCTTCAAGGAGACATCCAATCAACCGACGTCTTGTCCATCGGCATCGCGTCATCGTCAGCCATGGCCACAGCAACCGGCTATTTGGCGGATGACACATCAGGAGTTGTCGGGCCGCGCCCAACATCATCTCTTGATCTCGGCACAGACCTCGGTCCGGGTGGAGCAAGTGCTCCGTTCGTACTCGCATGGTCCGATGCGACCGACTCTCCGCACAACACGATGACCGCTTCAACGGGCGGTTCACGTGACTGGATCAACGAGTTTGGACTCGGCGATCTGTCCGTACGCTCCGTCATACACGCGCCCTAATCGGCACACTCTCTAAACGCCGTTCACCTGCAAAGGTGGACGGCGTTTCTCGTTGCTTGCTCTCTTGGCCCCATTCCGCCAACATATCCCTATGAAACGTCTTTCCTTCCTCCTAGCGCTCGTCTCCATAGCGATCGCTTCACCAGCCTTTGCCGCGGAGTCTATCTCCGATTTTCATGTCGATGCCAAGCTCGACTCGAATCGACTACTCTCAGTCACAGAGCAAATCGATTACGATTTTGGCAGCGCGTATCGCCATGGAATTTATCGTAATATTCCGGAACGTTATTTTCGCAACGGTGCACGTTTTGATCTACGTTTTGATATAGGCCGATCTCTTCAGGATGGAAAATTTGCAACGCAAAGCATCTCTCGCAGTGGAGATGACCGTGTGATCAAAATTGGCGATGGCGATATCACCATTACAGGAGCTCATGAGTACACGATTCCTTATAAAACAACGCGTGCCATAAATGATTTTTCAGAAGATCATGAACGTGAACTTTATTGGAATGTAACAGGCAACGGCTGGGAAGTTCCAATCGCTAAAGCCTCGATGCGCCTCGAGCTTCCGGTTGAACCAACCAAGACCATTTGTTTTACCGGTGCGTACGGTTCCACTGCGAGTGATTGTGAAATCAAGGTGCAGGGAAAAATCTTGAGCGTAATTGCGACACGCGCATTATCTGCCGGTGAGGGTCTGACAATTGCAGTGCGTTTACCTGAATCCTCGATGCGTGCAATCACAACCGGTGAATATATCTCGGATTTCATCAAGGACAACCTTTGGGTCTTTACACCGCTCTTGGTGTTTCTGATCATGTTTTTTATCTGGTGGAAAAAAGGTCGTGAGCCCAAAGGACGCGGAACTATTATCGCAGAATATGAAGAACCAGAAGGTCTAGAACCAGCAATGCAAGTTTCTCTTCTTGATCAACAAGTTCCATCCAAGGCGATCAGCGCAACGCTTCTAGATTTAGCACGACGAGGCTATGCCAAAGTACGTTTTGAGGGCGATCCAAATGAAAAAGGCTGGTTCAAACCCAAAACAAAAATTTATTTCGAAAAAGTGAAAGAGCCTATCGGACTCGCTCCATTTGAAAGAACTTTGTATGACGGAGTCTTTTCAAGTGGTGATTCCGTCGATCTTTCCCAGCGTCATGAAAATTTTTGGAAAGAGCTTCAAAAGGCTCGTACGGAAATCTTTTCTGCTCTCAAGTCACAAAACCTTTTTGGAACCAGTCCGGCGGCTGTTCGTGCTTTATGGATCATCGCAGCGGTCGCATGTTTCTTCTGTGGATTCATCCTTGTCTCAGTCTTTGGAGATCTTTTCATCGTCTCGGGAATCATCTCCGGCATTATTGTCTTCGGCTTTGGTTGGAATATGCCACGCATGACAAAAAAAGGAGCAGAGATGCTCGAGCGCATTAAAGGATTTAAGCTATTTTTGACGGTGACAGAAAAAGCACGCCTAGAATTTACAGACGCGCCCTCCAAGACTCCAGAAATGTTTGCGCGTTTTCTACCCGCAGCCGTTGCCTTTGGCGTAGAGGAAGAGTGGGCGGAACAATTTGCCAAGATACAGATTGGGAGACCCTCCTATATACAGGGTTCCGGAAACGCTTGGTCGGCAGTTGGATATGCGCATGCCATGGATTCATTTCACAGCTCATCTTCTTCATCGATGTATTCCGCGCCTTCTTCATCCGGTTCTGGCGGATCAGGTTTTTCAGGAGGAGGCTCCGGCGGCGGTGGAGGAGGCGGTGGAGGTGGAAGTTGGTAATAAAAACAA
>Ga0163149_10007914_pt1 | contig 10616 bp, 9 predicted proteins | sample OliLakLV19MP5G1_FD_148604 | JGI IMG/M metagenome (GOLD analysis project Ga0163149, IMG submission 148604) | Freshwater microbial mat bacterial communities from Lake Vanda, McMurdo Dry Valleys, Antarctica - Oligotrophic Lake LV.19.MP5.G1 | ecosystem: Environmental > Aquatic > Freshwater > Lake >...
CCGTGATTCTGACCAATTCGTTTCTCAATGGCTTGAATTGCCAGTGGCAAGGTTAGGGTTGGTCCATCTGTCAATGGCCTTGCTTGACTGAGTGCATTTCCATCAGTTTTGGCAATGTGACAAGCGCGGCGAAAACAGAAACACACACCATCTGACACATCTGAAAATGATGTTGCAAGGGACAGAACCTTGTTCCTCTTTTGATTCCATTCATTTCCCAAAATCCCACCATTTGGTTTTGGGCATGTCAGACAAATGACCGACAGGTGACAGGCTAGGAGACACATGCCTGGTCACACACTCAACAGCATCACTGGCCAGATGACTGACAAGGGTTCTGCCCATTCTTTCCTTTGATTCGACATTGTCACCATGCAGCAGAGAATTGCTTTGGCACTGGACTGGACAGGAAGGGTCGCCCAACAGGCAATGCAATCAAATTTGCTACATCTGTGACAAGCTGCACCATTTGATTGTCGTCGACATTGACATTGTCATCATCCTCCCCAAAAGTGTGCAGCATTGGTGATGCAAGCAACTGTCCTGTGAAGAAAAGAGCACTCCAATGCTTTCAAGAAACACATTGCAAATGCTTGAAGCTCAGCACTGTCAAGAAGAATGTCATGATTGATTTCCTATCATGTTTGCCCCAAACATTGACAAAATCTTCCACTTTCCAGCCTTTGATCTCATGTTGGAGACTGTGGTCAGAGAGGTCACCCAGGAACCATGCCATCTGTGCATTTTTATTTTTTCTGAGCTGTTCTTGTGTCAATGAAGAGTGGACATGTCTTCTGGGATTTCCAATGGACCAGGATCCAACAGTGCAAAAAGTCTCCAATGATTGTGTCCCCATCTCCCAAGAAAGCTAACAAGGGGCAAAGTGCTACAACCATGAGTGTCAAATCAATCTCAGGAGCAAAATGGCATCCTTGATGATGACTGAGCAAGAGCACAAAGAAGCACAACACAACTGGCTGCAATCATGACGCTGTTTGGTCATGTGAAAGACGATCTCACTTGGCTGACTCTAGCTGATTGCTTGCTGACAGATGATTCAGGTTTTGAAAAAGCAACATCTCCACATGGAAAGGTGTTGGAAGGTTGTCATCTGCATTGTGCCACAAACAATTTGCTGTGGATTCAGTTTGTGTTGGTTCTGACTTTGGCTCAAAACACACCCAACATTTGAAAGAGGCATTGCTAAAAAACTCAAAGCAGCCAGAAATCCAATCTTGTCCCTCAAGATCAGTGAACATTCCTGACAAGCGAGGAAGAAAAGGAACCTTTGAAAGCCTTCAGCAATGATTTGGTTTTGGATGCAACAAATTGTCCAAGGGAAACATGTTGAAGGATTGACGTTGAAAACAGAGAAACGTTTCACTTGGATGGTGAAACTGACGACATGATTGATGCTCTGAACTTTGCAGGAAACATCAGCCTTGTGGCACACAACAGTGCAACATGATTGGGCGTCTTTTTGAGCTTGCTTGTGACTTGCGCATTGCTCAATGCGAAGCTCTGACTTCGTTCCACACAGTGTCTTTGCACTTGTGAAGACTTGAATGCCTATGATTTTTTTGATGGACCCACATTGGCAGTGAGGGACATCTGTTGGGTGCAACAGCCTGATGCAAGACAGAAAGAACTTTGATTCCAAATGACCACTGGCTAGAGGATGGGTGATCGGGTGATGCTTTTGTCATTGCAAGAGACAATTTTGATGAATGTTTCTTCAACAACGTCGGTGAAGTCATTTTGGTGCAGCCAACAACATCGGTGTTTTGTTTTCAGCAGTGCAGACAAAAGCATTGAGGTTGCCAAGTTCTGAAGATCAAAAGAACCTTGTGATTCTGTCTGACAATGAACATTGATCAGAACAAATTGCATGCATCTGTGTGGCTCACACTGACATGTTCTGTTGACATGTGCAGCAAGAAAGAAGACAGCAAAGAAAGTGATGGGTCTCAGTGTGTGTGTCAGAAGGGCTGCAACAGTCTGATGCCGGAGGGCAGGTTCAGCTGGGAAGAACAGGTTTGCAAGCTTCTGACAGCAAATTTGTGCCACAGTTTTGAGATGCATGCATGATTTTCTTTCTCCCCCACTGTCCACATGATCCTGTGGTTAAAAAGAAATCAGTTTCAGTCCCCCACGACTCACATCAATGTGTCAAATTGAAAGCTGTTCCACTGAAGTCTGAACCCAACTGCACAAACATTGGCATTGCATTCCAGCACACTTGCAAATTGCACAATTGCATGCGCTGCATCCATGTTAGAAAATTTTGAACATTTCTTTTTTTCTGATGTGTTTGTGGAACTCAGATGAGATAGAAACAGGCCACACTTGGCAACACCACGGAAATGAGCCTTCAAGTTCGACCTTGTTCTTCGACAAACAACTTTAGAAAGACAAATTGCTCTCTCAAATGTTGACTCACGCATGGGGGACATCTTGACTTGACTGATTCCATCAAGTCAAAGTTTGTTAGTGCAAGAAAAGAAAAACAACAATGTTGTGTCAAAGGACAAACAATCATTCCAAGAAAAAGAAATTGTAACAATGACCCATTCTCATTCTTAAACAACTCTGATTGCCCATGCAAACAAAAGAAAGAGCCCAATGATCCACCGAGGAAGAAGCTGCACAACTGGAAGTTCAACATGCAGTTTACGAAAGCACGAAAGAAAGTTCCAGTGAAGGTTCCGTCAGTTTGGTTGGTGTCTGAAGAAATGACGCCAAAAATGTTTTGTGAAAGACACACAACCACAAATCCAGCATTTTGTTCAGTCAAAGCAAAAACATTAAACACCAACATTGACAATTTGGATGATGACGAGGACAGACATGATGAGGAGTCTGTTGGAGACAATGAAGTAGGAAATCCATCATCATTTGAAAATTGTGTGGTGAAACAGCCAATGGCATCATCATTGTCAAATGACTTTTTTTCTGTGTTTGACTCAACTCCCCAGGCAAAGATGAACACAACAGATGCAGTTGCATTGTGGGTCATTCTGGGGCTAGTCTCCGGTGCTAAGCATGGGTGCCACTGCAGTCCAGCCTACAACGGCGCTTAGTCTACTAGTGCCACTCTCCACTGCTAGCTAGTAGTAGCAACCTATTAGAGAAGGTAACAACGAGACTGGCGAGCTGGTAAACAAGCACCAGCCGCCACCAGCTACGACGTACGTACCAGTGTCATAGAGACTCGTCGCAAGGACACCTGGTTGTGGCCCGCCAACCAGGTGTCCGGACAATGGAGATGCCATTCCCTAGAGCTAGCTAGTAGAGTTTACTAGTCACGGCAGCTCTCTATCACGCAGAACTCCGGCAATAATGCGTGCGGTTCACCCTCAAGTTTTCGAATTTTCCAACAATCCAAAGCCTTCATCAGTAATACCAGTACGCATTGCTGTGCGTACTTGCATTCCGGTTCTCTCTGACAGCAATAAAGAACTCTGTGTCTATCATATCATAGCGTCGCCACCGAAAAGAATGCTGCATGACTGGCATACCGGTAAACCCACACGGCCACACTCCAGTATCTCAGCCAGTTTCGGGTAGCAATCGAAAATGTAGGGTTCCGGAGTATCACCGATTCTTCATGGAGCTTCCCCGTCATTGATTCGTCTACTCCGTCATCAAAGCCCACTCAGTAAACGTCGCGTCACTTCAAAAGTCGACTAGTACTGTACGTCGCAGTTGCGGTTGGCCATTAAACCCTTGCATCACCAGCGGTTTTGGGCGGCACAACTTACTCCATAAAAGAAGGGCTAGGAGAAAAGAAGCACTCGCCATCGGAAAGAAGGTTGCGAAAAGACCGTAGGATTCTTTTCTGTTTAATAAGATCTACCAGCAGCTTCTAAGAAATTGCAGCCCTCGTTTGTGTAGAGGTCTGGGTTGGCTAATCCTGTCACACAAAGTTTCGAAATGGTGAGTTAGCAGTACTGCCCGGCAACCTAGCCAATGACGAGATCTTTCGACCAACTGCCCGGCAACCCGTGAGAGAGAATAAGCTTCCATCATGAATGACCGGGCAATTCATGGTTTCTTTACGTGCGGGAACTCTTCTTTTGCTATTCCGGAGTAACATGGGAACCCCTTCATATAACTCCCAGTGGTTTTCGAAACTGATAAAGTGGCCAGAAAGAATTAGGGCTGGCCACATGAACTGCAAGGGGCAATTCGATTTGAAAAGATTTCAATTTGTTCGAGGGCAATTAATAGCGTCGCATATCTTTCTTGCGGTCATTATGCCAAAATAGCAATGACTTTGACAAACAACACGAAACTATCTAGGCTAACATCCAAAAACCTGACGAAGGACGGGTCGAAGGACGGTTCTTTTCGTCTGTTCCTTCACCGTCAACCGAAATTCGGGTTTGGCCGTCGTACGGGGACGAGTACTGGCTCCTGTAGAAAACTACAGAGATGTTCCTTGGCAAGGGAGAACGAAGCTAATCCAAATCAAAAGAGAGATACCAAAATCTATTTCCAATAAGCTCACAAATTCCAAAGCTTCACAAAAGCATTCGAACGATAAAACAAACAATATCTACAACTAAACAAAACAATTTCTTTACTACTACTTCTTTATTCATTGCTTTTTGCACCATGATGATGACTACCATTCCCTTGAACGATGCTACCTCCGAGGTGCATACCAAGATGGCCCACAGGAACTCGACCGGTACGGTTGAGACCTTTGAGTCTGATGATAAGACTCTTGATTCGGATGATAAAGGATTGGATGAAGCTCCTATTGCCAACTTTGACGGACTCAAGGCGGATTTGGAGGCGGCTGCGACGGGCAGCGAGATCGACGACAAGAGCCAACGTGGAGGTGGAATCGACCAGTCTAACTCGACCTCGAGCGGTGGCGACTCGGGAAAGGACACGACGACCAAGTCGGATGGAACCACGTCGTGCACAGGTGGACCAAACGGATCTTCGTCCGGTTCGAAGTTCTCGTTGGGTAGGAAGGAGAGCGCCGACATCGTCAAGCTCCGTGCTTTGGTTATTACCATCTTGTTGATTTCGGCTGTGGCGGTCAGCGTCGTTGTTTACGTGATGAGTAAGAATGCTGAAGTTGATAACTACAACGATCAGTACGATGCCACGGTGAAGGGTAAGAATATGTTTCCATTTTGAGATAATCTGTATCTTGATTTATCGCAGGCTAACAAACTCTGCGCTGATTCCTACAGTGGTTTTGAATGCATTCTTGGATGTTATGGACGCTAAAATGGGCATCGTTTCCACTTTGGGCGTTGCGCTGTAAGTTACAATGCGGTACCAGCCCAGCCCATCACATCTATACTCACCCACCATTTACACACTTGTTAATACAGAATCGCGCAGGCTGTTGAATCCCAATCCGAGTTTTGGCCATTCGTCACCTTGTCGAATTTCCATGAGCGAGCTGCTACGGCGGTCAAGCAGTCTGGTACGATCTTGATTCACACAAGCCCTGTGGTGACGGTTGACAACCGTGAAGAATGGGAGGAGTATTCCGCTGGGAATGCGTCCAACTGGATTCAGGAAGGCCTTGACTACCAGACTGACATGGGCATGTTCGACTACCGCACTTCTCAGTCTTGGTCTCAGGATGAGCTTGCCAACTTTACAAAGGACGGTTCTAGGCCAATCTGGCGCTTGAACTTCGAAGGTGGTGCTGTGCCGGAGTTGGGCATGGGCCCCTACATGCCTGTGTGGCAGACGACTCCTGTTATCTACGGCGGAACTGGCGTGAACGAAAATCTTTTCAGAAATGACATTGACAAGGCGGGTGCCAAGGTTTGCGTTGAAAGTGGTATGTTTGTCATGGGGACCATGTTGACTCCCCCCCCTCCGGGGTTCGAGGATGAAGCCTACATTAATGACGATGACATTCGTATTAACTATATTTCCAAGAACATGTCTGCCTTGGTAACCACGCTTTTGAGCGTCGTCAAGAAGGAAAAGATGGAATATGAAGGAGGCCCCATCAGTCACGTTTACTTTCCCATCTTTGACAGCTTCAAGCAAGACCGCCAGCCCCAAGCAGTCATGACTGCCTGGATCCACTGGATGGATTACTTCAAGCACATCTTGCCCCCTATCATTAAGGGTGTTGGTAAGCAGATGAGGCTTTTTTTTCAGTACCAGCTCAAGGGCGAATGTTTTGCGCTAACGCGTTCGATTGTTTCCATTCACAGACATTGTTCTCACCAATACCTGCGACAAGGTCGGTGAAACGGTAACTAGCTTGTTTGTCCACGTTTGATCTCTTTTCTGCCTTCTGCATTGGCAAATACGAGTTTATCTATCATTACAAATGGATTTTTGTTTGAGAGCAACTCTAACTTTTTGACTGCCGTCAATCTTTTTCGCAACATAGGCTGAATTCACTATGAGGATCAACGGTGACTCTGTCGTTGCGATGGGTCGTGGCGACTATCATGAGAGAACCTACGACAGCATGAGACGAGTTGCATCCTTTGAGACCGTCACCAACATTGATGATGGGACCAAGTACGGATTGCCTTTCAACAAGGATCATTGCATGGTCCAAATGGAAGTGTACCCATCTGATACTTTCTACAAGATCTTCAATACGGAAACGCCGGCCATCGTGACTGCTGCTGTCGCCGTTGTTTTCATGATCTCGGTGGTCTTGTTCTTTGTCTACGACTACTTGGTCCAAACTCGCCAGAACATGGTCATGGACCGCGCCCACAAGACCCAAAAGTTGGTGACCAGTCTGTTCCCAGAAGATGTTGCTGAGCGTATGATGGATCATGCCGCCAAGGATAGCGCAGAAAAGAAGAAAAACGGCAAGAATGTTTTCTTGAACGCCAACCAAGCCTTTACTGGCATGCTGAGCGAAGACCAGATGCGTGATCAAGAGGATGATACGCCTATCGCAGATCTCTTTCCCTTCTGCACTGTGCTATTCTGTGATATTTCCGGGTTCACTGCTTGGAGCTCAGCTCGCGAACCTGCGCAGGTCTTCATCTTGCTGCAAACCATTTATGAAGCTTTCGATAGAGTTGCAAAACGCCGCAAAGTGTTCAAGGTCGAGACAATCGGAGACTCTTATGTGGCAGTGACTGGACTACCAGAGCCCCAGAAGAATCATGCTGTGATCATGACTCGATTTGCAGGCGAGTGCCTTACCAAGATGCAGGAACTTGTCCAGCTGCTTGAGCCCCGCTTGGGACCTGACACAGCGGACTTGGACATGCGCTTCGGTCTCCACTCTGGTCAAGTCACAGCGGGTGTCTTGCGCGGAGCCAAGTCGCGTTTCCAGCTCTTTGGCGACACTGTCAATACGGCTAGCCGAATGGAATCGACCGGTATCCCAGGAAGAATCCAGGTTTCAGAATCAACCTACAAGTATTTGATGGAAGCAGGAAAAGACAAATGGCTCAAGGCGCGTACCGACAATGTGAAAGCAAAGGGCAAAGGCTCGCTCAAGACATGGTGGGTGAACCCGTGTGTCAAAAGAGCTAGCAGCGTTAGCGGATCAAGTGCGACTGGCTCAGCCACAGAAGTGAGCACGGACATCAATACGCTTGTCGTCAAGACCCATGCCCAAATTATGGCCGATAAGTTCAAGAAGCAACTTGACCTTGACGCCAAGGACAGGCGCTTGGTCACTTGGATTTGCGATTTGCTTCACGAGCAAATTCAAAAGGTCATGGTGATGCGACAGTCTGCTGCCAAAACATCTGGTCTGGCAGAGGTGAAGGACATCAGCTGGCACAAGAATGAGACGACGGGCGCAAACACCATGGATGAAGTCAAAGATGCATTGATCACACCGACCTTCTGCCAAAAAGCCTACGATGACCAGGTGGGTCGTATGGTAACTAAAATCGTTTGCAAACTGTTTGGCTGTTTTCTGTCATCTGATTTGGCAGAACCTAAATCTATTATTACATATGGATTGGTGTCGACGAGCTGTACTAACCGATTGTGCGCCATATCTTTTTACTACGCCCAACAATTTTGCCCAAAAACTCTTGCCCGAAACTCATACCCAAACTTATAGGTAGGTGTCAAGGTGACTACAATGTGCTGCAAACAGTTTGATTGTTTTCTGTCTTAATAATTTGGCCCAAAACAAAAAGAATCTGCACGACACATGGATTATTGTCATGACCATTTCTCACCGCTTTTATCCCTTGTGACCGAACATCTCCCTGCCCAACACCTTCTGCCCAAAAACTTCCGCAACAACTTATAGGTAGGTGGCAAGGTGACTAATGTGCTGCAAATTGTTTGATTGTTTTCTGTCTTATTAATTTGGCACAAAACAAAAAGAATCTGTACAACACATGGATTATTTTAATGCCCATCTCTCACCTATTTCCATGTTTTGACCTTATAGGCTGATTTCAAAACCGCCAGACTTGGAGAAGACGCCATGAAAGAGCTCTTTGAATTGATTACCGTAATCGCAAAGAGCTACCACAAAAATCCATTCCACAATTTCGAGCACGCATGTCATGTGACCATGTCGGTCTCCAAATTCTTGAAGAGGATTACTAATCCCGGAATCGCCAAGGTCGACGAGAACTCAGATCACGATTTCACTATCGGTATCAACTCTGATCCTTTGACCATGCTGGGTATTCTCTTCTCTGCCGTTATCCACGATGGTAAGAATTCCTTCAGTGAGCGGCGACCGACCGAACTGCAAACAAACAACAAAACTAACCACGACACATCTCTTGCGCTTCAGTCGACCACCGTGGTGTTTCCAACGTACAACTTGCGAAAGAAAAACCGGAGTTGGGAGAAAAGTACAGGAACAAGTCGGTGGCAGAACAAAACAGTCTTGACTTGACCTGGGACTTGCTCATGGAGGACAGGTTTAAGAATATTCGCAACACCTTCCTCACTTCTGACGAGGAGATGAGGCGCTTCCGAGCCGTTCTTGTCAATGTTGTCCTTGCCACAGACATCTTTGATAAGGATCTGAACGACATGCGCAAGGATCGTTGGGAGAAGGCCTTTGCCTCCGGTAAAGCGGGAATGATTGATCACGACGAAAGAGATGCCCTTCGAAGCAGCATTGTGATTGAGCACAGTACGTTGATCATTTGTTTGAACAAGGAAAGCGTTTGGCATAAATGACCCATCCCATCTCACCAACGTTTTCGTTTCTTCTACTCTTTGCAAACAGTCATCCAAGCATCCGATGTTTCCCACTCTATGCAGCATTGGCACATTTATCGCAAATGGAACGTCAAGCTGTTCAACGGTAAGATAAACTGCATAGCTTTTGCCGGCTCTTGATATCAAATCGAAGATTCCTCGAGTCTCAACTGTTTCTGCCCCATCATTTTCCCTGCTAGAAATGTATTCGGCCTGGAAGATGGATCGTATGGCGAAGAGCCCTGCCGAATTTTGGTAAGTCTTGGCATCATTCACTCATTTTCCTGACAGGTTTTTACCATTGCCGACTTCTCATTCTTTCATCTCCTTCAATTCTCCAGGTATCAGGGCGAGCTCGGCTTTTTCGGTGAGTGCAGTTCAGCTCAGCGGATCATGGGTATCATTCTCTTTGAAAGAAATTTCGAACCTAACATATCCCTTCCCCGCACCTTCAGATAATTACATCATCCCCTTGGCCCGCAAGCTCAAGGAATGCCAGGTTTTCGGTGTCTCCAGCTACGAATGGTACGTGCAACGAATACGGGAACTCAAAGATGTTCCGACGCTTGATCGTTTCGATTCGTGCTCATGCAAATAAATCCTCCGCTTTGTCACTATTCTACTATAGCTTGGATTATGCCATTCAGAACCGCAATGAATGGAAGGAGCGTGGTCGCGAGCTCGTAGCTCAAATGTTGAGGGAAGTCAGCTCTCCCATGGACGGCAAAGCTCTGGATTCTCTCGACGAAGGCAAGGTCGAAGCTCCTTGTCCGCCCATTCCCTCCGTCATTGGTGGACAAGAAACGGAGAAAGTCGTCGCCACCGGTGCGTCGCCTTGTGCTGCATAAGCATGCAGCGACTGTCGCGGAGCAAATTCCCACCTCCCCACTTCCCGGCTTCCCAACTTCCGGTGGATTGCTAACCGACACGTCACGCGATGCAACTTTTTCCTCAGGTCCCGCACCAGGCCGACCCCTTCGACGACTCACTCTCCGCTGATCGAGTGAGCTATACACACACAACACAACACAACACAAGATACCTATATTATATCCACACAAGCTGGTGGCTGCTTCTATTTACATTCCTGGACCATACACGGTGTGTGGCACGAATGTTTTATAACAAGTCCTCTCTTCTTTTGGGGAAAATACTCCATCTTCTATCTACTACCCCTCCCACATCCCCTACACCACAAGATCGATTGGCGCAACATCGAACATGTGAGGACTCTATATGTTGCATTTTATCAAACGAACAAACTTATTGACCATTGGCGGAACAGAAACCGTGACAAGCTACATATTCAACTACATCTACTTTTATATATGACGATTCCAAGAATCGAACTGTGCGCTACTATCGGGCAGACCATCGACTGTCTCGAATCCTCTCCCGGCAACAAGTAGGCACAGCAACGAAGAGCTCAAGAAAAAAAAGACCAAAAAACCAAACAAAAACGCCACGAG
>Ga0163149_10007921_pt1 | contig 10613 bp, 14 predicted proteins | sample OliLakLV19MP5G1_FD_148604 | JGI IMG/M metagenome (GOLD analysis project Ga0163149, IMG submission 148604) | Freshwater microbial mat bacterial communities from Lake Vanda, McMurdo Dry Valleys, Antarctica - Oligotrophic Lake LV.19.MP5.G1 | ecosystem: Environmental > Aquatic > Freshwater > Lake >...
GGCGAAGATTTACTACTGCAAGTTTTAGATGCTGGCGCAGATGACGCTGCCGAAGAAGAGGGCGAAATGACTGTTTTTACTGATCCAAAAGAGTTGGCAAAAGTTCGCGAAAACTTGCAAGCCGCAAATGTCGATATTGAAAGTGCCGAACTCACATTTGTACCAAAAAAAACCGTTCTTGTTGATGATGAAGCGACGATCGGCAAAGTCATGCGCGTTATGGAAGCGCTTGAAGACCTCGACGACGTTGTCGATACCTACACAAACTTTGATAGTAAATAATTTTTCGGGGTAAGCAAAAGAATTTTGTTGACAGCAATTTTTTTGCGTGTATAGTCATCGGCATTAAGCAATGAAAGTCCAAAAAGGAGGCATCATGAGCTTTTATTTTTTTACCCCAAAATTCGCAGTACGAATTTTTATCGCAGCGCTTTCGCTAGCGATTTTTTTAAACGGTTTGTTGCCCGGCTTTGCTTTTGCAGATACACAAAGTCTTGTTATTAATGAAGTTCAAACCGGAGGCATTGGCACCGGAAACGCGGGCCAAGAATTTATCGAACTAAAAAATACCAGTGCGGAATCCACAAATGTTTCCGGCTGGAAAGTCGTCTATTCGTCTAGTACTGACGCATCGAAATACACAATCGTCGAACTGCAAGGCGAAGTTATCGCGGGAGGTTTTGTGTTGCTCGTTTCCAACTCGTATCTTGTGCCTGGTGGCGTCACGCCCGATCTTTTGTTTGCATATAACAGCGGGATGTCAGGAGTTGGTGGTCACATCAAACTTGTCGACAATTTGAACCAGGAGCGCGATCGATTAGGTTGGGGGAGTGCGCAATTCGCCGAAACACTACCTGCTTTAGCGCCAGATCCAGGGAAATCTTTGCAGCGCGAAGGGGAAGATAGCGACGATAATTCAAAAGATTTTTTGGTGGACAGTCCAACGCCAAGTGGCGGGGATTTAAAACCAGTCACAGAACCAGAACCCGAGCCTGAACCAGAACCAACCGAATATTTGCCGATTACAATTACCGAACTTTTGCCCGATCCGGCCAGCCCAAAACTTGATAGCGAAGATGAATTCATAGAATTATATAACCCAAACGACGAAGCAGTATTATTAAAAGATTATGTATTGCAAACCGGCAGTAGTTTCCAGTATTCGTATAAATTGCCGGCGTTTAGTATTGAGCCCAAAAAATACATGGCGCTGTATTCGAGCGAAACAAACTTGACCCTAAGTAACACTTCCAGTAAAGCAAGAATCAGTGACCCAAACGGCAAAATTTTATTTACGACGGATGAGTATAATTCGGTTACCGAAAATAACGCGTGGGGATTGTTCGATGAATCGTGGCAGGCGACAAATCAACCCACGCCCGCCAGCGCCAACAAAGCGAGTAGCATCGAACAAGAAATTGTAGAATCAGAAAATGACGAAGAAGGTCCTGTGCCCTGCCCGGCTGGCAAGTTTCGAAACCCCGCCACAAACAGATGTAAAATGATTGATTCAGAATCCGGGCTAAAACCCTGCAATCCTGATCAGTTTAGAAATCCAGAAACCAATCGATGTAAAAAAATTGAAACTTCCAATGGTCTGCTGCCTTGCTTGGCTGGACAATATCGTAACCCTGAAACTAACCGGTGCCGCGCAACCGCGAGTGCGAGCTCTGTTTTGAAACCCTGCAATCCCGATCAAGTGCGCAACCCGGCTACAAATCGTTGCAAAAAGAAAGATTCAGACTCTGATCTCAAACCATGTGCCGCCGGGCAAGAACGAAACCCTGATACAAATCGTTGCCGAAAAGTTGCTGGTGTGTCAACAACAAATCCGCTTGCCACCCCCGCCGCTGCAGCAACGACAAAAACTAGTGTTAGCTACCCGGCAATGATTGCTGTTGCGGCATTGGCAGTTGGATACGGCGTGTTTGAATATCGTCAAGAAATAAAGCGGCGCGTGCTAAAAATATTTTCTAAATCTTCGTCTAAATAACCCTGCGCTATAATACAGGCAGATGAAAATTTTGGGGATCGATCCAGGAACGGGAATTTTGGGCTTTGGCGTCATTGAAGCGACGAAGTCTAGTATGGTTTGTATAGATGCCGGCGTAATTAGAACTCCGCCCAAACAAGCCGATGCCGATCGTTTGGAAACTATTTTTGATGAACTGTCACAAATTATCAAACAGCACAAACCGCAAGCCATGTCGGTCGAGAAGTTATTTTTTGCTAAAAACGTAACGACGGCAATGAGTGTCAGCCAAGCCCGCGGCGTGGTTTTGTTACTGGGCAAACAACACAAACTTGATTTATACGAGTACACGCCAATGCAAATAAAGCAGGCAATAACAGGTTACGGAAAGGCCGACAAGCCACAAATGCAAGAAATGGTGCGAGTTATTTTAAAGCTTAAAGAAACCCCAAAACCCGACGACGCCGCCGACGCCCTCGCTGCCGCTATCTGTTGCAGCATGAGTATGTCATAATATAGCGACATGATTGCAACACTCGAGGGAACGGTAAGCGAAAACAACGCAGACTACATCGTGCTAGATGTTGGCGGTGTTGGGTATGGCGTGTTTGTGGCCGGCGAAGATCACAGCGTTTTGCAAACGGGAACAAAAACAAAATTATACATTTACGAACACATTCGCGAAGTTGCGCACGATTTGTTTGGGTTTGTTTTGCCTGAATCTAAAAAACTATTCGAACAACTATTAAGCGTAAATGGCGTTGGCCCAAAAATGGCGCTGAGTATTTTAAATCTTGGTAGCTCAAAAAATGTTGCCAGCAGTATTGCCAACCAAGACGCCGAATATATAAAACAGGCCAGTGGCGTTGGTAAAAAAGTTGCCGAGCGAATCGTACTAGACCTAAAAGACAAAGTTGGCATCGCCGGATCGTTCGTTGGCGCAACGCAATCAACCAGCGACGAAGCCGTGCAAGGTTTGATTGCACTCGGCTATACCCTGCCAGACGCCCAAAACGCCCTCGCCGAAATCAACCCAAAACTCCCAACCGCCGATCGCATAAAACAAGCCCTAAAAGGAAAATCATGAATTCCCTATTTTCTGATTACTTTTTACTAATTACTAAAATCCAAAGGATTTTTTAATGGCGATTGAACGAATAGTGCAGACTAGTTCTGATGGTGAGGACAAGCAAGAAGAGCAGTTCGAGAATACGCTGCGGCCAAAAGATTTTGCAAATTATACCGGACAAGAATTAATCAAAAAAAATTTAAAACTGGCAATTGCGGCTGCAAAGAAACGCGGTGAACCAATTGATCACGTGCTTTTGTACGGCCCGCCGGGTTTGGGTAAAACAACTTTGGCGAGTGTGATTGCCAACGAAATGGGTGCGCAAATTAGAATCACCAGCGGCCCAGCAATCGAGCGGGCCGGTGATTTGGCGAGTTTGCTGACAAATTTGCAAGACGGCGACGTATTATTTATTGACGAAATTCACCGACTCCACCGCACGGTTGAAGAAGTTTTGTACAGTGCCATGGAAGATTTTAAGCTGGACATTATGCTGGGCAAAGGTCCGAGCGCAAAAAGTCTGCGGCTCGATTTGCCGAAGTTCACAATCATTGGAGCCACAACCCGAACCGGCGAACTAGCCGCGCCACTGCGCGATAGATTTGGCATGATTCACCGACTAGATTTTTATAACGAACAAGAAATTACTACAATTATTAAACGCGCCGCCAGTATTTTAGGAATCAAAATTGACGAGGCGGCTGCCAAAGAACTTGCCAAACGTTCACGATTAACGCCGCGCATTGCCAATAGACTATTAAAACGCATGCGCGATTACGCGGATGTAAATGGCGACGGAATTATCGACACGCCAACAACAAACAAGGCGCTCGAACTACTAGAGATTGATGAGTTGGGGCTCGACCCAAGCGACAGACGTTTACTAAAGGCAATCATCGACCATTACAATGGCGGCCCAGTTGGCGTAGAAACCATTGCGGCAATTATTGCCGAAGAGCGCCAAACAATCGAAGATGTTCATGAGCCATACCTCATGCAAATCGGGATGTTAGAGCGAACGCCGCGCGGCCGCAAAACAACCAGCAAAGCACACAAGCATATTGGCCAGAGTAAAAAGACCACCGATAATCAGCAGTCACTGGTATAATATATCCATGCACGAACAGCCCAAAATCCATAAAACAGCCGACCAAGGCCGTAGCCACTTATCGGCAACCGGTAAGCGCTTTTTTGGATTGATAGAATTTGATGACAGTGAAGAGCTATTACTCGAAATTCGCAAGCACCCATTCGGCCTATTTATAATCGTTCTCGGTGGTGCGTTAATTTCGATAACAGTTTTGTTGTCTTCGTTGGGGCTGGCTGCAAGTGGAGTTTTGGCCGAGGTAGATATTACGGGTGCCGAACAATTTTTGGCCCTGATTGGTTTTGTGCTTTCGGTGCTCACTTTTGTAGTGACATTTGTTTACGCATATTTGTATCAAAGCAACGTCGTGTATATCACTAACGAAAAAGTTGCCCAAGTTTTATACATCACACTTTTTAACCGCAAGATTTCACAGCTTAATATCGGTGATGTCCAAGATGTAACCGTTACACAAAAAGGTATTTTTGCTCACGCATTTAACTACGGAACATTAGTAATCGAAACAGCTGGTGAGCAACAAAACTACAGTTTTAGTTTTGTGCCAAATCCGTATATGGTGTCAAAAGTGATTATTGTGGCGCACGAAGTAAACCTCAAGCAATACGGAAACTAAAACTAACCAAAACTACATATCCGAACTTTTGTACTAACTAGTTAAAACTTTTTTGTACGTACACCCCACCGCCTTCGTATGTTGCGGTTAGTGTATAGCTTTCACACAATTTTTCTTTTGAGTTGTCGCAGCCATCTGGCGTTACTTGATATGAATACGCGCCCGGAGCAGGTTCTGCAACAAGTACGCCGTCTTCGCCTTTTGGATCTTGCAGCATTGCTTGGCTAAGTCCGCGTAAGTTTTCGGCTCGCCAGCCTTCAAAACCGGCTAACTCGTTAACTTGTGCGAGCGACGGATAGTGATCTTTCTGGCCATAGTAGTATTCTACTCGGTTGTGGATTTCTTTTACTTCGGCTTCGCGGTTGCGGTTTCTGTCATTGCGTTGAATATCACCCAAGGTTGTAATAATAAGCGTTGCCAAAATACCAATGACAATAATGACAATCAACAGTTCGATAATTGTAAAACCTTGATTTTCCTGTTTTAGCGAGATCATGTAATCCACCTTCCGTGAAATGTGCGTGCTGACTATATTTGTAGTCTTGCTACACGCGCCCTATCTAACAAATCTGTACATAATATATAGCCTTAAGCATGAAGCGGTCAAGTAGTAACTGTGTTTGCGGGGTGAGCGAACTTGTCCAAGATTGCCTAATTTTAACGTAGCAATTAGTACTACGCAAAATAGGCGCATCAAGGACTGCCAGATGTGCAGGCATGATATACTTGGACCACACAATCACCGGGTGAGGAGTGGAGGAAAACTATATGGCGAGCGCGAAAAAATCTGCAAAAGCAGATAAATCTGAAATTATTGATACAAGCGAGGCAACTGGCAAAGACAAGGCTTTGGGCTTAGCGCTTGACCAAATTGAAAAGCAGTTTGGCAAAGGTTCGATTATGAAACTTGGCGAATCCACGCACGCAAATGTCGAGACCGTTTCGACTGGAGCGATTTCATTGGACATGGCGCTGGGCGGCGGTTTGCCAAAAGGCCGCATTATCGAAGTTTACGGTCCGGAATCTTCTGGTAAAACGACGCTGACACTGCACGCAATTGCCGAAATTCAAAAAAACGGCGGCACGGCTGCATTTATTGATGCCGAGCATGCGCTTGATCCGCAGTACGCCAAACGCATTGGTGTAAAAGTCGAGAATTTATTACTAAGCCAACCAGACAACGGCGAGCAAGCGCTGGAAATCGTCGAGACTTTGGTACGATCAAACGCCGTAGATTTAATTGTCGTAGACTCTGTTGCGGCACTAGTACCACGAGCCGAAATCGAAGGCGACATGGGTGATTCGCACATGGGTTTGCAAGCGCGACTAATGAGCCAGGCGCTTCGAAAACTCGCCGGAGTTATTAACCGCTCTAACGCTACAATTATTTTTATTAACCAAATTCGTATGAAAATCGGTGTGATGTTTGGCAACCCAGAAACCACAACTGGTGGAAACGCCCTGAAGTTTTACGCGTCAGTCCGCATGGATATTCGCCGCATCGGGCAAATCAAAGCTGGCGACGAAATCATCGGCAACCGAACTCGCGTCAAAGTTGTAAAAAACAAAATTGCGCCGCCGTTTAGGCAAGCCGAATTCGACATTATGTACAACCAAGGCATCAGCATGTCGGGCGACGTTTTGGATCTTGCCGCCGAAGCCGGCGTCGTAGAAAAAGCCGGTGCGTGGTACGCATACAATGAAGAAAAAATTGGCCAAGGCCGCGAAGCCGCCAAAAAATACCTCGAGGAAAATCCAAAAGTCTTAACCGAAATCACCAAAAAAGTCCTCTCGGCCGAAAAAACCAAAAAAGAGGACTAGTAATGAAACGAGCGGTTATTTTGCATGGGACTGGTGGGGGTCCAGATCAAATCTGGCAGCCTTGGGTAAAAAAGCAACTTGATGATGCGGGTTATGAAGTTTTTGCTCCAGTACTGCCAAGCAATGATCGTCCGAAAAGAGCCACTTACGACAAGTTTTTACATGAATCTGGATGGGATTTTTCGGACAACATTTTGATTGGGTATTCCTCTGGTGCTACGACGGTTTTAAATTTACTTATGGCCGATTGGTTCCCAAAAGTTAAAGCCGCTGTTTTGGTTGGGGCTTTTTTGAACGAAAAATTAACCGAGCATTTGAGCGATTTTCCTCGAGACCTTTTTAACGAACTTTTTCTAAAAGATTACGATCCCGCAAAACTCAAGCAAAAATCTGAAGCGTTTTATTTCATTCATGGTGATAACGACCCATATTGCGATATCGAAGACGCAAAGGCTATGTGTCAAAAAGTTAATGGAAAATTTCTGATAATAAAAAACGGCCATCACCTTGGTGATACCTGGGGCAACAAAGAATTACCACAGCTACTCGAGATGCTCGAGTACGATAAACTGTTAGCATGAAGCTTACGGATATTAAGCAGCAGGTTAAACGGCAAGATCGCTACTCGATTTTTGTTGATGGCAAATATGTGTTTAGTTTTTCTGAGAATGAGCTGCTGAATTTGCATCTAAAAATCGGGCAAGAATATACAGAGCAAAGTTTGGATGAGCTCAAAAAAAACGCTATCGAAGACAAAGCCTACATGCGCACACTCGATATGTTAATGCGCCGCAGCCGCTCTGAGTGGGAACTGCGCGACTATTTAAAACGAAAAGATTATGAACAAGACGTGACAGAAAAAACTATCGCTCGGCTCGTTCGTGCTGGTTTTGTTGACGATAAAAAGTTTGCTACCGCGTGGGTCGAAAACCGCCGACTGCTAAAAGCAACTTCAAAGCGAAAACTCCAAATGGAACTAAAACAAAAACGCATTGACAGCCAAATAATCGACCAGGTTTTGAGCGAAGACGAAACCGACGAGCGCGATGTACTAAAAGATTTAATCGCCAAAAAATCCCAGCAAACTCGCTACCAAGACCCACAAAAACTAATGGCGTATCTAATGCGGCAGGGTTTTAATTATCAAGACGTCAAAGACACACTTGAAAACCATGAGTAAACGGATTCCACGCGAAGGCGGTGAGGGCTTAATCTCGCGCCAAAGTGAGATTAAGAAGCTGGTGGAAGCGTCACCAGCACATCTCGAAACGTTGCGATATCAAGCCGCTTACGAACTCGGGCGACTGATTATTGATACATCGCTGCGTGAAAAATTGCGACACCCACATAGATACTGGCGCTATAAACGCACGCAAGTAGGAGCGGCGCGAGAATTTACTGTGGCAATTGGTATCGCCGAAGAATATCTGGACTCACAACAAATTTCACAAACAGTTACTGAGCCGGCATTGGAGCAGGCGCCGCAACCGAGCCCCGAGCTGTTGACTCACGAACCACAATCTTTCGATCTGTTACCTCTACCACCTGCTGACGACCAATAATCCGTGTGCCGCCGCTGAGACTTTTAAACACTGATTCGCCAACATAAATTTTCTCTATAAAAAAACTGTCCTTTTCAAAGGCAAAATCGGTAACTTTGCCAACGCGTCTCTTGCCATCGGTGAACACGATTTTTCCGGGCAATTCAAAATTTATTTTCAAAACGTTCTCTAGCCGAACAAGTTCGTGCGCATCTGTGATGGCATCGTGATCATTGACTACAAAACCTTGCGGCAACACATCGCGGATATCTTGGCTGAGCAAAATGCCCCGTTTTTTGGTAAAGCGATCCTCGGCGTGCCAGCCCACAATCTTTAGATTATTTGGGTCAATAATGGGCGCAAAGGTTTGACCGATTGGTGATCCAGTACGCAAACTCAAAATTGGCTTAACAGTAAATTGTTCCCCCAAATGCAACATACATATGATTATAGCGCACGTGCTTAGCTGCGTGTAAATTTTGGGAATAGTTATTTATTCGGTAGCATAGGTGTAGATGAAAAAAGTATTCAAGACAACCAGTCACCAGCAAACAGAAGCTTTGGCAGCGAAAATTGGCGCCAACTTAAAAGGTGGCGAAACGATTGAGCTAGTCAGCGATGTTGGTGGCGGTAAAACGACGTTCGTGCGCGGGCTTGCCAAAGGCTCGGGCAGCAAAGACCACACATCGAGCCCAAGTTTTACGATTAGCAATCAGTACAAAACGCCAAATTTTGTGATTCATCATTTTGACTTTTACCGATTGCACAACGCCGGAATCGTGGAGCACGAATTGAAAGAAAAAGTTCAAGACACCAGCGACGTTGTGGCTGTAGAATGGTCCGATATCGTCGAGCACGTTTTGTCGGCGCAAAGACTCAGCGTACGCATAATTGCAACAACAGAAACTGAGCGTGAACTTACGATAGACTGCGCGCCACAACTAGACTATCTGCTAAAGGATTTACCGCAATGATAATTCTTAGTATTCGCAGCGATAACCCGCAAGCCGAAATTGGGTTGTTTGATGACAGTAAAAAACTAGCCTACGAAACGTGGCAAGCTCACCGCGAGCTTTCCAGCACAATCCATACAAAAATCGAAAAGCTGCTAGCCGATCAAAACAAAGCTTGGCAAGACATAGAAGGAATTATTTGCTACAAAGGTCCGGGAAGTTTTACTGGTTTGCGGATTGGGATCACGGTTGCAAACACCGTTGCAGCCGAGCTAAAAATTCCGATTGCGTCTTCGACTGGCGATGATTGGGCGGACTGCGCAATAGCCGATTTAGGGCGCGGAGCAAACGAAAAGCTAGCTTTGCCAGAGTACGGCGGCGAAATCCACATCACGCAGCAAAAGAAGTAGTACTTTTTTAGGCGCGTTTGATTTATAATTTTTGTAGGAACGAACAGCTTTTGGGAGCTAGCCGGGTCCACATAAGAATTTTTATTATTATTTCAAACGAACTTTTGAGCGATTAACTGCCAGCGACTAATGAAGTGAAAGTGATGTCGTAGCAGAGAATTTTCTCATACAAAAAGAGAAAGGACTACACATGGATCCAATTACCATCGTTGTAATGGGAGTTATTGGTATTGGCGTTGGATACGGCGCGAGTACAACAATCACCAAAAAGAAGCTCGGCTCAGCAGAGGCAGAAGCAAAAAAATCATTAGCAAATGCTAAAAAAGAGGCCGACAAACAAATTTCTAAGGCTAAAGAAGAGGCCTTGCAAATTGCCGAAGACGCGCGCAAAGACGAGCAAAACCGTCGCCGCGAAGTCAAAGAAATTGAAAAACGATTGTTGGATCGCCAAGAGGGCTTGGACAAAAAACTCGACCAGTTAGACAAACGCGCCGAAGCCGCCCGAAGTAGAAGAACTCAAAAACGAGATTCGTGCAATTCGCAGCAAGCAGCAAGAAAAGCTAGAAAAAATCGCTAAGCTTAGCAAACAAGATGCCGCCGAAAAACTCATGCAAATGACCGAGCGAGACATCAGGGGCGATTTGCTCGGGCTGGTTAACAAACTGCAAAACGAAGCCAAAGATAACGCCGAAGAAAAAGCGGCGTACATTATTACGAGCGCGATGGAACGCATGGCCAGCGAAGTTACTGCTGAGCGAACCGTCACGAGCGTAAAACTCGAAGACGAAGAAATGAAAGGCCGAATTATCGGCAAAGAAGGCCGCAACATTCAAGCGCTACAAAAAGCGACTGGTGTCGACATCATGGTAGACGACACGCCTGGCTACATTGTGCTTTCAAGCTTTGATCCGATTCGCCGCGAAGTCGCGCGCCAAGCTTTGGAGATGCTACTAAAAGACGGCCGTGTACACCCAGGCCGCATCGAAGAAGTCGTAGAAAAAGCCCAGGCCATCGTACTAAAAGACGTCGTTCGGGCCGGTGAGGACGCTGCGCGCGAAGTTGGAATCATTGGCATTCCAAAAGAAGTTTTGCAATTACTTGGCGAATTAAAATACCGCACTAGTTA
>Ga0163149_10007924_pt1 | contig 10609 bp, 7 predicted proteins | sample OliLakLV19MP5G1_FD_148604 | JGI IMG/M metagenome (GOLD analysis project Ga0163149, IMG submission 148604) | Freshwater microbial mat bacterial communities from Lake Vanda, McMurdo Dry Valleys, Antarctica - Oligotrophic Lake LV.19.MP5.G1 | ecosystem: Environmental > Aquatic > Freshwater > Lake >...
GCCCAGAATAGCTCGAAAAAACGTATCCAGCGCATCCTGATCGGCAACAAGATGCCTGCCCGAAACAATCATGCCGTGTTCAAATTCCCACAGCACGCACCGCTGCTGATCCAGGTTTGGGCCATCGCTGCGGCTGGGCAGACATGTGCGCTCTCCGCCTGCCAATACTCAGCCGCGAGGAGTATACTATACATCTAAATACGTATGCAGTCGGTACATATTCGACAAGATGTTGGCATGTTGTATCGGCAGGCAGGCATTACAATGCAATCATTATGTTTATAATTACGCTCTCGTGCGAGCGTGTCAGTTGGAGTTTACGATGGTTCCATCATTGATGAACCCGGTCAGCCTGCTTGGAGCATTGCTTGTTAGTGAAGGGTTGCTGACCCACGCGCAATTGATTGCATGCCTAATGATCCAGAAGGAAGAAGCGGCACATCTGCCACTTGGCCAGATTACCGTTCATTGTGGATATGTGTCCCAGGAAGATCTGGATCGCGTGCTCCTGCTTCAGCAAGAAGTACGCACCCTGATCATGGACGAGATCGATACCCGTGATCGCGCTCCAGCCGATCTAGCCGTATTGATTATGGCATCACAGCGCAAGGCAGCCATCAATCGCTATTTGCTCCAGCTTGGTACACGCCCATCGTTTGCAGGGGATGCAGTCGATCCAGCACAATCCCCTGATCTGGTGCTGATTGATCAGAACAATGCAACGAACAGCATCCAATTCCCAGGCAATTCATTTGTTGGGCTGCTCCCCACCGCAGCATCCAACGACGACCAACTTTCGAAATGGGAGCAGCAGCTGATCAATGGCTATGTCACTCAGGTTCGTGAGCGCAATCGCCTGCGTGCGGCAGCCGAAACCGAACAGCGCGCTGCATTCCTCATTCAACAATTTTCTGCGCTGAATCGGCGCATGGCGAGATCCCATTCAAAACAGGATATGATGGTTCAGTTGATGGCATTCATCCGCGATGTGATCAGCATTGAGGCCGGAACCCTGTATCAGATCGATCTGCAAGCTCGGGAACTGATCTTCTCGATTGTGATGGGCCCACACCAGGAAGAACTGTACCATAAACGCTTCTCAATCGATCATGGGATCGCTGGCTGGGTTGCCCGAAATGGCGAACCGCTGCTTATTCCAGATGTTCGCAAGGATACACGCTTCGAGCAGATGTTCGATAAGAAGACGGGCTTTCAGACGCATTCAGTGCTGTGTGTGCCAATACGAGCGCAGAGAACAACACTGGGTGTGATTCAGCTGATCAATAAGATCGGCGATCCATTCGATGAACACGATCTGTTCCTGCTCCGAATTGCCGCAGGAATTGGTGCGCTTGTCTATTTGCTCGATGATACCATTCTCGATCATCAGGGACAACCAACGGTATGACGGCCCATGGAGCGAATCCAACCCTTCTATACCTGCCGCTCCTGGTGCATCAGGATGCGAATGTTCGCCGCCAGGCATGTGAAATCATGCTCTCCACCTATGGCGAGCGTTCTCTGACATTCCTGCGTCGGCTGCTGGATGCGACCGACCCAGATACCCAGGCACAGGCCACGCAAGCCCTTAAGGTTGTTTCCGAAGTCTCGGGGCTACGCATTGAACTACGGCCATTTCGGGGTATCTATGTGGAATGCCTTGGGGATCTGCGTGTGTATATCAATGGGCGCGACATCAAACCAGATGAATGGGCACAGTATGATCGCGGGCGCGCTGGCGCCCGCAAAGTCCAGGGCCTATTTGCGTACCTTGTTCATATGGGCGCTCAGGGTGCCACACGCGATGAAATTGGCGTGGCAATCTGGGATGGTGTCGTCAGTCCTTCGAGCCTGGCACGCACCCTCAGTTCACTCCGCCAGGTGATCAGCCGTGTTGGCAGCCCAGAACTAGCAGAACAAGCACTGACTGTGGGCCGCGATGGATGCCGTCTCGAGCCAGCACTCTATCAGACCGATGCCGGCTTGTTTGAGCGAACATTCAACCAGGCCTACCAAACCGAAATCTCCACCAGCCTGGAGCCAGCCATCCCACTGTATCAGCAAGCCCGCGAACTGTACACCGGCCCGTACATGGCCGATCTTTCGCGCAGCAGTGATTGGGGCCAGGAAACGCGCGATCTGCTCATGAATGATTATGTGATCGCAACCGAACGCCTTGCCGAATATGAATACCAGCGCCGCCATTATCAGCGCTGCATTGCACTCTGCCGCGAGGCGCTGGAAGCCGATCCCACTGCCGAGGATGTGGCCTGTTGGGCCATGCGAGCCTATGCGCGGCTTGGCCTTCGCACCGAGCTTGACCGAACCTACCAGCGCTATCAGGCGATCATGGCCCTCAACCCATATACCTCCGAGGAGCAGGATGCCGTCGAACAGCTCTACTGCGAACTAACCTAAAACCGCCTCCTGCTCGCCAGTTGGGCCGTAGCGACGTACGCTCTGCCGTAGCGACGCAAGATTTTGCGTCGCTACGGCCCTAACGGAACGTCTCTGCTGGTGCTTCTGACTCCTGACTCCTATGCAACTGCCCTATCAGTGATTTCCAGCCCGCGATCAATAATCGCCAACCCTTCGCGCAACTGTTCCTCGGTGATGATCAATGGCGGGTTGATATGGCATGTGTTCCAGCGCACCAGTGTGGCCAGGCCATTTTCGCGCAAGAAGCCATTGAAGGCTGGCATCGGGCCCATTTCGCTTGGCTTGGGATTATAGGGCACCAATGGCTCGCGGGTGGCTCTGTCCTTAACCAGCTCGATGATGCTGAACAGCCCGATTGCGCGCACATCACCAACCGATGGATGGCGGCTCTTGATCGCCTCAAGCTCGGTTTTGAGGATAGCGCCCATCCGAACGGTATGTTCGAGCAGACCATCTTCTTTATAGACATTTATACACGCGATTGCTGCCGCACAGCCAACCGGATGGGAGTTGTAGGTTAGCCCGGCAAACAACACATGATCCTCAAAATACTCGGCAATCGTGTCGGTGACCATGGCTGCACCAAGTGGAATATAGGCAGATGTCAGCCCCTTGGCCATGGTCAGGATATCTGGTTGAACAGCCCAATGCTCAACGGCAAACCATTTGCCGGTGCGCACGAAGCCACACATCACTTCATCGGCGATCAGCAGGATGCCATATTTGTTACACAATGCCCGAATACCCTGCATGTAGCTCGCACTCGGGATGAGAATGCCATTGGTGCCAACAACTGGTTCGATAATGATTGCCGCAACCGTCTGCGGTCCCTCATACATCAGCACATCCTCGGTGGCATTTAGCACACTAGCGGTATATGCTTCATCATCAAGCGTCGTGCCAGCGCGGTAGGGGTAATAATCTGGAATGCGAATAACACCCGGAATGCCTGGCTCGGCAGCCCAGCGGCGCGGGTCGCCAGTCAGCGTTATCGCTCCTGCTGTCGCACCATGATATGAGCGATAGCGTGCGGCGATCTTATGGCGGCCAGTGAACATACGAGCGATCTTGATCGCATTTTCATTGGCCTCGGCTCCACCATTGGTGAAGAAGGCCTTGCTCAGATTGCCTGGTGTAATCTCCTGGAGCAGGCGGCCCAATTCCGCCCGTGCTGGCGTCGTCGCAATCGTTGGTGCGACATAACAGAGTTCGTCCATCTGCGCCTTGACGGCATTGATCACCCGTTCATCGCCATGACCGATATTGACGCACATAAGCTGCGAGTTAAAATCCATATAGCGTTTGCCATCGACATCCCACATATAGATGCCCTTGGCGCGCTCAATTGCAAGCGGTTTTGTGGCTTTCTGGGCAGCCCATTCATACAGCGTCGTCTGGCGCGAAAGGTCAAGAACTTCCTGGCTTGAACGTTCAACAATTGTCATAATTGATCTCCGTCGAAAAGTGAAGTCACGATCAACAATCAGGGTACTCTATTAGGATACCACTGATCGGCGTGATCGGCGTGATCGGCGTGATCGATAGCGCACAACCAGGATGCTCGCTATCACACTCGCCAATACCAGCATCAGGCTGCACACCCAGGCCAGCAATCTCGTGGAGGATGCTTGTTCAGCGGGAGTATCCTGTGCTGGCGTATTCCCAACACCAAACAGTGCAATATCGCTACGGGCCTGTGCAATCGGTACAGTGCGTGACAGCGGTGTGTTGTGAGATCGCCAACAGCATTGTGATAGGCATACACAAGATATTCCCGGCCGACCTGGAATGGAACACCACACTGGAAATACGAGCCGGTTGCCAATGTGATCGTGCGATAGGGTGGCCCACGCCAGATCTGCGAAACAGCCAGTGTGATCGTGAGGGGCGTATATGCTGGGGTATCATAGATGATGAATGGAAAGTTGCGCGTCAATCGGAAGCTTGGCTGGGGAGGGCGCACATGCGTCACGGTTCCAACAAACACGGTGTACGAATCGGCGAGTGCATCGATTGCCGGAATACGCATTGGGCATTCGCAGGCATATGCCAGCCGAACCGGCAAGAACAAACAACACAGCGCAACTCCGATGGTGATGCAGATTCGCATGATCCCCTCACCCCCTAACCCACTCTTCCACACCGGGGAGCGGGGGAATAGCTCCATTGTGAACCCTGTACGCCCCTCCCCACTAGTGGGGAGGGGTTGGGGGTGAGGAAAAAAGCGAGATCTACGCGCTCTTATTGCCAAACAAACCACCAAGCATGCCAGCCGCTTGATCGATCACATCGCCGGCCATAGGATTGCCGAGCAGCCCATCGACCTGATTGGCAATTGGCTCGGGCAGCCGCTTCTTCAGCTCATCAATCACAGTTTGGACAACAGGGCGAACCATATCCGCTGCTAGGCCAGTTTTCTCGGCGACGGTGTTGACTAACTCGTCCATGATGATGCTCCTTCGCGCTACTTCACCGGAGGGCACTATAGGCCAGCCCCTATTGTTTGTCAAACGCTGTGCTACAATACAAAAAACGTGTAAGGGTGACAACAATGCTGAATAGAGCTATCGTTTGGATCTTCAGAACTCAAACCGCTGATGCGGAGGAACAACGTCGCGCCCATAATGTGATCATTGTTGCATTGGGCATGATTGTGCTGGCCACCGTTTCAATGCTATTGACATTCAGCCAGGCGCAAATGCAAGCCGGGCAAATTGCAATAATTGCAATAGTGGTTGGGATTATCATCTATAGTGCCGCGATCATAGCTGCCAGATCCGGCCACGTTCTGCTCGGTAGTATGCTTGTGATTGGGATCACAACCCTGGGAACCCTCGCAACACTACCAACATCCGAGGTGCTGACCACGCCGTTCTATCTGACGCTGGCGATCATGATTGCTGGTGCAACGCTGCGTCCAATGCAGATCTGGATAACGCTGGTTGTCGTTCTGATTGCGCTGTGGATCGTTATCCTCATACCTCCGGCCAGGTTTCTTGCCACTAATATCGGCAGAACGGCAGCTTTTGGCAGTTCTTTTCTTCTGATCATGGCAACGTTGCTCACCTTTTTGAGTGCGCGCAGCACTGAACGAGCGCTCAAAAGCGCCTTTGAGTCGCGTCAGGTTGCCCAGTTAGCTGCCGCTGAGGCCGCCCAAGCAAATGCCGATCTGGAGCGTAGGGTTGTAGAACGAACGCAGGCACTTTCTGAGGCATACGAGCGCGAACGAGCCCAGGGCGATGAGCTACGCGCAAGTGTTGAAACCCAGCAAACACTCAGCCAGACGATCCTGGAACTGGCGATGCCGGTTATTCCATTGAATGAACATGTGTTGATTGTGCCGCTGATTGGCAATATTGATAGCTCCCGCGCTGCTCAACTCCTCAGCACCGTTCTGGAACAGGTTGAGCGGCGGCGTGCCCGTGGTCTGATCCTGGATGTCACTGGCATATCGGTAATCGACACAGCTGTAGCGCAAACTCTGCTGCGCGTTGCAGATGCCAACCGCCTACTTGGCACGCGCACCGTATTAGTCGGTATTCGGCCAGAAGTCGCCCAGACGCTTGTGACACTTGGGGTCGATCTTCATAACCTGTTGACAGCTTCATCGCTGCAGGAGGGCCTTGAACAGCTCGAAAGAACAACCTTCCGCCAAGCATCTAGCAGAAATGGATGACGGTTTCCTTACAACACGCGCGAAAGCCAGATAAACGAATTGACAACCAGCGCGCTGGCGACTACGATTTAGTCATCCAATCGGCGAATTGACAGACGAGTGCGCCAGGGCGATTGCATGCGGCGGTTTCAACAGAAGCTCATTATTCCAACGGCCTCGCGATTACTCATCGAGCGAGCCGAATTGGTCGAGCGCCTTGAACAGGCGATCAGCACTATGCGCGTTGTTGCCCTGGCTGCGCCAGCCGGTTGGGGTAAAACAACGGCGCTCTCGCAATGGGCTACTCAATCGGCATTACCAACCGCCTGGTATGCGCTCGATCCCGCCGATAGCGATCCATCACTGTTTCTGGATTATCTGCTGCATAGCGTGGCTGATTATGTCACCGATGCTCGCGATCTGATCACACGCCTGGCCAGCGCCTCTGCCAATGAACTACCCCAGCTGTACCACGCCGCAGCCTTAGCTGTTGCTGCCGCACCAGAACCATTCGTCCTTGTGCTGGACGATTTTCATGTGCTGAGTGAATCAACGAGTGTAACCGGGCTTGGCCTCATCCAGAGCCTGCTCTCATCGATCGCCGAATATGCCCCCAACTGCCATGTGGTTGTCGCCTCGCGCACGCCACCAGCGCTGTATGGCATGGTGCGCCTGATCTCGCAGCAGCGTGCCGCTGTGTTCGACTATACCGCGCTCCAGTTTAATACGGTTGAAGTCCAACGCCTGGCTGGTGTCAGCGCTGGAGTGCTGCTCTCCGAGGTTGGCGCAACACATCTGACCGATCAACTGGGTGGTTGGGTCACAGGCATCGTCCTATCGCTTGATCAGGTTGCCATCCAGCGCACCAGTACCCAACCAGTTTCGCTGGCGCTTGGCCAAGGGCCAGCCGAGCAATTACTGATCGAAGCCAACACAACGCAAGTCTATGCATTTCTGGCTGAACAGGTGATTGCGCCGCTTCCTGCCGCCGTGCGAACCTTCCTGGAGGATACCAGCGTTCTGGATTACCTCTCGCCACGGCGTTGCGATAGTTTACGCGAAGCCAATGATTCCGGCCCACTGCTCGATGAGGTACGCCAGTATGGGCTATTCACCATCAGCAGGGCTGGCTGGCTCTCGTATCATAGCCTGCTACGCGATTTCCTACGCACCCGCTTGGCCCGCGATCCCGCCCGCGAACGACGCCTCCTGCGGCGGGCTGGGCATCTGTATGCTGCCGAGGACGAGATCGAGGCCGCTGTTGATTGCTATCTGGCCGCCTTCGCCGATGAAGAAGCACTCCTGCTGCTACGCAGTGTGATCCTGCGCTTCCGCCGCATCTCACGCCAGAGCACGCTATTGGCCTGCTTCGACAGGCTCGCAACCGCCCAGCGCGGCCTGCTTCCGCCCGATCTGTTGATTGCCCAGGCGCGTGTATATGCCGATCTTGCGCTATGGGAACGCGCATATCTGGCGATTCGCCTTGCCGAAACCCTCGGCGATGGTGAGAGCGTCTGGGAAGCCCAGCTTGTGCATGCAGGGCTGCTGCGTATCCAGGGGAATCAGCGCGCCGCTAGTGAGCAATTGGCGGTGTTGCCATATGCACAGCTTCCCGTTCACCTGCAAATGATGTACCACATGCATAATGGTCAGATCAACCTCAGGGGCGGAGCGACCACCGATGCCATAGCCGCACTCGAACAGGCCCATCAGTTGGCACCATTGACAGACCTGAGTGGTGATCCAGGGATTTTGGCCGATATCTACGATAACCTTGGGGTTGCCTATGCGATGAGTGGCAACCGCAATATGGCACTGCGCAACCTGCAACGCGCCGATGCATGCTGGCAAACGATTGGGAATAGTGGCCGCCGAGCCATGACACTGAATAACATTGGCATGATCCAGATGGAAGAGGGCCTCAATATCGATGCCCATGATTCATTCGAAACCGGCCTGACACTCGCCCGTGCGACGGGCCGCCGCCGCGAGGAAGCACTGCTGCTGTGTAGCGCTGCCGATCTGGATCTGACGCAGGGACGGCTTGATACAGCGCTGACACACTTTGCCGAAGCACACAATCTGGCCGAACGAGCCGATCTCCAGGATCTTGTGGAATATGCGGCCTCAGGCGTTCGTTGGGCTGCTGCGATCCTCGGCGATACGCCAACCGCCGAGCGCTGGATTGTAGCAGAAGCGCCTGAACAGCCGCTTCCGCGTGCGCGCATGGCCTTGGCAGGCGTGATCATCGGCATCAATAGCACAGCGGCCGATCTGAGCGCAATTGATCAACTGATCGACTCAGTCGCGCCAGTCTGTCAGATGCTTGGCCCTGTCGAATCGGCCTATCTGTGGCTGGCACGGGCCGCACTTGCCTTCCAGCGTTCTGGCTGGCCTGCCGCAACCGAGGCCTGGAATCGCTTTGAAAAGGCAGCAACGCTGCCCGTTTCACTGCTCACCTATTTTGTTGCACTGCATGATCCATTATTTACCGCTGCAACACCCCATTCGCCATTTGCCAAACAACTGCGCCGTGCATCCGGTCGTACAGGGCCGAGCCGTTGGCAGATCAACGCACTCGGCGGCTTCAACTGCCGTGTCGATGGCCAACCATGTGAACTCTCGCCATTGCATCGGGCACTGCTGACACGTCTGCTCGACGCTGGCAGCCAGGGGTTGGCCGTGGATCGATTATGGGAATCGGTCTGGGGTGAAACAGATCTCTCGATGACGGCGCTGCACCAGGCATTACGGCGCTTGCGTGTACAAACCGGGCTCAGCACGGCAGTCCGCGATGGCACATGTGCTATTTGGTCCGATTGGGGCGAGATCGCCTATGATGTGCGCCAGCTTGAGCAGACAATCGAGGAGCCATTGGGGCGCGAGATGGTTGAGCGTGCGCTGGCGCTGTATCGTGGCGAATTCCTGCCAGGTGCTCCAGATGGCGCGCTCTACTGGGTCGAAACACGCCGCGCTCACCTACAAGAGCGCCTGCTCAACACGCTGGAACACTATGGCGCGGTGATCGAAGCGGATCAGCCACAGGCCGCAATCCAACTCTACCAGCGTATCCTGCAGATTGATGGCTGCCGCGAACAAACGGCCGTTCGTTTGATGCAACTGGCGGCCCGCTTTGGCAATCGATCGCTCGTCAACGCAACCTTCGAACACCTGACCGGTGCATTGCGCGTCCTCGGTGCCAGCCCCGGCGCAACAACTGCCGCGATCTATCGGCAATTACATTAGCCAGCCATCAGCCATCAGCTATTACGCTCAGACCTTCAATATGAATCGTATTCTGACTCCTGACTCCTGAATACTATGCTGAAAGCTGAAAACTGAGAGCTAAGCGCCCCTGATGAAAAGATGATAATTGGCTGATACTTGACACCTTAACAGACCACGCTATAATCAGCGCGAATGGACAAATACAACCAACAAATGCACCATGGGGTGTTTTCCTGTGCAGCCATGTGCCTGCATACCGCTTTCCCCATGGTGCTAGCGCACAACACTGTTCCCCCAAAGCGCTACCCAGCGCCATTGTGCTGTCGATGTAGATTGCGCTATGCCATTCGGCATATGCAGCCCTCTACGCAGCCTCGTTTTCTTCTGCGAATTGCTCGCGTATTGTGCGCGCGTGGGCTTCGCTGTTCTCAGGAGTTTGTATGTTAGCTACCGAACGTCGCCTGTTAACAGCAGTAGTGCTTGCTACGCTGGCGATCTTTGCAACAACGTTTCCGGTGCAGGCCGATGAAACTGCGCCAATTGTAACTCCCATCCCAGTAGAACCACCTGCGCTGCCAAGTGCGCCGACATTTACCGTTTTTGCAACCCGCCAGGGCCAGGTTGGGCGGCGCACCGCCAATGGCCATCGCATCCGCCCACGGGATCGCTTCGTCGCTCTGCCATCGTGGCACTCCCTTTCCAGCCGTAATGGCAATGAATTCCAGGTGCGGGTAAGCTATCGTGGCCGCACCGTCGTTCTGCCTGTCTGGGATGTTGGCCCATGGAATACACACGACGAATACTGGCATCCAGAGCGGCGCTATAAGGATCTACCAGTCGGTATGCCAATGGCTCAGGCTGCCAAACAGAATGGCTACAACAATGGCCGCGATGAATTTGGCCGCCGAATCGCTATGCCCAATGGGATCGATATTGCCGATGGCGCATTCTGGGATGATCTGGGAATGAACGGTTCCGATTGGGTGCAGGTCACATTTCTGTGGATGGGCCAGGATCCAGCAATAGCTCTGGATCAGCCCAGTGGTAATGATGAACCAGGCCAGAATGAACCAGGGGCAGTGCTGATCGAGGATGGTGGTGACGGGTACTCGACCCCATCGAACACAAACTGGTATGATGCCAGCTGTGGCGTTCGTGGGCGCAGTGTCTGGACCTATGCAGCATCGAAACCAGATGAGCGTGAGAATAGTGCGCGCTGGGCACCCAAGCTGAGTGGGCCAGGCTTATTCGAGGCCTTTGCCTATATTCCATCGTGTGGACCAAAAG
>Ga0163149_10007926_pt1 | contig 10607 bp, 4 predicted proteins | sample OliLakLV19MP5G1_FD_148604 | JGI IMG/M metagenome (GOLD analysis project Ga0163149, IMG submission 148604) | Freshwater microbial mat bacterial communities from Lake Vanda, McMurdo Dry Valleys, Antarctica - Oligotrophic Lake LV.19.MP5.G1 | ecosystem: Environmental > Aquatic > Freshwater > Lake >...
TTGTTAACACTACGCAGCACTCGCTTCGGTACAGGCAGGAGAATAGCAAATCTTTTGTCTGCGGTACCGTCTTAGATTCTGAAAGAGATGGATCTAAACCTGTCGATGGCAGCACGCGAAATTACGTTAATAGGCATCAGCTTGCTAGAGCCATGCGCCTTAACCCCTCCAAGTATCTGCGTTCTCACCGGCCGATGAACGAAGGCACCATATTTGGGGGAACTGTGGGGGCATTGGCAACATCACCAGGGCGATGCGATCTTGCCCCTAATGATCTCACATCTTTGATTGATAAAGATCTTCCCATGGAAAAGCTTTCAAGCCTGGCGTTTATGTTTAACTTCCATGAAGATGTCCTGTCTATCGGCAATCGCAGGCTCTCGGTGCAACTTGCAGACTCGACAGAGCATGTGCCGTATTTCTCGGACTGGTCGAGAGGCTTCAGTCTGGATTCTGTTGGGTTTTCTCAGATAGTAGCGTAAGTGTTCCGGTTCCACCTCGAAAAAAGAAGAAGCCAAGAGTACTTACCCCATTTCCTTTCTGCGCGTTCGCAGTCTTCACTGTAAAGAGGGTCGTGCCTTGGAACTGTCGGTGGTGGTAAGTGTCGCTCCTGGGTTTTTGTCAGGCTACACGAAGGTTGTCCGATTTGTGCCAAGGTATGTACTCGTCAATCAGCTGGAGTACCCTGTGAGGCTATGGCAGGATAGCTCGGTGTTCCGTCCTCTGAGTGAAGATCGATCAACCGCTCGACTCGATGAGCTGGTGAAAGGTTCTGAGGGAAAGTGGCGATTTTCGACGCAAGAAGATCAACAGCTCAGCGTCATCAACTCATACGAAGCCCTTTGGGGTCGGGTCACGCTACTGGAAGACTCCGAAGCCGAAAGATATTTGGAGGGCACAACAGCACATCGAAATGCTTCGTATATCTGCACAGCTGGCTCCATGGAATTCGCCCCCTTTCATCTACCAGACTCTCGTGGCGAGAGGCAACTTCGTGTCGGGCTTGGTGGTACATGGAATCTTACGGCAAGTTTCGCTTCAGACTTTCCTGGGGACCATAGTCTGAAAGTCACACGTGCAGTGGATCTGAGGTTTGTCCGCCACGTGTCAACCCGTGCTTTGCCGCAGTATAAAGTTGTACTCCCGCCTACACAGACAATGGGCGTTGGAGAGTGGGATGGTGAACTTGGTGTGTGGTTCGAAACTGATTGGGGTGGCGACCGTCGCATAATTGTGAAAGGAATGAAGAGAGGCCGCTATTGTTTCAACGAGACCGACATCCACGCTGGGGATGAGCTACTTCGGATCGACAACGTACCCGTATCGAAGATGACTTTCTCAGAGACGATGAAGCTCCTTAAACAGCGCGTGGCTCAAGTCGCCGCTTCAAGCAATAAAGCTTCCAAGGCATTGGATTTGATGGGACAGTCGACGAGGTGGAATAGAACTTCCTCTACATTCTTGGGACGAAGCCGTAACGTTCAGTCGGACGAACAGGACGCGGATACAACCCAGGACCACTTGATTTTAACCTTTAGGACTCTTGAGGAAAGACTGAGAAGATTACGTGTCAAAGCTGCAAGGAAAAGTGGCATGGCTGCTGTTGGGAGGGCCCCAGGAACCGGTGGACCGGATTCCGCATCGCAACAAGGTGACGAAAACGGCAACCGGGACCGGCAGTACGGTGGCTTGAGAGTAGAAATGAAACCGCTGCACCATTCTATGTTTGTTGTGCTGCGTAGGCAAGACCCCTCAAATCCACCGTTTCGAATCGAAAATAGGTCGATGAACCACACACTTTTTTATCGTCAGAGAGGCTGTGAAGGACATGCTTGGAATCACTTAAAGCCGGGACAGACACAACCTTATTCGTGGGAAGAGCCAATGCGGCAAAAAAGACTTGTTGTGCGTGCAGCGAGGGACGGCCTGTTTCTCAGTCGCACCGAAAGTGAACCACCTGATGAATTAAGTGAACGGAGCTCAAGCGATGGATTGAATCGCGAAGTCGAACACAGGGCAGCTCGAGCTGCGAAGCTGAGGCAAATCTTATCATATCAGTATGTTGAAGACGAGGAGCAAGGTCGGTTTGGAGCGGCAACAGTTGTAAAACTAGAGGAGATCGGATTCCGAGGAATCCTTGCTTGTCCTACTTCGCTCGATGATGCAGAATCACGAAGTGGTGGTCACCTGAATGTTGAAGTGGAAACAGATGGCGGTTCCAGAATTCTGGTCATTTCTGATGACAATCATCGTGATGATGAGGTTACTGTAACGAACAGGCGTTTGGAAGCACTTAAACGTCAAATTCGAGAGGAGGAGAGCCGTGCAGCTAATCTTGCTGCGCTCAGATTTCTCCTGAGCAATTCGCTCCAGAGCATACCTGATAGCGGAAACGCTTTCCAAGGGGCAGCATTGAGTAACCTTTCGATGTATGCGCAACAAGTAGAAGATCTCGATGTTCATGAGAAATTCAGGGCAATTGAAGAACTCTCCAAGAATATCACAGACGACTTTCCAGAAGATTCGTCCATTCATCACAGGCACCAAGTTGTGGTTGAGGTATTGGAAGCCATAGGCCTAAACCCTGACACTGAAATTGGCTCATGTAATCCATACGCTGAGGTTCTGTTGAAGGGGCGGTCGAAGCTCAGGAAATCGATGTTCGAGAAGAGGAAGAACAAAGGAAAGACTTATTATCAAAAGAAAAGTCTTTCGCCTTCGTGGACGGAGCAGGTTTTTGTCTTCGATGTTCCACCGGACGCTGTGTCTGTCACTCGAGGTCACTCGATTCATGTCAGATTGCGTAACTTTCGTTTTGTTGGAGCCCACAAATTGCTCGGCCAGGCTGTTGTGCATCTACACAATGTCCGCGACCAGAACGAGCTTGTTGGCTGGTATCCCCTCGCTGGGAGGACGGGAAGCACAGAGCTTGATAATCCCCTTTCCAACTGGGGACGCGGCTCTGTAAAGCTCCGGATTCATTGGGTCCATTCTACTCCCGCTCTTCTAGATTACTTCCTCATTTTTACAGAAAGACGCATGCAACAGTTGCAAGAAAGGAGACACGGCCTCAGAAACCAGTGGAAGCATGCTACCGATGCTGAGAAGAGGAAGAAGGACAGGGAACAACTGAAGGCGGCTATCTCGCAGTCAGTCCAAAAAGTGCACAAGGACAAGTCATCAACTAAGCGATTGGGGCAGTCGGCAACCAAAGACACCGAAAAAGAGGGGGTGATGTCGAAGGGTATTACTATGCTTATGGACCCACTGAAGATGGCCAAAGATAGGACTCGCCTGGTCTCCTCTTTTCTGAAACTGGCGAAAAAGAAGAAAGACAGAGATGGAGAAGATTCAGAGGGGCCTGAGAATGAATTGGAATCTGAGCAATGGGCCACACCTCAGTCAGGGCTACCAAAGATAACGGAGCACGGGGATTCTTATTCACAGGATGAAGACGACGACGACGAGTCATCCTCGTCAGCGTCGGCCCTGGAACACAATTCTGAAACTTCTTTGTTTGACGCATCCAGCAACAACTCTTTCGAAGCCTTCGCTATTGACAAGTTAAAAGCCAAAGTAGGATCCCGAAATGCTGCTGCTCTTGAAAAAGTTCCCTCCACCCGGAATGTTGGCCGAACGAACACCAAGGGCAACCGGCCTAGACGACCTCGGCATTCGACAATGGGTGATCTGAATAAAAGCTTTTCGGTAGATAAAACCTTTGCGCGTAAATCTGGAAAGCTCTTTGCTTCGAAACTTTTGCAGAAGCTGACTGTGGCGAAGGAGAAAGTATCCGACAACGAATCACTTGAGGACGAGAACGAAACCAAGCGAGTGTCGGCCAGATACAGTAACTCCGACAATATCAAGGAACTGCTTCAATTGGGTCTTGTTTTCCACGAAGTGGGGGAATATTTTTACAAGGTAGATCCTTACGAATTTCACGGCAAGACTGACGATGGAAATCCGTTGCAGATCCCCCGTATCAAGAATTGGACAACTGCGCAGGCGTTTTTTAATGACGAATTGCTGGATTTGAAGTTGACGGACCCGTCGTTCCAACTGATAATCCACGAGGAAGTGACTGCACCGCGAGAAGAAATCAACTCCCGTGGCTCCTTCTCTAAAAGTGTCGCAAAAGAGAAGCTTCAACTTCCGTCGAAAGCTCCTCTGTCCATGGCTCAGCGCTCCCTTCAACATGTAGAATACCTTTGTCAATCAAGAAACCAATTTGAACGTGCATGCCGTCGTGCGCTCAGGTCTGTTTTAAATCCAGGAGGCTGGTTGACTATTCGTCCAATTACAGCGCTGAATCTTCCTGATTCCTATACAGGGATGCATGTCAAGCTCAGGTACGGCCCTGAGGTTGTTGTTAGCTCAACCGTTGATGCAAAAGTGACCCCAACCTGGACTCCAAAAGAAGTAATGCACCGCGTGAACACAGTGCAAGACGAAGACATGTTTCCAGGTGAAGCGGAGCAACAGGGCGAGATCCCTCCTGCCCTAAACATGGACAAATTTGAATTCTACGAGAACGATTTGCTTTTTTACGTTGAACCTCAAAAAACAAGTGGAAGTATCCGTTTGTCGGTAGTTGGAGAGCGGCTTAACAACAAATCCGAGCTAGGAGTCCTTCACATTCCCCTTGGAGCTGCCATTGGATCTTGCATTGACTGCATTGAAGACTATTTAGATTCGTTCTCGGAGAGCGCTCCCGCAACAACGCCTATGTACGTGCGATGGTTTCCTTTGATGAACCCCAAGGACACTGATCCCGTTGAGGGTGACATGGGACTCAGCTCACGCCCTCCAGAAAGCGAGAAAATGGGTGATGATATGTTCCAGCAATATTTCGCCCCGTGCATCCAACTTGCCTTGATGTGGTGGCCTGATGATCGAGATATGGGCGATGAAAGGCTTGAACAGGAAATGTCTGACAACCAAGGAGATGGGAGCGTATCTCTTGCGCAAGGAGGAGCAGCACCTGATAAGGACAGCAACACACTGACAAATACTTACTTCAACGCTGATATTGGCCGAATTTCGGCTGCGTTGATTGATTCGGAAAGGGCAAAGGAGCTTCTATCATTTTCAGCACTTGATATTGACTTGCGTTACTCTGTCACGGATGCCAAAACTCAAATGGGTCTGGTTATCGGGTGGATACAGCTGGACCACCAGGAGGATAGGTCACGGGAACCTGTTGTTCTTGCACCGAAACCGGTTGAGCACATTCAACCCACATTCCAGCTTCTTGTGATTAAAGACAATCTGCGTTCTAAGAAAAATATCGTCTCTTACGAGCACATTCGTCTGACTTTGGAGGAACTCGACTTAACAGGTGCGTCAGAAACACGACTGATTGATCCCGAAACTTGTGTTTGTTTGATTTGTTTCCATGTCTTGAACCCAAACTCACATCATCCGCTTCACTTCCTCCACCTTCTGTCTTTTTGCAGTTGAGGAGTCTTGGCTGTTTGATTTGTGGGATTTCTTTATTGGTGTTATTAGACGGCGGGAAGTAAGGAAGAAAGCGAACAGAGGCTTCGAGGCCGACACGAAAGGCAGCGATTTTCTTGTCACGCTTGAGAGTCGCTTTCTGGACATCGAGCCTACTGATCCCGACTCTCCGAGTTTGTTTTCCATGCTTACGGGAAAAAATTCTGAAGGCGATGGTGGTTCGGGCAAGGTATATGTAGAGCAACTGGTCCTTGGGCTTTTGAAAGTCAACTTGTCTTATGTCAAGGGCAAGAAACAAACGTGGGAATTGACCGACAAGGGAGATTGGGTATCGAAGCTCTCTGATCCTGGTTTTCAGTCGCAGACGTTGGGTGATGATGGCGACCCCTCGGAAATGTTCACTAGGTGGAGCCAGCACACGTATGATGAAGATCTGTGGGCAGAGCGACAAGGTATGTCAAGAAAATGGCGTTATTGATAACTCCATGTTATTTTTGTGGTAGCTAAATTCGTTCCGTTTTTTATCCCTTCATCTTTGTGTCGGAGCAGGCAAAAGATCGCAGAATTTGAAAGGAATCATCGGGGCTGTCTTGCCCAACGTCTCAGACGCCCCGATCCGTTTGCAGGGGAAAGTCCTAGACAATGTTTTTGAGAGTCCGGGTGAGATTTTATCCTCTATTTCGAAGTTTTATGTCATGGAGACATTGCGGCAGGTATATAAGATAATTGGCTCTCTCGATTTCGTTGGAAACCCTACGATGCTATTCAGCTCATTTGTGAGCGGAGTTCGAGATCTCGTCGTGACACCTTCTGTAGCGTTTCTGAGATCCCCAACAAACCCTTCCCTAGTAGGGACAGCAGTAGCGAAAGGAACTTTGTCGCTGTTCTCTCACAGCACAAGTGGTATTTTTGGTTTTATTGCTAAAACTACTGCTGCCGCAGGACAAGCTGCAGCGATCTTATCGATGGACCCGGAGTACAGAGAGTGGCATCGAGAACGGGTTGTCACAGAAGCAACAAATCTGAATCGCGAATGGAAGAAACGTGGTGTCGAGAGTGTCTCTGCCATGCTAATGAAGCCAGTCGGCGACATTGTGCTAGGTGTTGTCATGGGCGTGGGTGGTGTTTTCACAGCACCCTACAAGGGCTACAGAAGTGGTGGAAGTTTTGGGCTTGTGCAAGGTGTTGCCATCGGTGGTACCGGGCTGATCATTAAGCCGATCGTCGGTATATTGGACGCTTTTGCACATTTTACAGCTTCTGTGCACGATGTAGCGAAGAGTGTGAACATTCTGGAAAGGCGATACCAACCCGTTCTAAAGCTCCGCCTTCCTTACACATTCGGTCTTCACAATGTCCTAACACCCTTCGATTCAGTTTCTACGCGAAGCGCCTATCTCTTGAAGAGTTTTACTACAAAAAGAGCCAGGAACAAGAATATTGGTCACGAAGCAGCTAGCAAAGAGGTTCACGTTGCGTCAGAGGTACTTCATATGGAACCGGGCGTCGACACGTATTCGGTTGTCACGAATCACCGCGTTGCTTTAATTAAAGTGAAAAAGGATAGCACCGGCCGCCTTGGCCCCACCTTGTGCTGGGAAGTGAGTCTCTCGAAAGATGATAAGGTCAAAAGCCAAGTGAGCGATCATGGGCACAACGGTAAGTTGGGTTGAATGTATGGTTCATGTTCTTTTCCCTCCACTCCAGGAGTCTTTTCACCTCTCCCTCACGGCAATACTACTATCTGTCATTCAGGCGTCGCACTGACCCTTACCAGGCGTTACAAGCCATCAGGTGGACGATTCACCCAACGGAGAAAGGCCAGCGCCACAGCAGCCGATCAGCAGGGCCAGCAAGAATTGCAGCCCCTGGACCGTTCACAGATTGAGAGTGATGCTAAATCGGTAGCTCTCGATGAAATAGAAGACGGAGATGCTGGGGCAACCAATGCGGAAACGCCAGTGGGATCCAGCAGTACCCGCAAGGTTCAGTGGGATACAAGCGACAAGGAAGGAGCATACCACGGCCACGGTGCAGCCCAAGGCAGCGCCGGCGAAAACTTGGAATGGTTCACAGTCCTTGCTGAATATCCGAATCGACCCCAACTCACCCGAATTCACAACGCAATCTCTTGTGTCATGGGTAATTTCGATGCCGTCGTCAGGGACCAGCGCTTAAGCCCAGGTTTAAAGACGGAAGGGTGTACTTCGTTTGGACTCTTCGACTTTGAAGCTAACGCACCAGACGAAACCCAGCATGAGGGCACTGAACGCCTGGTGATGTCTGCTTTGGAGCGGCTCCCATGGATTCACGATTCTACATTTGAGGCAATTCATGGCCGTCTTCCGGAGGAACAAAGAGCCATTGTCAGGGACATCCGCGAAAATTGGGTACTCTCTAGTGAATTGGAAGCCTCACTTCAAGTTGGGGGACCAGCGTGGCTCGTGGAAGCACGGGCTCACGCAATGTTTGTTCCTTCGGAGCCGCCCGCTCCTCCTCCTTTGGTACCCAGAAGCGACCCTGTAATCACACAAATCCTTTACCAACACGGGCACGGAAATATCAGCAGCGGGCAGGTGCGCCTACTATTTGAGAGTCACATGGAGGATCTGCATCTTAGCTCGCCAACTTCGCGGAATGATACTTCTGGGATTTGGAGGAAATCTGGAGACGACTCTAGTACTGCCGTTGGAGACTTCGAAGAATCCAGCTTTTCTGAGTTTACAAAGTTTGATGACTTCTCGTCGGCATTTTCCAATATCTCAACTAATATCTCAAAAACTGTTGTCCACCCTGGTCAACCGCTTCGACCAAATCTGTCTGAACTGAAAGATCGAAACCTTGACGCATTCCATTCAGCGTACGAGACACTTCCAACGACCTTGGTGCGCCCAGGTAGCCGAATGTCCTTTGCAAGCGATGACGATGATGATGACGACGACGACGACGAGGATGACGAATCCGAAGGTACAATGCGGACAGGCATTTCTGATGATGGCTCAACCACAGCATTTGAGAGGCGCATCTCATCATTCAAAGAAAAGTCGTCCCAAGCCAAAACGGGCGAACTCCACCAAACTGACGCGGCAGCTGTGGGCGGAGCAGTTCTGTCGGCCAACAATTCAGGGTTGGCAGATGATAGAATCAATCGAATGGAAGGTCTCATGGAGCAGTTAGTAATCTTCAATTCGCAGCTCGCATTGATGAAGGGACCGTCGTTGGCGGACAATACCCTAAGTCCACTCCCGCATCGGCGAGAAAGAAATGCTGATCAGCAACAAGGGGGCAATAATGCTGCCATTCAACAAGAATTGTATGCTTTGCGCAACCAACTGGAGAAGCAATCAACGAAGGAAGAGGCAACAAATGAAATTTTGTTGGGTCTTCGGGAAGAACTTGCAAACATTCGAACCGATTTGGTCAGGAAAGATGACGATTCAACCATCGCACCTAGAAAGTCATCTAAGTCAGTAAAACAGAGCAGACGAAAATCAAAAAAGCTGGAAAAGAAGGAGAAAAAGCAGAAAGCCAAGAAAGAAAAGAGAGAATCAATCCTAGAAATTATACCGGAGGTGGAGGGGAAGAAAGAAAAGAGATCGAAGCGAGGCAGCATGCGCTGGTTGCCCAAGATGCATTTGGGGCACAAGAAGAAATCCGGGACAGAGAATCATGTTCTTCAGGAAGTGAAGAGCATGGTGCTTTCAGAAGATGGAGATGGTGCCACTAGTAGTCGGCATCTAGATATTGACAAGGATTCAAAGCAAGAATCGGCTCAAGACGTTGCTAAAAAAAATCAGTCATAGGGGAAAGCAGCTTCTCACAAAAAAGTCACTATTTTGTAGTCCTTGGTAATTATGTACATGTAAATTAAGACTTATTCCATACTATGTGAAACCATTGACTACTATAGCTAGAGTAATAGAGACAAAGAAAGAATCAACTACTACTATAGCTAGCTAGTACTGAAATGTCAGTCCAAGCAGCTGTTGGGGCAATGTACAGCACTAGTACCCACAGGTTCAGTCTTGTGAAGCAATTATGACTTCCTTTTGCTACTTTTGCAAGGGCAAAGAAAAACATCCTTTACATTTGTTGCATCATTTTCCTGAGATCTTCCAGACAGATTACTGTTTGATAATCCTACTGGGGTACACATGGTCTTCAGCACTGTCTCCCTCACCACAGTGCAACTCAGAAGCTTTTCTGTGACCTTGTTGCTGAGGATTTTAGCCTGGTGCAATGACACAAAAGAGTTACCAGCAACATGTCACATTTTGAAGGCAAACAACTGCCAATTATGACATGCAACATGTTGTGTAGAGTTGTGAAACATGGATGACAGCGCGAAGCTACTTTAGATCAAGCATAGTCCACATATGCGTTAGTAATAATGTCTATCAATGTAGTGCGCGAGGGTTACGTGCTTCGGAGCAATTGAAATTTGTTAAACCACGACTCGCTGACTACTGAATTTTCTATAGTAATAAATACTTTTATGAAACGGCAGGACAGTTTAATGCTAACATAACAACCTAAATTAGACAGTTGAGTGCAACCTTCACAACCTAAGACACAGTTCAGTGCGGTGAAGCTCCTATTACAAAGGATGCACACTAAACCATAGCTAATATTTTCAAGCAGTAGCACCGTGTTAGCGATTAGCTAGCTTCGCCGTGTTAACTACACGCACGACTGAGGAGCTCCATTCGGTCTCACATGAGACAGCTAAGAGAAAGGGTTTGGGGATGGATGTGTTTGGAAAACCCGGCGCGCACAATGCAGAAGTTTCAGTACAAAAAGTATAACAGTGACGTTTTGACACTTACTGTTTTCAAGCAACATTATTTAACAAACACGATTTGTTGATAACGAATAGTTTTGGTTTTGAGGGTCGCCCCGCTTGAACGTGTTTTTGACACAAATTTTGTTCCTGGTGCATTAATCTACACGGAGTGCCTGTAGAATTTCGGATTTTTGTGCATTCTTCCCATTCCAAGGGATTTCGATTCGTTGATGAAGCCATTCGTGGAAGCTTGGGCTCCCATGTAGGCCTGGTACTGAAAGCTACTTAGCTTCGCCCTCAACAATCGCGAAGCGGCTGGGCTTTCTCCCATACATTCTCCCATACATTAATCGCCCGGGTGGAG
>Ga0163149_10007929_pt1 | contig 10605 bp, 8 predicted proteins | sample OliLakLV19MP5G1_FD_148604 | JGI IMG/M metagenome (GOLD analysis project Ga0163149, IMG submission 148604) | Freshwater microbial mat bacterial communities from Lake Vanda, McMurdo Dry Valleys, Antarctica - Oligotrophic Lake LV.19.MP5.G1 | ecosystem: Environmental > Aquatic > Freshwater > Lake >...
TGGTTTTCCCGCCCCCTGAAGGGCCAACCAATGCAATCATTTTTCCAGCTTCAATATCGAAAGAAAGGTTGTTGAGTACTTTTCTATCACCATAAGCAAAGCTTACATTTTTAAACTCAATTTTATTTTTGAATTGCTTTATTTGAATACTCTGTGAATTGTTGAATACTGTAACAGGGGTATCAATAAGTGAAAGCACTCGCTCTCCGGCTGCTACACCCACTTGTAAAGTAGAAAATGAAGTAGAAATAGCCTTCGCAGGTCTTAAAATTTGTGAAAACAAAATAATATAGGCAACAAACTCGCTTGCTTTAAGCTCCGATTCATTGCTCATCACCAGCGAACCTCCATAAAGCAATATAAAAGACACTACTATTACACCACTAAATTCTGAAAATGGAGAGGCCAGTTCTCTTTTCAAATTCATTTTTCGCGATAATCTAGTATAATTATCGTTTTCCCCTTTGTATCTATTGAAAATATAATTTTCAGCATTAAAAGCTTTTATTATTCGCATTCCTGAAAGTGTTTCATCAATTATTCCTATCAATCGCCCAAAGGCCTCGTAGCTTTGAGAAGCTGTTTTTTTAATTTTTTGATTGATATAAGAAATTATACCACCCGAAAGCGGAATCACAATCAATGTAAAAAGAGTGAGCTTCAACGACATTGAAAGCAGCAAAATAAAGAAAGTAATGAGTGTAAACGGCTCTTTCAAAAGGGCTGCTACTGAGGAAGTTAAAGATCCTTCAATTGCAGTAACATCGTTGGTAACTTTGCCCATAATATCGCCTTTGCGTTGGTTGGAGAAAAAGCCAATCTCCAAACTCAATATTTTCTCATACAGTGCATTTCTCAAATTTCTAATGAGCTGGAGCTTTAGCAATTCAATTTGTACACTTGTCAAATACCTGAAAAGATTGGTGAGAAGCACAGAGACTACAATTACAGCTGTTACCATTTGCAAGGCAGCAAATCGCCCATATTGCAAAATTGAAAAAGCAAAATAGTAATTGAAAAGGCCTTTGAAGTATTCTAGACTTATAGAAAACTCTGGAATATTAAGCATGGCTTCTAGCTCTTTGTTATTTACAGTTCCGAAAAGCACATTGAGTAAAGGAATAAGTAAAGTGAAATTCAAAATGCCGAAAATCACTTGAAAAAATGTAAAAATGGCATATGGGACTACGCGCTTGCCAAGGGGGGTACAATATTGTAATAGTCTGAAATAAATCTTCACTTATTTTAATTTTAGTCTATAAAAGCAGGCACAGCACCTTCTTTTTTCTTTACAAAAGTAACCAACAGAACGGGAAGCAAAATCATATTGGTGAGCAAAGCGAAAAATAAAGTGAGGCAAGTGAGTATTCCCAAGGCAATAGTACCGCCAAATTCTGAGAATATAAAAATGCCAAAACCCAAAATCAACACAATGCTGGTATAAATCATGCTAATTCCGGCCTCTTTTAAGCTTCTTAACACAGCTTCAAGCACAGTATTGCATTGCGGTAATTCTTGTTTGAACTTGCTCAGGTAATGAATAGTACTATCGATAGTGATACCAAAGGAAATACTAAAAATCACTGCTGTGCTGATTTTCATTCTTATGTCAAAAAGTCCCATAATTCCAGCAGTAATTAACATGGGAATTAGATTTGGAATAATGGAAATAATAATCATGCGTAGGTCTGTAAACATAAATGCCATCATAAACGATATAAGTGCAAAAGCATAGAGCATACTTTCTGTTAAATCGTTGAGCAAGAACTGATTGCCTTTCAGAAATAACAATGAAGTACCAGTAACATTTACTTTAAAATCTGTATCGGCAAATAATTCTTTGAGCTTAGGTTGCAGCCGGCCATTGATAAATTCATCCATTTTTTTTGTACCTAAATCTGCTACTTTCATAGAGAAACGCACTATTTGAGCATTGCTATCTACAAAAGAAGTGATGATGTTTAAATCGTTATTCCTTCCGCTAAAATATTTCAAAATAAACCCTTTTTCATTGTTTGTGGGAATGCGATAATTGTCGGGTGTATTGTTGTAAAATGCCTGAGTGGCACTTTTTATAATACTTAGAATAGAAAAAGGAGGCGAAACCACCGATTCAGATTTGATGTAGGTTTCAAATTCTTCCAGTTTTTGTAGGTTTTTCAGATTGAATGCTGCTTTTTTCTTGCCCAAATCTACCAATACTTCCAAAGGCATTACCCCACTAAAGTTTTTTTCAAAAAATGCTAAATCAGGTTTTACGGTGCTTCTTTCGGGCATATCATCTACCATGAAACCAACGGCCTGTATGCGTGTAATGCCAAAAATACTGACAAGCGTAATCAAAATGGTGACAATATAAATGGCTGGCCTAAAATGCTCGACTGCATAGGCAAGTTTAGTATTGATATAGTGCAATGATTTTTTATCAAGGTGCATCATTTGCTTTTCCGATGGCTCAGGTAAATACATTAACAACCCAGGAATTACTATGATGGTAATAATAAAAGTGGCAATGCTCATAATACCTGCTATCATTCCAAACTCGCGAATGAGTGAAATATCAGTAAATACTAGCACAAAAAAACCGACTGCGGTGTTTGCATTTGTCATAAAAGTAACAAAGCCTATTTTCTCTATTATTTTGCTTACTGCTTTTACTTTATCGCCTGATTCGCGAAATTCCTGATGGTATTTATTGAACATATAAATGCAAGTGGGAATACTGATTACCACTATCAAAGCCGGAAGCATTCCAGTGAGCAGGCTTATCTTGTAACCAAACAATGCGGTGAAGCCCGATGTCCACACTATGGTAATCACTACTACTAGTATGGTGAAAAGTACTGAACTGAACGATCTAAAAAATATAAATATTATAAGGCAAGTTACTACCGAAGAGAGCACTAAAAGCAATTTAAACTCATCTTGAAAAGCACTTATCATAATGTAGCGTATATAGGGCAAGCCAGCATAGTGAGTTTCGATAGTGGTAGAATTGGTAAAGTCTTTGGCTAATAGTAAAATATTAGAAATCAGCTCTTTACGTTTATTTGAGTTTAAAAATTCTTTGTTCAAATAAATGGCAATAAGTGTCGCCTTTGTATTTGTATTGAATATTAAGCCATTGTAGGCCTGCACATTTGTAGCAACAGTAAGTAAGCTATCAAGCTCTGGCTGATATTGCACTTTTTGCTGAAATACTGTTTGTAAATCAAATTTATTACTGGCAACATTTTTATTCAGTCTTTTGAAATTGCTGAGCGCAATTACTTCATTCACACCAGGCACAGCAGCTATGTTTTCCACCAACTGCTGATATTTTGAGAAATATTTGATTTTGTACAGTTTTTCATCTTGCACACCTATTACCATTACATTGCCATCTTCCCCAAAAGTTTTTTTGAAATGGGAATAAAAAATCATGTCGGGGTCGGTTTTGGGTACGATATTGGCGTAATCGTAGCTCATTTCAACTTTTGTACCCATCCAGCCGAAAAATACGGTGAGCACCATTGTGGAAATCATCAAAGGCAATCGATAAGCAATGATGAATTTTGTAATTTTAGTCCACATAGCAGATTGTTAATTATTTCATTTAAACCCTTGCAAAAATATGATTTTCCACAATGGTTTATGTGTATACGAACCATATAATTCCATTGTAAAAGACATCAAGGAACTACAATAATAGCCAGCCAAACCAAATGGCATAGTATTTATTGGTATAATAAGTATGCAATAAGAATTTTTACCCATTTTTGTATAAAGTAAAAACCAATGACCTTTTCTGAAATCTGGACCTACCTCACCAACTCGCAAGAAATAATCCAAACCGGAGGCTTAATACTTGTTACACTCATTGTATTTGCTGAAAACGGGCTGTTTTTCGGGTTTTTCTTGCCAGGCGATTACCTTTTATTTTCCGCTGGCTTGCTTTGCGGCACCGGTAATTTCCCTGTACACATTATACTATTGTGGCTCTGTATTTTACTTGCATCAGTTTTGGGCAGCTATGTGGGGTATTTATTTGGTAAATATTTGGGTCAGAGGCTATTGAAATCGAAAGACACTTGGTATTTCAAACGAGAGTTTATTGTAAAAACCCGCTACTATTATATTAAATATGCTGGAAACACGTTGATTGTAGGCAGATTTTTACCCATTGTTCGCACATTTGCCCCTATTTTGGCAGGAATAATTAAAATGAATACTAAGAAATTTCTTTACTACAACTTCATCGGTGGCTTGCTTTGGGTAAGCATAATGGTGCTGGGAGGCTATTTTCTTGGCGTACAATTTCCAAGCATACTCAACTATCTAGAATACATCATTATTGGCTTTGTAGCTCTTACTTCGTTTGTGGTAATCAGAGGCTTTTTTACAGCAAAGAAGAAGACTAGAAATGTGGGGTGATGGTATACCTAACACAAGCTTTTTTGAATTGAAATATAATGAGAAATACTTGAACTAATTTTGATTTCAGATTTTCCCGTATTATTGTCTGAAAGTTTACAAAGCATTCGAAGTCTAAATAAATGCGAGTAAAAGTTAGTTCTTCAAACTGATCTGAATTTCTACAATAATTATTAATGATATATTTGCACTCTAAGAAAGATTACATCATTTTAATATTTAGAAGACCCCTGTACAAATAAGAATAAAAACAGAAGGTTTTAGGGCAATTGGAATAGCAGATATTATTATTAATGATATCACGGTTGTCGCAGGTGAAAATGGACGTGGGAAAAGCACGATTTCAAAGTTACTATACTACTTATATAAAACTGCTTCAAATTTTGACATATGATGATAGGAGTAGATTACTCTAATAACGAACATTGGAATGATTTAAATACCCTTCTTACTGTATCAGGCAAATCATCCTTTTCGGAATTGTCAAAAACTATTAGTACTGAAATAACCCATGGAGAAGTTTCCATTGAGGATAATTCGATTTCTTCAATAAATGATTTTTATTATAAACGAGATGATGGATCAACTTACAATCTGTTAGATTGTGCAAGTGGAGTAAAGTCATTTGCAATATTGCAATTACTAATAAAAAATGGCTCAATTTCAGATAAAACACTTTTAATTATAGATGAACCAGAGTCAAATTTGCATCCTCAATGGATGATTGAATATGCACGACTTATCGTTTTATTAAATAAAAAATTGGGTACTAAATTTTTTATTGCAAGCCACAATCCTGATATGGTTAGTGCTATTAAATATATATCTGAAAAAGAGAATGTAGATGAAGGGCTAAATTTTTATTTAGCTGAGAAGACCAATGGTAAATATATGTACAACTATAAGGCTTTAGGTAAAGAAATTGACCCTATATTCGCTTCATTTAATATAGCACTTGACCGAATTAATCGATATGGAAGTTAATTATGAGATACTGTTATTCTACAACTATAAATCATAAAATCGCTTCAGCTAATAAAAATTGCGTACAAGACATTAATTCTCTTATTATTAAGGAAGGGTATTTAGGAGAAAATCCACTTTTTATAAATGGAGGGAGGCCAGGTAGAGAAAAATAAATCAATGGATATGGCGTTTGGAATCAAAAATTCCGACTCAAGTAAGATTCAAATGCAATTGATTGAGCTAAGATTTAATTATAATAATCCAAACAACTTAGATAGAAAAGAAATTGAAGGGAAAGTAGCTGGATCTAGTCAACTTCTTTCAGAAGTTCCCCCTACTGTAAAATTATATATGTTTATTTTTAAAACTGAAAAGTTACAAGAAGCTATTAGTAGGCTCTTTAGAATTATCCCTAAAATAAATCCCAATTATGCTGTAATGGATATTTATAGTTTAAAGAAAAATATTTTTAAACCGCTTTAAACTCTTTCGTGTATTAGCTCTTCGTTGAATAATTGTAAAAACTTTTAAATTAAAATCACAGAACATTTAACGGCTGCCCCCTGTTATTTCTGCAAATTTTTATAATATACCTCCAGTTCTTTCAATCGTAGTATTTGCTCTGGTCGGGGGTCGATAAAAGGTCGCACTTTCTTTACCAATTTGAAAGCATCGTCAAATGTGGTGCCTATTTTTAAAAGATAGGCAATTGTCATAGTTGGGCCTCGGCCAAGGCCTTGCCTGCAATGAATATACGCTTTGCCTCCATTTTTTATTTCATTGTCGGCAAAATCTGCACCCTTTTTCAAATCTTCCAATTCCGGGGGAGTGTTGTCAATAGTAGGTAAATGCAAGTATTTAATGCCACTGTGTTGTGCCTCGCTGTATACCGAATGCATTCGCATATTTACAATGGCAGTTATGCCCAGTGCTTTGAGTTTTTGCAATCCAATCAAATTGTATTGGCTTCCTAAAAATAGGTTAGCAGTAATCTGGCTTCTTTTTAAAATAGGAATACCAAACAAATACCTATGTATATTGTCTAAAATTTTCTGTATAAAAATTACAGTTATCTTGTACAGACTAATTACTTGATCAAGTTTCATATATTTATTTGTGTGGAATTGTCTAAAGCAGGAGCTAATATATTTACGCTTTGCGGATTTACTTTAATATGAATAAACTGGGCTTGCCTTTCCATGTCGTCAAATATAAAATTATCGACCTCAGGAAGCTCAATCATAATTTCGCTGCACTTCCAATGCTTTAATACCTCCGACTCTGTTTGTAATAATGTGCTTCCGGCCACTCTTAGTAAAGAAAGGAAATCGGTGTTGTCAAGCATTATCACATCAAAGAAACCATCATTTATGCTAATATCGGGCAAAAAAGAAAAACCTGCAATACCTATGCTTCCCGAATTGGTAACGGTAAGCGACACACCTTCTTGCTCAATTTCAACACCATCTATTTTCATTTTATAAAGTATGGGTTTGGCATTTGAGAGTGTTTCTAAAGCTGAAATGCCATAAGCTAGCTGCCCAAAACTATCTTTCAATCCTCTATCTGCATGGCTTACCATATCGGCCATAATGCCAAAGTTGATTCTAATCAAAAATGGCTCGCCATTCATGCAGCCAGTATCTATCTTTTTTATGGTTGCATTTTCATTCTTAAGCAATTCTATTGCGGCCACCGAATCGGTAGGTATACCCAATTCTTTGGCCATCACATTGGCAGTACCTCCAGGAATAATAGCCATGGGCATATCTTTCCCAATCAAGGCTTGGGCTACTTGCACCACAGTGCCATCGCCACCATATACAGCTATAAGGTCTACATTTCCGATCAACGAATTTATAGTAGAATTGATGTCGTGCTGCTTGGTGATGATGGTAGCATTCCAATCGATGCCTGTATTGAGAAAAGCCCTATGCAAATAATGAATGATAGGTTCTTCTGTACCCGAAGCGGGATTGATAATGACATGAATATTTTGAAATTTCATTTAAGTGGCTGCTATTTTGAGATGATGTTGCATCTGTAGTGCTAATAATTCACTATAAAACCTTGCCAAGAGAAGTAGAACTTCCCGAAAGTTTTAATCTTTCGGGAAATATAATCAATGTCGTTTAGTTGAGCCTTTTTATCGACCTCACCCCCTTCCCCTCTCCTACTGAGAGGGGAGTCGAAGGACAAACTAAACGACATTGAAATATGAGTATGAAGTAATTTACGATTGAATATAAATCAATAGAATAGCTCAGATAGCTGCTAATTGCTTGTTTTTGACCTCACCCCAACCCTTGCACACATTCTCGCTCAAAACTTCGTTTTGTCGTGAAAAGGAGAGGGGCTTTTTAAAGCGGAAAGTAGCTATCTGGGCTATTCCATAAATCAATTTTTACCTTTCATAACCTATCTACCACTTTTTGCCCCATAGCATTTGTACCTAGTATTTTATCGTTAGGGGTGCTTTTATCAGCAATATCACCTGTGCGGTAGCCATCTTTTAAGGTTTTATCTACCGCTGCAATAATATTATCGGCCTCAGCTTTCAAACCGAATGAAATATCAAGCAACAATGCTGCCGAAAGTATAGATGCCAGTGGATTTGCCAAGCCTTTGCCTGCAATATCGTGTGCCGAACCGTGAATAGGTTCGTAAAATCCAATGCTATCGCCAATAGATGCAGAAGCAAGCATACCCATAGACCCTGCTATTTGCGAAGCTTCATCAGTGAGAATATCGCCAAACAAATTGGCTGTAAGCACTACATCAAATTTCTTAGGATCTTTGATTAATTGCATGGCTGCATTGTCGATAAACATGTGTTCGACTGTAATTTCAGGATAGCGTTTGGCTACCTCCTGCACCACTTCACGCCACAAACGAGAAGTTTCCAACACATTGGCTTTGTCTACCGAACACAACGTTTTCTTTCTGGTTTTAGCAGCTTCAAATGCTTTTATGGCAATACGTTCTATCTCATAAGCCGAATAAATCATCAAATCTGAAGCTGTTTTGCGGTCTTCGCTTCGTTTTTTCTCTCCAAAATATATATCGCCCGTCAATTCTCTAAAAAACAGAATATCGGAGCCTTTTAGTATTTCAGGTTTTATGCTTGAGGCACCTAACAATTCATCAAAAAGCTTGATTGGACGCAAATTGGCATAAAGACCCAGTTCTTTTCTGATTTTCAAAAGGCCTTGTTCGGGTCTCACTTTGGCGGCAGGGTCGTTGTCGTATTTGATATGACCTATCGCTCCAAACAAAATTGCATCAGAAGCTTTGGCTTTGGCTAATGTTTCGTCTGGCAAGGGATTTCCAGTAGCCTCAATAGCGGTATGCCCCATTATGGCCTCATCGAAGGTAAATTGATGCTGGTATTTAGCTCCAATGGTTTCTATTACTTTCTTGCCCCAAGTAGTTACCTCTTGGCCTATGCCATCGCCCGGAATTACTAATATTTTTTTATTCATCGAAATAAAGTCTACAACCCTTATGGGCGTTTTTTAATGAAATTGTGAAATTATAAAAATGGCTGTAAAGATAGAATCAAAAGTATGTAACCAAATCAACATTAGGGATATGGTTACTTTTTTACTAAGTAAATGTGGTTTATTACAAGCATTTTGTATTTCAAAAATATAACTTTTTAGCCATTGTCAGAGAACACAAAAGTGATGATTAAAATGAAAACATGCCCTAACTCAGCGAAAACGCGACATTAATATCTGTGGCACACTTTTTTAACAAAACTGCTAATGTTAAATAATTATGAAACATGCAAACCTATATAAAAATTTTATTAACGCTTATTCCTTTGGTTTCTCTCACTTCGGTAACCAACTATTATAGCAGCACGGTAAATAAAGACGATACGATTTCTAAAGAATCTCAATCACAATCTATTACGAAAAAAGAAGTAGATGCCATAAAGGAAACTATGCCATTTGCAGATTCTATCATTGGCAATTATAAACTGAGCAAGGAGCCTTGCAATTCGGAAAATTTCTTAAAAACAACTGTACCCATAGTTTCGAAAAGATTTTACAAACGCCACCAAATAAAACACATCAAACATAGAATTGAGAGAATTTACTCAAAATATGGCGATTATATTAAAAAGGCATCTGCTCTAACTCAAGTGCCAGAAAATCTTATTGTATCCATAATATTCATAGAAAGTAATGGACATGAGAGAAGTTTGAATAAAAAATCGGGTGCTACTGGACTTATGCAACTTACCCAAAGTTCGTGCAGCGATATATTGTATTTGAAAAACAAAATGGGGCAGCTAACTCAGATTGAAAAACATATCATTAAAAAAAGCTTGGGTAATAGGCTGGATTGCATATTGGGTATGCAACACATGGGGCAAAAGAAACTTTGCAATGGCAAAACTGGCTTCAATGTAAGTGAAGAAGATCTATATAACCCTGAATTTAACATTTTGTGTGGGGCTATATTTTTAAGTGTATTGATAGAAAACCATACAGAAAAAGGCTTGGTAAGGCTTGATAAAATAGTGGCTGGCTATAGTGTGGGGCTTTTTTCTAAAATAAAAGGCAAAACACCCGAGGAAGTAATGCAATACACTAATAAAGAAACACGCTCATACATTGAAAAACTCGCAGGTACTAATGGAGTATTAAGGGTAATGTCGATTTAAAGAAGGCAATCAATGCTTAAATTTATACATTGATTTGTACTTATTTCTTAAATACAAAATACACAGCCAATACGATTAAGCAAAATGCGATTACATAATTCCAACTGAACTCTTTTGATTTAAACAAGCATATAGCCGTGATTAAAAACACCACTAGCGAAATTACCTCCTGAATTACTTTGAGCTGGAAAAGATTGAACGGGCCTCCATTTTCTATAAACCCTATATTATTTGCTGGCACTTGAAGCGCATATTAAAAAAACCCAAGCCCCAGCTTATTAAATTAACTCCCACTAAACCAATGCCTTCCAACCACGATATTTTATTGAATTGTAGTGGCCGTACCAAGCCAATGTCCTAAAGAAATTTGACAAGAGTAGTAGAAAAATAGTATCTAAACCCTTCATCAAATTAATAGTGTAACTTATATAAACGCAAATATTTACTATTGTAAACTTAAAGTTAAGGATTTTTAGCACCAAGAAAAGATTTCCACACTGCAGTATGTTATCCACAGCGATGTTATTTATAAACGATAATTAATTGATTGT
>Ga0163149_10007930_pt1 | contig 10604 bp, 7 predicted proteins | sample OliLakLV19MP5G1_FD_148604 | JGI IMG/M metagenome (GOLD analysis project Ga0163149, IMG submission 148604) | Freshwater microbial mat bacterial communities from Lake Vanda, McMurdo Dry Valleys, Antarctica - Oligotrophic Lake LV.19.MP5.G1 | ecosystem: Environmental > Aquatic > Freshwater > Lake >...
TTTTGCTCATCGTAGAATGCCTGATTTAAAGGGTGCGCGATGGTCCCTATTAATTTCCAGGCAGACCCCATGGGCAGTTGCGTATCGGCATCCAGGGTGATAACATATTTTATAAGTGGTAAAATAGTTTGGTCTGCTATGATTGCCGAGAAATTTTCTTTTGAACTACCGCGCAATAGTGCATTTAAGTCGTTTATTTTTCCACGTTTTCTTTCGTAACCCATCCACTTATTTTCTCGTTTATTCCAACGCCTGGGACGATGAAAAAGAAAGAACAAGTTATTTGTTTGTCTATTGTATTTTAGGTTGAGTTGTTCAATCTTTCTTTTCGCTGATTCAAGAAGGATATGGTCTTCAGGAAGTGTTTCCTGATCCGCATCAGTAAAATCAGTCAAAAGGCTAAAGTATAAATTATCATTTCTATTTGCGAGGAAACAAATTTCCAGCGATTCTACTAAACGCTCTATTTCTTTTGTGTCGGATAACAGGGAGGGAACAACAACCAAAGTAAGGGATTCTGACGGGATTTTTTTGGAGAAATCCATGCGGGGTAGCAATTTCGGTTCTACCATTAAAGTGGAAAAAAAGTTAACCACTGAAATGGCAAGCTGACTGGCGGAGAGTACCGACAGAAAAGCAATTGTTGCCAGGAGCCAGATATTGTTTAAATCTTCATCTGCGAGAATGATAAAACCTCCACCTATTGCAAATGTGATTAACAGAATATTCAATAGATATATAGGAAAGCTTCGTTTTCGAAGGATGTTTCGAAACATCTGAAAAAGTGATACCGGTGTTTTTGCAACTCTTTTCGTCTGATTTACTCCTTCTCCTATGAGATAATATCCAACGTGTGCAGTGCGATGATCCTCAACTTTGTCAGGTTTACTTTCATGCGTAAGTTGGATAGCTATGCGAGCAACTTGCTGTTCGGCGATCTTGCTTTTTTTTGCGATGTCCTCCACTACGTGTCTGTAACGGTCTCGTGCCGAGAAATCCATGGCGCCGTAAATTCCGTTGAGGTCTTCGCGAAGCGTTTGCTCAACAATGCTGTGTTCCTCTACAAAATCCCGCCAATTTAATTCATCTAGTAGACGAAGGCTGCCGATGCTGTTACTCATGGAAACCTGATGGACAGCTTGCTTTTGAATTTCTAAATTCACCAATTCTACGCTGGACAATCCACTTTCTGATAATTGATGCTCTATCCAGTTGAGCGATAATGCCAAATCAGAACCTCTGCCCCGCAGTAGTCGGTCTATTTCAGCCACAAATGCGTCGACCATTGGAGGATTAGACCGCGCCATGTCTGCGATGGTCATTATCAGATTCTTAGGGTCTTTCTCTGATTTCTCAATCATTAGCTGGGCCCAGTAGTTCGCAAGGTTGCTATCTACTCGGTCAATACCGACACGGGCGGAAATACGCCTTAAATTTTCGATTAGCGCAAGCCGCAGCATAATGGGGATCGCCCATAGTTCTCCTAATTTTAAATTAGTTATAGTCTGATATGATTGTATAAAACTGCTTAGGTTTTCTAAATCTATTCTCCCATCACTGTGGACAATCACCTGCCGAATGATATCGTAGATGCGCGTCACTTCTGTAGAAGAAGCACCTGATAGCTGAGGCAGATCTTCGCTATAACCTTTTGGGAAATTTAATTTAGCGCTGCGGATATTTTCTTCAATTAAGTAGAAATTGTCAAGCAACCATTCTCCGGCGGGAGATATTTGATGCTTCTTTTTGATGGAGTCGTTAATCAGCTTCCGGACTTCATGCAGTAGCGTTTCGTTGTCCGCGAGCCGCTTGAGCAAATGATCCTGCGCAGGTTTGGCACTCAGCTTGTGCGTTTTTGCCAGAGCTTTTCCAAACCGCTTCATTTGTTCAGAACTGTAGAGTTCTGCACTCAACAGTTCCTCCTTCCTGAAATTGTGATGGTTTCCTTTTGATTGAAAAATAGCTTTCATATCAGCTATGACTTGATGTGCAGGTGCAATTAAATTCATAAATAAGGTAAGAGTGTATTTAGGATTTTTATTTTTAGTGTGTTAGCGCAACACCTGACGACCAAGAAAACTCATTCTTAAGTTCCTCCTCATAAGCACCCTGATCAAAAGAAATTTTCGGCGGATTTATTTGGCAAAGGTTTTTTTGATGTGGATACATTACTTATGATTGCTTTTGGATCAATGTCTTTTACCGCAGCCACACTTGCAGTTCTGCAAGAATCAGCTGATTTAACTTCAATGATAAGGTACTGAAACGGAGGCCGGATTTCTCACTGAAGGATTTATTGCTTATATTTCAAATCTAATAAACTTATTTATTTCTTGATTTAATGGGATTCTAAAAGATACAAATAAAATTTAATTTTTAAGTCATTAAATCTTACTTGAGAGAAAATAATTGGAAAATTGGCTCAATTTGATGGTCACTGCAGTTTTAAATCGAGATGAGGAAAATGTGATTTAGTTCGCTTTTCAGTCGGTCAGTTAATCATAGGAGTAATTGGAATCGACACCCTGCAAGCCACGAAGGATTTATCCAGAGAAAAGTTCTGGTCACCCTTACAAGACTTCGGGAAATCCCTGTAGAATTATTGGTATGGAATCCGTGCATGCTTCCGACACTGAGTAACAAATGTCTTTTGTGAAACCATCAATTTCAAAATTTAACTGGTCAAATGAATCTCCCCTGGGTATGCAAACATTTCCAACTACGTCAACGTGATCTGCTCTTACCTAAGGAGACTACATTTGGGCACACAAGTTAAAATTCTTAATAAATAAAATTACTTAATATATTTATCCCATAGTCCGTAGGTTTCTTTGATTTTCCCTTTTGAAGAGGAAAGAGTTATTATGGAAAGTCCAAGCAGACTAGTGATAATCGTATACGTTATGTTACTCCATTCTATAAGCCAAGGAATCGCTACAATAGCAAGGCCCAATATGATGTTGAAATAGCGAAAACTTCTCAATACTTCAGCCATAGCCACTACTGCAAAAACGATTACCAGTGCACCTCCCAGATGATTCAAATTGGCTGAAGATGTTTCTATTCCAATCTTGAAAACGGTCGGTGCTAACATTAGTAAAAGGCCAATAATTGCAGAAACTGTTAACCGCCAAGGCGCTGTCATTCCCCATAATGATGATTTGAAAACCTTCCACGGACTATCCACAAAAATTGCTAATTCAGGGGAACGTTGATCGTTTTCAGTGGAAAGCGCATCACCACCCAGCCAAAATACCTTCCATAGCGAATCCCCTTTTTGTTTTCGTTGCACCATGTGTTGCCACATGGCAATGACTTCATCAATTTGTAAGGGAATCATAGGCAGCATAACAATAGCAGAAAACAGGCAAAGGCTACACCAAGCACCAACCGTAAGTGGCTGTGAAATCACCAGGAATATGCTCACCAAACCTAGTGGAATAACCAGAATTCCAAAAAAAGTGACCATCCATGGCATGGTACGCCATCGGGAAGTACCTCCCATAAATCCCATCATAAATTCCAGCGTGTAGGCGAGCGTGCCGAGTGCCCCATCTGAAATGGGCCAGCTATGCGACATATTAGAATTCAAAACCTTTAGGGTACCTTCCCCAAAAAATGGATCCCACGTAGTATCTACATAGCCCAATTGAAATGCTCCCAAATAGCGGGAGGCCAGCCACCCGATAAAGGCCAGGCCGATCATAATAGCTCGTTGAGGCCAGCTGGAGGGATTGTAACTCCAACCGATTGGCACATTGCCTCCCATTTTCATAAACATGATCATGTTTGGCATGCCTGGAATAAGAACAGATAGTGCGATAGTTAAGGCCCCAATCGTAGTGCCATTATAATAGGCTACAGCAGTAGGCGCCCAAAAAATTAGCGGGGCCATACTGATCCATACGCCTATAAAACAAATGACCCAAATACTGTAAGGACGGTTAGGCTTTAGGGAACGCCAACCAAAAATAACCAGTAACATTCCGCTGATTATATCGCTCCAATACATGGTGGCAATGCGTTCACTGAGCGACAACCAGACAGGTCTTCCTCCTGCAGGTTCTACAATATTCTTTCCATAATCAAAAGTAAGTGGGGAAGCGATCATCCAAAAACCCAGCATTACGATGACCCAATAAACCCATAGCGTTTTTTTATGGTGATCTTTTAGCATTTTCGCGCGGTCATCTGCGCTCATTTTCATGGTGTTCATACCCATGTCCGTACCCATATCCATGTTATCATGGTCTTTTTGAGGTTCGTGGCCTTTCATGTCCATCATTGGACGTGTGACCCCACGTGAACTCATACCTTCCCTTTTGTAAGAATGATTCACCATTAAATTATTTTTTTAGTTTATTATTTACATAGAATTTATTTGGATTGGTCTTTAGGTTTTTAATCATTTTTGGCAAGGTTTCCCGCAAACTGTGTTTAGGTGTCCAGCCTAACATTTTTTTTGCCTTGGAACTGTCCATTTCAAAATGGTCATTGGCACGATCTATCATCCAAGGTTTTATAAAGGCTTTGCCGAAAAGATTTTGCATAAATGCTCCGGTCTTGGCAAACCACTTTGGTATGGCGATGATGGGAATTTTTTTGCCATAAATTTCTGTGCTGATAATGTCTTGGAGTTCCTTATAGGTTAGGGTTTCATCATCTCCAATATTTAAAACAACTTCCTCCGGGAGATCGTTCCTATTTTCAATTGCCAAAGTGATGGCATTGATTACATCATCTCGATGTACATAGGTGCTGCCATGTGCTGTATTGGCTGGATAGAGACGTGCTGAAATTTGCTTTTCAAAAATGCGCTGGGCCTGATTGGTGATAGGAATTGAGTTACCATCTTCACTGTAAACGCCTGCTATGCGCATGATCACTATGGGAATTTCACCCTTTTTATCATGCATTACTTTTTCGGTCGTGACTTTTGATTTTGGATAATCCCATTTAGGTTCCAAAGGTGATTGTTCCGTTATTAGCACCCCAGGTGAAGAAGGTTTATAAACCAGCATGCTGCTTGAAAAAATGAATTGTCCCACGTCAAAATCCTGTAAGTATTTAAGCATCCGCTCAGTGCCTTTCACGGTTACTTTATCATACTGATCAGAAGGTTCGCCTAAGAAGTCATAATAAGCCGCCAAATGCACAACTGAGGCTATTTTGTTGCCATAGGCGTAGCGTATTCTTTTGAATGCGAAGGCCATTCGGTCGTCACTGGTTAAATCTACACCCACACATTCTGCTTCTACGGGCGGGAAAGGATAGCCATCTTGATCAAAACCTACCACATGGTAACTTCCAGCAAGCTTGTGAATTAAGGCCGAGCCTATCATTCCGCTGCTTCCAGTTACAATTACCACTTCGGTTTTTTCAGTCATTTTCTTCTTCTAAACCTTACAAAATAAAAGATCAAAACAATTACAATAATTGGTATAATCCACATTCCCCATCCCATACCCCAATTCCATGCATTATCGTGCATCATGGTAATTGGTTTTAGTTGTAGCGGTTTGCATTTTCTTAACCTTTTCCCACATTTCCGGCTTTTCTTTCATCATTTGAATCATGTCATTAAATACAATGCTGTCATTTGCAGCCATGTTAACCATTTGGTCCATCGAACCCATCATTTTCGTAGGGTCCTTCATCATATGCCCCATCATTTTAGGATTTTCCATCATCTTTTCCCCCATAATGTTTCTGCAACTGTCATTTTCCATCAGGGCAGTCATCATTTCCATTCTGTAGGCTTGGTGACCGATGAATGAGGCAATGATTTCGGAACGTTGCGTTTCATCTTTTAATAATTGATCCACAGGTTGTTCGGTTTCGCATGCCGTAAACATGAAAAGAGCAAATAAAGTGAGTGTTAAAGTAATTCGTGTTTTTTTCATTGAAGTGATTATTTTAGTTGAATCATTGTATCATCAATTTCTTTGAGGGTTACGGGTAATAGTTTGACTGTAATCGCTTGCTGGCCGCAATCCGCCCAATACGTCAGAAGGGGTCACTGAGCTCACTAATCCGAATGAGTTTTTTGTTAACAAACTCCTGAATTCCCAGCTCTGATAGTTCTCGGCCGAAGCCTGAACGCTTTGTGCCACCAAAGGGAAGATCGGCTTGGGTCCAGGTAGGGTGATTAATAAAAACCATTCCGGTGTCGATCTGATCGGCTACTTTTTTACCGCGGGCAATGTCCTGCGTAAAAACGGATGCGCCCAAACCAAAATCAGAATCATTGGCCAAATCAATAGCAGCTTGTTCATCTTTCACCACATAGAAGGATGCGACCGGGCCAAACAACTCCTCATGATAAGCAGCTATGCCAGGCTTCAGGTCGGTTAGTATGGTGGGTTCCATAAAGGCGCCGTCACGATCGGCACGTTTACCACCTAATAACACCTTTGCACCTTCATCAACAGAGCGTTTCACCTGATCGGCTAAATGAACTGCAGCTGCTTCACTACTTAAAGGGCCTAATTCTGTTTCGGGATCCATTGGATCACCTACTTTCATTTTAGATAACTTGTCCTTAAACTTGTTGATAAATTCAGTAGCTATTGACTCCACTGCGATAAACCGCTTGGAGGCTACACAGCATTGGCCGTTGTTGTTCATCCTGCCAACAACTGCCCATTCAACTGTTTTTTCCATATCGGCATCTTCCAATATGATAAACACATCATTACCACCTAGCTCCAGTACAACCTTTTTCAAATATTTTCCTGCTTCCGCGGCAATACTTGCCCCCGCTTCTTCACTTCCTGTTAAGGAAACACCTTTTATTCTTTTATCTGCGACTAATGTAGTTGCATTTTTACCGGTAATGAATAAATTGGTATACAATCCTTCAGGTGCTTCAGCTTCATTGAACAGTTCTTCGATAGCAGCAGCGCATTGTGGAACTATGGAGGCATGCTTGAGCAACACAGTATTGCCCGCCATGATGTTTGGAGCTGCGAAGCGAGCTACTTGATAGTAAGGAAAGTTCCAAGGCATCACACCTAGCAATACACCAATTGGACTGCTGCGAATTATTGCGGCGCCATATTCGGGGTCAAGCACTTTATCGGCAAGGAAAGTTTCTCCGTGTTCGGCATAGTAATCTAGGATATCAGCACTCAAGTCTATTTCGCCTTCTGCTTGGGCAAGGAGTTTGCCCATTTCCAAGGTTATGGTTTTTGCAAGTTGAGTTTTCTTGATTCGCATGAGTGAGGCTACTTTATGCAGCAGATCAGCCCGTTGCTGGTAAGTTGTTTGTTTCCAATTATCAAATGCCAGTTGGGCTTTCGCCACTTTAGCCTCAACTGTTTTTTCTGTCATTTCTTCGAATGACTTCACTTTCTTATTAGTGTTTGGGTTAATTGTTTGTATGGACATAAAAATACTAAATTAAAAAATTTTAGGAAGCATTTCTTTTTGTTTTTGAAAGCATTTTGAAAACATAACTTTAATTAAATAACCCTGTACGGCCAGTTCAAGTTTTATTGAAAAGCTTTCAAATCACCTGAATAAAGAAGGGTACATTATCTGTCAACCCTATTACACAAGTATTGGTAATGATTACACAATTCTCACACATAGATAATACTAGGTAGTCAAAAATTGGAACTGTATACCAAGAACGATAATGTATTTTTCAACACTGACACTTTCTTGTTCTTTACTGGCTATAACCTATGGCGGAGGATGTTTATCTTTTGGCCGGAAACGTTCCATCAGATGATCAAGAGGATGAGTGTGCTCTCAAGGCACTATTTTCAGGACATAAATCCCATTTTATGGGGCTGTCATGATGAAAGAACGGTGTGGAAATTTGTATTATAAATATATTAAAATTAATCAACATTAGCACGAAGGGAAACGGAAAATGATGGTCAGATGGCTAGATTGATGTTAGTGGTCATCTTGTCCAGGAACGAGATTGGCAGCATGAGATTGGCAGAGCGGAATTTGGAGAACGAGATTGGCAGCATGAGATTGGCATAGCGGAATTTGGAGAACGAGATTGGCAGCATGAGATTGGCAGAGCGGAATTTGGAGAACGAGATTGGCAGCATGAGATTGGCAGAGCGGAATTTGGAGAACGAGATTGGCAGCATGAGATTGGCAGAGCGGAATTTGGAGAACGAGATTGGCAGCATGAGATCGTCAGAGCGGAATTTGGAGAACGAGATTGGCAGCATGAGATTGGCATAGCGGAATTTGGAGAACGAGATTGGCAGCATGAGATTGGCTGATCAAAAATGGAGGATTGACACTGATAGATAAGAATTGTCAATAATAATCAGAAACATAAAAAGGGCGTTAATAATTGCATATACATTCCTTTACGTTAAAGACGTTGGGAAAGCAGTTAACTTTTACCAGAACGCTTTTGGCTTTGCAAGAAAATTCATTACACCGGAGGGCGACTATGGTGAAATTGTATCTGGGAAGATAACAATTGCTTTTGCAACTACAACATTGGCTAACTGAAATATCAAAGACGGATTTTTTGAAAGTAATTGATAAAACTAGCCGGTTGGTATTGTAATTGCTTCTGCGACTGATAATGTCGAAGTAATCGTTAAATCAGCAGCTGCGGCAGGTGCATATATTGTTGAAGATCAACTCGAATAACCTTGGGGCAGGTCGTTTCATACGGTAGTGTTATTGATGGTTTTTTAATAGAATTTTGTACAGCCAAGGGCTAACAGAAGGCAGTGTTAGTAATCAACGGAAGTCTGTATATATGGGGAAAAAAAGCTAAACAACACAGCAATTGTTCTAACAAATATTCTAAAAGAATTAGAGTTAAAGTTCTATTTAAATCAAAATTCAGGTAATGATTCAAACTTTGAATCCGCAAGCTGACAAAACAAACAAGAAAATTACTCTATAAAAATATAATAATATTAAAGAAACTATACCTTTCATTTTGACTGAAAATGAGCTAACCCATACAGAACTAAATGATATAGTATATGAATTAGAAATGAATGATTTTGTATGTGGCTTACAATGGTATGGAGAAGCAGTTAAACTTGACTCGGAAGCAAGAAAATTAATTGAACGCAATAAAACTAAACCTGAAAAATTCCGGGTAACAAAAATGGCGGACCAATAACATCCTAAACTTTAACGCATGCTTAGTCATGCGTTAAGACCATAGACTAGCGCACGGAATTTTTGTGCGCATAAGTTTCACGAAAGCTATCCAGGAAAATTTCCGGAAATTTGAAAATCGCACGCTAAGGATTCCCATGAAGGATATTCCAGAAAAGTGGAATCATACTACTTGGCGAATGACCAATAGAGCGACGAAGAACAGAACTATCTTCAAGAGGGGAGAGTCTCAAGTACATGAGTGAAGTTTGGGGTGAAATTCCCCGACTTTATCCGATTAGACATACTTTTAAAATCAAGCGAATGGAAAAAAGTAAATTGATAACAATTGACAACTATCTTGACAGTCATTACATACACAGAAGCAACTGGTTACGGGCTGCTGTTTTAGGTGCAAATGATGGCATAATCTCTATTTCAAGTCTAGCCATTGGTGTTGCGGCCGCAAGTTCAACAAGAGATCCCATCATGTTGGCAACAGTTGCCGGACTTGTTGCGGGAGCACTGTCTATGGCAGCCGGTGAATACGTCTCTGTAAGTTCCCAGACGGATACCGAAAACGCCGATATAGAAAGAGAGAAACAAGAACTCAAGGAAAGACCTGTAGATGAGTTAAATATATTATCTCAAATTTATGAGAAGCGAGGATTGAAAAAAGAAACAGCAAGGCAGGTAGCCATTGAATTGACAGCAAAAGGCGCTTTAGAAGTGCACATAAGAGAAGAATTGGGTATAAACGAAATTAGTAAAGCAAATCCAATACAGGCAGCCTTAGCATCTGGAATGGCATTTACAGTTGGAGGTGTCCTACCTCTTTTGGTCATACTTTTAGCCCCTTTCAAAGGTCTAGAATATTGGTTGTACGCGTTCACGACAGTTTTTCTGCTCATTTTGGGGACAATGGCTGCAAAAACGGGGGGGTCAAGCACCAGCAAGGCTATATTGCGAATTGTAATTTGGGGCTCAATAGCCATGGGTCTGTCTGCATTAGTGGGCTACATCTTTGGAGTTAACGTATTATATTATTTATAAAAAACAATTACTTATATATGTAAATATTTTAAATTGCTTCTTACAAATTGTATTTCAATCTGATTAAATGCCTAAAAAGCTTACTCAATTAATGCTATTTACAATGTTTAAAAGCTAAGTCTTTTTCCGCCGTTTTCTGAAGCGGAGCAAAATCAACCGCGAAATGACCTAGAATTGCGGCTAGCGCAAGAAGAAAATTTGCTGAAATTTACAGGCACATGTCTAAAGAAAATTAAACCGGCATGCTCAATTCAACCCACCTCCTGGCCTAAGCCATCATATGCAAAATGAAAAAAATACTTATTCTCGGAGGCACCCAGTTTATCGGCCGAAATCTTGTAGAGAGCCTACAAATGTTGGGTGGGTATGAGCTGACGCTTTTTAACAGACAGCAGACCCAAGCCTCCTTGTTTCAAGAGGTGATGAAGATAAAAGGCGACCGGGAAACCTCAGAT
>Ga0163149_10007931_pt1 | contig 10602 bp, 15 predicted proteins | sample OliLakLV19MP5G1_FD_148604 | JGI IMG/M metagenome (GOLD analysis project Ga0163149, IMG submission 148604) | Freshwater microbial mat bacterial communities from Lake Vanda, McMurdo Dry Valleys, Antarctica - Oligotrophic Lake LV.19.MP5.G1 | ecosystem: Environmental > Aquatic > Freshwater > Lake >...
CGTCCACGTCGGCCATGGTCAGGTGCATCTGCGTCAACTGGCGGGTGAAGCGGGGGCTGGCCTCAGCCAGCTTCGCCAGCACCTGCCGGAGGCCTGTGCCCGCCATCGAGCCGCGGATACCCCGGTCGGCCAGGGCGCCCATCGCCGCCAGAGTCGTGTCGAGACCTACACCGAAGGCGTTGGCGACCGAGCCGACATAAGTGAGGCCGACCCCGAGCTCTTGGACGTTGGTAGCCGACTTGTTGGCCGTGAACGACAGCAAGTCGGCCACACGGCCTGACTGGGTCGCCTGCATGTTGAACGATGACAGCGCCGCGATGGTGATATTCGCCGCCGTGGCGAGATCGAGCGCACCCGACGCTGCGAGGTCCATGGTGCCGCCGACGGAGGCCAGCACCTGCCCCGCGCTCATGCCGCCGCGTGCGAGCTCGACCATGCCCTCAGCCGCCTGCGAGGCGGTGAAGCGCGTCCGCTGGCCCAGCTCCTCAGCCTTCGCCTGGAGCAAGTCGAAGGTCACCCCGGTCGCCCCGGTAACCGCCTTGACGGTGGACATTCGGTCCCCGAACTCGGCCATGAGCCTGATGGCGTTTCCAAGCACCGCCCCGCTGACCAAACCGATCAGGATCGAGCGCATTTGCCCGAGCCCTCCCGCAGCACCGCGTGCGCTGTTGTTAGCCCGGTTGGCTGCGGCGCCGAAGTTGTTGAGGCCGCCGGCGGCTTGGCGAGCGGCGTTGCCCGCATCTCGCAGGGCGTTCCCGAAGCCTTTCATCCGCGCCGACGCTTGGTCGCGGAGCGTGATGACGAACTTCATCTGCTGCTCGGACAGCGCCATGGGTTCCCTCGAGCTGCTGATTTGCCCGCCCGATGTGCGCCTTGAGGGGTTTAGACTTCACGAAGAAGCGGCTCAGCGTTTCCGCTTTGCCGCCTCCGCGTCTCGCTTGGACTTGTCGTTGTAGTGCTTCTCGATCTCAGAAGCGGCGCATGAGATAACGTACATGATCTCGATGTAGGTGTTCGGCTGCTCAAGGAGCGCCCCGTCCTGCATCAGCACGCCGTTCTGGTAGAGCGAGTAGAGCTGGATCGCCCGGCCAAAGTCGCCCGGCTCGTCCAACACCAATCGCAAGGGGCAGGTCTCGTGCGCCTCCCCGATCATGATCGCGGGAGCCTTGGCGCCGCCGTCACACCCGCGCACGAGCTTTTGGGCGTCGCTGCAGGTGCTGCAGTCCCAGCCCAAGAGCTCTAACCCGACTACGGCGTCGCGGACTTTTTTCCTTCGGCTTCCACCATGCCGTTCTGCTCCTGGATGAACTGGTACATGTCCTGGAGCAGCATCGACGGGAGAACCGCCATCACCTTGTCCTCGACCACCATGTAGCTGCGCCCGTTGATGTTCTTCCTCACCTTCGTGAGGGTGATCGGCATGTTCTTCTCGTCGATGAAGTTCTCCGCCTCGGTGAGCGCCATCTGCGCTGCCTCGAGGGCGACTCGGCCCATGTTGACCTTGGCCGATTGATGGCCTTCCTTGCCGAGCTGCTCGAAGCCCATCAGCAGGTCGTTGATGTACGCAACCTGATAGCCGTCGAGCATTTTGAGCCGGAACTTCGCCGCCTTCTCGGTGCCCTTGTCCGGGTCCTTGTCCCACGAGAACACGTGGACCTGCGAGAGGTTGACGCCTTTGATAGCCATGTCTGCTTGCTCCCAGTGCGACGCCTAAGGCCGCTCCAAGTGCGGGAAACCGTCCCGCGCGGTAGTCAGAACCGGGATGGTAACGAAGCGGACTTCGCCACCATCCCTGCCCCGTCGCAGGCCCCAGATCAGGAGATCAGGAAGCTGATGCTGTCGTTGCCGAACTTCCGCGAGAAGCTCAGCTGTCCGTCGAGGATGCGGATGTCGTCGCGGCTGCCGTAGCTCAGGTTCGAGAGCTGGGCGGACGGCGCCATCGTCCAGATGCGGTTGCCCGCAGCCTGCCCGACCTTGTTGCGCGCGAGCATGCGCTCACCCGTCGCCAGCTTGTTCCAGAAGTTGAAGTCCGCCACGAGCGCGGCTTCTGGGTTGATCGAGCCGTCGACCGCGCGGTTCGTGATCCGCACACCGCTGTAGCCCTCAGCCGCGTTCGCATCGAGACGCGGCACGACCGAGTTCTTCACACCCCAGCCGAACTCGCTGACCGTCTGGCTGTAGCCGCCGATCATCAGATCAGACAGCTCGACGATGGCCGGCAGCTGGTTCTCGTAGACGGCGGTGGTCGGGATCGCACTGTCGATCGGCTCGAAGTATTGGCCCATGAAGGTGAAGTCGGCCTTGGCATAGCCGCCAGCCTCAGCCTTCACCTCGAACGAGCCGAGCCCGCCCGACATCTTGTGCAGCATGCCGTCGTAGTAGAGGTCCATCGAGAGGCTCTCGAAGCCGGACGAGACGGCCGTGTAGAGCAGGCCCAGCGGGTAGACCCACACGAACCACTTGTCCCCGAGCACGAGGTTGCCCGTCCAGACCGGCGTCAGCGTGAAGGCCCCGCCGACATTCAGGTTGAACGCCGTTGCCGTGGTGAGCGTGACGCCAGTCTGAGCCGCACCACCGACACCGTTGAGGATCGACAGCGGGTCGGGCGTGATCGAGACCTGAGCCGTCCCGGAAGCGCCGCCCGTGGTCACTGCGATCTCGTAGAGCACCGGCGCAGCGAAGTTGGCATCGCCTGCCCCGGCGACCGTGAAGGCCGGGTTCTTGGTGTTGTTCGGGTCAGCGTTGATCGCGCCGACTTGGCCGGAGCCAGCCGCAGCGATCGCCGTCTGGGCGAAGCCGCACGCGCGGAGCAGTCGGGCCAGCTTCGGCGCTGCGGCGCCGTCGTTGGACCGGCCGTTCGACCGCCACTCGTGCGAGAACTTGATGCCGCCGACCTTGCGGCCGACGCGGTAGGCCTCCTGGTCGAGGTCGAAGCGCGACGGGTTGCGTTGGAGCGTGTTGATCTCGGCCGAGTAGTCCGGGTCCTCCACGAGCATCGCGTCGAGCAGCGCACTCGGGGCGGTGTAGGTGTTGTAGACGCTTTCCTGCTTAGCCAGCAGCACGCCACGACGGGACAGCATAGGGGTCGTCATTTGCCTGTTCTCCTCTCTGGGCTCTGCGTCCGCTGCCGGTGACGGGTTTGCTGATCGCTTGGGCCGGAATGTCTTACTGACGTCTCAAGAAAGCGTTGCGTTAGCTCCCGAGCGGGACGTGTGGCCCCGCCCTCATGTGCCGATAGGTGATCTCCGCCACGACGGCGCAGTTCGCGTAATTGTCGAAGGTGCCGTCGATGTTGGTCTCGGACTGGAGCGTGCGCACATCGACCGCCAACCCGCCGAGCTGGTAGTCCTCCATGAGCTTGCGTTCGATCTCCATCAGAGCGTCCTCGAGGAAGTCCTCGATCTGCTCAACGTCCCTGGTGAGGTGGGCCTCGAACACGACCCGCATGGTCGCGTGCCGGATCATCGACACCTTGTCGACCTTGAGCTCCTCGGTCGGGTAGATGCCGAGCACTGCTCGCCTGCCCACCGCCAGCTGGTTGATGGGTTTGCGGGTCACCTCGGACCACGCGATCTTGTAATCGTCGTCGTCAGGCCCAGCAGTGATCGCCTCGAAGTCCGTCTTTAGCTTCTCGAGGATCTGGCGTCGGATGCTCTTTACTTGCGCCATCAGCCGCCGCCCTTCGATTGACCAGCGATCTCTGCGGCTAGTCTGTCGAGCATACGGGACATCGCCACATCTACGAATTCGGGTACGCCGGCCTGCAAGACGGAGCGCATGCCCATGCGGGGCGGCAACCGCACCGACTTCTTGAGCACGTAGAGCGGCACGAGTTTGCCACCATCGTTCCGGAAGATGATCAGGTTGCCCTTCTTCGACTTCTGCACGAACGTCTTGTCCCAGTGCCGCGCCGACGGCCGCTTGGGCGTGCCGTTGCGGTTGAGCGCAGCCGGCAGCGGGATGGTCAGGTAGCCGCCCTTGGCGGTGATCACCTTCCCGGTCTCGTGGACACCCGCGTAGAAGGGCAGCTTCCACTCGCCGTAGACGTTACTGAGCCGGGTCCCCATGACCATCGGCGGCCGTCGCAAGGCACGCCCGAGGCGGCCACTGCGCTTGGCGAGGGAGTTCGGCCCCGTCCCGCCCGGGTAAGGTCCTGAGTGGCGTTCGGCCAGCAGGTTGAGCGAGTGCATGATGTAGGCTTTGAGCGCGCCTTTGAGCTCCGGCGTCAGCCGGTCCATGGCGTAGCCCGTGCGCTTGGCGAGCGCCTCCAGGCCTGTCCAGGCGTCTTTCCAGCGCTGGTTCCGGTAGTCGAAGCTCAGCTCGATCTCAGCGACCATGCTCATTTGGTCATCCCCTCGCCGCGGACGAGGGTCTCCTCTTTGTCGGCGTAGAAGGGCTCGACCCGACCGGGCGGCTCCATCCGGCCCGCGATCTTGTCAGCCGCGAAGCGCGTGAGCCGAGCGGCAATGAGGCTCTCCCCATTCCCGCCCGGCCCTAGTCGACCCCACACAAGGTAGAGCCGGATGCGCATTAGACGTCAGCGACCTTCACGATAGGCGTGACCGTCGGCAGCGCCGCCGCCGTGATGACAGCGTTCACCTTGGTAGCGATCTCTTTCACCGCCGCCGCAACCGACGCGAGGAAGGCGTCAGCCTGGACCTTGGAGACGCCCGAGAGCGCCGTGCCATCGACAGCCGTGCCGGTCGAAACGCCCAGCGCCGGGATCGTGATGCTGTCCGCAGCCGCGCCCCACTGGACGTCGCCGCCGGAGCTGTCGACCAACGGGGCCACACCCACCGCCACAGCCGCAGCGTTAGCGGCGGCCGCGAGGGATGCGATGGTGGCGGCGTAGGCAGGCGCGAGGGCCAGGAAGTTAGGCGAGCTGACGATCGAGGTGGCGACAGCCGTCATGGAGACGTCAATCACCGCAATCGTGTTGTCAGCCGCACTTCCGCCAGCACTCTCCGTGAAGGTGAGCGCCGGGACCTTGGTGAAGATCTCCTCGAGCTTCGTCCCGATCTCGGTGAAGGCGTCGCGGCAGTTCACCAGCGCTGCATCGAACTCAGCCTTCTGCGCGGACGCAGTGCCGACTTCGGTGAAGCCCACGGTCGGGATAGCGATCGCACCGATGGCGCCGTCCGCCGCTGCACCGCCCGAGTTGTCGGTCAGCGCAGTGGGGTCAGCCGCGTCCAAGCACCGCTTGGCCTCGTTCACCGCCACCGCTGCCAAAGCAGCAGAGAGGGTGCCGTCGAACACGGCGGCTGCACCCGAGAAGGTGCGGTTGTTGATCTTGAGGGTCATGTTGTTGGGCTCCTAATGAGCGGCGATCAGGCTTCGTCCTTACGTCGCACCTGCCCGCCCCCGATTGCGACGTACTCCCCACCACCGATCTCAGCGATGTGCTGGGTCGGCGCTTCGGGAGCGGTGTTCTCAGCCGCAGCTTTCGCTGGGGCAGCCTTGGCTTTGGCCTTCTCGGCCGCCGCCGCCGGGGTCTCTTGTTCGTCCGCCATGTGGGTCTCCTCAGAAGTTGAGCGGTCGCGTGGTGCTGGCGAAGTAGCGAATGTGGCCTTCGACGATCATCTTCGCCTGGGCCATCAGCTCCTTCGGGTCGCGGGAAGCCTGCTTGTCGTTCGAACCGCCGAGGTCGGGGTTCGACTTGAGCAATGCGGTGGCGCCGTAGGCCAGCGCACACTGCTGGAGCCACTCGGGTACGCCGTCGTAGAGCGTGCCCTCGGCGATGGCTAAGCCCGCCGTGTAGCTGACCCTCAAGAATAGCCCGTCGAGCCGCGTGGCGCTGTCGAGCAGGATGCTGCCCTTGTCGCTGTTCACGAGCACGCCGACTTCCTCGCCGAGGCCGTCGGTCGCCTCCGCTAGTGCGGCTAGTGTGCCCGCGCGCAGGAAGGTGGGCGTGCCCGTCACGAGCCCGCGCGTGAGCGCCAGCCGGTAGTGCCAACGGGTCCCGCCCAACTCGCCCGCGTCGAAGCGCAGGCCCGTGCGCAACATGAAGGTGTCGTAGGTGGTGACCTGGTCAAACGAGGTGCGGAGCAGGCCCGCCAGCTGCTCAGTGGCAGCGTGCAGGCACTGCTCGATCGCCGCGTCGATGCGGTCGATCTCGTCGAGCCTCAGCAGCTCGCGCACAGCGGAGACCGGGATCAGCTTCACAGATCACCCGACCTCGACGCCCAACTCGAAGGCATCGCCAGCGTCGACACCCCCCTCACCGTCCGGGTGGCCGAAGCGCTCGACGTAGGCCGCGTACGCAGCCTCCTGGAGGGTTTTCTTCGCCACCTTCTCGTCGAGGTCGAGCTCGAGGTACTTGCCGGCGAACGCGATCACGTCGGCTTTGTTCTTGAAGCCGGCAGCCGGCCACTCCGGCGGCTTGCCCTTCTCCAGGACCTCCTCGCCGTCGTCGGCCTTCACCGCCGCGCGCTTCTCAGCCTTCTTGAGGCTCGCCTCATCGAAGCCCGGCAGGCTGAGCAGGTAGTCTGCCGCCTCCTCGTCGCCCACCACGAGCGTCGTGCCCTTGGCCTTGAAGTGGTAGGAGCCGTACTTGTACGAGCCCGGCGGTCCCTTGAACGTAACGTAGCGTGCCATCTTCTAGCTCCCTGGCTTGATGCAGCGGTCAACGCAGACCCCGAGGATCGGAGGCTGTGCAGACAACTGCACGGGGAGAGCCTCGGCCCTCCCCGGCAGCGTCTAATCGGCTCAGGTGCCGATGTTATTGTAGAGGACGATCGCCTCGGCTTCCTCGATCTGGAGCGCGATGCGCGCCGTCAGAACGATCTTGTAGACGCCGACCTCGATGTCCTTGTCGAACTCGAGGCGGATCTCACGCCACACGCCGAACAGCAGGTTCAACGGGTTGGTGAACAGGCCCTTGGCGTCCGGCATCTGGAAGCAGGCGTTGATCTGAGCGCCGTACGCATAGAGCGGTGCGGTGCCTTGGATCATCTGGTCGCCCAGCGCGGTCGCGCGATCCGCCAGCGTGTCGCGGTACTCAGTTTCCTGAGTGCTCGACACGAAGTGGCGCATCGTCGCCAAGTCACGCAGGTACTTCACCGGGAGACCCAGCTTGCCCTGCTTGAACAGTGACTTGGAGACCGCAGCGTTGCCGTAGTCGACGACGTTGCCATCTGCCTCGGCCAGTTTCAGCCAGCCGTCCGTGGTCGTGTAGTAGTTCGTGCCCGAGGCGGTGTCGCCCAAGAGCGCGAGCTCCTCGATGTCGATCGCCGCCTGCTCAGCGATCATGCCGAGCACGAGGGCTCGGATGCCGCCAGGGCCGCTGTTCGACGTCTCGTTGTTCGCAGCCGGCGCGCTCTCGATGTTGTCCTCGATGACATCATACGGGAGGTAGATCGTCGCCTTCACTTCCTTGGCGACCATCTCGAGCTGGCTCGTGGTCGGCTTGACGCGATCGCCCGACGACGTCGCCGTGCCCGACACGCCCTTGTGCAGGATGCGTGAGCCGAAGCCGATCTTGTTGATCTTCTTCGTGTGCGACTTCATGCCGATCTTGCGAGCAGTGTTGAGGATGGTCGGCGCAAGCGTGACCTTCTTCACGAAGGCCAATGCTTCTTCGTCGGGCAGGATGCCGCCGTTCGAGGTGAGGTCAGAGAGCGCCAGATCGGCCTTCTGGACCAGTTCGCGGTTCGTCATTTCAATCTTCTCCTAGTTCCGCAGCTTGATCTTTCCGGCGCCTTAGCCGGGGTGGGTGTCTGGCCTCAGTGGAAGCGGCCGTTGGCGCTGTCGAAGTTCCAGTCATCGCCGCCCGCCGGAGCCGACAAGTCGATGTCGTCAGCGTCAACGCCGCCGATGGTGGCGCCTTTGACGGCCTTCTGGGTCTTGGTCGCCACTTTGGCGACCTCCTCGATCCGGGCGCCCATCGTCTTGAGAGCGGTGGCCTGTTCGACCTCGCCCGTCTCGACTTTGGACAGGGTGGTCTGCACCAGCCCCGTCAGCACCTTGATCTGATCGACCAACCCCGCCAGGGGGTCGGCCTTGTCATCCGCTGGTTCTTGCTTGTTCACGGACTTGTCGCTGGCGTCGTCGCCCTCTGCCTTGGTGGCTTTGGTGTCGTCGTCGCCAGAACCCTTCTCGACCTTGTCGTCGGCCTTGGTGTCGTCGGTCTTTTCGACCGGCTCGTCCTCGACCTTCTTCACGTCATCCTTGTCGCCCTCGGCCTTCACGACCGCCTCGGCCTTCACGACCGCCTCGGCCTCGACCTTCTTGAGGTCCTCGACGGCGGGGTGCTCGCTCTTGCCGACGTTCGCCAGCTCGTCGAGCTTGAACGCCGTCTTGGGGATGCTCTTGAGCACGCCGAGCACGTAGGCTTTGAAGCCGTCAGCAGCCTTGCCAACAGCGGCGGCCGCTTCGGCCGGCCCTTCGGCCGTGCCCATGATGTTGTAGATCGCCTCAGCGAGGACCTGCTTGGCGACGCTGATCAGCGGCATCGCGCCCTGCTGAGCCATCAGCTGGCCGAAGTCCGTCTCCTCCCAGGAAACCGGCTGCAAGCCCTTCGCCAGCATGACCGACTTCTCGATCTGCACGCCGGAGATGCCGACGACGATGTCGTCGCCTGCCTTGAACAGCTTGGTGTCGGCCGGGATCGGGTCCGCGCTCTGCTTGAAGATGACGCCGTTCTTGGCGTCCTCGCACACGTCAGTCTTGAAGCCCGCTTTCTCGATCACAGCCTTGGCCGCCTCGAGGTTCGCGTCCTTCTGGACGCCGATGAACACGACAGACGCGATCGTGCGCGACTTCTTCACTGCAAAGGCGCTCTCAAGGTCCAGCATGCTCATGTCGTTTTCTCCTGATCGTTTGACTACGCGGAAGGGCTCTTTGTTCGCCCCGGCATCGACGAGCGCGATCCAGGTCACGTTCGCATCGAACAACTCACGGGCGGGGCATGGATCAGCCATTCGACATCTCCTAAATGAGGTCGACGTAGGCGAAGCGGTGCGCGTGGCCGTCGCCCTCGTCCGTCGCCGTCCCGTGTGAGATCTTGTGGAAGTGCTCCTCGTCGTCGGCGTCGCGGAACACCGAGGTCTTGCCGGCCTTCACCCTGCCCATCGCGTCGAAGGTGACCTCGAAGGTGTGGACGTGGTTGTCCTCGCCAGCGCGGGCGGTCATGCCGATCATGCTGGCCGGGTAGTCCGGCATGAGCAGTGAGCTCTCGCGGGTCTGGACCTCGGCCTCCATCGAGAAGCCGTTGATCTCGCCGCGCTTCACCGCCTCCCAGACGTCGTCGTCGGGAATGTGAACGCCCACCACCCAGGTCCCCTCGATCTTGAAGTCGGGGTCGCCCTTGCGGCTGATGAAGCTCTCGACGACGTAGCAGCCCGTCCGCACGTTGTCGTGGTTGGTGTCGATCTGCGCGAGCGCGTCGGCCTTGCGCATGTAGTCGTATGCGCCCTTGCGGATTTCCTCGGCCGTCATGAAGTCGCCGTGCGTGTCGAGCTGCTCAGGCACGTAGACGGCGCCGATCACGACGCGCTGTTCTTCGATGATCCCGAGGACGGAAGCCTGCGCCTCTGTCGCGGGCGCGCGCTTGCGGACGACGATCACGTCACCCGGGCGCTCACTCTTGCGCAGAACTAGATGCAGCTGGCTCACAGCAGGGTCCTCGTGTGGACCACCTCGACGGTTCTACCTTCGCGGATGCGGCTCGTTTCGAGCTCGTTCTTCACGTCGTCAGCGTGGGCCTTATGACGTCGAGGCTGTTAACAACGCACTAACAGCCGTTGTTGATCAGGCCGCGCATGTCATGGTCGACGACGAGCACGGGGCCGCGATGCGGGTCGGGTGTGGGGGCGACGCCAGTCGACGCCGCCCCAGGCCCCCCGGCCCACGCCGCCCTGCAGCCTGTCAAGGCTGAGCGCGGCGAAGACGCCGGCGGGGCATGGTGACCTTCAGGTTGGTGAACGCCACGATCGCGCGGGCCAGCCGCCCGGTCGTGATGTCGGCCCCGCCGCGCAGTCGCATGATCTGGTCGCCGCCGCCGAACACCAAGGTGGACAGGCGCGCCTCCGACCGCCCGGTGGAGGCCGCGACCTCCTCAACCAGGGCGAGAAAAGCGACGACCGCGGCGGACGCAGGGACGATCTCGGTTGTGCTCATCCGGATTTAGGTGCGCTGCTTTTAGCACATCGTCAACACGGAAAATGGCGGGCTTGGCAAAGCGCCGGCAGCGAGACGATTTCCTGGGCCGCGCGCGCGAGCAGGTCCAGATATCCGCCCCTCATCACCAGCCGCCGCTCCTTGGCTACGCCAAGTGGGACAACTTCCTGTCGGTGATAGCTAAGGCGAAGGAGGCCTGCCAGCAAGCTGCACACGATTGCGACGACCATTTTGCCGGCGTTGGGAAATTGGTCACAGTCGGTAGTGGGGCAAAGCGCGAGATCGACGATATCGTTCTCAGCCGCTACGCCATCCAAGATGCTAAAAAGCTTAAGTAGGGAAAGAAGGCTACGTGACAACTTCCACGGATCGTAAGCTACGCCACGATTGTAGCGTTGTCATGGCGCGGCAGGACAACCTGGCCTTCATGCACCCGCTGCGCGACAACTCGATGCAACTGATCGTGACATCGCCCCCCTACAATAT
>Ga0163149_10007932_pt1 | contig 10601 bp, 11 predicted proteins | sample OliLakLV19MP5G1_FD_148604 | JGI IMG/M metagenome (GOLD analysis project Ga0163149, IMG submission 148604) | Freshwater microbial mat bacterial communities from Lake Vanda, McMurdo Dry Valleys, Antarctica - Oligotrophic Lake LV.19.MP5.G1 | ecosystem: Environmental > Aquatic > Freshwater > Lake >...
TTGTTGCTATTCTTGATCAATTAGGATTGAAAGAGGATGAATGTATTGAACACGCCATGGTGAGTAAGGCGATGGCCAATGCCCGAGAGAAGATTGCAAGCATGGTGAAACATGAAGTTGTCGCTGAGTCGGAGGGAGAGTGGTTCTTAAAGAACATGAAGAAATAGAGAGGCCTGAAAATGTGAAAGCGTGGATTAAAAGATATCGGTATTATATTTTTGCATCGGGCGTTCTTCTGCTTATCGCCTACTATTTCTCTCTTCCTAAAATTCTTTTTCGTGATCCTTACTCTACCGTTTTGGAAGATCGTGAAGGCAAACTACTAGGAGCCCTGATTGCGGGAGATGGTCAGTGGAGGTTCCCGGAAGGGAAAGAAGTTCCTGCGAAATTCAAAGACGCTATCATCGTATTTGAAGATAAGCGGTTTTACAATCACCCGGGTGTGGATGTTCTTTCATTAGCGCGGGCCACGCAACAAAATCTTAAATCAGGGAAAATCAGTAGTGGAGGCAGCACACTTTCTATGCAGGCAATCCGGCTTGCTAGAAAAAATCAATCGCGAACATTCTTTGAAAAAATCATAGAGATGATTCTTGCTACCCGGCTTGAACTTCGCTATTCGAAAGATGAAATTTTAAGTCTCTACTCGGCCCATGCCCCGTTTGGTGGAAACGTTGTAGGCATTGAAGCAGCCTGTTGGCGTTACTTTGGTCGCGATGCATCGCAATTGAGTTGGTCGGATGCCGCACTACTGGCAGTACTTCCGAATAATCCTTCCTTGATTCATCCAGGGAAAAATCGCGATCGGTTAAAGACAAAACGAGATCGCTTGCTTACCCGGTTGTTGATCAATAAAAAAATTGACACGCTATCTTTTGAACTTGCCAAGGCCGAGCCCATTCCTGAAAATCCACTGCCCCTTCCCAAAGAAGCTCCTCATTTATTAAGTCGTATATCACAAGAAGGATTTGTGCAGCAACGGGTTAGATCGACCCTTCAGGAGGCGTTGCAGAAGCGTGTGAGTGACTTGGTTAATCAGCATCATCAGTCGCTGAAGGGCAACCAGGTGTTTAATGCAGCCGCTATAGTGGTTGAAGTGAAAACGGGAAATGTGTTGGCTTATGTGGGCAACACACAGGCGGGTCGAGAACATGGCGAACAGGTAGATGTTATTATGGCACGCAGAAGCACGGGTAGTATTCTCAAACCGTTTTTGTATGCGGCTATGCTGGAGGAGGGAAAATTGCTACCGGGAACGCTTGTGCCAGATATACCCACCACCATCAATGGGTTTTCGCCAAAGAATTTTTCCAAACAGTATGATGGTGCTGTCAGTGCCGATCAGGCTCTGATCCGATCCTTAAATGTTCCGGCTGTTTATGAATTAAAGGAATACCGGTATGAAAAGTTTTATGAGCTATTGAAACAGATCGGAATCACCACGCTAAATCAACCCGCTGATCATTACGGATTATCTTTGATACTCGGTGGGGCGGAAGGCACTTTGTGGGACATTACCGGGGTGTATGCCTCGATGGCCCGCACACTAAACAACTACTTTGAATCTCCTGGAAGAAACCGATATTCAAAGAAGGACTTTCACGCCCCGGTTTATGTTGCTTCGGATTCTTTGATGAACGAAAGGCAAGAAGAGACATCCTGGTTAAGTGCTTCGTCTGTGTATTTGACGCTCGATGTTTTGAAAGAAGTGTACCGACCCGGTGAAGAAACAGGTTGGCGGAATTTCTATAGCTCCAGGAAAATTGCCTGGAAGACAGGCACCAGTCACGGCTTGCGCGATGCCTGGGCAGTGGGTGTAAATGGTGACTATGCCGTGGGCGTTTGGGTTGGCAATGCTGATGGTGAAGGTCGGCCTGGACTTACTGGCACCGAATCGGCTTCCCCGATTTTATTTGATATTTTTTCACAGTTGCCGGGCAACAGGTGGTTTCAGCAACCTGCATCAGAATTGGAAAAGATAGAGGTGTGTACCCAAAGTGGAATGCGTGCAACAGGATTGTGTATAGCGAGAAAAGAGATAAAAGCTACACGAACTGGCATCCACACGTCTCCTTGTCAGCATCACCAAAGGGTACACCTATCGCAAGACGGTAAGTATCGGGTTCATAGTGATTGTGAGGATTTGAATAACATAAAATCGGTTGCATGGTTTGTATTGCCTCCGGTGCAAGAGTATTATTTCAGAACAAAAAATTTGAGCTACCATCCATTGCCACCATTCCGAAAGGACTGCTTAAATCCTTCCTCTTTTGCTTCAATGGATTTGATTTACCCCAAGCTTAATGCGCGTATTTTTATACCTCGCCAACTGGATGGTCGATTAGGCAGTGCTTTGTTTGAAGTGGCCCATAGAAATCAGCAAACCACTATTTATTGGCATCTTGATGGCAATTATCTGGGATCGTCAAAGGGTACGCATCGGCTGGCAGTGACACCACTACCAGGAAAACATACGCTTACGCTGGTTGATGAGCAAGGTGAGGAGCTCGAAAACGTATTTTCAGTAGTGGATGGTACTTGATTTGAATAAGGTAGCGAAATTCGGATTTTGGGCAAAAACTTTATAATCAATAACATCCAACGTAAATGGTTTCTGTTTAACTTTGGACTACCTGAACCCTTTAACTATTTAAACTATGGACAAACTTGTTTTTATTATCGATGACGATCCGGTCTATCTCAAATTCATGAAAGAGCATTTCAAGCAGTTGGGGGGCTTTCACACGGAGATTTTTTTAAGCGGAGACGAGGCCATTCAGAAAATAAGTGAACAAAAACCTTACCTGGTAATTCTTGATAACCACCTCGAGGAGCCCAACAAGAGTGGGATCCATTATTTGAAATTGATCTCTAAAGTTAAACCGCGCATTCCCGTTGTTTACATCACCGCTGATACGGATCCTGAGTTAAGAAAAACCGTGGAAAAAATTGGTGTAGAAAGTTACATACTTAAAGACAGCGCTTTTCTGGTTTATCTTCGCACAGCACTGGATGATATTAAATACGGTGACAAGAAGAAAAGCTTGATTAAGAAAATCTTTGGTTAAGTAGTTAGGTCAATTGTCCATACCTTCCCCAATCTGAATAATTCTGAATGAACCTGCTCTTTCTGGTAAGTTCCGAAGAGAAGGTTTCTGTGAAAAATATTAATTTATATGTACATTCAATGTCAAAAATGAATGATTGCATTTAATGAATCTCGCCAACCTTAACTTTCAGCTAAACCTATTGTCGATGAAGAATAATTTTTTTGCTTTCGTGACGATCCTTTCACTATTCCTTAGCGTAACATTTCAGAAATCAGCCAATGCTCAGTCTACCGATGATCTTTTCTATGTTGTGATTGGCGCTTTTGCTAATCCAAGAAATGCAGCAGAATATACAGTGAATTCAAGAAAGAAAGGACATGATACTCGTCAGGCACTGAATACAATCCGCAAGCTTTACTACGTGTATGTAATCGAAACACCGGAGCGTGCCGAGGCAGTCTCGCTGGCGTTGAAGCTACAACGTGCATCAACCTACTCTGACAGCTGGGTGTATACAGGTTTATTGGGCGATAATCCACGAGTAGTTAAAATTGAGAATAGTGATCTGGTGGCAGAAACTAAAAACGAAATTGAAGTTGTGAAGACCGAAGTATCGCAACCTGTAGCCGAACCGGAAGTAATAAAACCAACAGACGGAAGCAAGCCATTCATATTTAAAATCCGATCTATTGAAACGGGTCAGGATATAGCTGGCGATGTGGATATTTTTGATGCCGATATTATCAAAGGTCGTAAGGTGGTTTCCTACAGGGGAAATGATGTTGTCAATGTAAAGCCTATAAATAAGTCGGGAAACATCGCTGTTATTTGCGATGTATTTGGATATCGTAAAGTTCAGTTACCTCTGAATATTATTGAACCTAAGAATGAGGATGCTGTTTCATTAGAAGGTGATAAGGTCGTGGTCTCCTTTGATTTAGTGCCATTGAAAAAGGGAGATAAAGTGGTTATGTATAACGTGTATTTTTTTAATCATGCGGCCATCATGCGTCCTGAATCTCGGTTTGAAGTAAATGCCCTTTTGGAAATGTTGAAAGAAAGGCCTACCACCAAAATCAGAATCCATGGCCACGCTAATGGAAATGACTTTGGTAGTGTTATCACCCTGGGCAAGAGCGATGACTATTTTTCGCTGTCGCCTGACAATAGCGAGGGTAAGGGATCATCAACAAAATTATCGGAAGAGAGAGCTCGAATTATGCAAAGTTATCTTGTTAAAGAGGGCATTGACATAAGCCGTATGGAATTAAAGGCGTGGGGTGGCAAGATGCCTATTTATGATGATGACCACTCGTTGGCGCAGGCCAACGTAAGGGTGGAGGTTGAGATATTGGAAGAATAAGGTCAATGTAAATTGAATGGAGACGTGATGAGGGAAAAGTTTTTATTCTTATTCTGTGCGTATTTCCTTTTCGGGATGACCAATCTCAGTGCGCAAACTTCCCAGAAGTATTATTATGTAGTGATTGGTGTGTTTCCCAAACTTGACGATGCAGTGAAACTTACCGATGAAGCCAATCTTAAAGGGTTCAGTGCTCAGTATGCTGTACAGCTTACAAAAAAGGAGTACTACGTATACCTTCTGCAAACCTCCGAACAAAAGAAGGCCAAATCTTTTTTGGATCAAATTCGCAAAGAAACGGAGTATAAGAAAGCGTGGCTCTACAAAGGCAAGCTGGGAGACGATCAGTAATGACCTACAGTTAAAGCGTTCCCGATCTTATTGAGTAATCGCCTTTAAAATATCATGTTGTGTAATGATGTGTGCCACTTCCTGATCATCACGCACCAGCAGTGCTCTATTGTTTTTATTTAGCAGAGAGGATAGAACATCCAACGTGCTGTCCAGTGCCACCACCTGCATAGGCTTGTCCATGATTTCACCAACATGCTTATCCTTCAGTGAAGGATCGTTGATGATTTTTTCAACCAGGCTGGCAGTGGTCACACTTCCTACAAATTCATTGGCATCTACCACCGGCACCTGATCTACTCCTTGCTGATTCATGATGCGAATGGCTTCTCCAATTGTAGAATTTTTTGATACGGTATATAAACTTTCTTTGCCGTTGCGTCTTGCTATAATTTCACGGGCAGTGCCATAGGTGCGTTCCTCCAGAAACCCATGATCTTTCATCCACAAATCATTGTACACCTTGTTTAGATAGCGCGTGCCGTGGTCGGGCAGAAGGATCACCATTACATCATCTTTTTTAAGATGTTCTTTGGCGTATTCCAGGGCACCGTGAACGGCCGAGCCACTGCTCCAGCCAACAAACAAACCTTCTTCACGCGACAACCTGCGGGCCATAATGGCTCCGTCTTTATCGGTAACTTTGATAAACTGATCAATCACATCGAAGTCAACATTCTTGGGAAGAATGTCTTCACCAAATCCTTCGGTGAGGTATGGATAGATTTCATTCTTATCAAATATGCCTGTCTCTTTATATTTTTTGAACACCGATCCATACGTATCAATGCCGATGGTTGCCAATGTTGGGGTTTGTTCTTTCAGGTATCGGGCGGTTCCGCACATCGAGCCTCCCGTTCCCACTGTGGCTACATAATGTGTAATATTTCCTTCGCACTGTTTCCATATTTCAGGGCCGGTACTTTCATAATGCGCCTGAGAGTTCGATGGATTGTCGTATTGATTGGGATAAATCGAGTTGGGGATTTCTTTATTCAACTTCCTGGCAACAGAATAGTACGATCTTGGATCATCCGGCTCCACGTTGGTAGGACATACAATCACTTCAGCTCCAACGGCTCGCAAGATGTTGATCTTCTCCTGCGATTGTTTATCGGCCATGGTAAAAATACATTTATACCCTTTGGCCAGCGCGGTTAAGGCCAGGCCCATGCCCGTGTTGCCCGATGTACCTTCAATGATTGTGCCGCCCGGCTTTAAAACACCTGCTTTTTCGGCATCTTCAACCATCTTCAATGCCATGCGATCTTTGGTAGAATTTCCCGGATTAAAGTATTCTACTTTGGCCAGCACCGTGCCCGCTATTCCTTTGGTTACTTTATTGAGACGCACCATGGGAGTATTACCAATGGTTTCGATGATCGAATTGTAAATCATAAGCAGTTTATAAGAATTGCAAAAATACGGATTTCAAGGGTAATTTGTATTGCCAAACTGCGGGATATGCAAATTGCAACTTCTATCCTGTTTAATCCTGACTTCAAAATAAAGGGTGGTATTTACAAGCCATCCTTTATTTATAATTAAACCGCTAAATTGTGTATCATGAGCAATCACTCAATCTAAGGATTAGCAAGTATTCGAATATGATTGAACAGCGAACTGACAAAACAAAAAGGAAAATATTTTGAACTGGTAAAAAATCAACTGGAGTTGGGTAGTTGATTTCAAGATTAAAAATTTGAAAATGCGATCGTTAGGGAAATATATCGTAAAAATCTTTGCGTTGGTCGAAGGCAGCAATAAGAATAGTGCCATCCTTTTCTCGAATAAGACCTATTCGAAATTGGCCACTTCTTACCCTATAGGCATTCGTGAAGCGTTTCAGTTTTTTAATGGAAGAGATTTCTTCCAGATGCTTTGCCTGGATTATACTTTTAACAGCGGCTGCTATTTGTTTTCACGTTCTGGGGTGGTTGAGTTTATCAAACTGCCGTTCAAATTTCTTACTAAAAACTACATTCACGACAAGCCCATTTTTTTCATTACATGGCTTGTATTGGCCAGTCCGCTTTTACGGCCAGCCCGCACTAGTTTAGCAAGCTCTTTGTCCTCAACTTCTTCTACCACGCTTACAGCATCGTATTTTTCAGCCAGCAACTTTAGCATGGCTAATATGCTTTTGCCCTCTTTGGTATTTTCTTTAATAGTTACGGAGTATGTCATTGGTTCAAGGTATAATAACAAAGGTAATGATTGTAAACATCATTTTCCAAACGCATCCGGTAACACTTTCTCAAATCCTACAGCCAGCAAATGTTATGAAAAATGCCGACCAGATTGTGGTGCTGGAGAAAGGCAAAATTGTTGAAGTGGGATCACACAACGAGCTGACTAAGCAAAAGAGAAAATATTTTTAACTGGTAAGAAATCAACTGAAACTAGGCAATTAATACTATGGACTATTTACTCAATACTAACTACTACCATTATGAGTTTACTAAAATATATTGAGCGCTTAAAGCGTATGGATGACTTGATCCGCAGAAAAGCCACCGGCACTCCAGATGAATTTGCCAAACGACTTAGACTAGGAAAAACTGTACTGATGGAAGAACTAAGAGAATTGAAACAGCTTGGCGCGGAAATTACCTATTGTAAAGACCGACAGTCTTATTATTATGAGCAGGAGTTTGTTTTGAAAATAGGTAAATTGGATAACCTGGGCCAGCAAGAATTGCGGGGTGGCCAAAATTATTTTGAAATTTTTTCGCGATCCGGTATTACCGGAATGGAGACACGTACCTTCATGGTGTGAATTTTTGAAAGCTAGCTCAAAAATTCTCCGCGGATACCGAAAAGCAAATGAGTAGGTCAATAGCAAAATATAAAAAAGTACGCTTGAGAAATTCAAAAAAACATCAACTTTCATTAGAAAAAATGAAGGATGTGAGGGGAGGAGATGCTTGTAGTAATTGTATTGCCTCTAATGGCCCAGCGTGCAATGCCGCAGGTCATGCAACTGGAACAGGGGAATATGACACGTGTGTTATTACTCTTAGAACAGAATGTGAAAACATTATCTGTCACCAGTTGTAAAAAAAAAGACCTAGACTCTAGAAGTCAGGTCTTTTACTTTGACTTTTATGATTAGAATATTAATAATAGCATTTTTTTTCTGCACTGAATCATTTTGTCAATCACTTGACCAAGTGATCAATGATTACTTTGCTGCTCTTGGTGGTAAAGAGCAGGTTTATAGGATTAAATCAACCAGGGTGACATCCTTTAATTGGTTTAGAAGAAACAGCGAAGACAATCCGGAAGACGCCCAGGCCATTAAAACGAGGACAATTTTACTAAAGCCCCATTTCAAACAGTTTGTGTCGTTTGATAAAAAGGGTGATTGGAATAATGAGTTCTACTATAACGAAAAGGGTTCAGTCATGGCGATGGGGGATTTTATACAAAGAGATTCAAAACCGATTCAGGTAAGCCTTTGTGCTGCGACTGATCTTTTGGATTGGTATGACCTGGGTGAACTTGAGTTTTTAGGCTTGGAAATGGTTAACGGTAAAGAATATTATTTGATCAGCAGGAATGCCAATCAATTATTCTATTTCAACAAAGACACTCATTTACTTGTGGCAAAAAAAAATAGGGACTGGCCTGATAAGATTGAATACTACTATGACTATCGCTCGACTAATTTAATACTGCAGCCCTTCCTTTTTGAAACCTTCAATGGCGATAGGATAAGTTACAGGCAGCAAACTGTGGAGTTTGAATTTAACCCAGAGATTGACGAAAGAATCTTCTATTTTAATTCAAAGGAATACGAAAAGCGGAACCGGCCAAAAGTGAAATTTGAAAGTGTTAAGTTAGAAATGAATGAGACTACCCTTAGTGGTGTCATACAATCAGATTTTAAGAGTAGACGCGTACTTGTTGATATGTGGGCAACATGGTGTGGACCATGTAAAAAGGAATTTCGCGGGTATGATTCACTCTATTACTCAATGATGGATGCCCTTGGCATAGATCTACTCTATCTTAGCATAGATAAGGATACTGATAAGAAAAGTTGGGAACGCGATGTAGAAAAACTTGCTTTGAAAGGATATCATGTGCGTGCTAACGGGAAACTAGTGGAATCTCTCCAGAAAGAAATTTTTGACGGAAAGGTGATCACTATACCTCGGTATATCTTGATTGACGAAACAGGTAAGATTTTGTCCAATAATTTTCTAAGACCTTCTGACCCTGAATTTACAAAAAGGTTGGATGAAATATTTAATAATAGATAGTGACTCACTTTTTACTTAATCCGACCTAACCGGATCGTTCTACGTAATTTTTGGTTGAAAGCTTATAATAAATATGATGTTTGAAATAAGATTTGTCACTTTAATTTTTGCTTTATTTTTTAATTCAATTCAATTCACTTTGCCAAACAAAGGAAACGGTTATCGAAAGATACCTTAAAGCAATTGGTGGTAAAGAAAATTGGTTGGCCATACGTACGCAGATAGATTCTGGCATGACAATTAAGTTTGCTGAGAAGACATTGTTTCATAATACAACCAGTGACATCAGTTATTTCAAAACCATTTTAGCAAGGCCGGATCCCTCCTTGCTGATGAAGAGTTTAGTATTCCTAATTCAAATTGAACGAAAACTTAATTCTAAGTTCAATTAGTTCAATTAATAACTTAAATTTGGCAGAATCGTCTCCTTTTTCTACATGAACGTGCCTGGGCAAATGCTCATTGGTATAAAAAAAACGGAATCCGTAAAGTCTGAGAATTGTTGGCATAGTTTATCTTCGTTGTTTAAAGATACTTCTGAACTGATAAAAGAACCGCTCTAATAGCCTCAAATCTTCCGTTATAATTTCAGTGGTACCCGTTAACTGCTGCGTAAAGTTAATCGCCTTATTGTGTGAGGTTATTAATTGCGCAGGCAACTCAACAGTCACGAAAATATTTTTGTTCATTGGGTATTTTGGAAATGGTAATGATGTACCGCGCAGCAAACCAAACTGTTCTCGTAAGGATAATTTTCTAACCAGGTTTATTTTATCCTTATTCCTTGCCTGCTTATTTTTTTATAAATTCAACTGCATCCTTTAGTCTTCCCGATGGCAAAGGGTGCGTTTCAATGAGTGGGTAGTTAATGTTTATTTTAGAATATAACCGCAGGTTGGCAAACAGATCGTCCGTAAATTTTGGGGATACCATTAATAAATCAATGTCCGAGGCTTCGTGGGCATTACCTTGAGCATAAGAACCGAAAATCACTACTTGGTCAAATACCAAACCTGTTGCTTCGCAATCGTGTATAAAGGCTTTAGCCGTTTCTATGGCAGTTTGTTGAGTAACCATTGTTCTAGTTGTTTAGCTTCATTCATTAACGTATTGGCAGTTAGAGGGTCACTTACTTTAAGCAGCAAGCTTATTTGGCCAGAATACTTTCAGTTGCCCTCGTTAACTGCTGCTTAAAGTTAATCGCTTTAATTTGAGAGATTAGATTATTACTTGTGCATTTACTCAATAGGCACAGATATTTTTGCTCATAGAGTTCTCTCATAAATTTAGCGATCACTATCCGGTAGCTCCTGCCAGTAAATAAAGCACCGCCATACGCACGGCAACACCATTTTCAACCTGATCCAGAATCACGGATTGTTGTGAGTCGGCAGCATCGCTGGTTAGTTCAACGCCACGGTTGATAGGCCCTGGGTGCATCACCACAATTTGTTTTTTCAAACTGTCGAGCATTTTCTTGTTGATGCCGTAATACAGTGAATATTCACGCAGTGACGGAAAATATTTGATCTGCTGACGCTCCAATTGAATACGTAACACGTTAGCCAC
>Ga0163149_10007938_pt1 | contig 10599 bp, 7 predicted proteins | sample OliLakLV19MP5G1_FD_148604 | JGI IMG/M metagenome (GOLD analysis project Ga0163149, IMG submission 148604) | Freshwater microbial mat bacterial communities from Lake Vanda, McMurdo Dry Valleys, Antarctica - Oligotrophic Lake LV.19.MP5.G1 | ecosystem: Environmental > Aquatic > Freshwater > Lake >...
CAGCCGGTCGGCCACGTTTGTGCGTGTCATTGGCATCCCATTGCGGTTGGGAATGAGGGGTTGCTCATCACGCAAGTCGGCGTATTTCAACCAGCGACGGATTTCGGCCGCCGTTTCCTTCCACAAAGGCACGGTTCGTTGCTTGCGGCCCTTGCCGTGCAGGCGCACCGAGGACGTGGCCGCCAGCGTGACATCGGCGACGCGGATGTTGATCATTTCGGAAACTCGGGCGCCGGTGTTGTAAAGCAACGCGAACATGGCCATGTTGCGGCGACCACACCAAGTCGTCGGATCAGGGGCCGCGAGCAGCGCTTGAACCTCCTCGCGGGAGAGAAAGCCCAGCATGGGCCGCTCAAAGCGTTTCATCGGTATCGCGAGGATCTGCTGCGCGAGTTGCAGGGCCGGCGGGCATTGCAAGGCCACGTAGCGGGCAAAGGCTCGCACTGCCGCCAGCCGTGCATTGCGGCTACGCACCGTGTTGTGGCGTTCGGTTTCGAGGTGGGCAAGGAAGTCCAGTACCAGCGCCGCATCGAAATCGCACAACGCCAGCTTGGCGGGTGGCTTGCCTGTGGTGCGTTTGGCATAAGTCAGCAACAGCCGGAAGGTATCGCGATAGGCGACGACCGTTCTCGGGCTGGCGTTCTGCTGCTGCAGCAGGCGATCGACGAAGAAGCGCTGGAGCAACGCGGCGAATTCAGCGGGAATTGCGAGCAGAGGGTTCATTGCGTCGCTCCCTGGGCGTACCGCTCGAAGCGTTCGGCTGCGATCGACATCAGTTCGGGAATGCCCGTGAAATACCAGTAGGTGTCGCTCACCTTGGCGTGCCCGACGTAAGTCGATAGCGCCAGAACGGCGCGATCGACATCGATCCCCTGCTCGTAAAAGCGCAGCGTGCTTCTCACGATGAAAGTGTGACGCATGTCATGCAGGCGGTGATACCGGTAGTCGCCGCGGGGTTGCCAGCCCAACTGCTGACAGAGCGTTTGCAGGGCATACAGCATGCCGGACTGATTGGCGCCGTTGCCGCCATCGCGCAGGAAGAAGCGGTCACAGGACGGTCGTGGCACGAGCTGATCTCGCCGCCGGGCATACGCTCCCAGTGATTCCGTAACACTCGGATGAATCGGCACGAGGCGCTGTTGATGGAATTTGGCTTCCCGAATCAGCAGTACGCCGGCATCGAGGTCGACATCCGTCCTTGTCAGCGAGAGCGCTTCGGAGATACGCAGCCCGGTTGCAGCCAGTAGCCCGAAGACACACCGGCAAGTCACCGGTCGCAGTCCATCGGTGGGCGCCAAGTCCTTGGCCGCCTCAAGCAGTGCGCCCAGTTCTGCCTCGGTGTAGATGTGCGGGACGCGGCGCCGCCGGGATGGGCCAAAGAGACCTCGCGGCAGAATCTCCGTCATCGGATCGTCGCGCAGGCAAAAGCGTGAGAAGCCCTGCAGAACCTCGATGCGGCGCGCCCAGGTGAGCTGATTTGGGCGTCGCGAAGACCGTGCCCAAGCCACAGCGAGCGCCACCGTCAGGTGTTCTGCCGTGCCGATCTCGTCAGCGAAGCGGGCAAACGATTGGAGCTGCGTCGCGTCGATCGTGAGCTCGAATCCGTGGCGACGGCGATACGCGAGGTAGTTCTCGACCCGCGACATCCATGAATTGACGGTGCTCATGGCTGGCTCCCGGACCACGGCAGCGCTACGGACCGCAAGCGTTCCAGATCAACGCGTGCGTAGGTGCTTGCGGTGTCGAGACTTTGGTGGCGCAGGAGGTCGGCGATCTCTTTGACTGAAGCCCCCGAGCGCTGCAAGCGGGTCGCCGTGGTCCGTCGGAGTACATGCGTGTTGCAGAACCGATCGCGCAGACCGCAGCGGACAAAGGCGCGGTTCATCGAACTGCGGATGGCCGGAACGCCCAGCGGTTTGTCAAATGGTGCCCGGTGTCGGACGAACAGCATCCGGCTCGTGGTCTGCGGCCGTCCATGCCGCAGGTACTGAGCGAGGGCCTCGCCGGTGGGCACCGGCAGGGGTAACTGCTGGACACGTTTGCTCTTGGTACCGCTGATCGTCAGCGTCGCACTGCGCCAGTCGATCGATTCAAGTGTCAGGTAGGTCGCCTCGTGACCGCGCAGACCCAGATCGAGCAGGCAGCGGGCGATGGCATAGTCGCGCTGTCCAACCGGATCAGCGCGATCGAACGCGTCCAAGAACGCTTCCAGTTCGGAATCCGAGAGTGCTTTGGGCAAGGTGCTGCGGCGCCAGTCCGCAATTCTTGGCAAGGCAGCTGCCAAGCCTGCCGTAGACTCGCCCAGCAGTGCACGATAGCGGAAGTAGCTGCGCAGGCTGTTGCAAACGTCGCGCAGCGACGCCGGCCGCAGGTTTGCGCTTCGTTCGGCAAAGAACGCGTCCAACGGTGCTGCGGAAATTTGCGAGAGGATCGGTGGTTGAGCGACAAACGTGCGCACAAGGAACGCCCCGACTTCTTGAACTCGATGGTCACGGGTCGCTGGCGCCACGCCGCAGATGTTCGTCAAATAGAAGCTGAACCGTTCAAGCTCGATTGCCACTGGATCCGTAGCTGCCATTGTTGGTCGGTCACATTGCAGCATTCTGAGCAGATGCCGAAGTGCTGCGCCCGAACTGGCGACAGTGCCGTAGCAGGGCGCAGGGCAAGTGCATATCGGGAGATGCTCGACCAGGAAGCGTTTTACAAGCGGCGCATCAATGTCTAGCGGCTCAACCGGTTCGGTCTTGATCCAGAAACTGAAGTGGGCAAGGCAGCCCAGATAGATGCGGATGGTGCGATCGGCATAGCGCTGATTGCGCAGCGCTTCGATGTACGACGTAACGATGCTGTCGAGCGGGCCATCAGTCAGCCAGTCGCGGCGCGCAAGGTTCGTAAGGCTTCTATCGGTCGGCATGGTGTGCTCCTGTGGTGTGGGATGGGACCCACAGGAGACACCGTTTTTATGTCAGGTTCTGAAGCATCAATGACCTTGCAAACCCCATCGGCTCTTGGTTTCGGAATCACGGACGCGCAAACCTTGCATAATCGCTGAGCTTGGATAATTGCGGTTATCGCAATGTTGCGATAACCGCAAAAACTGGATGTTCTCCTGGACCGAACTGGGCGCGAAACATGTCGGCATCGTGCAAAGTCTGCTGGTTGTGGGCGCCGGTGCGAACGTGCTGGTTTTCGGCCGGTTTGAAATTGCAGTAATTTCGGGCTCCCGACCCTACTTCGCTCCCGGCCTGGATTGCCAGATGTCGTCCAAGTCCTTGAAATGGCGACTGTTAAAACGAAGAAGACAGTCAGAGACTAGGGAGGCGAAGAAAAAGGAACGACGAATTGGCAGCATGATCAGTCCGGCTGAATTCATACACTTTCGGCTCGGCGCTGACACTGGTGACCTGCCGGCTGCACGATATCGACCCCTACGATTACTTCGTCGATGTGCTGCAGCGGGTCGGCCAGCATCCGGCATCGAAAGTCGGCCAATTGACGCCGCGATGCTGGAAAGAATTGTTCGCCGACAAGCCTCTTCGTTCCGACCTATACGATCTCGCTGCACGGCGCAATCACGCCGCTGGTTGACCGGTTACATTGTCCCGAACGCCCTGGCGGACTTGCGGTATCTTTCGAACTCACTGCAGGTCGCCGGCCAAGTCGCCTCGACGGATGTGCCGGCGTGGCAGTTGGTCATGAAGCATGTCGGTTGGCCGAGTGGCGAATCGGCGCTGGCGCTGGCAGGGGGCCGGCCCAATAGTTGATCTTCGCTGAGTTTCGTCGCATTCAGATCTGGAGCAATACCCATGGGTTCCTACACGGACCTGCAGTCGTGTCGAATATCCGGCAGCCGCAATCTGGTATCCGTACTCAACCTGGGGCATCAGGCGCTCACAGGGGTTTTTCCCGCCACTGCCGGCGAGCAAGTGACCGTCGGTCCGCTGGAACTGGTGTTGTGCACCGACAGCGGGCTGTTGCAACTCGGCCATTCGTACGAGCCGTCGGAAATGTACGGCGACAATTACGGCTACCGGTCGGGACTCAACCAGTCGATGGTGGCGCACCTTTCCGAGAAGGCCACCTGTCTGGAGCGGCTGGCCGCCCTCGAGGGCGACGACGTGGTGGTCGATATCGGCAGCAACGACGCAACCCTGCTCAAGGCCTACCGCACCCAGGGCATCACCCGCATCGGCATCGATCCGACCGGCGCCAAATTCGCGGCCCACTATCCGTCCGATGTGCGCCTGGTGCCGGAGTTTTTCTCGGCAGCGGCCTATCGCTCCGTGGAGGCGCGCCAGGCCGCGATCGTCACCTCCATCGCCATGTTCTACGACCTGGACGCGCCGATCGAATTTGCCCGGCAGGTCGAATCGATCCTGGCCGACGACGGGGTTTGGCATTTCGAGCAGAGCTACATGCCGTCCATGCTGCGGCTCAATTCCTACGACACTATCTGCCATGAGCACCTCGAGTACTACTCGCTCGAGGTGGTGAAATTCGTCCTGGATCGCGCCGAATTGCGGCTGGTCGATGTGGTCATGAATGCCGTCAACGGCGGCAGTTTCGCCGTGACCGCCGCCAAGCGCGCAAACCGTTCAGTCACGACCAACCAGCCTGTCATCGACTGGCTGCTCGGGCAAGAGGAACGGATGGGGCTGCGCACGCCACGCCCGTACCGCGATTTCGAGGAGCGGGTGTTCCGCCATCGCGAAGATCTGACGCGCCTGATCAGGACCCTGGTGGCCGACGGCAAGCGGGTTCTCGGCTATGGCGCGTCGACCAAGGGAAACGTGCTGCTCCAGTTCTGCGGGCTGACCGGCGCGGATGTGCCCGCGATTGCCGAGGTGAATCAGGAAAAGTTCGGACGGATCACGCCGGGCACCCGCATTCCCATCATCTCCGAGGCGCAGGCACGCGCCATGAAACCCGATTATTTCCTGGTGCTGCCCTGGCATTTCAAGGAGGGGATCATCCGGCGCGAAAGCGAATTCCTGCGCAATGGTGGACGGTTCATATTTCCGTTTCCCGAAATTGAAATCGTTTGAGCGCAGACATGCCTGTTTCCAAACACATCATCGAATTGGCGTACCAACTCTTCCTGGGGCGAGAACCCGAATCGGCAGAGGTGGTCGCGCACAAGGCGTTGCACTTGAACAGCCTTGCGGAGGTCCGCGACGATTTCATGCGATCCGTCGAGTTTTTGTCGGCCAGTGCAAGCGTGACAGAAACGATCAACAGTCATCTGGAATCGCACTTAACGCAAAGTGACAACCCGAAGATCCAGGTGGAGGGCGCAGCAAGTGAACTGGATTCGTACGAGGGAACAGCGTGCATCGAAACTGAAATGAGGCTTGCAAGAGAAGCCACGATAGAGATCGGTAGCAAGAAGTACGTCATCAGTTCAGATGACAGCTATCTGGATTACATCGGAAACGGCTTCGAGCCGGAAATGGTTGTTCTCTTCGGAGTGCTGGCGAGCCGCGATGATGTTGTGTTGGATGTTGGAGCCAACATTGGTTGTACCGCAATATTGTTTGGTGAACTCTGCAGGAGTGTTTGCGCATTCGAGCCTTCTTTCACCACTTTTGCGTTCCTTGAAAAAAACGTTGCGAATTCAGGGTTGCGAAACGTGATTCTTCGGAACATCGGGCTCGGAGAGGACGCTGGTGAATACACGCTGATTTCGCATCCATCAAACAGATCCGGCTCTTTTGTTTCAAATCGGGTACAGGCAAGTCCCGGACATACGCTGGAAAAGATCGTGATTCGCCGTCTTGATGACACCGTCGAGTCAATGAATCTGCCGAAAATAGACCTCATCAAGATCGATGTGGAGGGATTCGAAGGACATGTGTTGCGCGGCGCGACTCGGACTCTTTCGTCTTGCAGGCCGCTGGTCGTGCTGGAATTGAATCACTGGTGCCTGAATGCGTTCCAGCGGGTGTCGATTCCCGATTTTCTTGATTTTCTTCGGTCCCGGTTCCCGATTCTTCTGGCGGTTGACGGTTCAAGCTATTTGAATTTACATGACGCCGGGGAGAGCTATATCGTCATGTACCATCATATTTTGCAGATGCGATTTCCGAACATCGTGGCCGCTTTCGATGAGGTCAGGCTGAGCCGATTCAGGGACTCTTACCGGCACCATTTTGTTGCGTGACGGGGAGTCGATTTTTAACGTGAAAGACGCACAACTCGTATTGCAGGACATTCATCGCAGGTTGGGAGCGCCCGCTTCATGAAGGCCGTGATATTCGGTGCGGGCGGGCAGGACGGCCATTACCTGTCGCGCCTCTGCGCCTCGCATGACGTTGAGGTTCTTGCGTATTCCAGGTCGGAGGGGCCATGGCTGCGAGGCGACGTGGGAGACCTCCCCACGGTTGAAGCGCTGGTTTCACGGCATCGACCGGACTACATCTTTCACCTGGCGGCGAATTCAACCACCCGCCATGAGGCATTGTTCGAGAATCACCGCACCATCTGCGACGGCACATTGAACATTCTGGAATCCTGCCTGCGCCATCACCCGCAAGCCCGGATATTCCTGACAGGAAGCGGTTTGCAGTTCGAGAACCGGGGTGTGGCGATTTCGGAGCGCGACGAATTTTCCGCGACCAGCCCTTACGCCCTGGCGAGGATTCAGTCCGTGTATGCGGGACGCTACTTTCGGTCGCGCGGGCTGAAGGTGTATGTCGGCTATCTGTTCCACCATGAAAGCCCGCTGCGCAAGGCCAGCCATGTCGCCCGTCAGATTTCGGCGGCGGTCGCGCGGATCGCCGCAGGCAGTCCCGAGACCATCGAACTGGGTGATATCGCGGTCGAGAAGGAATGGACTTTTGCCGGCGATGTCGCGCAGGCGATCTGGACCCTGACGAACCAGAGCAGCGTTTTCGAAGCCATCATCGGTTCCGGGCGCCTGTATTCGATTCGCGACTGGCTGCATTGCTGCTTTTCCGTCGTCGGGATGGATTGGGCGGATCACGTGCACCAGCGTACCGGATTCGTGGCGGAATACCCGCGGCTGTGGTGCGACGCTTCGACCATCCGGTCATTGGGATGGCAACCGAAAGTCGCAATCGAACAACTCGCAAGTATGATGGTCCAAAGCGACATTGATGCGAAGGGCGAAAACGCACCAGCGCCATGAAGCCGACATGTGAACCCTTTGCAGGCGAACCCTTTGCAGGCGAACCCTTTGCAGGCGAACCCTTTGCAGGCGAACCCTTTGCAGGCCCACTTGCATGATGAACGAATCGATGAGCCCTGAAGGACTGGCTGCGCGGCTGATACGTCGCGTGCGGGCAGAGGCATTGCGCCGGCAGACCGGCTACGCGTATTTCGCCGGAACGGTCGTTCCGCTGGCTGCTCTTGACCTCGCAGGGCTGCAGGTGAGTTGCGCCGATGACCTCCTGGCGCTGCACGACGAGATTTTCGTGTGCATGGCCTACAAAGTGATCCTTGGGCGCGACCCCGATCCCGAGGGTTACGCGAGTTACGCAACCCTGCTGCGCGACGATGTTGCGCGTGCCAAGCTGCGGATCCTGGACGAACTCGTGGGTTCCGAGGAGGCGCGCTTGCGTGGTGCCGAGTTGCCTGGCCTAGCGGAGCTGCGAGTGGCGATGATTGCGACCGGCGATCACGCCGCTGCCGGCGCGGTCACCGGTACCGGGGCCGTCGATGGCGACATCGCAGAGGGTCCTGTGCTGGGCGGCGCCGGCGCACAGCCCGGCTTGCACCTGAAAGTCGATGGCAGGTATCGGGCTGGCGATCTGCTGAGCCTCGACGGCGAGTCATTTGTCTGGGCTGCCTACCTGGCGATCCTGCGTCGTGTGCCGGACCCGCCGGGGTTCCGGCACTTTGTCGCCCAGCTCAATAGCGGTGGCGGGAAAATCGACATCCTCCGCGCGATGCGCGATTCAATCGAAGGGGCCACGATCGGCGCGGACATCGAAGGCTTGTCGGCTGTCGATGGCGCGGATACCGGCGTGCAGGGCCGGGCTTGATCATGGTTCCCATCACCGGAATCGGACCCAACGCAGTGGCGGCGCCGTGCGGCGGCTGCTGGTCCTGAATTTCTTTCCCGCCTTCGTGCCCCCGTCCAGCGGTGGCGAGCAGCGCTATTTCCACATGTACTCGCGCCTCTCCAGGAGCTTCGACGTGACCTTGCTGTCGCCGACCTACGGCGACGCAAAACGCGAAGTCGTGGTCCATTCGCCGACTTTCCGGGAGCATCGGATTCCCAAGGAACCGGTCCATGACCGGCTGCATGCCGAGATCGCGGCGGAAAATCTGGCCGACGAAACCTCCGCCCTGGTCTGCGCGCTTTCCGCGCGCTTTCCCAACGCCTATCATGAGGCCTATCTGGAGTTGCAGGAAGGGGTCGACTGCATCGTCCACGAGTCGCCCTACATGGTGGAGTACGACCTGCTGCTGGGCGCCGACCGCCGGCCGCGCGTGTACAACAGCTACAACGTCGAGTCCGATCTCGTCGCGGGAATCTGGAAGGGCGCGGCGGCGCCCGGTCATCTGGCGACGATCTCCGCGCTGGAACGGCGGCTGATCGAATCCTGCGGCTTGTGCTTCGCGGTCAGCGAGTCGGAGGCGGACCGTTTCGCGCAGAAGTACGCTGCGCCGCGCGATCTTTTTGCGCTGGCCGAGAATGGCATCGTGGCGGAGGAATTCGCGCAACGTGCGCGGCCGCTCGGGGGGCGGAAGCAGGCGCTGTTTTTTGGCAGCTTTCATCCGCCCAACATCGAGGCGGCGCGTTTCATTGTCGACCAGCTGGCGCCTGCGTGTGCGGACATCGACTTCGTGATCGCCGGCAACTGCATGTCCGCCGGCGCGTCCGGTCTGCCCGCCAACGTGAGCGTTCTCGGGCGTGTAGACAACGCGCAGCGACTTGAACTTTTCGCGCAGGTCGACTTCGCGCTCAATCCCATGTCAAGCGGCGCGGGGACCAACCTCAAGGCGCTCGAGTATCTGGCCGCCGGCGTTCCTATGTTGACCACCGGGTTCGGCGCCCGCGGATTGGACCTCAGGACGGGCGAACACGCTGTGATCGCCGACAAGGTTGACTTCGCTGTCGCGCTGCGGCGTCTGGCCGGAGATGGCTTGCTGCGGGAGCGTCTTTCGGTGGCCGGCAAGGCGCATGTCGTCAAGCGCTTTTCGTGGGACGCGATTGCCGAGCGTACGACAACCCGGCTCGAGGCATACCTGGAAGCGTGGCGCTCCCCCGCGCGAAAGGCTGTTCTGGTACTCAACGACTTTTCCGCGGCCAATCCGATGGGTGGCGGTGAGGTGCGCATCAACCGCATTTATTCCGCGCTGGCACGCACTTGCCGGGTCACGCTGGTGTGTTTCGCCGGCGCGGATCAGTTGCGGACGCTGAAGCTGGCGCCGGATTATTTCGAGATCCAGGTGCCCAAGACTTCCGCGCACCGCCGGGAGGACGAGAGGCTCGCGCGCGAGTGGCATGTTTCCGCGGCCGACATTGTCAACTTTCTCGAGGGGCCGCGCGATCGCCTGCTGGTGACCCTGGTTGATGCGCTGCTGCGCGTAAGCGACGTTGCCGTCTTGTTGCACCCCTACATGGCTGGCCTGGTACCTGCGGGCTGCCCGACCCCCATCGTTTACGAATCCCTGAACCATGAAACCAGCCTCAAACGCCACGTGCTCGCTGGCCATCCGCGATTCCAAACCCTGGCTGAAGCCGCGGAGCGTGCCGAGCGCCTTGCGATCGCGCTCAGCACCTTGGTCGTGTTCTGTTCCGATACCGATCGCCAGGGATTGATCGGCCTTGGTGCGCGGCCGGATTCGATGCATCTGGTGCCGAACGGGGTCGAGTTGTCGGCGCGGGCCGCGGTGCGTGGCGCCCTCGAACACGTTCGCATTGAGCTGGGGGGGCGGCCACTCCTGGTATTTGTGGGCAGTGGTCATCCGCCCAACCAGGAGGCCGCCGCATACATTCTTTCGACCCTCGCGCCGGCATTGCCGGATTGCGTATTTGCGCTGGTTGGCGGGGTATGCGGGGGATTTTCCGGAGCGCTGCCGCCCAATGTGTTGGCGCTCGGCGTACTCGACTCGGGAGCGAAGGACGTGGTTGTCGAAATGGCGGACCTGGCACTCAATCCGATGGTGTCAGGGTCCGGCTCCAACCTCAAGCTGGCCGAGTATTTTTCGAAGGCCATACCGGTGGTGACCACGCGCGTCGGCGCGCGCGGGTACGCGATTCGCGATGGACAGCACGCGTTGATCTGCGATCTGGAGAACTTTCCGGCGCGGATCAGGCAAGTGTTGGGCGATCCGGTTTGCCTGCGGCGGCTGGGGGAAGGCGGCCTGCGCTTCGCGCAGGCCCACCTGGACTGGGAGTTCCAGGCCAACCGTTTTCGTGCCGCCCTCGAGCGCGGCATTTTTTCGCCGGGCAAGCGCAGGCTTCTGGTCATCACCTTTCGCTTCACCGATCCGCCGATGGGCGGCGCGGAAGTTCACTTGCTGGAACTTCTGCGCCAGGTGGACAGGCTGGGGGACTTCGTGATCGACGTGGCTACCCTTGACGTGGCGGACATAGAGAACCGTTTTCACTTCTCGGCCCGCTATCGG
>Ga0163149_10007947_pt1 | contig 10588 bp, 11 predicted proteins | sample OliLakLV19MP5G1_FD_148604 | JGI IMG/M metagenome (GOLD analysis project Ga0163149, IMG submission 148604) | Freshwater microbial mat bacterial communities from Lake Vanda, McMurdo Dry Valleys, Antarctica - Oligotrophic Lake LV.19.MP5.G1 | ecosystem: Environmental > Aquatic > Freshwater > Lake >...
GCTTGGAAGACGAGGACACCAGCGATCCTGATGTCGTGGAGGAAGCTGAGGATGGTGAGGAGGTGGAGCAACCTGAAGAAGAAGAGGAACCGCTGGAAGAAGAGAAGGAAGAACTGGAACCAACCACAACAACGAGGGGCGGGCGTCGCATCACGAATAACCGGATGAGCGACTTTGAACACAATTAAAATTAGTTTAGATAATGCAGCGCTCCAGGGCTCAAAAACTAGTGACAGTTTAGATAATGTTTAAGGACTCAAAGCTCGAATTCCCGCAAGATGCTTCCAGGGTTCAGCCCAACTTAGACGTTATCTTGTTGATGGGGATGGAGTGTACCACATTGTAAATCTTCCTGAGCCCTTCATCATCGATTGCCGAAGTACTCTATGTAGGTCTATAGTCTAGTAGTGGTACTAGCTAGACTAGCTAGCTAGCTAGTACCAGTAGCGCTGTAGTTTGCGCCTACTAACTACTCTAGCTAGTAGCTAGCTAGATAGTAGCTATCTACTAGCAAGCTATCTAGCTATTTTAACGCGACACTCCCCAAATACCATCTTGCACAAACTATCACACGAAAGTCGCAGTCTCACGTAGATGATGCATAGAAAGCTTTCATTGAAAGGCAAGAAGGACGTAACAAACGGATAGAAGGGACGACAGCAAAGTGGGGAAGAACGAAAAGGAACGGCAAAGCTCATCAATGAAGGGATCTCATTAAAGGATCTCTACAGTATGGACAGGTTACAGACAAAGGCATAAGCAAGAAAAGCCGCAAGATAATCACAATTTCAACAAATTAAAAACAAGGTCATTAAAGACAAGCTGTAACCAGCCATAATGAAGCTGTCCGGTGTTATTTGGTTTCTTTTCGAGCTCTTGTTGGTGTTGAATCGGGTGGTAGGATTATCCAACCCCGCCGACAAGGGCTACTTTCGATTCCTAGACAACAACGATGCAAAAGATGATGAACCCCACGATGAGCATTTCTCCTTTATTCCCGATTTTATTCCGTATTTTCACACTCTCGGGTATCCCAAAATTTCCACGGACCCTTACATCGAAAAAGACTATTTTGATGCGGGCTATGATATTCTTTTGAAATACAAAGAGGTTATGAAAAAGGTACCAATGGACCGCTATGACCTGTCCCAAGGGGATAAGCTTGCAGATGATGATGATGATGATGATGATGTTCCAGTTTGCATTGTTCTTGAGTCCAAGTCAGGTGCTCAGTTGTGGGGAATGGTAGTTCCATTTCAAGGGATTTTCACTGGCATGTTTCCTCATTATCTGGGCAAGTCAAGAGTCAAGCTTTGCATTCTCTCCTCCCCCACGAACCGTGGGTGGGACCCTCAAAAGCAAAGAGAGGGAGTGCGTTTACCTTTCGGCTCTGTCGGTTGCACCTTTGACCCCAGTGGGAATGCATTGGAGTTTTTAAAAACCGACGAAGAGTCCTTAGCAATGGAAGGCATCACGGTGATGGACTCAGCCACGATATTGCCTGGTGAAGGATGCGTTTCTATGGGAAAGGCTTTCGTGCTACCAGACGCAAAAGAACTCTGCATCATTCTGCATTTTCACTGTCATAATCTGGCTTTCAAAAAGGATTCTCGCAACACACCATACGCTGCTGTCGCCCAGCTTACAGGATTTGCCGACAAGGATGTGTTCTGTTACGATTCATACGAAGAGTTTGATATTTGGAGCAAGTCTCTGGTAAAGTCTCCGGTAATGTCAGGTAAATTTCGCAAGAAAGTCGATGCTGAGGATACAAGGTTTTACAGCGAATTCTTTGGAACGGATCCAAAGAAATTTGAAAAACAGGATAAGCATGCGCTAATATTTGGCCACGTTATCGAAACCGAGCTAAAAACGAACGAGCACACTGGTAAAAAGTTTGTTTGGGCATTGATTCGAACTTGCGGGGGTATGGAAATTGATGTGGTTTTCCGCCAGTCTTTGCTGGAACATTTAAAAAGTCCAATGCCCAAAGTCGGGGGGATTTTGCGAGGCCATTTCTGGCTTTCTGGGGTTTTGATGTTGGATGATGGCAACGAATACATGTAGTAACTTCCTGAGATAAGACCTTGATTCATGCTTTCTACCATGTTTTTCAATTTCTGGTTGATTTTTGAGCAAGTGTGCTACTATATGCGACATTTTCCCCCAACTAGTCAAGTGGGGTCTATCCAAATTTTATTGAAAAAAGGGAATACAAATTGTGTGGTTGCATGCATGTCACATGAGGCGAGGCGCCCCTGGGACAGTGTTGATTCAAATGAAGGTGCCAGTGAGACAGTTCTCACATGAGAAAAGGTGTTGCTGACACAACGCTTGCATGCAGGAAGGTGCCAGTGAGACAATTCTAATGAATGTTGGGGCTAACCACATCAGTGGCATCTGGTTCTTCTTTTGGTGTGTCAACTCAAAAAAGGGTCACAAAGGGTGGCGGTCTTTGGTGAACGTGTCAGTTCAAAAAAGTCAAGGCTAGCAGGCAGACAGACAGACTGAGAAATTCAAGCACAGACACAACCAAATTGAACAGATTTCATGAAATTCCTTCAAATCGGAATTTGAGTGAGTCATTGTCATTTGTTTGTTTGCAACATTTTTTTTCACAAACAGAGTTGCAAATGTCATCTCTCAGTCAACTGGTCACAATTTTTAAGATTCGGCTAAAATTGCATGGCATGCGATGGTGTTTTCAATGCATGTTTGTCAACATGTTTTTCTCTGTTGAAGGTTTGTGACTGTGATGCAAACAAAGCAGAAAAAATGACATCATGTTGTTGCTCGCATTTGCAGAACACAAACTCAATCAAAATGAATGTTTGTTTGCCTGCAAAGATGATCTGTCAGATGCGGCGCATTCTGGCAGAAGCAAAACATGCTGTGTTGTCAGAAATTTGTTTGTCAGCCTGACAGTTTTCATGCACTTTGAAGACATTGCCATGACAATTTTGACAATGACAAGCACCTGATGAGCAGAAGCTCAAATGCTGACAAAAATTGTGATGTTGCAAAAGTTTGATTGATTGTCATCTTTGATGCTTTCTTTTGTGCTGACCACCCAAATGGTGGTTTCTGGGAACGAATCTTTCTTTTGTTCTTTTGCCGACAAACTCAAACCTCAAAAGAATGACACAAGCAGCTGCATCTTGTTTGTTGTCAGCAGACACACATGTGGCTTGTCATTCAGTGCTTGTGTCACAACATGTCAGCAAGAACCAACAAGATGGTCATGATGCACAACCCAGCGCATTTGTGTTGCGTTTGCAGCCGCATGTTTCCCTTTGTCATGCTGTGGCCATGAACCAAACGAGTTGAATGACATTGCAATGCAATGTTGCCTCATGAACACAGTGGCCGACATCATTGGAACTTTGTTTGAAATGTTCATTCTTGAAAGTGTCATGATCCAAAAATCCACATTTGTGGTGTTTTGAAATGTCGTGTGTCAAATGGCAGAGCATGGGGAACAAAGCTTTTGCTGAATCTGACCAATGACTTGCAAAAACTGTTTTGGATTGTTGCTTTTGAACAATCTCAGTGGTCTGCCACTAGCACCTAGCTAGCCAGCTGAAGGTCAACAGTCTCTGTTCCTTGCGCAGCAACAGTGCAAGCAGGATTGGCTCAGTGCCGGCATCGGACTGATGTTTACGTGGTTCAGCACCGGTACCAAAAAGGCATGAACTTTCGAAAAAAAGCTTAACGAATAAAAAAGACCGAATGACCAATGTGCGAACGACTCAGTACAAATCAGACGTTCGAGATAGAATGTAATATCCTGAGAAAAGACCTTGTTTCATGCTTTTACATCTGTATGCTTGTTGGCATTTTCAGTCACATAGGGAAGCAAAGGCATCCAATGACTTACGAACAGATTACTCGAGTAGTGTTATTATTTCTGTTCTTCAGAGATGGTCGAGAACGAACACGACCAGTAACTACTCTGGAGTAGTAGGGTCTATTGTCTGCCAATAAGTCTTCCTATTTATTTACGGGTCGTCGATATTAGGCTGGTGGTCAATGGATAAAACCACATTGTACTACGAGTACCAGTCAGTACAGTATGGTACCGGTACCACGGAGTAATAAAAAATGCTTGGAAGGCTCACAAAATTGAATGGATAACCTCACAACATCCTCTACTACAGTAGCACCACACCTTGCGCTTCCATAACCTAATTAAACAGCCTTCACCATGGTAAATGTCAAGTCCCTTCCTACCCAAATTGTTCTCGGCGGCAACAAATCCTCCAAACGCTTTTCTCGAGCTAAAAAGGAACATTCAGCAGCTGCAGCTGCCGCAGCATCCACGGCCGATAATGACGATTCTTTGCTCTTTGCCACCACTTGCGAGGATGATCATAGCTGCCTGGAAACCATGTCCAAATATGCGTACTCGGACGTTGGTGGAGCATCCTCTGTGGGTGATGCTGCAGATTTGGTGGATATGGAGGAGGAAGAGTATTCTCTCTTTGATGATGGATCCATTTACACCCGTCACACGGTCCAAAACAAGAAGAATCGCCACCACAGCTTCAACAATAGCAACAACAGCCAAATGAAACTTGAATTTAGTTTCAGTTCGGGCATTCAATTGCCAGAAAATGACCTGATCCACAACAGCAACGATGATGATGGTGAGGACAGTTTTGCTTCCCCTGTTCCCTACAGGGAAAAAGAAGTTCAAGAAGTTCCCAAAAAGGATTCTACCAAAAGTCTCGCCACGAAATCCTTCGATACCGACGTGTCCTCTCAGGAGAGCAGTAGTGCTCCATCTCCACCACCCAAAGGTGCAGCATCTACGAGCAGCAAAACGGGTACCACGGCGACTACCACGGCCACATCCACAACACCTCGCCTTCGGCCTTCCCTTCTGACTGCCAACCGATATGCCTCGTCACCGGATTGTACCCAAAATGATACCTCTCAGCGGAAGACCATGACGAAATCCATGCGATCCTTTCGCAAAAGCAACGATGAGGCTAGCAACAAGAAGGATCCAAAGACGAGTACCAAGAACATGTGGAAATCGATTCGAAAGTTTGTGACGCCATCTTCTTCGAAAGCTGCTGCTGACACCAGCAGCAAAGGCAGCGTCAATAAACTCAACCCATCGTCGTCGTCATCTCGTGGATGGAAAAGTTTTCGAGTCACGTCTCGCACTCCCATGACAACAAGGACGGCTACCATGGCCGAGTTTTAACTAGGCAACGTCACCAGAACGAAGCTTGTGACTGTAGAGCTAGCCAATTCCCTTAATTTATGCATGACTCTACTATACAGATATTATACTTTACTTAGCTAGTCCAGTCCTCCAGGTTGTGCTCGATCGGAAGACGATCGGTGTGCTCAACTCACGGTGTGTTTTTTTAGTTTGAGAAAGGAAATCTTATCCTACTACTAGCTAGTAAAACTACCGGCAATCAATCAGGCTACTGGGCAATGAATCAATTCGACTCGGAGCGAGTGCCCCCTTGATCGGCCTACCTGATATGGCAACCCAATCCCAGGCTGGAGGATAAATGGCCAAATCTCGTGTCACCCTCTCTTCTCTCTTCTGCTTTTTATTTAATTTTTTGTTTGCCACCCCAATCTGGCCGAGGATAAGGAGAATGCAAAGGGAGTCCGTTTCCCTTTGTAAGGTGCAATCTCGAGACGGTGCGAATCTACTTTTCCAAATGTTGTCTGCTACTAAACCGATTTTTTTAATTAGTTCGTTCATCATAAGCTATTCCATAAACTATGGCTCCTATTTGACCGTGCTGCCTGGAAGCGAAAGAGTGCCAACCAAACAATGATTGTCTTTGTGCTCACCAACAGGTTTAAATCTTATTGGCTTGGATGCTGGCTTGCTTTTTGTTTTGATCGTACAATTCGGGCTCGTATAGAAACAAGTACGAACGATTCGTATATTCAATGCGATTGACAGGATGGTAGGGTAGGACCTCTCGTTTTCCCGCCAAAAAGGCACACAAATCGGCTGCCAAGGTTTGACAGTTGCGTTTCAATTGACTGTAACTGACATCTCGACGAATGTAATTGTTAATGTATTGTGCCATGTCCTTCTTGGAACGATGCGACAGTCGACAGGGATGAGAAAAACAAACATGAGGGTCCACAAAGCGTTTGTCGTTGCCTTCGTATTTTTTAATGAACAACTTGAACTCTTCCAGATTTTTGCTGGCCACATCCATGGCCCGAATTTCGGCGGCATTGGTCAACCAGGGGCATACCATTTCCGGTGGAAAATGTTTGTACATTTCCGTCACGTCGGCATGCGCGTCATCGTAAAAGTTGGACTTGCCTCTATTATAAATATTTGGATGGTTGTTGTTTCGGAACGTGGTAGAGAAGAAAGAAGTATAAGCAGAAGTTTTGGATTAGAAACACGCATACTGTAGCAGCAATGCACACCACATGACAATTCAATGCAATGCACGCACATACCTCCATCCCGCCAACCCATTTAGATAGGCCGCTTCGATGACGGTACAATATTCCTGGTGATCCCATTCCAACAGGACCAGCGCATGGTAGGTCAACTTATCCTTTGGACTTTCGCTGCGAACGGCATATCGATGAGCTATCATGTGTACCTGCGTGCACTGAGGTGTCGGGTCCACCGCTTCAACCATTTCGGTGCCGTAGGTCAAGGTTGGTTGTGGCTTTCTCAGAAATTCATACCAAAAGGCAAATCCAGGCTTGTCGGCAGACCATCCATACGAAGACCAAGGTGGTCCTTTGAATTTGATACGAAAGACCAATCCCTTTTCTTTAATAATGGGATCAACGCCGCGCTTGCCTTCTTTTTCGGCACTCCACATATGAGCCCATTGTCCATGTCCCATCAAAAAATCCATGGGATTGATCATCTCGTGGTGGTGTCGGCGTCGTTGAATGCTCATGACTTCAAAGGTTTGCAAGGATGGCCATCCATTTAAAATGCCATGAAAAATATATCTCGACCCACCATTGTTGTCCTCAACTTGTGTGAGGGACGAATAAAAGTCAGAAGCCAATATTGGCAAAGAAGCACGGCGTGGTTTGATCGTTTTGGCGTTGGAATCAAAATCACGGGGATTCAATCCTTGTTTCAATTTCCCGTCCTCATCAAAAGGATCACCATGGATGAGAAGGGAATGCCAAACCAATCCACCTGGGCCGATTGGAAGTCGAGCAGCAGCTTCTTCTTGGGAGAGAGGATGCCCATAAGCCGACTCCAACGAGAGTGCCTTTTTCGTCTGTTCCGAGTACAGCAACGAAGGACGTGGAGCGGCAGTAGTACTAGCAGGATCCGCTTCACATTCACCACCCATCAAATCCACACCACCTTCTACTCCTTCCAAAATTTGGGCCATGGATTCTTCCAATGCCGCCTCGAGCCGTTCCGTCAAGGGAGCATCTTCGGCCGAATCTTCCAACGACTCCAAGATGACACGGATTTCTCCAGCATCGCCATCAAAGCTGCTGTTTACCGAGTCATCATCAGTATCCACGGAACGATCTGTGGGGATGGTAGAGCCACCGCCATCCTCGTCCTTCTTTCCTGCAAGTTTCTTTTGAAGAAAATTCATAATGATCTGTTGGCTGAGGCTACGAATATCCTCTTGTTGTCGACTGCTACGGCTGAATAATAGCGGCGGGTGATTATGGCTGCATTTATGAGTAGCGATAAACAAAAGCGGAGCCAAGAAGAGGAACGGATTCAAGACCATTGGTTGCTTTGCTTTTACATGTTTGTGTTTGGTTTTCTGTTGACACTCTTAGTCTTGTGACAGACAGATGAGTAGATAGCTTGTTAGTAGCATTCTACCTGGTACAACTACCTGCATGCAGCCAACGTTGACGACAGAAATCTCGTGTCGTCTCTTGGTGTCAGTCATCAACACGGCTGTCAACGTTATCATTAAGTTTTTGTCGACCTTCATTAGAATCGTTCATTGGGGTTAGGAATAATAAACCTTGTTTTTAAGAACATTGAAGTGGATGGCATTCCAGTTCCTTTTTCAAAATGACACCTTAAATTTCTAGCTACAGCAACAACTGTTCATGCTGTTATGTTCATAAATGTGCATGTTAACATGATGAAATGAGTTGTTAAAACTAGATCAATCTTGGGTTTCCAAACCCAACAAATGTTGAGACGATGGAACTAATCCTTTCAAGGTCTAGCTAAGACGTTCGCCCCCAACACAAACATTCAAAATTAAATTTCTATCAAACATGTTACATCACTGACACTGTTAGCCCAAATGCGCCATCTAATCGCCCACTTGCATCTGAGACATAGAAGTTGTGCTCTTGACCTGATGTCGAATCAAACTCAACCAAGCTGGCTCCGGTCCCAGTCAGGGTGCAGTCAACACAATTGTCATTCGACCCACCTTCCAAGCATGCTGCATAATCAAAACAGTTGGAGTTTGCATAGACCCCATTGGCTGTGTCAAAGTTAGTGTTGGGGCTGCAGGTGGAGATGGTCATCCTTCCTCCAGTCCCAACAACCTTGTACCAAACACTGCCTCCGCGGATGTGGTATCTGTGCTTCTCGTAGCCGGTAGGGTAGACCTTGACCAGCAACTGTCAAACCCATAGTCGATGGTGGCGTTGACAGTGCTACCAAGCATCTCCAGTCCATTGGGTACAACCAATATGGCGTCACTGCACTGGTCATTGGTTGGGGGATTATCGGCAATAACTTGTAATGCAAACTTGCCCTCTGCCTTCTCAAGACTGTCGCTTGCAAAGAATTTATACTCAGTTTCTGCATCAGCATCAAAGACCACGGTGCTGGCACCTGTGCCAGTTCGGGTGCACCCTGTGTCATCACTAACAGCTTCATTGACTTGCTCAAGTCGAACCCCATCTGCATAATGGAATTCACTGGCCATGCAAGTGTCGTCAAAGCAATTGTTATTGGCATAGACAGCTATCTGCGTGTCTGTGTTCGTTTCCGGGTGGCACGTTGTAATGGCTATCCGCTGCCTAGTAGAAGCTGCAAGGACAGTGTACCATTTATGTCGAAGCGATATCTTGTTCGAGCTGAGGCAGGCGTTCATATCGGTGTCCGTCAGAGTCACCGCCGCAGTTGTGGTGCAAATGGCTGGAGCATTGGGCACGATTGCTACAGCGTTGGTACATACATTGTTTTCAATCCCCGCTGTTGGGATAAAATTGTCGACACAAACCTGCAGTGTGTCCACGATCGTTGTCGTTGTGGGGGTTGTTGGTGACGAAGTGGTAGGTGCTATTGTTGTAGGGGGCGCCGTCTTATTTGGGTGAGGTGTTGCTGTGGAAATGAGGTATGAAGTGATGTAGCTGTAAGTGGCACAGTTGTATTGGTATAAGCTGTTGTCGTTGGAGCTGATGTATTGGGTGGTATAGTTACGGGAATCGCCGTAGTGGGCGACGGAGTCGATGGCAGGATCGGTGTGGGGACTGCCGTCGTTGGCGATGATGTAGTGGGCACCATAGTCATGGGAACTGCTGTCGTAGGCAAGGATGTCGCCAATAGGGATGAGTTCATTGTTGTTGGAGCCATTGTAACGTTCTCCGGTTTACTCAAAGCTACTTCAGCCCCAGTGGTTCCCGCTGCCGCGACTACAACAACGGCACCGACGGTCGCGGCAGTGCCTTAAAATGCCCACATCAAATTGAGTGGCGCTTCAGAGCACCCTACTGTTTTGGTTAAGCAGTCATAGCAACCTCCAAGCCATCCGATGCTCTTGACTTCTGCCTTGGCAGGATCTTCGTTGCTCGAGATGGATGATGCCGTCCCATCGGAACCAGGCTGCTGCTGTGCGGTTGTCTCGCCGCTACTTTGTCCGGGGCCTGTTGCTTTTCCTAACAAAGGATCTGCAGGCATTGTCTTCTTTGATCCAAAAGAAGAAGATGCATGCAGCAAAGAATCGGGTGGTGCCCTGCCACAGCCCGACTCGAGATCGTCTTCGTCGGACCAAGACGACGAGAAGGATGAATCGCTTGCTCCATCATCGTGCTCGTGAGAGGGGTCGTCCGTGGACAAACTGTCGCCGCTTTTGGAATGATTTTCTCCGTTCTTCTCAGTGGCGGCCATGGTTTTTGTTTTTTATCTTTCGCCTTTGGGGGTTCCGAATAGTGGGGTCTGCTGTCTTCGGTAGCTAGTAGTACATATAAGCTGTCAGGCAAATGATTGATTTGTTTTGCTTGGCCCTTTGGGTCAGCTGTCGGGGCGCGGTGATTTACCTCGTGGCTTTGTGATGGAACAGTGCCAGTTACGGATCATTCTCAAGAAAAAAGAGAAATAATGCGAAGCGAACACCGCTTACCCACGTCTCGTCGCAGTCCGGCGGCTCTGCCTCTGGCGCCTCGCCTGTTGCGTATTTTTTTTGCCTGGGGCTCCGCGGCTAATGTTGCTCTTGGCTATTAGTTTAGTCATAGCAGAGCACACCCACCCATAATTGTACGTACATGATTTATGGTCAGGATGGAAGCACAACACGGCCACGAAAAAAACATCGGGGCTGGATTTTGCGAACCTTCTGCTGTGCACGGAGACGAGCTGCCTTTTCCTCAGATGACCCCCCCCCCCCTCCCATTCCCC
>Ga0163149_10007948_pt1 | contig 10587 bp, 6 predicted proteins | sample OliLakLV19MP5G1_FD_148604 | JGI IMG/M metagenome (GOLD analysis project Ga0163149, IMG submission 148604) | Freshwater microbial mat bacterial communities from Lake Vanda, McMurdo Dry Valleys, Antarctica - Oligotrophic Lake LV.19.MP5.G1 | ecosystem: Environmental > Aquatic > Freshwater > Lake >...
CATGTCTTGTTAGATCTAGTCGCAGGTTTGGAAGAAGAGTTCAGTCGTGAATTTACGTCTCAACTAGTCGAAGACGATCGAGATCGCGTGATTTTGGTTGGTCTAATTACCAGTAGTCACACTAAGCGCACTCAACAAGATCCGAAAGAGTCGCTCTTGGAACTCAGCCAACTGGTAGAAAGTGCGGGTGGTCAGGTGTTGGATTCAGTTTGGCAAAAACGCGATCGACCCCATCCTCAGACGGTTTTAGGCGAAGGAAAAATTCAGGAAATCGCTTTGACCGCTCAGACTCAGGGCGCGAATTTAATCGTATTCGATCGAGAACTTTCGCCCTCTCAGATCCGCAACTTGGAACGCACAATGGGGATGAGAGTTAGCGATCGAACTGAAGTCATCCTCGATATCTTTGCCCAACGAGCGCAGTCAGCCGCAGGGAAATTACAGGTAGAACTAGCACAGTTGCAATATCGCTTGCCGCGTTTGTCAGGTCGAGGACAGGCTCTGTCACGCTTGGGTGGAGGCATTGGCACACGCGGCCCAGGCGAAACAAAACTAGAAAGCGATCGACGTGTAATCGAACATCGGATCACCCATTTAGAAAAACAGGTAAAGCAACTACAAGCCCAACGCGGTCGGATGCGGCAACAAAGAGTCGATCGAGAAATTCCCACAGTGGCGATCGTTGGCTATACGAATGCGGGTAAATCTACCTTACTCAATACGCTGACGAAATCGGATGTCTATGCTGCCGATCAGTTGTTTGCCACACTCGACCCCACGACTCGCCGCCTGATCCTGCCCGATCTGCGGATGGTTTTGCTTACCGATACCGTTGGATTTATCCACGAATTACCACCACCTTTGATGGATGCGTTTACTCGCCGCCTGATCCTGCCCGATCTGCGGATGGTTTTGCTTACCGACACGGTTGGATTTATCCACGAATTACCACCACCTTTGATGGATGCGTTTCGGGCCACCTTGGAAGAGGTGACAGATGCCGATGTCTTGTTGCATGTGGTCGATGCTTCTCATCCTGCTTGGGAAGCCCAGATCGAATCAGTCAACCAGATTCTTAAAGACATGCCGATCGAAGTCGGCCCAACCGCGATCGTGTTTAACAAGATCGAACGAGCCTTAGATCTAGAGACAATTCAAGCCAAGTATCCTAAAGCGATCTTAATTTCGGCTTTGCAACGTCAAGGTTTAGATGAGCTAGTTAGCACGATCGTATCTCTAGTTAAATATGCTGTGGGAACTTTCTAAGTCTCGATCGACGTCAGCCAACCGAAATCTAATTCAATCCAGCGTAAAATATTTTCGATGATAGGTTTTTAACATAAATTTATTTGATAATTGAGAATCTAACACTCTGACTTCGTTTAAGATCGGCATACGTCCGATTTTTAAGGGATATTTATGGCTTACAGCAATTTTACAATCGAAGAAGTCGAACTCCGCTTCGACTTACAATTGCAAGCCGTTTCCTTTCTACCAGAAACTACCCCAATTGCCCCTAGTGATTTGCTGGTTCGCTACTTAGAGCGAGGTTTAACATTGGCCAAACGGAACGTCTCTGAAAAAGCCCAATCCGAATTTATCATCGCCCCCATTCTGCTTGAACTCGAAACCCTTCTGAAAGACAGCATCAGCCTTTTCTCTGGCGAAGATTTTACAGTCGATCGATCTCTTGGACTCAGTGGTATTTGCGACTTCCTCATTGCTAGATCACCCGCCCAGCTTATTATTAAAGCCCCCGTAATTGCCGTAGTAGAAGCCAAGAAGGGTGTGCTGCGGGATGGTTGGGGTCAGTGTATTGCCGAACTCGTTGCTGCCCAAAAATTCAATCTGCAAAGACATCAAGAGATTCCGTTCACTTATGGAATTGTCACCAACGGACTGCTGTGGCAATTTATTCGACTTTCTGGACAAACAGTCTCGATCGAACCTGCTGAAATTCCGCTTCAACCCCTAGATCGACTGCTGGGAATCCTCTCTTGGCTGGCTCAAAATTAGCTAGCAGCTACAATTTTGACGATCGATCTAATTGCCAATCACGGGCGGTTTGAGCAGCTATCCAGAGGCGGGTATATAGTCCATTTTTTGAACGAGAAATACACTCAACCGCGCTGGTGTTTAACAAGATCGAACGAGCCTTAGATCTAGAGACAATTCAAGCCAAGTATCCTAAAGCGATCTTAATTTCGGCTTTGCAACGTCAAGGTTTAGATGAGCTAGTTAGCACGATCGTATCTCTAGTTAAATATGCTGTGGGAACTTTCTAAAGCCCCTAAATCCCCAATTCTGGGGACTTTGATTTTCAGAACCCCCAGAATTGCGATGCACTGAGCTTGTCGAAGTGGGGCAGGGGCTGGGCAGATTCTTTAAAGGAAATAGCCTAAGTCGATCATGGCTGGATTATTGCTGGCACTGGCTTAAGGCTTGGACTAAATCTTCGATCGAAATTGGTTTACTAATATAACCATCCATACCTGCGTTGCGACAAGCTTCTCGATCTCGATCGAGTTCACTAGCAGTCATGGCAAAAATCTTGATCGGGGCAGATTGGCGATTTAATTCTAATTTGCGAATTTGTCTGGTCGCCTCTAGTCCGTCCATTTCTGGCATTTGGACATCCATCAGCACAACATCATAATCTTTGGTTTGCCATGCTTGCAGCACCTCTATGCCATTAGAAACAACATCAGCTAGATACCCTAATCGCTCTAGGATTCGGACTCCAACTTTTTGATTGATCCGATTATCATCAGCAAGCAGAATTTTTAGCGGAATTTGGTCGGCAAGTTTGTCGATCGAATTCGATCGGGGTTGAGCAGATAGTATCTTTAGCGAATCACATAAAGCACTATAGAGGCGTGATGGCTTGATTGGCTTGTAAAGGATGGCATCAAAATTAGCGGGATTGCTACTTTCAGATCGCGGTGCGCTAACCGTCGTCAATAAGATCGAGCGCAAAGACTCACAGCCACAAATCTCACGCATCTTTACTAAGTTGATTGACCCAGAATCCAAAAAACAACTATCGATAATTGCCAGATCGAACTGCCCACCTTGGGAGATATCTCGTTGCAGACAAGCTAGTACGGCTGTCTCACGCATCTTTACTAAGTTGATTGACCCAGAATCCAAAAAACAACTATCGATAATTGCCAGATCGAACTGCCCACCTTGGGAGATATCTCGTTGCAGACAAGCTAGTACGGCTGCTCCATCTGGGGCAAGAGTAGTTTGCATACCCCAATTCTGAAGATATTCGTCCAAAATCTGGCGATTAGAGTGATTGCTAACTGCGACCAAAATCCGTTTACCGCGAAATTGTGCCTGCCGTTCTCGATCGACGATCGAGGCATTAAAAGAATCGATCGATTCATGTGGCGGTGCTATCAGCGTGAAGTAGAAAGTTGCTCCTTGAGATTTATGACTAGAATCAGACTTCCAGTCGGGCACTATACTGCCGCACACACTTCCCCCACTCTCTACCCACATATAACCACCCATCAACTCGCTGAGCTTTTTACTGATCGCTAATCCCAATCCTGTGCCGCCATATTGCCGTGTGGTCGAGGCATCAACTTGACTAAAGGATTTGAATAATCGATCCATGCGTTCAGGTGGAATCCCAATCCCAGTATCTCTGACCGCAAAGAGAATTTGACGTTTAGACTCGCTCGTCAAAGATGAGCTGACCGACAAAATAACTTCACCCACCGCCGTAAATTTGACCGCGTTACTGAGCAGATTCACCAAAATCTGGCGCAGCCTGCTGTGGTCTCCCAAGATTGAGATTGGCGTGTCTCGATCGATCGAATAAGCTAATTCAATATTTTTAGCCGCAGCACCAGATGCCAGAATATCGATCGCGCTTTCGAGGCAAGCTCTCAAGTCAAAAGGCTGCATTTCTAAGTTGAGTTTGCCAGATTCGATCTTAGAAAAATCTAAAATGTCGTTGATAATCGTCAATAAAGCCTTGCTACTGCTATGGATGATTTCGACAAATTCTCTTTGCTGAGGTTGTAAATTAGTTTCGATTAGCAGTTCTGACATCCCCAGCATGGCATTGATCGGCGTGCGGATTTCATGACTCATGGTGGCGAGTAAGTCTCCTTTTGCCTCCAGTTGGGCTTCGGCTTTGACGTATTCGTAAGCGATCGTGGCAACCGTAATCAGACTAAACAGCACGATCGGCGGAAAAAGTGGCAGCAAATAGCCCAACGTAAACAGAGAGAAAGCAACGATCGACCATCCCAAACATAACGCCGCCCAAATTAGGAATTGAACTCTGGGCTTGCGCTGCACAATCACCCAACTCAGAGCCGATCCCGCCAATAGCAATAAGACTAATTTCCATTCGTTCGGTAAACTATGCAGATAGTTTTGCTGCAAAAGATTCCCGATCATCGTGGCATGAAGGTGGATTCCACTAGCGGGAGGATTTCGATCGAATGGTGTTGGCAATGGGTCAAACCCAGTAGCAGTAATGCCAACCAGTACGATCTTGTCCTTGAAGGTGCCGAGCGGGACTTTGCCTGAGATCACATCAGCAAACGAGTACTGCGGTAACTGGCTAACAGGGGCATACCAATTTAGCCATACTGGGTGCTGTAAGTCTGGCAGTTCAACAGGGGCGCGCACTAGGTTATAGGTCTGAATCGCCGCAATCGCCAAATCTGGTACACCCTGAACAATCGGTAAAATCTTGCGGGGCAAGCCATCCGAATCTACTTGTTTGAGCACGCTGCCCAGTGAGATCGCCACATTTTGGAGTTCGGCAGTTGGCAGTAAAGGATTACCTGCACTATCCCAAGCTAGGGGCAAAACTACTCGACCCTGCGCTTCGATCGATCTTGCTAGTTCACGATCTTTATCACTAGTCTCAGACAAAATCAAATTGAATACGACAACACTGGATTCTGCCTTTGCTAGTCGATCGATCAATTGCGTGTAATATTGCCGCGACCACGGAAACCGCCCTAATCGTTTGATGCTAGCTTCATCAATTGCGATAATTTTTACTCTTTGGTCTAAAGCCACAGCCCCTCTGAGCTTAAACAGAGTGTCGTAGCCAGTTTGCTCCAGAGATTGCCATCGACCTGGTTCGTGGAAACCGCCAATCGCTAAAGCGGCAATCGCACCTAACCCAGCAGATTTGAACCGCAAGGGGATGCGCTGCCAAGAAATATTGAACCACCATCCCTTTGATTTGCTAGCTGGTTCGCCCGATCGCCCTTGTTCTGAACTCATGGAACTTGAAGTTGGTAGACCTGCTGTTTACCGAGGGGAGTAGTGACGATAACTTCTATTTTGCCGTAATTTTCGGCTGGTAATAATATGGTGTTGAACCTGCCAGATCGATCGATTACCTGTTCGATCTTATTCACGGTTACCTGATTCGCAGGATCGACCCGACCACTCAAGCTTACCTTACGCAGATCGCCATCGAGCATCTTCTTAATTTGGCTTTGGAGAGAAGTATCATTCCGAATAGGTTCAGGATTAGAAGGAGGCTTGCCTGGAATCGTAAAATTTTGCCATCCCGCATTAACCGCCACAGATTTCTGCTGCGCTGAGGAGATCACACTCCCTTTTAGAGTTGCTAAGGTGTTTTTGCCACTGGGATGCACTCTAACCACAAACTCAGTCCCACGCACACTACTGATTCCCGCAGGTGAAATGATTTTGAGACTTGAGGCTGGGTTGGTAAATTTACGGACTTTGAGCCGAACTTGCCCTTTGCTTACTTGTAAATAAGTGACATGCCCACCATTATTCAGAACTTGGAGCTTTTGGACAGCGACTTTGGTGTTTGGTGCTACGTTGATATAGCCAATGCCTGTATCAACGGTGAGCGTGGCACTAGCATTAGAATTGGTTTGAATGTTATCGCCCACTGCTCCTAATCGATCTCCTAATTTGATCGGTTGAGATGTGCGGCTGTTACTGTACATAACTGAGCCACTAAACTTTGATACGGCTAACCATCGATCGACTCTGACTTGTAAAGGTTGAGCATTGGCATAATCGATCAGATTAATTAGCCCAACCACTAGCAAAATTTGCTTAATGTCAAAGGTTGCTGACAAATTATTTTTACTCATGCTGGAACCAATAATAAGTTGTGGGACACGGCAATCTGATTTGAGGCGTAGAGAAACTTTGTCTTTGGGAAGATTTCCTTCAAAGAATCTACCTAGCCCCCTGCCCCACTTCGACAAGCTCAGTGCATCGCAATTCTGGGGGTTCTGAAATCAAAGTCCCCAGAATTGGGGATTTAGGGGCTCTTCGGAACAGGTAAAATTTTTACCAGAAAACGCCTTGTTTCGTCACCCAATCAAACCACAAAATTTACAAGCTTACCTGGCACGGCAATTACTTTCTTGATCTCTTTCCCTTCGAGATACTTTTGGGCAGCTTCAGAATTCCGCGCATATGCTTCTAAAGCAATTTTATCCGCACTAGCTGGAACCTGAATATTGCCTCTTACTTTGCCATTGATTTGAATCACTAAAGTAATCCGATCGACAACTAAAGCCTCAGGGTCGAACTCCAACCATTTTTGGGTATGGACATAACCTTCATAGGCAAGCTGTGACCATAACTCAGCCGCAATGTGAGGCGAAAAGGGAGCCAACAAAATCAACAAGGTTTTAATCCCCTCCGCAAAAGTTACAGAAGTTTTATCCTTGGTGTCTTGCAGCGCATTACTCAGCTTCATCATCTCAGAGATCGCTGTATTAAATTGATATTCTCCAGTCAGATCCTCCGTCACTTCCTTAATTGCCGTATGAATTGCCCTGCGAAGATTTTTGTCTACGGTCTGATTAGGCTCCGTCTTGCTCTCAACATAATCTGTTACCAACCGCCACACCCGATTTAAAAACCGCGACTGTCCTTCGACATCAGCATCATCCCATTCCAGATCTTTTTCGGGTGGAGCTTTGAATAAAACAAACATCCGTGCTGTGTCTGCACCATATTTCGAGATCGCTTCTTCGGGAGCCACGCCATTGTGCTTAGACTTAGACATCGTGGTATAGATTGTCTCCAATGGTTCTCCAGTTTCAGGATCGATCGGATTGGTTGGATCGACTAAATTAGAAGGAATCCATTTATCTTTACCTGACTTGTGGGGATTTGTGTAAGTTAAGCCCTGCACCATGCCCTGAGTCAGTAAGCGTTTAAATGGTTCGTCAAAATTCAGTAAGCCTCGATCGCGCAATACCTTGGTAAAAAAGCGCGAGTAAAGTAAATGTAAAATCGCGTGCTCGATCCCGCCAACATATTGATCGACTGGCATCCAATCATTGACTTGCGTGGAATCAAATACCTGTCGATCGTTCTTGGCATCAGGAAATCGCAGGAAATACCAAGATGAGTCGATGAAAGTATCCATCGTGTCAGTCTCGCGTTTCGCAGGTTCGCCACAACTAGGACAAGGCACATTCACCCAACTCTCTAATTGCGCCAAAGGTGAAGCACCGCGCCCAGATAATTCGATATTTTCTGGCAGTGGGACGGGAAGTTGCTCGTCAGGTACAGGCACAATGCCGCAACTGGGACAATGCACGATCGGGATCGGTGCGCCCCAATAGCGTTGCCGCGAAATCAACCAATCACGCAAGCGATATTGGATTCGGGCTTTGCCAAAACCTTTTTCTTCGGCAAATTTAATCATCTCTGCTTTTGCTTCGATCGAATTCATACCATTAAACTGAGCAGAATTGACGATCGAACCTGATTCTGTATACGCAGATTTCGATTCTTCTGGTCGATCGACTTCTAACTTCTGACCGCTCACAATCACAGTTTGAATCGGTAAGTCATAACACTGAGCAAAGGCGAAGTCACGATGATCGTGAGCAGGAACTCCCATCACCGCACCAGTCCCATACTCAAATAGGACGTAATCAGCGATCCAAATCGGGATCTCAGCCCCAGTAAAAGGATTGATCGCTTTGCCCCCAGTGGCGACACCGCGTTTGGGTTTGTCTTCGGCGGTGCGTTCGAGTTCGCTGACTTGGGCAATTGATTGGACAAAAGCTGTGACTCGATCTACTCGATCGATCGTTGTGACACTAGCAACAAGAGGATGTTCGGGAGCTAATACAACATAGGTCACACCATAGGCTGTGTCTGGGCGGGTGGTAAAAACTGCGATCTTTTCGATCGATCCGACTATGGGAAATTCTAAGTAAGCTCCAACTGATTTCCCGATCCAATTCGCTTGCATCACCTTGACTCGATCTGGCCAGCCTGTGAGTTTATCCAAATCCACGAGTAACTGTTCGGCGTAATCGGTGATTTTGAGGAACCATTGCCGCAATAATTTGCGTTCCACTTTTGCCCCCGATCGCCACGATCGACCTTCACTATCGACCTGCTCGTTTGCCAGCACCGTCCAATCGACAGGGTCCCAATTAACCGCAGCTTCTTTTTGATATGCCAAACCCTTTTGCCCCCGATCGCCACGATCGACCTTCACTATCGACCTGCTCGTTTGCCAGCACCGTCCGATCGACAGGGTCCCAATTAACCGCAGCTTCTTTTTGATATGCCAAACCTGATTTAAAGAACTGTAAAAAGAGCCACTGCGTCCATTTGTAATAGTCAGGTGAACATGTGGTAACTTCACAATCCCAATCCAGTGAGAAGCCTAACGGTTTGAGTTGCCCCTTCATAAACGCAATGTTTTCATACGTCCACTTGGCGGGATGGGTGTTGCGTTGAATCGCCGCATTTTCGGCAGGTAGCCCAAAGGCATCCCAACCCATCGGATGTAAAACACGATAGCCCTGCATCCGCTTGAATCTGGCGATCACGTCGGTAATTGTGTAGTTACGCACATGTCCCATATGCAGATTGCCCGATGGATAGGGAAACATCGACAGAGCATAAAATTTAGGTCGATCGTCGGGTGCAGGTGTTCGATCGATCTGTTGTTCCGCCCAAATTTCTTGCCACTTGGGTTCAATTTGCTGCGGATTATATCTGTTTCCTTTAGGGCTATCCATTTCAAACTTAGCTTGGTATGAAGCTAGTCTAGCAGTAGGTAAGATCAATTATTCACATCACTCGATCGATCGAGATTAACCAAAAAAGTTACGTGGTGATACAAAATAGCAATCTATGATAAATTTTTAAGGTAAAGTTAAAGTTTCGTGAAAAAACTAAAAAAACAATTTGAGCATGATCTTGTGTCAAAGAGGTGAGTTAGTGTGAGTCAGGAACGTCCTTTAGCAGATTTATTTCGCGAAATGAATGGCGGCATGTTTCCGCCAATGGTGGAAACTTTTGAGCGTGGTAAGACAATCTTTTTCCCTGGTGATCCTGCTGAAAGATTCTATTTCTTGGTAAAGGGAGCTGTGAAGCTATCACGGGTCTATGAGGCGGGTGAAGAAATCACGGTGGCTTTGCTGCGAGAAAATAGTGTGTTTGGCGTATTGTCTCTAATTACAGGTAATCGCTCCGATCGGTTCTATCATGCTGTGGCATTTACGCCTGTAGAATTGCTGTCAGTCCCAATTGAGTATGTCGAAAAGGCGCTCAAAGAAGATCCAGAACTGCCAATGGTGCTGCTGCGAGGTCTATCTTCGCGGATCTTACAAACAGAAATGATGATCGAAACTCTAGCGCATCGTGATATGGGTTCGCGATTGGTGAGTTTCTTGTTGATTCTCTGTCGTGATTTTGGTCTACCTACGGACGAAGGTGTGACGATCGATCTGAAACTATCTCACCAAGCAATTGCCGAAGCAATCGGATCGACTCGTGTTACCGTCACCAGACTACTGGGCGACCTCCGCAAACAAAAGATGATCTCGATCTCGAAAAAACGAATTACTGTACACAACCCGATCGAATTAGGACAGCAATTTGCTTAATACTGCAAAACCTCTGATGTCTGAAATTGTGAATCGATCGTAGACAATAATTTTGATGCGCTGAAAGGCTTGATTAATACTGGTTCAGCACGTTTAGCAGTAGACCCAGAAGTGAATGCATCAAAATCTGTCGAAAGAAAAATTAGAGGGATTTGTGCTGTGGATGGCTCTTGGCGCAAATGTTCCAAGAGTTTATATCCATCTATTTTAGGGATATTAATCTCGCTAACAATCAAATCTGGGACGATCTGTTTAGCGATCGATAATCCTTTTGCACCGCAGTCAGCTTGAAATACCAAGAAATTACGATCTTCTAATAAATCGGACATTTCATCCCGAAAATCATCATGAGCGTCGATCAATAAAATCTTTTTCATTGCAACCCACTCGCATATTCCCTTATTTTGAAATTCAGGCATTCACTTTCAATCTTAAGGAGTTTATATGTTTGGGTCAGGATCAGGAGGTCTTTGACTTGTTCGCTAGTAATGGAATGAATGATGAAATCGAACTTCATTGCCCTAGATAGTTTTAGAACAGAGATCAACATTCCTAAACCAAAGCTATCCATAAAAACAACTGACTGCATATCCAGAATTAGAGTTTTGATATTTGAGTGGCCGATCGATTCTAATTGTTGTCTCAATCCTTTAGCAGTGTTGCTATCTATCCGCCCTGAAGGTTTTAC
>Ga0163149_10007951_pt1 | contig 10586 bp, 13 predicted proteins | sample OliLakLV19MP5G1_FD_148604 | JGI IMG/M metagenome (GOLD analysis project Ga0163149, IMG submission 148604) | Freshwater microbial mat bacterial communities from Lake Vanda, McMurdo Dry Valleys, Antarctica - Oligotrophic Lake LV.19.MP5.G1 | ecosystem: Environmental > Aquatic > Freshwater > Lake >...
ATCGTTACGGGATCACTAAGGTTAATTTCTACGTGCGAGTACCGCTTTTTATGGAAAGAAAGTTGCATCCTTAAGTGCACCTCTACAGAAGGCGCCACTTTTACATACTCGAGTAGAGAGTACGATTTAAACCAACGCCATTTTGGGGTTCATCTCAACTTTTTTTTGCTCTTTTTTGGTTTTTTTGGCAGTGCAATGGTCTTGATTCTGACAGCCATTGCCACCTTTTTGTTGACTGATGTTCTCAAAACCTGCAATTTTGTTGTCAAATGTGTCTTTTTCAAAACAAGTTCTTGGTCAACTGGCTAATGTGACAAATGAATCTAAAAGGCAACCGACCTTGGCCCTTGTTGATGTCTGTGATTCTGAAGATGCATGGAGTGAGACCACCCATCTCAGTTTATTGCTGGGCAAAGTGGCAGCCAACAATGATGTGTGCTTGTTTAATGTCTTGGTTAGCAAAAGTCTATTTAAATGATAGTAGACATTATTTTTTATGTCACTTGCATTCTTGCAAAATGCAGAAAAGGACAAATGCATGTGGTTGGTAAGAACAGAAAGGGGAATTTCATGTTGGATACAACACAATGTCCTGCAGATGATTTTAGTTCCTTCTTGTAGTAATTAGAAAGGACAATTTGATGTTGGACATGCACATTCATGCAGGCATGGTTCAACAGCAAAGCTTAGAGTCACATCCCAACATGACCAGTTTTGGCCTCATTGTGACATTTTTTAGCCAACAATTGAGAAACAAGCCCACACCTTTACCAAAAATAAAGAAGTCTCCATAGCAGATTAAACATTCTTCAACTCTGTTGCAAATAGGTCAGGTTAGATATTTGAGATTTGCTTGCAACTGCCAAACTCATGGAGACATGGATCATTTGCTGCTTCCATGAGACCACTTGGCCAAATCCCCAAGTGGGCTCTGGAAAAGGCTGAACTGTCCATGTCTCAACAACCAAGAGCCCAACAACCAAAACTCAAATGTCTGTGTTGTTCCAAATGCATCCTGCTAGGCAAAAAAGCAATCAAAACACAAATGTTGTAAAGAATTGGGGGCACCACAATCAAAAACCACGTGTTCATTTCAACCAAGAAGTGTGACTTTCACTGACGAAACGCCCACAAAACAGGGTACCCCCCGGCATTCTGGCACAAGTTCTACATGGTCCCACACAGCCCGCCCGCCGTCGACCAAAAGGCCAGGGGAGGGAACCTCCCCCCCAATCTTGGCGGGCTGAGAAACTGGCCCTCCTATCTCGAGGATGCATGTCGAACTTCCTGCTTTTTCATATGCAGTTAGAAATTCGGCAAATTGTCCTATCCCTATCGCTAGTGAAACCAAATCGAATAATCTCTAACGCTATCCTTACCATGACTATGGCACTGACTCCAATGTAACCAACATTTTCAATGAACGAGGCGGAAGGACTGCTTTACACACAGACATAGACAACATCTGCAAGATTGTGGCATAGAATCTAACCGATGCCAGCATCCAGAATGCAACTTGTTTGTAGCCTGGAATGGTGTCATTGTTCTCGTTTGTGAAGGCTTTCCTTAACCTGCAAAACAAGCAAGGAATGCATCCTTCCTTCGATTCCGGGTTTGAAAAAGGGAAATTATGGATCGAAATGGCCCAAGAGCACACTAGGTCCACTCCGCGATGATGCTCCGGATCTTTCGTTGGGCGATTTGAAACAATTACAGAATATTTGTGTGGATCATTCCCAAAAATTTTAGCAGAAGCTTTCAACAACACTCCCATCCCCGTGCGAAGCTTTCAGCCGTGTCCTACAAATCACGTGGGCTCGAAGCCTTGGAACAAAAGCACGATGTAGATTTGCGGACATCATCGTCACGGCAGATTTTATTACAAAGACCATCCCCGATTGAAAAATCTCGAGTGGATGGAGTCATCGAAGAGTGGTCCGATTTGATGCTAGCGTGAGCAGTCTCCAAGTGGCAGCACTTGCGTTGTATTCTTGGATGCTCTGCCAGAGCCTGTACATCAGCACATTTTAGATGTTCAACAGGCAGTCGACAAAACGTTTGCGGGGCGGTATGCTTGGTTGGGCATGAATCTTTGCATTGTACACTTCGGTCGCTTGCTTTGGAGAGTGACTGGTGAATGATGAAACAGTACAGGGTCCTGACTATCACAAGGGCTCGGTAACAAAGAAATGTGTCGCTAATAACTACTAGTACGATATAGTCTATAGAATATATTATTGTCACGGCGAATCAAACTTCACTGTTTTAAACGATTAAGCATGTACTGATTTCAATGTGTAGCTGACTTTTTTTAAAAATATAAAACGTTTAGAACTATCGCCGCCGTGGTGTGCTGTCGCATAAAAATCATGTATACAGTCAAATCCTGTTCGACAGTCACAGCTCACTTTTGGAGAATAATGTAGTTGCGTTAGAACCGCCCCATCCCTCGTTGGCAGCGCTTCAATTTCCATTCCTGAAGTGCCCAGCCGAGCCGGGGTCAAGCCAGAGCCAACAACCTTAGACGTAACGGTTGGACTTGAGGAAGTTATCCAAATCATTGAAACCATATGTTTGGGGGCTGCGTGTCGCTGCAACATCTTTTCCTACAAATTTGCCATCCACAATGTACTCCTTGTCCATGCACTTTTGGGCCCAAATAATGACATCATCCATATTGGGGGTAGGAACTCCAGCAAGCTCGGCAATACCACGAGTGACAGCCAAACCCATCGGAAGATCCTCGGTGAAGTAACGGTATCGGAAGTTGGGCATATGCTTTTTACCTTCGGGTGTATCAACTTCGACGGTGGGGTGGGTGAGGCCACGGTATCCCTTGTTGGTGATCAACATAGTGTGGATATTGGTCTTGTCACCAATATCATCGCCGTAGGACTTGAGCATCCAATCTCGCACGTGGACAAGACTGGATAGGTCAAGCCCGGGGTATTTTTGTTGAATGGCTGTCCTGATGGCCAAGACTTCATCCGAAACCTTGGCAAGCTTGTCGCCACAGTATTCATCAGCTCCGTAATAAAAAAGAGGAGCCTCATCCATGGGCTTGCCATCCCAGTTGCGGTAATGAGAATAGGAGATGGTGGGATGCCATACAGAGTTGATGTTCATGAGGGTAACAGCCAAAAAGTTGCATGCAGGTTTCAACTCGGGAAGAGTTCCAACAAGATCCTGAAGGAGATCGCGAACAGAAGCTGCGGTGGAGATGGAACCTTCCGTAATGACGACGTCAATCTCTTTCTTGGTACCAAGGACCTCGACGGATTTTCCATATTCCTGTAAAGTAATATAGGAGTAGAAGTAGTGTGAGCGACTTGATAATAAAATCAATAAAATGCATAAACAAATTGTAAAAGAAAATTGCCACACGTACCATGATACGGCAAGCCCAAGGAAGAGTTTCCAAGGCCCAGACATTGGATTGATCGACAAATTCGGCTCCAAATACATGGCGGGCGCACATATCAAATCCACCCTCACCAGGCATGGCTCCAATCACGACACCAGGCTTGACATGGGGTGCCACAGCACGGAGGTACAACTCATGTGTGAAGGAAGGAATGGCCAAGATAATCATATCAGATCCAGGAACGACTTCTTCCGCTTTGTCGGAAATTTTGACGGGCTTTCCATACTTGTCAGGGCCAAGGTCATTGATGCACCTGATGCCTTCCTCGGGCATGGCAGCGGCAAATCTGTCTGCTTCGCCTGGGAACGTTGAGAAAATAGCGACATCGCAGTCATCTCGGGATCCAATGTAGGCAGTCAAGACGTGAATAGCGTTACCGCCTCCGCACAAAAGGATCTTCTTTTTATCAGTCGGCATGGTGATTGATTGTATGGTTGAAATTAAATTTCGTTTAGTTTGCTTTGCCTTTTTTAGCTTTCGATCTAGTAGCTTTGGATTTTTGTAAGCGAAAACAATCTGAAAATCTTTCAAAAATTCGTCCCGGGTTCGCTGGACGTGAATGGGAACCCCAGCATCACACCGGGAAGCTTCTCTGTATTCGCATTTGTTCAACAGTGTTCGCAAGTTTGAACCACCACGAGAACCGCGCGCGCGATCTGAACTTGCGAAGCTACGTGCGATCAAAAGCTTAACTCTATCTCTAATGAAAGGGAAGCCTTGCTCCCTCTGTTATGCCAATGGACTACTAGAGTAGCTAGTAGGTAGGTGATTGGGCATTGAAGGGGGCTTGCTAACCCCAATGCCAGCCACCCCTAATCTCCGACTGAAAGTCGGCCAAGCCATTGGGCCGCAGCAGGAGAGAAAAGGGTGGGTTTGGGCAAGAAAATGTTGTTGATCATCATGTGGTCGTCAGTTCTGGTCACCGAGAGTGATGATGCTGCCCAGAGATTGGCTGACAGGTCATCAATGTAGGTCACCCCTTCATCAACAAGGCCGTCACACACAGCTTTGGGGAGGAGGGACAGCGGCAGACAAATGTCAGTGGCGGGTCCGACAGTGCACACATGTGTCTGAGCAACTCAGTTTGGTTTTCAAGGAGCAGAGCAACTTTGCACTTTCAGCACCCAAATGTTGCATCTCTCCTGTTTGATTTGAACTGTTGGTCTGGATGAAGACATGGATGTCTCTCCAATTGCTTTGGTTTGGAATCAGAGAGAAAAACTGTCATGTCGAGAGAGTGTTTGTTGTCATCTGCTAAATTAGACACTTCAGGCTACAGAAAATTACTGCATCCATGAGATTTTGATTTTTGACTATGCAATTATCACCTGCTGCTTCCTTTGATCCAGCCATAAATTGTCAACCCCCTCAAACTTTGTTTAAATCAATTGTCTTGCATCATCCTCAACCATCATTTAGAGTTTTGCATGGCATGCAAAACTCTTTGACACCTCCCAAGAGATTTTGTCTTTTGCCCCGCAGTCATCAAATCAATTGCATCTTGCAAGACATCTGCTCATTAAATGCTTGCTGAAACATGAAATGAACAGCTTTCATTGCTTGAGTCAAAAACATCTTGTGAGACATTTGGTGCTCATCTCGCAATTGCCAAAGTCAATGAAACTTTTCTGTTGTGACACAAATCTTTGTGGGAAGTTTTGCTTTCAGCTAAATAGACAAAGATCCTGAAGCAGAAACCAGGAGCATGCTGCAGTCAGTGTGACAAATGTGACTATGTGCACATGTCACATGTTAAAATGCATTCCAATCATCCCTTTTTAACCTGCACACATGTTTGTCCTGACATGCTGATCACTTTGGCAGCAATTGTTCACCCTGTGTGCCAAGGAAAGAGCAATTCAAAAACAATCCAAATCCAACCCACAACTTCTTATCAACTCCAACAATGAAATCTGTGGCACATGTAGAAACAGACCATGATTCCACAGGTGTGCACAGCAGACCCACCCCATCACTGATGGGTCAATCAATGACAAAAGAGCCAGTCCAACACACAAAGTTACCATCGATTTTACGAGGTGCAATGTTTGCCTAGCTGATGTGTAACTGGAAGCAGAAATAGCCTTAAAAATAATTCCAATGACATGCTCTAAATCAGCTACTCTTTGCTATTTAGCATGAATTGTTGGCAATGTGCAACTTGAAACCAATCTTGTGGCCAATCTTTTTGATGGCGCCCAACAAAATGACAGTAAAAATTACAAGATCGGTGACGGGATCGCAAAACAGACAAGGATGATGCACAACAAAAACATCTAGCTTTGCATTCAAGTTGACTCTGGTTGTGTGGCTAAAGACAAGGACAAGGATGACAAGACAAAACTTTTTGTTCTCATTTCCAATCCACTGGGCTCTCCAGAATGTTGGTAGCTAGAGATTGCACAGATTTAATTTCCATAACCTTGATTTCCTCCTCCAGTGAAGATGAAGAATTCTCTGCAGTGGGGACATTCCCAACATCAGGTTCCTTGTTCACAGATGAGAGCTTCTTTTTCCACCACCATCCATCATGACATTCATTGTGCTTTCCTGGAATGCACAATCATTCTTCTGGGTCAGAAGCTATCATCTTGGAACCTGACAATTCCTGTAGCTGCTTGTGGAGAAGCATGCCCTGAACATGCCCAGTCGTCCAACCAGTTTTCCAGCAAGTTGGGGATTTAGACATGTCTTGGACCCACATTTTGGCAAGCAAATAGCCGTTAAGACCTGCAAGATCTAATTGGACCCATTGGGTCTTAAGACCTAGACCCTAAATAGGTCTAATGGGTCTAAATAGGTCCAAAAGGGTCTAAAGGTCTACAAGGACTAATTGAAATCCGTGTTGTTATCTAGTTAATTTAAACAGGGGGTCTTAAGACCCTTAGACCCTTTAACTAGGATGTTAAGAAGGGTCTTAAGACCCACCTAATAGGTCTAAATAAGATCCAATTTTTTAACGGTTTTAACAGTCTTCTGTTCAATTAGGGTCCAAATCTGCAACTTGCAGGCTAGTTTTGTCCATCACTAGCTGCATCACTCTGTCTATGACACCAAGTGGCACATGAAGGTGGTCCAGGTGTAGTAGGTGCTAATGTGGGACCTGGTGTGGGTCTGGTAAGATGGTTCTGTGTTTGAAGCCAATGCGACCGCTAGCTACCAGGTAGCTAGTTAGTAGTAGGTAGCTAGCTAGTAGCGGTACATTTCCGACGTACCGAAGTTTGTTTCTGGTGTCGGAGCACGGTACATTGATTCTGTAGAACCTTGTACGACGTACTGTACATGGAGAACCTACTCGTACGAGCTCGAGCTTGCACCTTCAATCCCCTAGCCCGGTCCTCGATCCTCATTATTTTCTTGGGCGACAAATTCAATCCATTCTGCTAGCTTGCTGCTGTACGAGCAAATCGCCATAGAGTCGATTCAAGCGACAGTACTAAACTCGTACAAAAGTCAAAACAAACCACCACCTCCGCCAACAACAGCGACAACAACACCATAAAACCATGCAATCACAAACCTACAAAAGTGAGAGAAAGAAGAACGTGGATAGAAGTCCTTTCGTTTCTTCTACGACTGTTCCTAGCGACCATCCGAAAAGCCATTCTTCGTCGACCGGTGCCAAAAAGTCGCCACCGACGACAACGAAGGATGGCGTCAATGGCAGTGCGAAGAGCTCAGTGTCGGAAGGAGACGCTCTCCCGCCTTCGGTTGAAACGAGAAGACTTCTCAATCAAATTCCAATCCGTGCGTCCAATGACGCCTCGAAGAAGGAGGACATCGCTCCTACGCCCACGTCAACCTCCACGGCGAATGATGTCAACGATCTGACAACACTATTTAGTCACATGCGTGTCAGTGCAACGAAAGCCTATTCGGAGGAGAGCAGTACTAGCCCCGCCAATGTAAGCGGAACGATGGACCCCGCTTTATGTTTGGACGACGGATGTTTCTTTTTGGTGTTGTCATTTGTCGGTCCTACCAAGGTCACGCAGCAAGAAGAAAAAGATGCTACCGATGACGAGGCAGCAGCATCGGTCAAGGAACTATATGACACCGAGGGAAATGATGACAGCCCGAAGGATGCCACCGAAGCTTCTGATATACTTGGCGCACCACAGACCCCTCTCTTGGAGCTCGTAAAGTTTTACTTTACTTTTGCGTCCGTCTCTCGCAATTGGAAGCGACTCGTGGAGAAATTGATTGTGTCTCTTGGTGGGCTTGTTCGTGTGGATTTCGATGCCTTGAGCACGCAAAACAGCCAGCGAGCCGTTGCGTGGCTGTGTCATCACAAACCCAAGCTCGCGGGTGTTACCGGCCTCTTTCCTGCCGGCCAAAAAGTCGCCTTCGTGGACGTCATGCGCAAATGCAACACTGAAGACTTGGTCGACATTGGATTTCTGTTGGTGGTTCGAGCCCCTGGTGAGCACACTGCCGAGTCGGAAGCGCAGAAAGATCTACAAGACGTTGTTGCGGAAGAGTGCCCCAAGCTGACAGCTATCAAACTCGAGTTTGCCTTTGAAATCGGCGCCGAAGTGCGAAGCGAGTATCCAGAGGTCTTGAGCCCGCGCTTCTTATCTCTCGGAACTGTGCAAGCAACTTTTATCAGTTTCTTCATAGCCGCCTCTGTTAGCCCAGGTTTCATTTCTAATTTGGTAGGAAACTTCCCCTCGCTCAAAATGGTAGCGTTGCGATCTTCAGGCGGCGTTCTCGACAACAGAGACACGGTGGTGAAAATTGCATCGCAATCTCTAAAAAGCTTGATCGTCGCTTCGATCAATGGCAGCCAAGGCGCACTGCTGTCCTTAGATTGTCCCAGCCTACAACATTTTGTATGCTCTGGTGAGAAACGCATCACTTGGAACGACAATGGGCCCAATATATATGTCAAGGAAAAAGTGGTTGCGGAAGGAACAAATGTACCTGAAGAGTGTGGCGCCACCGTAGAATTCGACGAGCCGGGCAAGCATGGCTTATATGTCCCATTCCACTTTTTATTGGAGCCCAATGTTCACCGTTCCCTTGAAGGGGCGAAAGACTGGTATGATGACGAGTCTGAAAGCGACAATGAGAGCGAGGATGGAAGCATCTACGAGAGTGGTAGCGACTATGATACGTAGTGATGCTTGTGTATTCGAGGAGCGGATCCGAATCCGATGATGACGAATATGACAGCGACTCTGAGGGCGAGAATGGAAGCATCTACGAAAGCGATAGTTACTACGATAATCAAGATAGTGCATCCGAGGAGTCTGGCTCAGAATCCGACGATGACAAGTATGAACACGGGGACGAGAGCGAGGATGAAAGCGATTACGATAATGAATAGGATGATGAGGACAGTGCATGCGAGGAGTCTGACTCTGAATCCGTCGGTGAATGAAGCGGCTCTTGCTAAGAATATATAGTGGCCAGCCGTGTTTCGGAGGATGGGGCCAAAGGGAGCTTGAATTGACCCCGGCACCCTTTCGATTTGAATGTTGATTAGAAAATACAAAATAAATATTATAGGATTTGACAGCAAAATAAACCAGCCCGTTGAAGTTTGCAAAGAACGCAAACATAGTGCGATATAACAAATAAATGTGCTACATATCGATCGAGTAAATCTATAAATTATACATTTTGAACCTGGCTTGCTTCTTGCCAAGCATATATATTTGTCCATTCCTTGATATGTACACCACGGGGATATTTCTCGTCCTCGAGCGTCTAATGATATTCAAATTCCAGTCTCACCGTTAGATTTATTAGGCGCAGCACGCAACATTCACCTCTAATCGTTTCACGCCTTTGCCTTCCACTCCAACGACGCATTCGGAGCAGCAGCACTTGCGTTTGTTGCCAACCCGAGGTTCTTTTGGGAGTTCTTCCTCTACATAAGCAGGAAGCATCATTGTCTGTTGTTGACAGAGTAGAGAAGGATTCTCTTTCAAATGATGAAATGTGGCATCAACATCTTGGCGAACCTGGCTCAAGACGGATGCACCCTTGACCATATTGGAAGGATCTTGAAGCATGTACCGACGACCCGCTCGGTTCAGAGCCAGTAGAGAATGAATGACTCGACCATCCTCTGGGTAAAGCGTGGTTAAATCTTCCCCAGCCGTGGGCGAAAAAACACCGCATGTCATATGGAGCGTTTCTACGACATGGTTGCCCGTCAAGGCGCGTGTCAAATCGGCGCGGGCTGCACTGCGAGTGTTCAACTCTTCTCCGTTGTACAAGGTAAAACTCAAAAAGACTTGGAGATTTGTCTTGTTGCAGAGGCAAAGTCGGTCCAACAAGAGTGTCAACGTTTCCAGTCTCACGCCCTGGCCATTGTTGAGGTACAGTTTCTGGATGCCCCCAGTACCACTACTACCAAAACTTGGTTGCTCCATGTGCTTCTTGGCTGCCACAATATCCACCAAATCCAAAAGTTCGGCTTCGGACAAGTTGGATGCTTCGAGTTCTTGCAAGGATGATGCCGATGCCGATGAAGCCAGAAAATTTCTCCAAACACTCCACACTTTTTGACGTTGTTGATTCTCAGGTTGTTTGTTCCAAAGACTGTAGGATGGCATGGCTTGCAAGGCAAACTTGACTTTTCGTAGTTTCTTTGTAGCACTTGTTGATGGTGTCGTTAAAAGGGTTTCCAACTTATGTAACAAATCTTCTGTCCAATTATCAAATAAAATAGGAATGGATATTTCTCGCAACGAAGGAGGAGCTCGACAAAGTGCCTCCAAAAGCAAGGACATTTCTTCGCCATTGATACATGCATCCAGATCCAATTGTGTCAAAGAACAAGTCGGATGAGAAAGCATTTCCGGCAGCTTATTCCAAAAGGATGGTGGCACACGAGTGTTGTGAAAGACGAGCTTTTTCAGTGTCGTGTTGGATTCCAAGGCCTCGATCATATTTAGGTCGGGTTCCAGTTCAATCTGCCAGAGGCAATTTGTCAAAGTCAAGCCTACCAGATTGGCATTTGATCCGTCACCGTCATTATCCTTGAGCGTTTGGCAAAGCAGTCTCGTACAGCAAGTATCCAATGTCCAGCCCTCTAATTGGAGCGACAACAGCTTTGTTTCCAATGATTCTGATGAGAGGGCGCAGGTTAACGACTCCAAATCCAACACGGGACGGTGCCCTCGGCTACCCGACTTGAGGTCAACATGAT
>Ga0163149_10007953_pt1 | contig 10582 bp, 9 predicted proteins | sample OliLakLV19MP5G1_FD_148604 | JGI IMG/M metagenome (GOLD analysis project Ga0163149, IMG submission 148604) | Freshwater microbial mat bacterial communities from Lake Vanda, McMurdo Dry Valleys, Antarctica - Oligotrophic Lake LV.19.MP5.G1 | ecosystem: Environmental > Aquatic > Freshwater > Lake >...
ATCTGTACCTACCCATTCATCCCAATTGTTGCCCCAATCTTCGTAGGTCACAAAGTACAGTTCATCATTGGCATTTACTTTTAAAATTTTTCCATTGTACCACTCACCGCTGTACTCTATCAGAACTTTATCATTTATTTTTTGTGCATTTGCACCGATAATGGCAAGCATCGAAATCAAAAAGAGGGTAAATAGATTTTTCATTTTCTTTGGTTTTAGTGTTACAAAAAAAATGTTTTCGCTTCAAAAATCCTAATTAATTAGCTGAAATTAAATGCAGTGAGGAACTCGATTTTACTTTATTTTATTAATTACCAGAAGTATCCTTGTTTAGAATGAATCTAAGTTGTTAGTTTGCAGACTTATTAACCAGATCCCCTTTATATGAATACGAAAATTATTTTCAGCGCTTTCCCTTTACTAATCATAGCTCAAACTTTGCTGGCGCAGCGGTCCGACACCACAAAAGCCGTTAACCTAAATGAAGTTGAGGTAACGGAAAAACAGACCAAACTAGATCCAGACCGATTGCCCGAAGTGCAAGGAACTATCATTTATTCAGGCAAAAAAAATGAGGTTATAAACGTGGGTGCACTCAATGCCGACCTTTCAACCAACAATCCGAGGCAGATATTTGCCAAAGTACCTGGTGTTCATATTTGGGAAAATGACGGTTCTGGTATTCAGATGGGCATCGCTACACGAGGATTGAGTCCAAACCGCTCGTGGGAATTTAACGTGCGGCAAAACGGCTACGATATTTCTTCTGAAATATTTGGTTACCCTGAAGCGTATTTTAGTCCACCTATGGAGGCTGTCAGCACTATTGAATTGGTTCGTGGAGCAGCCTCTTTGCAGTTTGGTCCGCAATTTGGCGGTTTGTTGAATTATGTGATCAAAAAAGGAGATGCAAACAAGCCTTTTGTATTTGAAACCCAGCAAACAACAGGTTCGTACGGATTATTCAATTCGTACAACGCTGTGGGTGGTACCTACAAAAAAGTGTCGTACTACGCATATTTTCACCATCGCAATGCCGAAGGTTGGCGCGACAATAGCACCTATAGTGTAAATACTGGCTATGCATCTGTAAATTATGCTGCGACTGCTAAATTGAACATTGGCTTGCAATATACACGCATGGACTACAAAAGCCAGCAGCCAGGTGGGCTTACAGACTCATCGTTTGCAGCAAACCCTCGCCAGTCAAACCGCTCGCGCAACTGGTTGAGTGCCCCTTGGAATGTGGGCTCGCTCTCTTTTGATTACCAATTCAACGTGCGTACCAAACTAAGTGTGAAATTGTTTGGCACAGTAGCTGAGCGAAATAGTGTTGGTTTTACCAAAGGAATTAACGTGGCTGATACATTTAACACGGCACTAAAATCGTATAATCCACGCCAAGTTGATCGGGATTTTTATTACAACGTGGGTGCTGAATTGAGATTTTTGAAATCTTATAATTTATTAAATCAAAACAGTACTCTTGCAGCTGGTGTCAGGGTTTATAGAGGAACTACGGTTAGAAAACAAATTGGAATTGGCACAACTGAAAACGATTTAGACCTTTCCATTAGCGCATTGTCGAATGGAAAAGAATGGGGCAGAGATTTAAGTTTTGTCACGGATAACTATGCTTTTTTTGCTGAAAACATCTTTAAAATCGGAAAGCGATTGAGCATCACGCCTGGTGCGCGATTTGAAATGATCAATTCATCGGCCAAAGGATATATCAATACCTCAGCATCGGGAAATATAGAAGGCAAAAGACAAGAAAGAAATGTGTTGCTGCTTGGATTGGGAGCGCAGTATCAAACAACAGCCGCAACTAATATCTATGCAAACTTTAGTCAATCGTACCGGCCAGTTACCTATTCTGAACTTACTCCTTCTGCCACTACAGATGTGATTGATCCTAATTTAAAGGATGCAAAAGGCTACAATGCAGATTTTGGTTTTAGAGGGCAAGTTAAAAACTATTTGAGTTTTGATGTTGGCGGATTTTACTTGAACTACGACAACAGGGTAGGAACGGTGATACAAAATGGGCTTCCCTACCGCACAAACATTGGCACATCTGTAAGCCAAGGTATTGAAAGTTTTGTGGAGTTTGACCCTATCCGTGTATTTACAAATAATTCGCGATTTGGCTACATCCGTGTATTCGCATCGTTTGCTTATGTTGATGCAAAATACACGAAGTGGAACAACCCCGCGATTGCCACCGACCCACTCAAAACCATAGAAGGTAAGCGTGTGGAAAATGCACCACAAACCGTAGGGCGATATGGAGCGACCTACAGCATCCAAGATTTCTCTGCAACATTTCAATTAAATCAAGTTTCGGAAGTATATACCGATGCTGTAAATACTGAAAAACCAAATGCTACAGGAACAATCGGAAAAATTTCGGGCTATGTGGTAATGGACGCATCTTTTACTTACGTATTTGCAGGGAAATACAATGTAAAAGCAGGCGTCAACAATTTGGCCGATGAAATGTACGCCACACGCAGGGCAGGCGGATATCCAGGGCCAGGCCTGTTGCCTGCAAATGGAAGAACGATGTTCGTCAGCATCGGGGCAAAGTTTTGATCAAACACATGGAAATAAGTATTTTTTAGAAAACATGTATTTGTAATGAGTGCTCCAAACTTGCAGATCCTATGATACGAACTGCAAAAGGCACTTACTTTTAGACCGGATTATGAAGTTTAAAATACACGATTTTCAAAACAGAGTTCTTAGGGAAAGAATTTCAACATTTGCTATTAATGATATTAAAAGCGGCATTTATTCATTGAATCATAGTTAGTTTATACTCCGGTGTCGTTTAGTAAGGCAAATTTTATTAACCTTACTTTGTGAGAGGGGTGAGGAAGGACTTACTAAACGACATTAGTTTATATTCTTCAGATAAAAGTGTCATAAAAAAGATTAAAGAGGAATAGAACTTAAGCCAAGCTCAAGTTTACCTACTCTATGAAGTTTTACTTCACTATCACAGTCGGATGGGAACATGCAACCGCTTTTGATTTTAAATTTAAATTATTCTTTGTCCTTTGCAAACAATCTGCTGTTTGGTTTTTCTCCCATTTCAAACTCCAAACTACCCCCCTTTATAATATCCTGATGCTTGATAATGAAGGTTTTCAATGGTTTTCCATTTAGTTTGATGTTTTGAATATATTTGTTTTTAAGGGATAGATTTTGTGCCGTCATCACAAAGGTTTTATTGGCATAATAAGCACCTAAGTTTACGACTGCTTTTGGCACTTGTGGCACGCCAATCACATATTCATCTTTGCAAGGGCAGGCGGGGTAAAAACCCATGGTATTAAACACAAACCAAGCCGACATCTGACCGCAATCGTCATTACCGATTCCCCAAGGTGCATTTCCATAAGTAGCAATGGTTTTATCAATCGTTTCCTGAGTTTTCCAAGGTTGATTTAGATAATTATAAATATACGGATTGCTATGCACTTGTTCATTACCATGTTGGCCATACCCAAATTTGGAGTAATTTAAATCCAAAAGTTGAGCAAGATTTTCTTTAGTTCCGTGCAAATTGACTAATCCCTCCACATCATGAGGCACAAAAAAGCGATACACCCAATAATTCCCTTCAGTAAAGCCTTCGAGGGTGTCGTTTTTGAAAGTGCCATTCTTATATCGAGGCATAAAGGCCATTTTGCCTAAATCAAATGTATTTTTATAATTTTGACTGCGGTTGGCAAACAGTTGATATTCTTTGGTTTTGTTCATTTTTTTTGCCATTTCTGCGATACAAAAATCATCAAAAGCATATTCTAGCGTTCGGGCTACACATTCTTTAGTGGCATCAACGGCTACATATCCTTTGGCAATATAATTTGTTAACCCACCTCTGCCTTCTGTGGTGGTCCATGGGTCGCGGTCAGCCCATTTGTTGGTGGTATCGTTGGGAGGTGGTGTATTCCCATTTTTTACTATCGCTTTGAAAGCTGTATTGGTATCAAAACCTTTAAAACCTTTGACGTAGGCATCTGCAATGACGGCATCTGCATGCGTTCCAATCATAATGTTGGTTTCCATAGGGTTAGGCCATACGGGCAATCGGCCGCTTTCTTTATAAAAATCAACTATTGATTGTATCATAGGATTCACTCTTTGTGGTGCAGTCAATAGTAGCAAAGGATGAAGTGCCCTAAAAGTATCCCAAAGTGAAAAATCTGTATATCCATATCCTGTTTTTATGGTATCGGCTGCGGCACTATAATATTTGCCATACTCGGTGATATCTCTTGGGTATTGGTGGGCATGAAACATGAATGTATAAAACCGCTGCAAATAATCTTGGTCTGGTGTGGTAATGCTGATTGCACTTAACTGAGTATCCCAAGTTTTTTTAGCATTTGCCTTTACATTTTCAAAATTCCAATTCGGTATTTCTTTTTCGAGGTTTTCTCTGGCTTGAGACAAACTTATAAATGAAGTTCCTACTTTAACTTGTATTATTTCACTTTCATTGGTTTTAAAAGTTACAAATGCACCCACGTGCGAACCTGTAATTGTTTGTGTTGAATAAAATAAACTATCGCTCCAAGTGCCCGAAGTTTTGAATTTTTTATTGAACCGTATTACAAAATACCCTTTAAAATTTTTTAAATTAGGTGAAATACTATGTGATTGAATATCAGGATTATAGCCCTCAATCTCGTTTGTTTCAGGTTTTACTTTAACGTACCCTGACACTCTTTTTTGTTCATATACAAGTCCTTGATGGTCAATTCCTTCACCACGTCTGATATATGAACTGGCGTAATCGGAATTAAGGGCTTCTACTATGATGTTGGCTGAGTCAGAGGTTGGGAATGTGAACTGGTACAAACCGCACTTGGATGTTGCAGCTAATTCCGCCATTATTTTTTGGTTCGTTATAGGTTGTGATAGTGGCACTTTATAGTAGTACGGGTGTGCTTCTTCGTTTTTGTGGCTGTATTTCATTTTACGTTGATGCGACAAAGATTTGGGTTTCCCTAAGCCTGGCATTAAGTTTACATATCCGTAATCACCCATCCACACTGCGGGTTGGTGAGTAGCTGTAAAGCCAATTACATAGCTGGTATCTTCGTATTGGTAACATGTGTTGCCCACTTTTGGGTAGCGAGTCATGGCACAAAACTGAGTCATACCAAATGGGACGCCTACTCCAGGGATAACCCCACCTGTATAACCCCAGGTGCCTAAGTGCATGTTCACATAATCCGATGGTGATTTTGATTGTGAAAATATGGGGTTGTGCAACCCAGTACTTAAAACGAACAGAAAAATAATGGAATTTTTAAACATTGGATGTGAATTAATTTTTAAAGATAATCACGCAATAGATCAACACAATTATTCTACTACTAACTTGGGTGAGTTGTTACAAAAAAATCGAGACTAATTTGAAATGCCCCTAAGTTAAAGACTCACTCCCCTTTTCCAAGGAATAAAATCATCTTGGCCAAGTTGAACAGCTTTGGGTATTATTTCTCCTGAAGCTACTTTGAGCACAAACTCTACTATTTCTTCACCCATTTCTGGAATAGATTTTTCTCCCGTAATGATGCATCCTGTGTTAATGTCAATAATATCAGGCATGCGGTTTGCTAGGGCATCGTTGGTCGCAATTTTAACCACAGGGCAAATAGGATTTCCCGTTGGAGTACCCAAGCCTGTTGTAAAACATATCACATTGGCTCCTGAAGCTGTTTTTCCTGTAGTAGCTTCTACATCGTTGCCAGGGGTGCAAACTAAATTTAAGCCTGCCTTGGTAGATTTTTCAGTATAATCTAGCACATCAGTAACTAGTGAAAAACCTGCTTTTCGTGCAGCACCGCACGATTTGATGGCATCGGTAATCAATCCGTCTTTGATGTTGCCCGGTGATGGATTCATGTGAAAACCACTACCTGATGCTTCTGCCTGAGCAGCGTAAGCTCGCATTAGCTTGATGAATTTATTTGCCACTTCATTGTTCACACTTCTATCTATTAATTCCTGCTCCACTCCATTAAGTTCAGGGAATTCTGCCAAAAGTACTGTACCTCCACAAGCTACAAGCAAATCGGCTGCATAGCCCAAGGCTGGATTGGCTGATATTCCTGAAAACCCATCGGAACCGCCACATTTTACACCCAAATTCAAATGCATAATTGAAGCTGGCTTCCGTTCTATTTTATTGGCTTCTATGAGTTGAATAAATGTTTGCTTGATCGCTTCAGAAACGATTGCCTCTTCTGTACCACCTTTTTGCTGGCTAAATGTGAGGATAGGTTTATCGAAGTTTGAATTTCTATCCATGATATCTTTTTTAAGAGAATCAGCTTGTAAATGTTCGCAACCTAGGTTCATGATGGTAATGCCGCACACATTTGGATGATCTGCATAAGCAGCTAAGAGTTTGCTTAATATGGCAGAATCTTGTCGTGTGCCTCCGCAACCACCTTGGTGAGTTAAAAATTTAATGCCGTCAAGGTTCTTGAAAATTTTAGATGTTGGATGTTGAATTTTAGATTGGAAATTTAATGCATCCAATTGTTGATTTTCTATAAAAGCATATACCAACTCTTTGGTAAATTTTTTATATTTATCAGGTTGAGCATAGCCCAATTCTTGATAAAAAGCTTCTTTGATGATTTCAAGATTGCGATTCTCACAAAACACCGTTGGAATAAACAACCAATAATTGGCAGTACCAACACTTCCATCTTTTCGAAGAAATCCTTGAAAAGTTCTATCTTTGAATTTCGCCACATCTGGTGCTGTCCAACTATAAGGTTTTTTCTTTTCGATGGAATAATCTTCTGAAGCATGTTTAATATTTTCAGTATGAATCAGTCCACCTTTTTTGATTGGTTGCGTAGCCTTTCCTACGATTACTCCATACATTTTGAGTGGTTCTCCAATAGCAAAATCCTTGGTTGTAAACTTGTGCTTAGCGGGAATGGCATCTTGCAAGCGGTACACTTCTCCCTCAAATTGAATTATATCATCCTTTGACAAATCTTGCAATGCCACAATCATATCATCTGATGGATGTACTTTTAATGCCCCTAACCCCGAAGGGGAATTTTTTGTTAAATGCATGGTTATAGGTTTTTTGGATGAAAAATTTTTAAGGGAAATATGGTTGCTATGGCATCAAAATCTTTGTCGTTGTGTACCAACGGAATATTAAATTCTAAGCCATAGGCGGCAATGAGGCAGTCGTTAGGCTTGCGAATGATGATGCCTTTTTACGTAATTGAAAATACATTTGTGCCGCATTAATAGACATTTCATATTCAATTTGCTCCAAAAGTGTCAATCCCTTCATCAAATCTCTTAAAAACAAAAAATGATTCACTGATTTTGAACCTTGTAAAACTTCCTGAACTATACATGGACAAATATTTATTGTAGAACCATTATCAAAATAGTCTTTTAGTAACATTGATTTAGGATTAACATTACCAACGATAAAGTCTATCCGAATACTGGTATCGAAAATCATATTCCTGATCCATCCCATTCAGGGAATCTAGATTTACGCCATTCTTCTAAATCGCCCTCCCATTCAAATTTTCCAAACATTTCAACCATTTTTTTTCGATTCATCGTATTAATTTTTAATTAAATAGCACCATTAATAGCTTCCTTCTTCGTTTTAAATTTACCTAAAGCCATATGTATAGCCATTTTTTTTCATCAATTTCAATAATTGTTCTCATTTCTAATTCTTTTTTGATTTAACAGAATTTTTAAATTTTGCGTCTGGATTCCTTTCCATAGATAATAAAAAGTAATCTTTTGCGAGCATTTCATCGTCTAAATCAACATTGACCCTCATGATTCTAAATTTTATAAACAAAAATAATCATTTCTATACACATGAACTTCTTTCAAAATTCAACATTTAAAATTTTGCATTTCATAAAGCTCTATCTAAATGCGTGTATCCGCCATCTACATACAAAATTTGCCCCGTGGTGTGGGCTGACTTTTCTGAAGCCACAAACAAAACCATATTTGCTATTTCTTCCGCTGTGGTAAAGCGTTTTTCAAATGGAATTTTGCTTATAATGTCATTGAGTTTTTCCTCAGGATTGTCAAATGTTTTTATCCATCGATCATACAAAGGCGTGTACACTTCGGCAGGAATCACACTATTGACCCGAATGCCAAATGCCAACATTTCTACAGCCCATTCTCTGGTTAAGGCATTTTGTGCACCTTTGCTAGCAGCATAGCCCGATGTGCCTCCCTGGCCAGTATCGGCAGTTTTCGAACCAAGATTTACTATATTTCCTTTCGATTTTTTTAAAGAGGGCAAGGCATAATGTGCCATATAATAGTAATGAAATAGGTTTTTGTGCATAGATTTAATAAACGCTTCTGGGCTTCCGCTTTCTAAGCTTACGCCATCGTTTACACCAGCGTTATTTACCAAAACATCTACCGAACCGTATGTAGAAATGGTTTTATCGATTGCGTTTTTGCAATCTTCTGCATTGGAAAGTTCGGTTTTGATGAATAAATAATCTGCTTCAATTTGATTTAATTTTGATTCTAATGCAGAGTTAGCGATAGGAGTTCGACCGATAATGGCAACTTTCGCTCCTTCATTGGCAGCTCCTAAGGTGATGGCTTCGCCAATACCTGCCCCGCCACCTGTGATAATGAATACCTTATTTTTAAATCCTAAATCCATAGACCCTAACCCCGAGGGGAAATTTTTGTTGAAATGTTGTAAAATTCTGCTGCGTTTTTGTAAAATATGTTTTCTTGTTCTGATAATGATAATTCTGAAATATATTTAGCAACAATATTTACAACTTGTTGATAATCAGCAGCTAAGAGGCAAACTGGCCAGTCAGACCCATACATTAACTTACTGGTGCCAAAGGTTTCAAACACTGCATCCAACGCATATCTAAAGTCAGAAGATTGCCAACTTTGCCAATAAGCCTCTGTAACCATTCCTGATATTTTGCAATACACATTTGGCAAGTGTTTGAACTCTTGTATTTGTGATTTCCATGGGTCAAAATCTTGATTTCGTATATCTGGCTTTGCCAAATGATCGATCACAAATTTTTGATTCGGAAAATCCGAAACCAATTCCAATGCCTCTGCTATCTGATGCGGTTTTATCAATACATCATAAGTAAAATTACGGTTTTTGAGCTTTGAAATAAAATATCGAAAAGAATCTGAATACATATATCCTTGCGGTTTGGCTTGAACAACATGCCGAAATCCTTTAAGTAATGTTGAATGAGGCGTAGTGAATAATGAATCAAAATTTTGAACATTACACCAACCCACTACCCCTTTAATAAATTTATTTTTCTCTGCCAATTTTAATAGAAACTCAGTTTCTTGCCATGCTTCGGCAGCCTGAACGGCAACACAAGAATAGTTCAAAGCTGAAAGTTCAAAGTTGAAAGTTTCAACGAGTTGGTTTGATTGATTGCCAATATTTTGAATTAAGTCATCGGGTAGAAATGACTTTTTTATTTTCTCCATTCCCTCACCAATCCAATCAAATTCTGGATTTGCAATACTATAGTTCCAAAAGTGTACATGTGAATCAAGAATTTTCAAAATATCGAAAGAATAAAATGCGAAAAAGCATGTTTTTATATGGTAAACTACCTCATTTAGTAAATGCCCCTTCGGGTTTGTGAACTTTACATTTTCAAATTAATAAATCCGCCATCAATAGCATAATCTACGCCTGTGATAAATGCAGCATCATCAGAACATAGAAATAAGGCTAATTTGGCTATTTCCTCTGGCAATCCCATTCTGCCGATTGGTTGTGATTTGCTTAATTTCTCAAACATTTCAGCTTCTTCTCCTGCATAATTTTTGGCAATAAAATTATCGACAAAAGGTGTATGAACACGGCCTGGTGAAATGCAATTGCAACGAATACCATGTTCTACATAATCTCGGGCTACCGAAAGTGTCATTCCGACCACTGCACCCTTACTCATGCTGTAGGCAAATCGGTCAGGAATGCCAATACTTGATGCTATTGATGCCATATTTAGAATTACTCCCGATTTCTGCGCTTTCATTTTGGGCAAACTGGCAGATAAGCAATTGTATACCCCTTTTACATTCACCTGATATATTTTATCAAAATCAGCTTCAGAGCAATTTTCCAAACTACCAATATGTGCTATACCGGCATTGTTTACCAAAATATCTATCTGCGTTAAGGTGTTAAGGTACGCAAGTGTTAAGGTATGATTGGAAATATCAAGTTTATGGAACATTACCCTTCCACCAGTTTTCTCAATTTCATTTTTTGTTTCATTTCCGCCTTTTTCATCCATGTCGAGGATAATAACCTCTGCGCCATTTTGAGCAAAAAGTACAGATATTGCTTTCCCTATTCCTGAGCCACCTCCTGTTACAATGGCTGTTTTGTTAGTTAGATTCACGAAAATATTTGTTTAATAATTACTTATTTTGAAACCAGTTGCATATTCATTTTGCCATTTTTTGGGCATTTCGATAGTCACTTCATTGTTTTTTTGAGACCATTTGAGCGGTGTAGTAT
>Ga0163149_10007956_pt1 | contig 10579 bp, 10 predicted proteins | sample OliLakLV19MP5G1_FD_148604 | JGI IMG/M metagenome (GOLD analysis project Ga0163149, IMG submission 148604) | Freshwater microbial mat bacterial communities from Lake Vanda, McMurdo Dry Valleys, Antarctica - Oligotrophic Lake LV.19.MP5.G1 | ecosystem: Environmental > Aquatic > Freshwater > Lake >...
GGGTCAACTCCGTTCCTACTCAGTGCAGGAACACGGATTGTACAGATGTCCTCGGATTGTACAGATTCAGGCGATCAAATCTGTATAGTTCCGACTGCTTTGTCAGAGCCCGGAGCGCAAGCGACGGGTTGCGCCGGAAGCGTTGCAAGAGCAGGCGTGAGTGTCATTGCAAAGCGGCGCGTGGGGCGCAACCCGTCGCTCGGGGGGGGCGCTCCGGTCTCTGTTGTACAGAGGCGACTTCTACGCGTCCGGACGGGCTGCATTTCCTCTGCTCCCTCCCGCTTGCTCTGCTCTCTCTGAGTTCCTTCTGCTTTCCCGACCGCAGTCTACCAGCCGGTGCCTTGCTCGTAGCCCAGTTCAACGAGCAGTTCGCCGGCCATCCGCTTGAACGCGGCAATGTCCGCCTCGCTCAGCACCTCCCGCCACACACCCCGCCGAGTCGCAGCGCCAACCTGCCCGCGGGCCGATTCCACCGCGCCCAGAATGTCCGCGGCATCGCCCGCGAGGCCGAGCCAGACACACACCGATGCGTGGGCGCGGAACGTTTCCGCTACGAAATCGTCGGCGCGGATGACCTTGGCCCGATCGCCCGCCAGTTCCGCCGCGAGATGAACCGGGCGCAGGGATTCGATCCAGCGGTTCGTGTGTACGCGCAGAGATACCGGGCAGAAAAGGTTCACCGGCACCCGGGCACGGCTCACCGCGCCAGGTCCTGCCGAATGAAACGCCGCCGCGGCGACGGCATGGGCGCGCGCTTCTGGCGAGAGGCCGTCGTAGGAGGAGGCTCGGAGCGAAGCCAGACGCTGCTCCACGATCACGTCGCGTCCATCGCGGATGAGTGCGAGCACGCGCGCTGAAGGGAACGCCTTGAGCAATGGGTCAAGGCGCGATCGAGGACCCGCACCGAAGCGCGTGCAGACCCATCGGAGGGGAACGGATGCGGGCCGCCCCTCCCCCCGATGGCGCAGACTCATCGAGGCATCGCGGGATGCGCTCGCGATGAGCGAGTCCACCGCCTCTCGCATTGAGTCTTCAGGACCGAGTTTGAGATCGGGCGAATCTTCGGCAGCGCGGACCCCGGGGTGGTGGTCCAGCAGACGCATCAGCAGCGACGCATCGACGCCGAGACCGGGCAGAACGAAGACCGGCTCCGGGCCTTTGTCAGTGCCGCTCATCGGGAGCGACTGTGCGCGCGGTGATGTGGCAAGGTTCCAGATGTCCTTCTCCATCCCGAGGGGTGCGTGGCCTTTTACAACACCACGGAACAAACGCTGCGACCTAGCGCGTGAGGAAGTCCGCCAGCAGTCGCACGCCCCAGCCGGTCGGACCCTTGATGAATGGCCCCGAGTCCGAATCGACGGCGTGAACGCCGGCGATATCGATGTGCGCCCACGGCACGGACTTGTCCACAAAGAACGACAAAAAGGCCGCGCCCTGGATGGGGTGGGCCTTGCGGTTGGGGTTCGAGTTCACGATGTCGGCGGAGTTCGACTTCATCATGTCGTTGTACTCCTGGTCGTGCGGCAGCCGCCACCAGCGCTCGCCGGAGGTGTCCATCGCGCGCTGCAGGCGCTCGCGCAGGCGGTCATCCTCGCAGAACATGCCCGCGAACGTCGAGCCAAGGGCGGTGACGACGCCGCCGGTGAGCGTGGCGAGGTCCACGATGCACGCCGGGCTTTCCTTCTCGCACGCCCAGATCAGCGCATCGGCAAGAACGAGGCGGCCCTCGGCATCGGTGTTGGTCACCTCGACGCTCACGCCGTTGCGGTAGACGATGATGTCGTCGGGGCGGTAGGCCTCATCGGAGATCGAGTTCTCGGCGACGGCCAGCAGCGCAACGACGCGCTGATCGGGCTTGATGACGGTGGCGACCGCGTGCATCGCGCCCAGCACCGCGCACCCGCCATCCTTGTCACGCTTCATGCCCGCCATGCCCGGTGTCGGCTTGATCGACAGGCCGCCGGTGTCGTAGGTCATGGTCTTGCCGATCAGGACGATGGGCTTGTCGCCCTTGGACTTGCGTCCCGCACTCTTGGGCGTGTACTCCAGCCGGATCATGCACGGCCGGTTCTCCGATGCCTTGCCCACGTTCAGCAGGCCGATCAGTCTTTCTTTTTCGAGTTCCTTCTCCTCCATCACGCGGCACGAGAGCCCCACGGCCTTGGCCATCGCGCGGGCCTGAACCGCGATGTACGCCGGGGTCGCGATGTTCGGCGGCGTCTCGGAAAGATCGCGCGCGATGTTGGTCGACGCGGCCAGCGCAAGGCCCCGCTCCAGGCCTTCCTGGAACGCGCCGTCGGAGGAACGGACAAACAGCGGCGTCTTCTTCGGGCGGTCGGGCGTGCCCTTGCCCTTGAAGCGCGTGAAGTTCCAGGCGATCAGTCCCAGGCCCTCCCCGAGACAACGACCGGCAAAGTCCGCCTTGATCCGCGGCTTGGCGTCCGTCAGCGCACCTGCCAACTCGATGTCAACGCGCGAGTCCTTGGTCTGCGCAAGGCGGCGTCCCAGCGCACCGCCGATGGTCCGCAGCGAGCCGGGGTTGAACTTGGCGCGATCCCCGAGGCCCACGATCAGCACGCGGTTGTGCCCTCGCCCCGGCGGATACGCCTCGGCGATGCGCCCGACATCGCCGGTGCATTCGGGCCGGGCCGCAGCCAGCGCGATCGAGCCATCGGCGTCCAGTGCGCGGGTCGCGCTGTCGAGTTTGCGGTCCTTGAACACGCCGACCACTAGCGCCTCGGCCTCACCCTTGGACACAACGCGGACCAACTCGAACATGCGAGGCTCCTGAAAAGTAGTCGCCGCAGTTTAGTGCCGGGGGCCCAGATCGTCGCGGCAGTTTGAGCCCGACCCAATAAAAAAGGCCCGGACTGTGCCGGGCCTTTGGAAGTCGCAGGGTTCCGCGGGAGAGGACGCCTCAGTCCTGCCCGGTCTTGCCCAGTTGCCATTCCTCGATCTCGATGGGAGCCTGACGGCCGAAGATGGTGACCAGCACGCGGACCAGGCCCTTGTCGGGGACGAGTTCATCGACCGTCCCCTCGTAGCCCTGGAAGGGGCCTTCCTTGATGGTGACGGGCTCGCCCTTCTGGAAGACCAGTTTGATCGTGGCCTCTTCCTCGGGGCGACGCGAATCGATGTGGAGTTTCTCGATCTCGTGCCCGTGCAGCGGCGTCGGACGCCCCGCGGTGCCGACAAAGTCGCCCACGCCCGTTGTCTCCTTGATGAGGAAGAAGACGTCCTGGGGGATGCGGCCATCGGGCTCGAGGCGCATCTCGACAAACACATAGCCCGGGTACAACTTCGTCTCGACGATCCGGTGCTTGCCGCCCTTGATGGTCTTGGTCTTCTCGGTCGGCACGAGGATGCGCCCGACGAGGTGGATCATCTTCTCGATCTGGACCTTGCGGAGCAGCGTCTCGCGGACCGAGTTCTCCTTGTTGGAGGCGACCCGCAGCGTGAACCAGTCCATCCCCTCGCGCCGGATGGGTTCCTCTTCGACGGGCAGCGCTGTCGGGTCGGCCGCCGTGGCGGTCCCTTTTCTTGTGTCCGGCTTGATCACCACCGTCTCCTGTTTGCCCAAAGCCCGTTGATCGCTCCAGGGCCGCTCAGCCCGCGTCCACGAGGATGCCGATCCAGCGGAAGAACCCCTGGAAAATGATGTCGATGCCGAAGAGGAATCCGGCGATGATCACGCACGCGCCGATCACCACCCAGGTGGAGCCGATGATCTCCCGGCGCGTGGACCAGTTGACCTTCTTCATCTCCATGTCCGTCGAGATGAGGAACTCGACCGTCCCGGCTTTGACGCCGGTGAAGTAGTACGTCAGCACCGCGCCCAGCAGCAGCACGAAGCCGACCACCAGGCCCACGAGCAGCGTGGTCTCGATCGGTGCAATCCCGGTGGCCACGTCAAACCGGGCCGCGAAGGGCGCGGTGGACGACGAGCCCGAGACGGCACTCGCAGAACTGGGGTCGGTGCCCTCGGCCTTCATCTGCACGGCGTTGACGACCAGTTCCTGGCTCGCGGCATCGAAACTCTGGACCGTCGCGGATCCGAGTTCGGCCTGCGTGCCGCCGCGCGGGTCCGGGGCCGCGAGCAGCACGACCTGCTGCCCGGGCGCGATCTCGCCGGTAGCGCTGTCGATGGCCAGCCGCCAGGAGTTTCTCGGCAGCTTTGCTTCGAGGCGGGTCGCCTGGCCGGCCATCCAGCCCGCCGCGCCGAGCGTGGCCACCGCGAGGAGCGCGGCGGTGAGAACGCGGACCCAGTAGCCCTGTCCCTGCTTGTAGATGCCCATTGACATGGTGGATGCTCTGCGTGGAAAGTGGGGAAAAGGACCGAGGGACAAACGGCAATGAACACGCCGGGAGGGACTTGAACCCGCAACCTGCGGATTTGGAATCCGCTGCTCTACCAATTGAGCTACCGGCGTAGGTCAAATTGCCAAATAGCCAAAGCTCCAAACTGCCAAAGTCGAACTCCCATTTGGCAGTTTGGGAATTTGCCATTTGGCCATTTTACTTGCGCTTTACCTTGTGCAGCGTGTGCTTGCGGAGGCGCGGGCTGTACTTCTTGAAACCGCTCTTGAGTTTCTCGGCGATGCCGCCCTTGACGTTGATCTCGGTGCGATAGTTCAGGTCGCCCGTTTCTGAACACTGAAGCCACACATACTCGCGGGCTGTGCCCTTGCTCTTGGCCATCGGAAATACCTCGTTTCAGGAAGTCCTGTTCGTCAAACCGGCCCACCGGCGCGAGCCGATGGGCCAGGATTGTTGCAAACCGTGTTTCCCCGCAGCGCTGCCGCCGCCGGGCATTATGTGAACTCAGATCAGGTCGAGCCCATTACGCGATGATGCTCGTGACAGTGCCGGACCCGATCGTTCGTCCGCCCTCGCGGATGGCGAACCGGAGGCCCGGCTCCATCGCGACGGGCTTCTCGCCCAGATCGACCTCGATCTCGATGTTGTCGCCGGGCATGCACATCTCGGCCCCGCCCATCAGTTTGAGCGAGCCCGTGACATCGGTGGTGCGGAAGTAGTACTGCGGGCGGTAGCCGGAGAAGAACGGCGTGTGACGCCCGCCCTCTTCCTTGGTCAGGACGTAGACCTGGCCCTTGAACTTGGTGTGCGGCTTGATGGAGCCGGGCTTGCAGACGACCTGCCCGCGCTCGATATCGCCCTTCTCAACGCCCCGGAGCAGGATGCCGACGTTGTCGCCGGCCTGCCCCTGGTCGAGGGTCTTGTTGAACATCTCAACGCCCGTCACGACGGTGGCCTTGTTCTGGGGCTGGAGGCCGACGATCTCGGCGGCGTCGCCGACCTTCACGATCCCGCGCTCGATTCGGCCCGTCGCGACCGTGCCGCGCCCCTTGATCGAGAACACGTCCTCGATGGACACGAGGAACGGCTTGTCGATCTCGCGGGTCGGCTCCGGGATGTACGAGTCGATCGCGGCGAACAACTCGTCGATCGGCTTGCAGATCGTGTCGTCCTTGGGGTTCTCAAGCGCGGCCTTGGACTGCCCACGGATGATCGGCGTCTTGTCGCCGGGGAACCCGTACTTGTTGAGCAGGTCGCGCACCTCGACCTCGACCAGGTCGAGCAGTTCCGGGTCGTCAACCAGGTCCACCTTGTTCAGGAAGACGACGATGTAGGGCACACCGACCTGACGGGCGAGCAGGACGTGCTCGCGGGTCTGGGGCATGGGGCCGTCCGCGGCCGACACCACCAGGATCGCCCCGTCCATCTGGGCAGCGCCCGTGATCATGTTCTTCACGAAGTCGGCGTGGCCCGGGCAGTCGACGTGGGCGTAGTGACGCGCATCCGTCTCGTACTCGGTGTGCGACGAATGGATCGTCACGGTCTTGTTCGAGTCACGAACCGTGCCGCCCTTGGTGATGTCCGCGTAGGACTTGATCACGCCGCCATACTTCGCCGCCGAGCGCGCCGACAGGGCCGCGGTCAAGGTGGACTTGCCGTGGTCAATGTGCCCGATGGTGCCCACGTTGACGTGTGGCTTTGTCCGCTCGAATACGCCCTTTGCCATGACTGACGACCTCCGCGTAGGGAAAGACTTGTGTGCGTTGTGCCGACCGTGCGCCGGCGATAGGAAACACTCTCGACGCCCACCCACACCCGATGAAAAGACCCGCGCCGGGCTTGGCCCGGGCGGAACAATATGCCCAACTCGGCTGCCAAGCGGACGCCCGGGTCCTGCATCGCGCCCCAAACCGACCCACGCCGACCCAAAGCCGCTAGTGAGGATTGAACTCACGGCCTCACCCTTACCAAGGGTGCGCTCTACCACTGAGCTACAGCGGCACCGACCGCCGCCGGCCAAGCCTTGGGAAAGGCCCGCCGGGCGAACGCGGATAATAGAGGCGTCCAACCATCGGTCAAATCGAGAGAGGGGCTTGCCTTGGGTGGGCCGGCACTCCGTGCCGGCTATCGGCCTCGGGTGGGCTTGCCTTCTTCTTCAACCCCTCCCCGAGGGAGGGGCAAGGGGAGGGCTTTCTTGCCTTGGCTCCTCCCCCGCCAGGGGGAGGTGCCTCGCGCAGCGAGGCGGTGGGGGCACCCCGCCTTCCTTCTCCCCCTCCCGCCTTCTCCACTCCCACTCCGCATTCCGAAATCCAAAATCCAAAATTCTCACGGGCATCCCGCTGGCGTGCCACCAAGATCGGTCCTCCGATCTTGGTGCTCCTTGACCTCGAAGACACGGGAGGTCAGTGTCGCTTACCGCAAGCAAGCCGCACCGAGATCGCCCCCCCAAGCCGATCTCGGTGGCACGTCGAACGGTCAATCTCGGTGCCACCCGCCGATTGGTATAAACCGCGGGGGCATGTCAGATTGAGCAGAGCAACAACCGGTAGAAGGAACCACTACTTCTGTGTCCCCCGACTGCCTGTGAGTGGAGAACCCTTGGCTGGCACGGTCGCCGTTGAACCCTGCGACGAAGGTGTGCCCGTGCTGCTGCCGCTCGCAGGAGAACGGTCTTCCTCCATGTGGGCCGTCAAAAAGATCGCCTTCTCCAAGGCTGCAAAAAAATTCTGGTAAGGCTCTGGACTTTCCACGGCACGGAGATTGTACTGGGCACTCGCCCTGACGAGCAACTGTCGCTCATTCCGGGGCCGTACGGTCACGGTCATCCGCAACGCATAACGGTCCAACTTGGTCGCCGACACTGTTCCAATGGAATCGTCTGCTGAGTCCACAACAAACCCAAGGTCTTGGAGCGTGGCCATGGTTGTCCGGAGCATCTTCGTCTTGTCGGTCGTGTCGAACACCCGTGACTGAATACTGCGCAGTTTGACCGCGCTCTCATCCGCAAGCAGCACCTGCTTCTGGGATGATCCACAACCACCGAAGAAGGTGGAAACGAATACCGCTCCGATGAGGAATTGACGTGTCATATCTTGTTCGCCTCCAAGAATACTGCTTTTGACAGCTTGTCGAAAAAGTCCTGGTACATCTTGGGGTCGTCAAGAAACTCCAGATTTGAAATCTGACCGTGGTTGTTCCACACGACACGTTGAAACGTGACGCGGACAGCCATCCTGCTTGCTTCGGGGTGAGTGACGATGCTGATCCGGATTTTCTGAATAGCATCAATCGGAGTCGAAACACGTAATAGCGCTGCGATCAGGATTGCCCTCACCACCTGTCCACCGTCCGTCGCATCGCGATCTTTCGAGCCTGTCAATAGCCCAAGACTCGACCGCGTTGCCTCGATGGTAAACCCCACATCTTGAAGTAGCCCCGCTGACGCCTGCAGGATTGTTGCTTCATCCGTCGTATCGTACGAGCGAGTCTGCAACACCCTTCGCTCGACCGATTGAGGAGAAAGAGCCAGCGCGTCGCGAGGAATGCTGGATTGACATCCGCAGGCGGCGCCTCCCAAGACGGCACACGTCATCAACGCGAGTGCGAAGCCAGTTCGAGTCATGAGCGTGTTCCTTGTCTCAAAACTTGGATGAGTGGTAAGCGAAATCTCGCACTCGCTTGGCTTCATCAAACTTGATGACGACCGTCAGGCTTCGCTGGCTGCTGGATGCTGCACCGGCGCTCACAAACCAACTGGACTGGGAAGCCACAACATCGGTCGCGAACCGATCGTAAACCCAAACCTCGCGGCCGGTTTCATCGGTGGTCACGATGTTGGGCGAGCCAAGTGCTTCGACCACCTTGTCGGCGGACATTCCCTTCGAGATTTCTTTCTGCACGGTGCCGACGGTGAGCGCGTTCCTGTCGGATGCGCCTCGCACCTTGTCGGAGTGGTAGCCAGCTTCGCAGGCGCCAAGGCAAGCCAAGCCAGCTACGAGACCGAACATGAAAAGCCCGCGTGAGGTGTTCATTGACATTCTCCAGATGATCTTAGGCAAGCCACGGCAGGTGGCACCAAGATGGCCCCGCCGCGTGCCGCACCGAGATCGTTTCGATCTCGGTGCGGATATGGCCGGGGTCCACGCATCTTCCGGCAGGTTGCACCAAGATTGCCCCGCCGCGGGCGTGCCACCGAGATCGCTTCGATCTCGGTGGCACGTCGAACGGTCAATCTCGGCGCCACCCGCCGTGCCGTAAGCAACACCATCATGCCAGGAGGTCTTCATTCGCGCCACTCAGTATCCGCTCGTGCGGACATGCGCCGAACAATGCGGCGATGTCGCTTAACTGAATGGCATTCCGCCGAGCCCTTCTCGGTGCCACCTGCCATTTCACAGCCCCCGGCCAGCGATTCGATAGGTAAAGATCGGTGTGTCGAGATCGTTTGAAACGATTGAAATCAGTGCCCGGCGGGCACCGGTCTGCGTTGGATCGAACCGAACAGTGAAGCTCGCCGACCCGCCCGCGCCAATGCTCAGAGGGATATCTGTCACCACTACAAAATCGGGGGCACCCGCACCGGTCACTCGCACTCGCGAAGTGCTGGAAAAATTGAGCGGTCCCAAGCCGTTGTTAGACACGATGAAGGTGCGATCGATGAAGGTTTGACCCTCTGTAACTCTTCCACCGAAGGACGTTCCAAGGGCAGCGCTGGCACCCCCTGTGCCACTCACGATGCTGGTGGGCTTGTTGATGCCGCGAACGTCGATATCGCCCAGTGCACGCCCGCGCCCTCGGAGAGCAAACACGAACGGGTCGGCGGTGGGATCCGAGGTGGAGAGTGAGAGGGCGGCGTTGCGCACACCTGCGGCAGAAGGATCGAACCGGATTGTGAAAAAGGTGCTCTCGCCGGGACCGAGCAACGTGCCGGGCATCCGGAAGAGTTCGAAGTCGTCCGCATGCGTTCCTGAGATTGACACGCCTTCAACTGCGAGTACGCCGGACCCCGTGTTCGAGATATCAAAGCGCCGAGTCTTGATCCGTGACTCGATATTGACCTGGCCGAAACTGGTGCCATCGCGGATGATGGGCGTCGAATCAGCGTTTGCGATCTCTTGACCCCGTCCGGCGAGTGCGCAACTGCCGGGTTGATTCAACAGATTTGACCCCGTAAGCCGCATGTCGGCTGTCTCGGACCATGATGAGCCGTCCGAGTATTGCTCATCCTGATCATAACTGAACCGAACGATGCCCAGGCCGAGCGCCCACCACTGCGTCTCGGATGTCTGCCAGGTGGCCGACCTGCCGTTGCCTTGCACGGACCCATTCGCCGATCGAGCAACTCGGACAGTTTGAAACGTGCCGGCCGAGGTGGTGACGGTCTCTGCTCCCGCGAAGCTCATGACGCCGCTCAGACTGCCGCTCCACGTCTGGCCATGGCCGGAGGCGGCGTACGAGCCGCTATAGGGTATGGACTGACCATTTTGGATTGTCGGGGTTGTGAGCCTGACGCCGGAACCGAAGAAGTCATCGATCTGCGATCCCCGAGGGTCGGTCCGGTCGCGCCGGAGCACATGAAGGCCATCGCCGGCCAGGTTGAAGTATCTCGACTCGATGTATGTGCCGTTGTGCGCGTTGACCTGTATGCGCAAACGCGTTGTGGGTACGCCGTCCTCGATGAAGCCAGTCGTAGACGTCATGGCGGCGGTTGCAACTTGCCCGCCTGCGGTGCCCGCGTACGCCCATGAGTTGAAGCCGGAAAGCGGGAAATAGTCAGCGACCGTGAACGACAGCAATTGCCGCGGCTCAAGTTGCTCACAGGGTGTAGAAACGTCAAGAACAGCGGATCGTGCTTCGCGTCGAGTAAGCATGGCATAGCCCCATTTTCGTTGGGTTTACCATAACGCTACCCGGACCGCAAGACTTGTTTTGTTGCTGGCGGAAAAGCGTGTCCGGGCAGGTGGCACCAAGATTGCCCCGCCGCGGGCGTGCCACCGAGATCGCTTCCATCTCGGTGCGGATATGGCCGGGGTCCACGCATCTTCCGCCAGTACACCCCGCCCGCTCCACCGGGCTTCCATTCATCTCAAGCATCTTGACAAACACCTAACTTTGTGGTAATCTGCCCTCCATGACTCACTGGAATGGAGGGCGCCCCGAGCCCCCGACACGCTGCCATCCGATCGTGCGCGCTACCGCCGCGTCCGCTCCCCCGCGGCCGCACCGCGTCATCCCCTCCCCGCACTATCGCCGCGCCCAGCGC
>Ga0163149_10007957_pt1 | contig 10579 bp, 13 predicted proteins | sample OliLakLV19MP5G1_FD_148604 | JGI IMG/M metagenome (GOLD analysis project Ga0163149, IMG submission 148604) | Freshwater microbial mat bacterial communities from Lake Vanda, McMurdo Dry Valleys, Antarctica - Oligotrophic Lake LV.19.MP5.G1 | ecosystem: Environmental > Aquatic > Freshwater > Lake >...
CCCAAAAGCCCTAAAACTCCACCTGTCCCGGCGCCTCCCAGCCCCAGAAACGGGGGTGGCCAACTTCCGCCGGAATGGGTGGCCACTTTCAGCCGGAATCGGTGGCCAACTTCGGCGGAATACGCAGATACGCACGGTCCAGACGTTTTACGTCCGCCGAGCGGCGCAGGCGGGCGCCATAGGTGCGAAGACCGGTGCTATCACCGCGGTGCACAGGACATCGTGGCCCAAGGCCAGGCTGCGCGCTCCGATCTGCGTCTCAATCCTCATCTCCATACAATCGCACTTGATGGCGCGTGGCACGAGCAAGGGAGCGACCTTGTATTTGCGGGCCTTGGACATCTGAGGACCAGCGAAGTGGGTGATGTGCTGGAGCGGGCGGTCCGGCGGATCGAAAAACACCTCAGCCGGTGTGGCCTCCTTGGGGCCGCGCCACCCCGACCACGAAGATGTCGCTTCCTGGTCATCCTCCGAGAATCTCATCTTCTCCTGACCAAGCCCTCTACCGAAAAGCGGTGCTCCATCCAGATGCGTAGAACACTCGGATCAGCGGCGAGCGCGCACCTTCGTCTCGGAACGCGCGCTCGTCCGTTGCATCCGATTGTTGGGCAGCGCAGGGACCTTGCCTGCTATTCCAACGAGGACCCTCAGCGCCTCATTGACCGCTGCCGCGTTCGGGAACGCCAAGGACACGTCGGGGTCCAAGACAACGATGTTCGAGCTGGCTTTGTATCGCTCAAAGTATTTGCCCCGCACTCCACCGCTGAAGTCGTATTCAGGGCGCATTTCGTCGACTGCTTCCTTATGAATCTTGCTCATATCTCTTCTTTTCGCCTCGTGTCTCAGGCCTCGCACTAATGATTCGGATGTCCTCGCCGCGATCCGTGTGGGAAACCACGATGAGCCGACCCTCAGCGGAGCAACCCATGGTGAGGAGTCGGAGTTCTTCGACGGAGTGATCTGGATCCAGAAATTGTAGATGCCAGAGGGTCGCCAAACACCGTGGATGCCTCTTTGAAGGACACGCCATGCCGTGCCAGGTTCCTTGTGGCCTTCTTGGGATCCCATTGAAACTTCACCGGGACATCCTACGCGCCACTTCCGTCTGCTCAACACTGAATTGAGCGGCGAGGGCCCACGGCCGTCTGCGCGGACCTCGTCAGGTTCGTTGCGTTGTTCGGCCGCCGCCTACTCCAGGGTCGGGAGCAGCCTTGACGACCGAAACACAGTTGCGATCTCTATGACGCCAATCCGGTGCCGGTACACAACCCGGAATAAGCCAACGATGACTTCACGGATCTCTTGGTCGCCGCGCTCGGGCACCACCCGACCGGACTGAGGGAATGCACGGAGACGGTCGACTGACGCGATGATCCTTGCGGCTACGAGGTCCGCATAGCGAGGGGAGTCCTGAGCGATGTACTCGCGGATCAACTCCACGTCCCTGACGGCCTGGGGAGACCACCTGATTACCGTCACGGGCTAAGGCGCCGCTTGACCTCATCATGCGAAATCCCTTTGCCGCCATCGACCTCAGCAAGGCCGGCGTCGATCTTGGCCAGGAAGATCAAACGTTCGATCGCGTCATCGAAAGTGGCATCGGTCGGGAGGTCGTGAAGCGCCTCCATGATCTGCTCTCGGGATGTGGGGCTAGCCATGGTCCATCGAGTCTACGCCCGCAGGGTATGACGCCGAGCCCCTCAGTAGCCTCACAGGTCGGCTGAACACCCGGATCAGCGGCGAGGCTTCGTCGATCGCGTGGGTCTCGTCCGTTGCATCCGGTTGTTATCCGGCGTTACCTCGGGCACTCCTGATTCGACCCCGCAAAGCGCGATCTTCTTGTTGCCAAACGCTGCGACCAGTTCCAGGGTTCCGCCCAGCGCCGTGATGTACCGCCGCAGGGTAGATACTTGGCAGTCTTCAAACTCCTTTCGACTCTCCAACCGGGAGACGTCCGCCTGATCCATCTGCGACGCAGCTGCAACATCCAACTGGGTCCTTGCCGCCGCTTCGCGGAGCGCTCGCATGGTGAGGCGCACGCCGCGCTGGGCACGAAGGCCTCGTCCGAGCAGGCGCATTGGCTCAGTGTCCGATAGGGGCTGCTCTCTTGGCGAAATGTTCATCTCTAAGCTCCAATCTCGTAAATCGCTCGCTCGGCAGCAGTCGCCGACCGTGCACTGATGATGCGGTCCCGCTCCCTACGCTCAACGCTCACTACATAGAGGACTCGCTCACGGAGAGACCGACCGATCACGACCATGCGGCCTATTCCTGAGCCATCATCAAGGTAGACCGCCATTGGGTCTGCAAAGACGGTCGCGGCTTCGGCAAAGGACACGCCGTGCTTGACGAGATTTGACGCCGCCTTGACGGAGTCCCATTCGAAATCGCCTTCAACCACGGTACGCACGACCCCGAGTATGGGCTATATCCCATCTCCAGTCAACTCGCTCGACTTCAAAGTGTTGGCACCACGACCGGATAACACTTAGTATGCTGCGGGAAGGCGCTATCGAAGGCACTATACGGTACCGTATAAAAGGATAAGTCTTGCGAGCGGTCAGCGCGCCGCGGCTTCGCGAGGCCCTCGTCCCTTCGCCGGGCACCTCTACGCCGCCTCACGCGCGACACGGGGCCGATCAGAGACCCGCGGATACTGGCAACCGATTCCCCAACCAACCAACCCTTCATAAAGCCCTGCCTTTCCCCGCCGGACGCTGGCCGGACGCCCCTACTCGACGCTGATCTTCAACGACCTCAGGAACTTCTTGTCAAGGGGCGTCATCGTGGATGCCACAGGGTCGGGGCTGCGATGAACGCCCACGCTCATCCCCACGCCGGGCTCACCCTCGGCCGATGCCGACGAACCCGAGGCGACGCTCGTTTCAACCACGAATGAGGGTTCGTATCCGCGCTCGCGGATCCGTTCGAGGGCCGCGTTGACTTCGGAGGATCCCGTCACCGCCTCCTGGACGCAGCGGCCAAGGTCGCTCAGCAGTTCGTGCAGTTCCTCTGATCGCGATCGCGGCTTTTCGCTCATGTTCCCCCCGGGACCATGGCGTTTTAGGCGCTTGGGCGCGCCTGTGTCAAGGGGCGCGGCGCAGCGATTCGATGGATTGACGATCGCCTCGGGCCAGAGCTACCATCCCCGTCGACATATTCCAATTGACCGCGAGCGAGAGGCTCGGTCCGTACGACATCCTGGCGATCCCTGGCCGCTGAACCGAAGTGCAAGAGGGCGCCGGGGTTTCGTGCTAGCGTTGTCGGCCCATGATTTCCGCCTTCGCCCTGGTCCTGACTCTGCTCGCCGCGGCCGAGACACCAGCACCCAAACTGAAGCCGGGGGACATAGCCCCCGCATTCAATCTGCAAGGCTCGCACGGGAAAGCCGGTGCTCTTTCGGAGTTCAAGGGAAAGAAAAAGGTCGTCCTCGCCTTCTTCCCCAAGGCCTTCACCGGTGGCTGCACCCGTGAGATGTCCGGCCTGCGCGACCACCAGTCGATGTTCGACGAAGCGAACACCCAGGTTTTCGGCATCTCGATGGATGACCCGGATACCCTTAAGAAGTTCGCCGAGAGTCTGAAGCTCTCCTTCCCCCTCCTTTCCGACCGGGGCGGCAAAGCCTCAAGCGCCTACCGGGTGAAGGGTGCCTTGTGGGCCAATCGAACCACGTTCGTGATCGACGAAGAAGGCAAGATTCTGGCCATCTTCGAGGGCAAGGATGCGATCGACCCCGCCGCCACCGTCGCCGCCTGCAAAAACGCGGCGCCCCTCTAGCAGCCCGTGCCCGCGACCTCCCTGGACCAACCTTCGTTCGGAAAGAAACTCGCGCGGTTCGGGCGGCTGCTGCGCACCGGCCTGCTCGGGCGCTTCGTTCTGGTCCTCGCCGCGGTCAGCCTGATTCCTTTGATCATCATCCCGTGGCTGGTGCGGCTCACCCGTGAATCGGTTACCGACCAGATCCTGATCACTCACTCGGTCACCGCTCGCACCACCGCGGCCCGCGTGGATGCCTGGATCCGCTCGTTCCGCATATCCGCGCAGACCCTTTCCTCGAACCCGTTCCTGCTGCGGGGCAGCCGTGACCAGATCGCGCAGATGGTGGCGGGACTGCTGCAGGCCGATCCCGTGATCAAGGGCGCGGTGGTGGTGAACGAGCGCGGTCTCGAAGTGGGCGGGGCCGTCTTGTCAGGCTTCGGCGATAGGGTGAATGCGCCGCTCGCCAACGCCACCACGGGCCCGGTCACCGTCATCCCGGGCGACCGGCTCTGGCTGCGCATCACCACCCCCCTGGATGAGGGCCTGGGCGAGCTGAGGCTGATGGTGGACGGGGCCGAGCTTTCCGAGATTCTCAAGACCGAAGAAATCGGCCGCGAAGCCATCATCGGCCTCTTCGATAAAGACCAGAAGATGATCGCCACGTCCAACGTGACGGATCAGGCCGTGCGATTCCCTCCGGCACTCCTCACTAGCGGAGCCGCCCGCGCCACGTCCGGGGCCTCGCGCTACGACGATCAGGATCCGGTGATCGCGGGTGCGCACAGCCCGGTGCAGGCCGCCCCCTGGTTCGTGGCGTCCATTGAGCCCGCCCTCACCGCTGAGGCGGTGGCCGCGAGCATGCAGCGAACGGGGTTGCTGGCGGTGGCCGCCGCGGTGCTGCTGACCGGCCTTTTTTCGACCCTCGGCTACTTTGCCATCATCCGACCCATCGACGAGATCGCGAAGTCCCAGTGGAAGGTGGCGCGTCGCAAGGCCAAGGCCGCCTCGTCGGGGAACGAAATCACCCAGCTGAAGGAAGCCTTCGCCACCATGCGGCGACAAACCCTGGATCGCGAATCGATCGGCAAGGTCTTCCTCTCGCGCTACCACGTTCTGGACATCCTCGGCACCGGCGGCATGGGCTCGGTGTTCCGGGGATGGGACCCCAAGCTCGAACGCCCGGTGGCGATCAAGACCGTCCACATGGGCGGCGAAAGCAAGGCCACGGTGGGCGAGGCCGAACAGCGGCATGTCCTGTTGCGCGAGGCGGTGACGGTGGCGAAGTTCAATCACCCAAACATCGTGTCCATCTATGATCTTGAGGACACCACCGATGCCGCGTTCCTCGCCATGGAGTTCGTGGACGGAATGAGTCTGGAGCGGCTGATCGAGAAAATCGGCATTCTTCGCGTCGAGCTCGCGGTGCCTTTGATCGTCCAGATCGCGCGGGGATTGGAAGCCGCCCACCACGCCGGGGTCATTCACTGCGACATCAAGCCCGCGAACATACTGCTCGGTCGCGATGGCGCGGTCAAAGTGACGGATTTCGGTATCGCCCGCACCGCGGTTCGAGCCACCGGGGACCTCTCGGGCGTCTTCGGGACACCCGGCTACCTCCCCCCCGAGGCCATGCTCTCCACCGCCTTCACGCCAACCGCGGACCTTTTTGCAGTCGGGGCTGTGTTCTACGAACTTCTCACCGGCGATCCGCCGCACGTGGGCAAAAACGCCCAGGAGACCCTCCTGAAAACCGCCACGGTGGCCGCAGTTCCGGTGCGGGAAAAAAACCGGTCGGTACCGCCAGCGGTCGACGACATCGTACTGGGCCTGCTTCACAAAAACCCGGACCTGCGGCGGCCTACGACTGCGCGGGAACTGGCCGATTCGCTCGGCGCCATCGCGGCTCGCAACAACTGGAAGTGGACGCCCCCGCCCCTGCTGACCGGGGAGCGTGTTGGAGGGGTCTCGACGGAGTCGCCCACCGCGGCCATACCGCTCGGACCCAAGCTCGGATAACATTCCGGGCTTCTCCCCTAAGTATTTCCAATGAAGACAGAGAACACTCTGGACTTTCCCCGTCTTCCTGCCCCCCTGATTTCCGAGGAATTTTTGAAGAGACTGCTATCGCTCGTCCTCGTTGGCGCGATCTTCGGCGCCGCTTCGACCGCGCAGGCTCAAACTCTGCCAATTCCCGCGTCCGGAATGTATGTGGTGCAGGAAGGCGACACCCTGGAGTCGATCGCCCAGAAGTTCCTCGGTTCGTCCGAGCGCTGGCGGGACGTCGTGAACGCCAATCCCGCGATCACGAACCCCCACTTCATCACTCCGGGGGCGCGCATCCGCATTATTGCCTCGCGCATCATCGGAGCCAAGCGGGCCACCATCGAGCAGGTCTTCCGGCAGGTCGAGCAGATGCCTTTCCCCAGGCCCTGGGCCGCCGCCTCCATCGGCGGCGTTCTCCAAGAGCGCGACGGGGTGCGAACTTTCGAGAAGTCGTCGTCCGAACTCCGCTTCGACAATGAAACGCGGATGGTGGTCTCCGAGGACTCGGTGGTGTTTCTGCGCGAGGGGACGAAAGCCCCGGAGAACGTGAGCCGCAAGGCCATCGAGATCCGCGCGGGCCAAGCGGACCTGAAGGTGAAGGACGGTCCCAACGGAGCCGCCAACGATTTCGAGTTCTACATCGGGGACACCCGCGGAACCACCAAGCCCGGGGCCAAAGGAAGTGCGGCCAGTCGCGCTCGGCGCAGCGGCGATGGCGGCAGCCGCATCATGGTCTACGACGGCGAGGCCGAGGTCACCGCGGGGGGACGGACTGTGCCGATCCCTGCGGGCATGGGCATCGCGGTCACCCCCGACGGGCGCACCAGCGGGCCCGAGGCGCTGATGCAGGCCCCCAAGCCGCTCACCCCGAACGCCAGCCAGTCCTTCGACTTCTCCAACCCGACCTTCGATTGGGATCCGGTCCCGGGGGCGCAGACCTACACGGTGGAGGTCTGCCGGGATGAGAGCTGCGCGCAACTCGTCGATCGCGCCGTGGGCATCCGCATGACCCGCTGGACCCCGCGCGTCCTGCCGATCGGCGACTTGTACTGGCGGGTGAGCGCTCTGAGCGCGAGCGGCCTCGACAGCTTCGTGTCTCCCGCGCAGAAGTTCACCATCAAGACATACTGGCGGCGACCGCTGGTGGATCAACCTCGGTCCTGAAACTCCCCATGAAGCAGCCCCTCTCTTTTCTGTTCTGCCTGCTCGCCTCGGCCACCGTGGCCCCAAAGGCCTTCGCCCAATCGAAGCCGCCCGCGGCGAACCCCAGGCCCACGGAAACGCCTTTGGAAGTGGCACGACTCGGCTCGGTTGAAGGAGGGGTCGAGGTGCGGAAAGCGGGCGCGGCCTGGGTGCCCGCCGCCCCGGACCAGGCTCTCGCCATCGGCGACCGGGTTCGCACTCTGGCGGGCGGCACCGCGCGAATCGACTTCCCGTGGACGGCCATCGCGGTGGGCGACTTGTCGGAGGTGGCACTCGAAACGAACCGGGTTCTCACACTCAGGCTCGACCGGGGGCGGATCGACATCGATCCCGAACAGACTCTGCTGAGGGTGGTCACGGATGAGGCGACGCTCAGCGGATCGGGCCGCACTCTGGTGCGACGTGAGAACGGTACGACGTTTGTCGGTTCCTACAATGGGGGGGCGGTGGTCGAGGCGAAGGGCCAGGAGGTGCGCTTGGGCGTCAACGGCAGCACCAGAATCGAGGCCAACGCGGTGCCCGGCGTGCCGGTTTCCATGATGCCGGCGCCTCGGGTGGTCACTCCGGCCTCCGACCCGCGCTATGTCCGGCCCGGAGAGGTTGTGCGCCTGATCTGGACCGGCCAGGACCCGAGGTACCACCTCGAAGTCCTCCCCATCGACAGCGACGTTCCCTTCATGTCCTTCGAGGTAGCGACCACCGAATACGACCTGAAGATTCCCTGGCTCGGAACCTACCGCTGGCGAGTCGCCGGCCGCAACGGCGTGGTCGAGACCCAGCCCTCCGGCGAGGGCCTCATCTGCGTCGTGGAGAAGTAAAGCCGGTTAGCGCGCGCGCTGGGTTTTCTGGCTGTCGATGATTGGATACATCGACAGTTCGATCACCGGGAACTGTGGCCGCTCCAGTTGCTGGGTCGAGCTCTGCGAACCGAACAGACCGCTCAGGTACTCCTTGAGGGTGAGGTTCGTCGGCCCATATCCCTTGTCGTACAACCAGTGCTCACAGGCCGCTCCCAGTTCGGCGGCGCTTGAGTAGCGCTTCTCCAAACGCCGTTCCAGGGTCTTGCCGAGAATCTCCAACACGGGCTCGGGCACATCGGGATTGAGATCGCGGGGGGAACGCATCACGCCCGCTACCACCTCGATCAATGTGGCTTCTGCGGTGGCCCCTTTGAACAGCCGGTCCAGAGTCAACATCTCGTAGAAGACCGCACCCAGCGAGAACACATCGCTCCGGTTGTCCATGCTGAGCGAGGCGATCACCTCGGGCGCCATGTAGGACGGCTTTCCCACCAGGTTCTCGCTCCGCGTCCCGCTGCGGGCCGCGATGCCGAAGTCGATGAGCTTCACGGTACCCTCGCGCGTCATCATGACGTTGGACGGAGAGACGTCGCGGTGGACGATGGCCGCCCGCTCGAAGACGTACTGCAATCCGCGGCAAACCCGGCTCACGATGAAGACCACGATCTCGGCGGGCGGCAGCCGGTCGACGATCAGGTGACGGTCGATGAACTCGGAGAGACTCCAGCCATCGATGTACTCGAGGACGATGGCCAGATCCTGGTCGACCCGGTCGAAGTCGAAAATGCGTCCGATGTTTTCGTGGTCGAGAACCGCGTATCGCCGCGCCTCTTCAACGAACAGGTGAATCAGGCCTTCGTCGGTGGCGTCGAGCAGCTTCTTGATGACCACCGGACGCTCGAAGCCCGCCTCACCGACCAGGCGCGCGCGGTAAACCCGACCCATGCCTCCGGCGCCGAGTTCCTGCTCGAGGACATACTTGCTTGGCATGGTTTGAGGTTTCCTTCTGGTGACCTTCCGGTCATTCTACGCACGGTCGGTGCCAATCTTCAGAAGGGGGGCCGCATGAGAGGTCGGGCCGCGCCCCGTATACTGCGCCGACCCAAAAACTCGATGCGGATCATGGCTCTAGACATCGGTGACCGCACGATCGGGGTGGCCTGCTCGGATGAAGGCCGGATCCTCGCCTCCCCGGTCGAAACCATAGCGCGCCGAGGGCCCAAGGCCGACGCCTTCCGGGTCGAAGCCCTGGTCAAAGAGCGGGGCGTTTCCCGGGTCATCGCCGGCCTTCCCCTCACTCTGCGCGGCGAATCCGGCCCTCAAAGCGCCAAGGTCCGTGAGTTTGTCGAAGTGCTAAAGCGACGCTTGCGCGTACCGGTCGAGATGTGGGACGAACGCCTCACGACGCGCGAGGCCGAACGGGTGCTCATCGAGGGCGACCTCTCGCGCGCCCGCCGCAAAGAGGTCATCGACCAGATGGCGGCGGTGCTGATCCTTCAGAGCTATCTCGACACCCAGGCCCACGCCCGGACGACCCCGACATCGTGAAGGCCCGCCTGGTCGCCGTCGTGGTGCTGGGAGCACTTGCCCTGCGGGTCTTGTGGGTGGCCGAAACCGAAGCCCCGACCGGTGGTCCCGAAGTCGAGATCGTGGTTGCCAAAGGTGCCTCTACGCAGGAGATCGCCGAGCAGTTCGCGGCGCAGGGCCTGTTCAAGCGGCCGTGGACCTTCGTCCTTCTGGTCCGCCTCCGCGGCGACGGTGCGAAGATCAAAGCTGGCCGCTATCGATTCGAGGGCCCGTATTCCATGCTCGATATCGGGCAGAAGCTGGTTCAGGGCGCGGTCGAACGACGGGAAGTCACATTCCCGGAAGGCCGGAACATCTTCGAAGTGGCGGAAATCGCGGGTCGCAGCGGCCTCTCGCGCGACGCCGTGCTGGCCGCGGCGAAAGATCCAGGCGCCATCTTCGACCTCGATCCGCAGGCGAAGAATCTCGAGGGGTATCTCTTTCCGGAGACCTATGAGATCCAGGACGGCCCCTTCGAAGGCGGCCTGGTGGCCGAGATGGTGCGACAGTCGCGACGGACCTTTGAGGACCTGGGCCTCACCCCGAGTGGGCGAACCATCGCGGGAGTGCCGCTCACCCTGCGCGGGATTGTGACTCTCGCCTCCATCGTCGAGCTTGAAACCGCGGCCCCCGAAGAGCGTCCGCGCATCGCCGCGGTCTTTCTCAACCGGCTGCGCACCGGCATGCGTCTGCAAACCGACCCCACGGTTATCTACGCGCTCAAGCTGACCGGGGGGTACGACGGGAATATCCGCAAGGCTGATCTTTCCGGTGACTCGCCCTACAACACCTACCGTTTTGCCGGCCTGCCTCCCGGCCCCATCGGCTCGCCGGGGCGCCTGGCCCTTGAGGCGGTGCTGAGCCCCGAGACGACGGAGCATCTCTATTTCGTCAGCCGCAACGACGGCACCCATGTCTTCTCCAAGACTCTGCAGGATCACGAGCGGGCGGTGGACGAGTATCAGCGGCGGCGACGGTCCGATCCCGCAACCGCCGCGGTCAAGTGACCGGTTCGGGGCGGGTGGCGGTTCTCGCGTTCTCCCTTTCCTTCGGGGTGATGCTCGCGAATGGCCGCGCCATTGGCTCGGGGGATACAAACGTTCTCGAAAAAACCGCGACAGCTTTGGTGGAACGTAGGACCGTCGTCCTGAAGGCAGAGGACGGATCTGACCCGTTCACGCGAGCCACCGCGGACGGCGGGCGTATCT
>Ga0163149_10007958_pt1 | contig 10578 bp, 14 predicted proteins | sample OliLakLV19MP5G1_FD_148604 | JGI IMG/M metagenome (GOLD analysis project Ga0163149, IMG submission 148604) | Freshwater microbial mat bacterial communities from Lake Vanda, McMurdo Dry Valleys, Antarctica - Oligotrophic Lake LV.19.MP5.G1 | ecosystem: Environmental > Aquatic > Freshwater > Lake >...
AGGACTTGTCTAGAAATAAACTAGCCGATGTTGGAGGCGCTGCGAGGGCGAATCTGGTAGTTCCATTCGCCGTGGAATTTGTCGCGGTGGATATTGATGCGTTTAAGTTCCTCGTCGGAGACTTTGATACCAGCCTGATAGGATTCCGTGTTGAGTTCGGCATGAACCTTGAGGCCGGTCGTGGTGGTTGTAGCGGCGATGAGGCTCACGATGGTCTCGAAACTGCGCAGAGGCTTGCCGCGCCAGTTCTGGCTGATGTAGGAAAAGAGTCTATGTTCGATCTTGTTCCATTTGCTGGTGCCAGGCGGAAAGTGACAGACAACGATCCGCAGGCCGGTTTCGTCGGCGAGTTTCTGTAACTCCAGTTTCCACAGGCGGAGACGCGAACCATTGCTACCTCCGCCATCAGCCGTAATCAGCAATCGCGTCGCCTTCGGATAGGCAGGTTGGCCCATTGTCCGCCACCAGCGTCGAATGGTTTCAACGGCAAACTCGGCCGTATCGTGATCCATGCCGACGCTCACCCAACCACTGTTGGAACCCACATCGTAAATTCCGTATGGAGTTGCCCGCCCCAGTTCCTTGTCCACGAAATCGTGAACGCGAACCTTTTCGGGCTCACCCCTGGGACGCCATTCTTGCCCCTTATTGCTGAAATCGCCCACCAACTCCTTTTTCTTGGTGTCCACCGAAATCACCGGCTGCCGTCGGCCCAAACACCATTTCACCTTTCCGTTCAGGTGCTCAAACTGAGCGTTACGGTCAGGGTGATTGGAACCCTCCCTGGTCTTCCGATTGCCCTGTAGGCTGTAGCCGAGCGCATGGAGCAAATTCGCGACCACCTGGTGACTCACCGAATGCTTCATCCGTTTGAGTTCGGCCGTCAACTGCCGGACACTCTTGCACGTCCAACGCAGAGGACTCTCGGGGTCACCTCGAGTGGTCGATTCCAATAGACTCTGCAGGTCGGATTGTAGTGAGCCATCCTTGTCCACAGCTTTTTTGCGCCCACCGCCCTCACGTCGGATACGGCCTGATGCTGAGGAACCGGGCTCTTTCAATTCAGCGATCCCTTGTCGAATCACCGGACGCATAATGCCCGTCGCCTTACTCACCGCTGAAATCCCGCCTCGACCGATTGCCTGACTCTCCGCCGCCGCCATCAACCGTCGCGCTCGCTCGTCCAGAACAGGTTCCAGAGCCTTGTAGCGTGCTGCGATTCCAGCGATGTCAATCACTGCATCGAGTATACTCCAAAACATTTCACTGTGGATATGTTATTTATAGACAGTTCCTAACCCTCGTCGCCGAGCCCGTTTGCGCGAGTTACTCAGCGGCGCCCAACGTCGGAACGGTAGTCAGGACGCGCTGAATCGACCGGCAATCGTCGAGATCATTCGAACTATGAGATCGACCTCGATCGTGGCCACGAGAGGACACTTGTCCGAGTTACCGCAATCTCCCGCGCCAGATGCGATCTCCGGAACGTTGACGACTGTATCCACCCAGGGATATGTGGTCCATGTACTCTGGCCAACCACTCCCCACGCGGAGAGATGAATCGACGTATTTCGAAACTGAAATCGCCGCCGCTGCAGGTTTGGATCAATCCACCTGCTACCGCGGGCGACAAACACCGAAGGCTCACTAAACTTCTTCATGCCGGTGTCTCAAAACTATTGACACCCTCCGCTCACCACAACGCTCGATAGCTTCATCACAAGACCTGACAAATCAATTCGTCTAATAGTTGTGCCCCTGACCAGTTCAGCGTATAGGCTTTCAAATCGACTAGGCCAGACGTCTGAAGGCGGACAGTCAGACGGTTGCCTTGACTCATTGACTCTTTCAGGATCTTGGTATTGTTAAGCCATGACCATCACATTTGATCCACAAACTGAGGCGCGGCTCCAGGCGATTGCTACAAAAACAAACGCCATTCGAGGACTCTTCACCACAGATGAGCTTGACACCCTTTTTGCACGCTCTCGATCGCTGAGTCGATCGGTTGATCTTGCATAATGGCAGGGTTTCTTTTGGATACGAACGTTGTTTCGGAGACCGTCAACCCAAGTCCTGATGCAAAGGTAATTGCTTGGTAGGATAGCCAACCTGACATTTTGTCGTACCTGTCCGTCATCTCACTGGGCGAGATGCACAAGGCAGTTGAGTTGCTCCCACCGAGTGCCCGCAGAGATCGCCTTGAGACATTCGTTGCGGAAACGATTCCTGGGCGGTTTAAAGATAGAATCCTCGCTGTTGATGCGGCTGTTGCTAAGACATGGGCTGAATTGGATGCCAGTCGCCAGAAGATTGGTAGACCGCTCGATATGTCCGACGGCTTGATTGCTGCAACCGCAATCCACTACGACCTCACTGTTGTCACTCGCAACACTAAAGACTTCTCCCATCTCCCAGGTCTTCATCTCCTCAATCCTTGGCAGTGACTCTCTCTAGAATCTTTGACATCGCAACTTGAGATGTCAAAATTCTTGTCTTACTAGACTTCTGGAGTGTCAGCAGGGTGAACGGCTAGACACTTTCGCGCGTTCACTATAAAACCCCACCGGCAATGGTGAGGTCTTTTGATGTTACTGGCCACGCTCCTTTCGGAAGCGAGCAAGGACTTCATTGAATGGGCCTGGTTTGAAATATAGATCTCTCTCAATCCGCAAACCGCAAAGGGCCGCGCACCGCGCGCGGATTCTAGATCTGACAGCAGAAAGTAGCCCCATTCTTCTTCGTGCCCGATCTCATCACATAACCGAAGAACCGAAACTGGTCAACTTCGGCTTCACCCTCAGTCCCCATCCACCAGAACCAACCGCGCAGCTTGAGCGACCTCGCAATCGCTTCATCCTCCGGCGGACGCAGCTCATAGAACACCGCCTCGCAGCGCACCACGGACTTCTCAAACGCCTGTTCGAGAATCGTCGCATTCACCGCAGACTGAGCTTCATCGTTGAGTAAGTCGACACAAGTCTCGGCAACGAGTTGGACCAGATGCGGCCATCCGCCTATCTCCTCCTGAATCTTCTCGATGCCGCCATCTCCCGAGAATCCGGCCGGGTAGCTGGGACGCAAATGAGAGTCCTCAGAATCGTCTCCTAATCAGTTCTTGGGTCCTGTCAATTCGAGCCGTTGTCGGACCGTCTGGTCTTTCGCCTCCGTAGCCATTGGCGCAACGCCTTCGCGCAACGCCGCACGCGTCGTCTTGGTGCTTTCAGCGGCATCCAGCGGGATTTCCGTCGCTTCGATCGTGCCGATCCTGCCGAGCTCCTCACGCCGTAAGTTCTGTAATGATCAGGTCCGTTCATGATTGCCTTAAGGAACGGAATCGCAATCGGATCGATGATAAACTCATGTCCCGTGCTGCCGCGGCCATCAAAGTATGTTCCTCCATGTCATGCCCCTTTGGCGCTGTCATCGCCACCTTGGAGAGACGTTCACACGTTTGGCGCTATCGCTCGGGGTCGCGGTCCACGCTTCGAAGGCGAGAAGATTCCTTCACAAACACGCCGGATGCGCGAAACTCAACTTGAATAGCGATTTGAGCGTAAACCTCGGCGGTCGTTGTGACACTGAGTATAGTGGAAATTGCTATAGGCTAGATCCCTTGTAGTCGATCATCTGAAAACGTAGTTTTCTGAACCATGGCCGGAGGTGACGCTCAACATCGTCTGCGCCGAAGGCGCAAATTTCTGTCAATCATCGCGGTTCTTGAGTATCGTGAATGTAGATGGCGACGACAACCTCGCATGAGCCTATTGAAGGCCTTCTGCGAACCCAGTTGCGGAACGATGTTTTCGGTATGCGCCAGTTGTGATCGCGGCCGGCGGTATTGCAGCGAGGCGTGCCGGAGCAGCAGGCGGCAGCAGCAAGTCCGCGCTACTGGCAAGCGCTACCAATCGTCAGAAGTTGGTAGGCGTGCGCACTGCAGCCGCCAACAAAGTTATCGGGACCGCCATGAAACCCTGGTGAAGCATCAAGCTATGGCCCCAATCGCACCGTCGGCGCCAGCGGCAACGCCTTCGATGACTCAATGCGAGTTTGTTGGGAGTCGAGCCGCTGGATCAACCCCTACTACCGGCTAGCCAAGCGACGGCGACGTCGCCACCGGTCGGCCATGGTTCAAAAAACTACGCTTTCGCGTGATCGATAACATCCCTGAACCTGCGGCTGGACTTCGCGCCACGGAGTCTGACCGCGAAGCGGTTGGCTTGATGAGTTAGGCCGCCTCAAAGGCGGTCGATCAGGGGTTATAGGCGTCTGCTGCCACTCGAGCAAGTATTCCGCCGGGTGCCGTCGAGCGATACGGGACTCGGAGCTGCCATAAGAGAGGTCGAAAAGCACGTCGTCGCACCCTCCTCAACGCATCTCGGGAATTCCTTGTCCAGGCTCTGTGTACGACGCCCCGCGGACCGCTTCCCAACATTCGGGTTTCTTCGCCCACTCAGAAATCATCCTTCCCCCAGCAGAGTCATGCAGGACCTTGTTGACCTCGGCAGACCACGTCTGAATCTGTGCTTTCAACTCCGCTGAGATGTCTTGCCGGAGCCAGATCCTGTCCAGATCGAGCTTCTGTCCCAGGCGATTTGCCACCAGCGATACGACATACGCAGCAACATTTGCCTGCGCTTGCTGGAACATTGGGCGCACCAAGGCGTGTGCCCTTTTGAACAGAATGGCCTTGGCAACCATCAGCTTGTAGGCAGGGACATCTGGCAAAGTTGGAGGCGTCTCGCCATCGTTATTGGTGAGGTCCGCCATAAACCGTTCGAAGTTCTTTTGGGTGCCGAAGCTAACAGAGTCCGGCCTCTGAGCCCATGCGTTCAAATACTTGGCCAAATCCGTCTTGGTGATTCTCCTGCTCGTGGGTATCGACTCTTTGAGTTGCCGTAGCCGTGCTGGGGTCGTCCCTTCGCGCAGGAGCATAGTGTTATAGCTGCCCGCCGCGCGTTCGTAGAACCAACGACCAATGCCGTCGGGACAATACGTCGACATCGCCAGGTTTTCGATCTGGACGTGAAAGGGCTTATTCGCAGACAGATCGGACAGCTTGACGGCGGTTTGACTGTTCGCAAACCTGGAGATGTCGGAAATGAGAGCTTCTTCCGCGATCGAATCCTGGGAGCGTAGAACGATGATCTTGGCAGGCACACGGACGCGGCGAAGATCAATCTGGGGATTCTTCTTCTTGCTGAAATAAATCGAAGCGGTTGTCTGACCGCCGTTCACGATCTGCATACCCTTCAGCCAGAGGATGCCTGGGCCCCCATCACTCGTCTTCCCCAAGTGCACCTCGTCCGCGACAAGTACGATTCCGTTGTTGTATGCCATGAACCGTTCGGGCGTATCCTGGAGCGTGTCGCGGATTCCTTTGTTGACCTTGGCGGTCGCGCTAAGAAAAGAACGGACATTGGCCTCCAGAAGCTGTCTGCCGTATTTCTCGTAAACGAACCGGAGTGCCTCGCCGGGGATCACCGTCATGGCGTAGTCGTAACCCGCGGCTTCGCCGGGTACGTAGACACAGGGCAGCGCGCCGCCCGAAACTTCTTCGAAGTTCACGACCAACTCATCGCGCGGCTTGCCCTCGGACCAGTGCCTGTGCAACCGCTCTATGTCCATCACTTCCAGCTTCACGGTCTTGCCACTCACTTCTCGCGGCTTGAAATTCTTGGCCTTTGCCTGCCGATCCGTGAGGACCTATACTCTGATCTGATCAAGATTGGGGTAGCAGTCCTGAATGGTGACCGCGAATGCATAGGCGTCATCGGACTCATCCATAGTCTTTGCCAGTCGCCCTTCCGCGCACTTCGCCAGAAAGCGAAGGCACTGTTCGGCGGCTTCTTTCGTTTCTGTATCAGTGATCGGTGTCACGTCGTCGACGCCGCTGTACAGGCTAACGAATAGATCAAGCTGGTCCGTCTCATCAGACATCGCGTAGCCACTTAGGCGCAAAATCGCACCACCTACTTTCTTGGGAGCGTAGTGGCAGATCTGCGGGTCGAAGGTCTTGCCGATCAGTGACAGGTGTTGCATCACGACCTCCGCGAAGACCGACTCTGCGTACGGGTAGCCATTCCCTTGACTGCCGAGACGCTCCCCTATCTCTGATCGCACTTCGGCTTGCGTTTGCCTAAGAAAGTCCACCAATTCCATGGTTACATCACCCCCAGTTGATCTAGCGCAGCGCGAACAGCAACAGGACCGGCGTCGATGCCATCGAGCTCCAGTTCATAACGGGCCGTAATGACCTGTGCAGGAACACTGGCCCTGGTAAGGCGGGGGAATCCCTCCTCGACGCGAAGGACCTTTGTCGACACATGCGTGAAGGTCCGCCTGTAGTGCGCCGAAACCGCATCCAGGTATCCTGCGTGAATAAGTTTGATGTTGAGCATATGTTGGGCTGACGGGTCTTCACTTAAGAATGTTCGAGTATCATCGATGAGCGCGGGAGGCGGGCCACATGGACCAGCATGGAGGAGTGTTCATTCGCCTGCCCTCGCTGAGAGCGGATGGCGCAGGCCAGGAGGAAGGCGTTGATCGCCTCGCGAGAGAGGGAGGGAACGTGTCCTCGCCGTTGAACAGTGGCTGGTGCCAGTTCTTGTGCCTCTGCGGCATCCATCCAACCGTGCCCACCAGATACGGAATGATCGGCAATCGGCGGACAGAGAAGGCTGCCGTCTCGTTCATCACCGGATTTTAGCCCAACACTTTGGCCCTGCCCTACAAAGCTGGGAGCCCCGCAAGGTTAGCAATGAATACCGAAGGCGGGCTGCACTTTGGAAAGGATCAGGATAGAATCGTGGTACGCGTAAGGTGGAGCGCGTTCCGACGGCAGCCCCGATTTCAAGCCAAAGCGTGTATGGTCGACGAAACAAAAACTGGGACAGATTGGCAGACCGACGAACTTGACGCGATTGTATCGGACTATTTCTCGATGCTCGATGCCGAGCTTTCAGGCCAAAATTACGTCAAGTCCAGGCACAGCGAGGCTTTGAGGGCACGGATCGGCCGGACCCACGGATCGGTTGAGTACAAGCACCAGAACATCTCCGCCGTACTCAACAAGCTTGGTCTGCCCTAGATACCTGGTTACAAGCCGCAGTGTAACTACCAGAAGGCGATCATTGATGCGGTTGATCGTTACTTGTCCGGGCATGCTGCGGTTCTCGAAGCGGTTCCCGTACCTCCACCGGCTACGAGTCCATGTGCGCAAGTGTTTGTCGAAGCTCCTATCTCAATTCCCGGCAGTGAAGACATCCCCGATCACCTGCGTCATCTGGTCCGGAAGTTCGACTGTGCGGAGCGTGACCACCGCAACCGCTTACTCGGCAAAGCCGGAGAGACCTTTGTTGTCGAGTTTGAGCAGCAACGGCTTACCGAGTGTGATCGCTCGGACCTGGCCCGCAAAATCCGTTGGGTTTCCAAAGAGGATGGGGACGGCGCGGGGTACGACGTGCTCTCTTTCAGTCAGAATGGTCAGACACGGCTGATTGAGGTGAAGACCACGAATGGCCCTGCACAAACTCCGTTCTATCTGAGCCGTAACGAAATTGCGGTTGCGGGAGAGCGCCCGACAGAATGGACGATATATCGAGTCCACCTTTTTGCCAACGGTCCCCGTGTGTTCACGGTCCGGCCACCGCTGGAAAGCAGCGTGAATTTGAGGCCCGAAACTTGGCGGGCTTCATTTTAGCGCAGCAACGTTCGGAATCGGGGAGGTTTGCAGGCGCGCGGCCTCTCGAACTGTGAGGCTTCGGCACTGTGTCTCGTCGTAGTGGATGTAGTAATGCCCGTCTTTGGCCATATGGCTCACGATGGTCGTCGCCGGTTTGTCGATCAGTTGCACCCGGAATCTATCGTCAAAGTACTTTTCCTTCTCCTTGTCGAGCACATTCTTGTGCTTTGGAAGTAACCCTGGCGGGAAATCCCGTAATTCAGGTGACCGGCCAAACACCTTGGCGTAACAGGCAACAAAGAGATACCGGTATAGATCTTCTTTCATATGCGGGCGGGATGCGTGGTTACAGACTCCGCCAAGGCGCTCATCGCAGTACCAATCGGGACGATACTCAGATTTCGGCTTGCACGTCACGAACTCGCCCCCGCGATCTGCGCGAGCGTCGCGAATCCGGCCCAGGGTCCAGCCGATGTCTGATCGAAGCGCGGCTCCCTTCCCGTTGGGAATGTTCTCTAGCACTCCGGAAGTCAAGATGCCAGAGATTGCCTCGCGCCATTCATCGCGGCCGTCCTTAGTGCGCGAGAGTCCGCTGCGCAAACGCGGCAATCCGCGAAGCACCTGAGCCACGGGAACTTGTTGCCCGGAAGCCGCGAGAATTGGGATTTCTGACAACGACAGATCTTCGCGCACGCCCAGCAGAATCACCCTGTGCCGCGATTGCGGAATCCCGTAATCCTCGCACTTGATAATGAAATCGCGGTAGTCGAACTCGGGACCATCGGAGTTCTGCGTCTTGGGAGGGACGACAAGTGAATAGATAAGATATCGGGCTGCAGTACGCGAATGTGGATTGACTGCACATTGCGGCTGGCCCAAGTCAGCCATCATCTGCTTGAAAATCCCATTGTTGCCGAGCTTTGACGAAAGGAGTCCCTTAACGTTTTCCAGAATGAAGACAGGCGGACGGTGGACGGCAAGAATCCGGAGGTACTCCCGGTACAAATAGATGCGATGATCTTCTGCGCGGATACCGCCGTTGCGCGCCCGCCCGATCAGCGAATATGCCTGGCATGGCGGACCGCCGCACAGCGCCCAGAGTGGTGCTCCCGCAAGCGCCGACTTGATCCTCCGATCTACTTCGGATGGGTCGACTTTCCCAAGCTCAGCCTTCCAAGCCTCCGACTTCGCCTTGGAAGACTGGGTCGGATACTGTTCAAACATCTCATCGCGAGACAACCGACCCTGCAAGTGCAGGTAGTACTCGTCGGGCACGGTCGCATCAGCGAATTGACGGAAGAAGCTCCTCAACTCGAGTGTTCGATGTGCCGCCTCGTTCATCTCGATTGAGAGTGCCACCCTGAAGACCGGGTGCCCATCAGGCGTTCGCAGCGAGGAGAAGCCCTCGCCGAGGCCGCCGGGCCCGGCAAACAGATCAATAATGGGGATTGTTTCAGCCATTGGGTGCAGTAGCTAGCAACGACCGGGAGAGTCGTTTCTGGAGTGCCGACTCATCATCTAACTCACATTCCCAAACGATGATCACTTTCCATCCCAGCCGCTTCAGGTCCCGCACATTCTGGCGATCACGCTCGACGTTTCCGGATAGCTTTCGGGACCAGAATTCACTGCGAGTCTTGGGCAGAACAGCATTTCGACATCCGGGATGACGGTGCCAGAAACAGCCGTGAACGAAAACTGTGGTTTGAAATCGTGGCAATACAATGTCGGGCTTCCCTGGCAGTTCCTTGCGGCGAAGAGAGAAGCGGAACCCGCAACGATGGAGCAGTGACCGGACCCGCCGTTCCGGGGCGGTGTTCTTCCCCTGGATGCGGCTCATGTTCCAACTTCGCCGTTCTGGCGTGATCCTGTCCATGTGGCCCTCTAGCTGTAGAAGAGAACGGCTCCCTCTGAACGGTGCAGCGTCACTCTTCGTTGCCCACCCTTTTCAGCTCCCCCGGAGCGAACCCACGCATTCACTTCCGACAATTTGAATTTCCAGAGCCTTCCGATGCGCTGGGCCGGAATTCCCTTGGGTCTCGATCCAGCGGTAGACGGTGTCCCGGACGATCCCAAGATTGGCGGAAACTTTCTCGACGCCCTCGGCTCGACCGGGGCGCTCCCCATACCGGACTGGCTGTTCATTCCCGCCTATTGTGGCACAAAGTTGCATAGGATCGTGTCGACCCGCAGTGCAAAGTGCTCTGGCGTCCCACTGGCCATCCCGGGGCGAATCTCAACCCTCACCAGGTGGCTCCAAGCCACTGTCGGTCCGACTTCTCGCGCAAAGGACACCTGCATCTGCCACATCTTCGGTGTGGCTCTGATGGCTCTGAAACCGCTGATACGGGTCCCAAGAGGAACCCTGTTCCTGCTTTTGGGTAGCATGGTCGGCTGGATTCGAGGGCACTTCCGCAAGTACAGTCGCGCCGACTGGGTGCGGGGCCAGTTTCTCCTTGAGCTGGCCACGTTTTCAAGCCATCCAATCCCCTTGAAAATCTCAAAATCACCGTTCACGTCTGGTCGATTTTTTTATTTCCCTCCATATCAACAACTTAGCTTCCAAAAGTTACTCGGAAGTTTTGCCCCTCCCCAGATCATGGGTGCAGGAAAGGAGTTCCACGCTTATGGAACAAATCGAACGAACAGAAAAACAGCGCGCCGCCTCCCGCGCCAACGGCACCCACTCCCGCGGACCCCTCACGCCCGCCGGAAAAGCCGCCAGCGCTCGCAACGCCCTCCGTCACGGACTCTGCGCCCGGACTCTCTCCCTCGCCAACGAAAATCCGGAAATGCTGACCACGCTGCTCAACGATCTGACCGCCGAGTTCCAGCCCCACACGCCCGCGGAGCGCCTCCTCATCGTCGAAATCGCCCAAGCAAAGCGCAAATGG
>Ga0163149_10007961_pt1 | contig 10576 bp, 10 predicted proteins | sample OliLakLV19MP5G1_FD_148604 | JGI IMG/M metagenome (GOLD analysis project Ga0163149, IMG submission 148604) | Freshwater microbial mat bacterial communities from Lake Vanda, McMurdo Dry Valleys, Antarctica - Oligotrophic Lake LV.19.MP5.G1 | ecosystem: Environmental > Aquatic > Freshwater > Lake >...
GTGCCAACTTGAGCATTTGGATCGGCTTCAGGCACGCCGATCGTCACGATTTCTGACTTGAGGCGCACCTTCATGCGATCGAACGGCTGTGCGTCTGCAACCGATTCTTTATGTTCCAGATCCACAAGACGGGGATCAGCACGTAGAAAGGATAGGACAGCATCGATCGCGTCACGAGAGCCTGCGATCGTGCCATTAATCCCTTCTTTTGCCAACAAGATGGTGCCCTTCACGCCTTGTAACTGACACTGCGACAGCAGCGGCGGCTGTTTTTCGGCAGCATCTGGTAGTTTGACAAATTTGTAAAGTGTCGCAACAACGAGCGTCATGGTTCCATCAACCGCTTTGCATCAATCACCGTGCAGCAACCTCTGCGTGTGCCGTTTTCTCTTAGCCTCAGATTACAAGCAAGCAGAGACTATAAGAAAACGGACGTTAAGAAAGTAGAGATCTGGCTTATGACAGGGAATCTTTAAGCCAGTCTTAGATATTCTAGTGAAGACGATCGCATTGTGTAGCCGCTAAAACTTAGCTTGGTTACTTAATCGAACTATGTATGTTCTGTCATAGGCGTATCTGGCTACTGCTAACGACGAAAATCCTACAGAAACAGCAGTACAGACAGAAGAACCATTGACGCTTATCACTAAATTAGGGGACGAGGAAATTAGGGCATGAGGAGAATTTTTAGATGAATAACCAGATTCAATCGCAAGCAGCAAAAGTCTGGGGCATTGTTAAAGACCCCGCCACAGGTGCAACATACACACAGGTAGTTTCCACCACCTGGCTGATTCTCAAAGAAGCGGGCTACCTGCTCTGGCTGGTCGTTTGTCTGACGCTTGTCTTTGGCGACTGGATTTGGCGCACGGGCTACCGTACAGGCTGGAGTACCCGCGAATGGATCAACAATTTTGAGAAACCGAAGACCGATCGCCTCGCTCAAGATGCTGGGCAAGGACTGCTCGAAGCCAGTAAGTCAGCGTTGACAAGCGCGATCGCCACAGCCAAAAATCAGCTAGGCATTGAAGACAAGCCCGAACCGCTTTTGGCAAGCAAAACGCCCGCTTCAACGCCAACTCCGGCACCGACCCCAACACCAACGCCAGCACCCATATTTACGCCTTCAACACCTCCGACTCCAAAAACCGAGGAATTGGATTCTGAATAGCTGTCGAGTGCCCTGTCTTACCCACGACCTCAGAGTGGATGCGATAGACTAGCACTTCAGAAATGATTGCGAGGTCAAGGAACAATGGGGGCACGGTCAACCGCTGCGAAGGCTAATTCAGACATAGAATCGGTGGAGCCAACCGAACAATATACTGTTAAAGCCAAGCTTCAAGCTACAAATGGGTCAAAGGCTAATAGCAGTCACTCACCCAATGCCTGGTCGATCGAAAAAAGTGAGGAACTCTACCGCATTACAGGTTGGGGCGAACCGTATTTCTCGATTAATGCAGCAGGACACGTCACCGTCTCGCCCGAAGGCGATCGCGGCGGTTCGCTCGACCTCTTTGACCTGGTGAACGCCCTCAAGCAACGCAACCTGGGTCTACCGCTGCTGATTCGTTTCTCCGATATTCTCGAAGATCGCATTGAACGGTTGAATGCAGCGTTTGCGAAGGCGATCGCCCGCTACAACTACCCCGGCGTGTATCGTGGCGTGTTTCCCGTTAAGTGCAACCAGCAACGGCATCTGGTCGAAGCACTCGTTGGTTTCGGCAAGCCCCACCAGTTTGGCTTAGAAGCGGGATCAAAACCTGAACTCATGATTGCGTTGGCAACGCTGAAGACTCCCGGCGCACTGCTCATCTGCAACGGTTACAAAGATCGAGAATACGTTGAAATGGCAATTCTGGCGCAGCAGTTGGGGCAAACTCCGATTATTGTGCTGGAGCAAGTTGAAGAAGTGCCGCTCGTCATTGAAGCGAGTCGCAAGCTGAGCATTCGTCCCATCTTAGGTGTGCGCGCTAAGTTGAGCAGTAAGGGGGTGGGACGTTGGGGCACGTCAGCGGGCGATCGCGCCAAGTTTGGCTTGACCGTCCCCGAAATTCTCAGCACGGTTGAGCAACTCCGCGCTGCCGCTATGCTGGACTCGTTGCAGCTCTTGCATTACCACATTGGCTCTCAGATTTCGTCGATCGCGGTTGTCAAAACCGCCATTCAGGAAGCCAGCCAGATTTACGTAGAACTGGCGAAACTGGGCGCAGCCATGAAATACCTTGATGTTGGCGGCGGCTTAGGCGTGGATTACGACGGTTCCAAAACCAACTTTTACGCCTCCAAAAACTACAACGTCCAGAACTACGCCAATGATGTGATCGCTGAAGTCAAAGAAGCCTGCGATGAACGAAAGCTACCTGTGCCAACCCTGGTGAGCGAAAGCGGACGGGCGATCGCCTCGCACCAATCTGTCCTCGTGTTCGATGTCCTCAGCACCAGCGAAGTGCCCTCCGGTGTGCCGGAACCCGTGCAGGAAACCGAGCATCTGATTGTCCGCAACCTGTACGAAACCTACGAATCGATCACCGTCGAAAACTATCAAGAGGCGTACCACGACGCAACCCAGTTCAAAGAAGAAGCCATCAGCCTGTTCAACTTCGGCTATGTCAGCCTGCCCGAACGCGCCAGAGCCGAACGCCTTTACTGGGTTTGCTGCGAAAAGATCCTGGCGATCGCCCGTCAGCAAGAATACGTCCCCGATGATCTGGAAGATCTTGAAAAGATCATGGCATCGATCTACTACATCAACCTCTCGGTATTCCAATCGGCACCAGATAGTTGGGCGATCGACCAGCTTTTTCCCATCATGCCCATCCATCGTCTCGACGAAGAACCCACCAAACGCGCCACTCTCGCCGACCTCACTTGCGACAGCGACGGCAAAATCGATCAATTCATCGACCTGAAAGATGTGAAGCCTGTGTTGGAATTGCATCCACTTCGGAAGGCTGAAGGCAAAAGTATCAAGGATGAGTCCGGCACTCATCCCTCATCCTTCATTCCTCATCCCTCTCCCGAACCTTACTACTTGGCGATGTTTCTCGGCGGCGCGTACCAGGAAATTATGGGCAACCTGCACAACCTGTTTGGGGACACGAACGCGGTTCACATCCACCTCACACCTAAAGGCTACGAGATTGAACACGTCGTTAAAGGCGACACGATGACGGAGGTATTGGGCTATGTGCAGTACGACTCTGAAGACCTGATCGAAAGCATTCGTCAGCAAACCGAACTCGCGCTGCAAGAAAAACGCATCACCCTGCAAGAGTCTCAACTCCTGCTACAAAACTACGAGCGCAGCTTGAGTCGCTACACCTATTTGTCGGCGTAGAATTTGCCATACTAAGAAACAATCGGTTGGTGAGAGGCAATGGTAACTGTTTTTCAATCTCCAGCGATCTCGCTTGAAGAGTTTAGCAACCAACCGCTTGACCATATTGAGTGGATCGATGGCAAGCTGATTGAAAAACCCGAAAGGACGGCAAAAACTGGGCGCATTCAGGCGAGGCTCGCACGCTATTGGGGGAATTACAAAGAACTAACCCATCAAGGTGGCGAAGTTTATACAGAAACTCACTGCCGCACAGTAGGGCGTGCCCGTTGCCCCGATGTTGCGTATCTGTCGCCTGATCTCGTTGTCCAATATGGCGACTTTAAGGTGTTACCGCACAGTTTTCCGTTGGTCGCTGAAATCATTTCGCCAACGGATACAGCGGAAGCGGTCTTTACAAAAGCCCGTGAATATTTAGAGTCAGCCTGTCAGGAAGTCTGGTTAATTTTTCCTGATAGTCAGTGGGTTTTGGTCATTACACCGCAACAACAAAAGCTACATGGCATCAACGATCGTGTTAGCACTCAGAAGGTGTTGATGGCTTTCAGCATCGCGGTGAGTGAGCTAATCGCTTAAGCTGTGACATTTGTTGGGAGGCTTGGTGATCATCGATCGCAGGTTTTGTCTAAGTGCGTGAGCGACGCGATGTCTAACTGACATCATTGCGTGAGTGGTGTAGACTCTTGAGAACTGATTGCGGCGATCGCACTCTCTGAATCCCTGAATGCCATGACCAGCAACCCACAACCCCATTCACCTGACAAGATCGATATCCTGATTGACCAGGTTGGTCACTTCACTGAGGGTTTAACCGAACTCAAATTACTGGTACACGAACAGGCAGAAACAGCCAAGCAACAGGCAGAAGCAGCCAAGCAACAGGCAGAAGCAGCCAAGCAACAGGCAGAAGCAGCCAAGCAACAGGCAGAAGCGATCGAGAAGCAGGGCGATCGCTTCGACCATATCGATGAACGCCTTGATCGAATGGCTAACACCGTCGAGCAGCAAAGCCAGAACATCGATCGTATTGCTGCCGCGATGGAGGCAAGTAACCGCAGTCAAGCGGAAGCCATTAACCGCTTGGTGAGTGTCGTCGATCGGCTGTTGTCACCGTTGCCTTGAGCGCAGCATTCCGACTAGATTGGGTAATCGTGCAAGCCAGTCAGCCGCCAGAAATCGCCAGAAGGTGAAATAATAGCAAACGGATACCCAACGTTACGTCGCCCTTCCGCGACCAGTTGAACTAATTCAGCCCTTCAGCCTTCATCAGAACCTTGGGTATAGACCTTCGCAGCTACGTTTATATCGATCGCCTGCAAGCCCAACACGCGGCTTACATGGGCACCGTTTCCATTGGCTTTCTGCCACTCCCAGGCGATGCCTCCCTCTGGATTGAAATTTCGCCTGGCATTGAAATCAATCGCATCACCGATGTTGCGCTTAAATCAGCAGTTGTGCGTCCTGGTGTGCTGGTCGTTGAGCGGCTGTATGGTCTGCTAGAAGTACATTCCAGCAATCAGGGCGAAATTCAGGAAGCAGGTAGAGCCATCCTAGAAGCATTGGGTGTGCAGCGGCAAGATTGTCTCAAACCCCGTGTACTCTCTAGTCAAATTATTCGCAATATCGATCCACACCACACCCAGTTGATCAACCGCAACCGACGTGGACAGATGATTCTGGCAGGGCAAACGCTCTATGTGTTGGAAGTTGAGCCTGCTGCGTATGCCGCTCTCGCTGCCAACGAAGCGGAGAAAGCAGCTCTGATCAACATCCTGCAAATTTCAGCAGTGGGTAGCTTTGGGCGGCTTTACCTGGGTGGCGAAGAGCGCAATATTATGGCGGCAGCGCAAGCCGTTGTAGAGTCAATGAAAAATGTTGCTGGTCGAGACCATCCCAACGATCGCCGCCGAGAATAAATTTGGTCAGCCTTAAAGCCTTAATGCATTCATAAATTGTTAGTAACTTCGATCATGCAAAGGACGCAAGTATGGCAAACTCAGAGCAGCTTGCACTGTTAAACCTCGGTGTGACACAGTGGAATGACTGGCGGCAGCGATCGCCCCAAACCTTGCCAGATCTTAGTGACGCAAATCTGAGTGGCAGACAGTTTGAAGGCATCAACTTAAGCGGTGCCAATCTGAATGGGGCAATTCTTTGCAACGCCAACTTCAATGGCGCTCATTGTGCGGGTGCAACCTTCAACGATGCCAATCTAATGAACGCCAGCTTTGTGAACGCAACCTTGAAGCAGGCGACGTTGATTAATGCCATCCTCAGCGCTGCCAATCTCAGCGGTGCCACGCTTTGTAAGGCTGTGCTGATCGGTGCCGATTTGAAAGTGGCGTTACTGCGACGTGCCGATTTAAGTCATGCCGACTTGAGTGCCACAGAATTGCATGGTGCCAATCTACGAGAATCTGACCTGGATGCGGCAGATCTCAGTCGCGCCAATCTAAGTGAGGCAATGCTCATTGCTGCAAACCTCAGTATGGCAACGCTCACCCGTGCGAACCTCGATCGCGCCGAATGTGGGCAAGCAACCTTCTACCGCACCAAGCTCCACGCCGCAAACCTAACAGACGCACGGTTCGTTGGTGCCTATCTTTACGGAGCCGAGCTAAGCCAGACAAACCTGTCGGGAGCCGATTTCTCCTGGTCAAACCTCAGTCGAGTTAATCTCTCTGGTGCGAAGGCACACAAAACAAACCTACGCGGTGTAGACTTCAGCCGCGCCGATTTGAGCGATGCCAATCTAACAGAGGCAAATCTGCGTGGAGCTAATCTTAGCGAGGCAATGCTTGCAGGAGCAACGTGGGTAGGTGCTGACTTGAGCGATGTGAAGGGCGATCGCAGCGCAGCCAACTGAGACTACCTTCCATCATGGCGGACGCATTGCGGCTTTAATAAACGCTGTGGCATACTCGCCCATAGGAACTACGTTGACAGTTCGGATGTGGGTTTGAGTAAGCCATCTTCCATATAAATAATGCGATCGGCAACATCAAGAATGCGGTTATCGTGCGTCACCATCAGAATCGTACAGCCCTGTTCTTTAGCGAGTTTCTGCATCAGATCCACCACGTCGCGTCCCGCTTGTTTATCTAGTGCCGCAGTCGGTTCATCTGCCAGCACAATTTTGGGATGGCTGACCAGGGCACGGGCGATCGCCACACGCTGCTTTTGTCCGCCTGACAGGTTTTCTGGATAATATTGTGTCCGATCGTCTAAGCCCACCTCTGCCAAAATTTCCACGGCACGATCGCGTCGTGCTGCACGAGAGTAAGTGCCGTGAACTTCCAGTCCCATCATCACGTTTTCTTGGGCGGTGAGACTGCTATGCAAATTATGCGCCTGAAAAATATAGCCGCAGAAGCGTCGCGCTTCGACTGCGATGTTGTTGGCTGCGCCGACCAATTCAGTCCCCAGGATACGCAGACTGCCTGCTTGAGGCGATCGCAACCCACCCATCAGCGACAGCAACGTGGTTTTACCCGAACCCGATGGTCCCGTTAAAAGCACAATTTCACCAGCGGCGATCGCAAGATTGATGTCAAACAGCACCTGTTTCCGCAGTGCGTCTGTGCCAAAGAAATGATCCAGTTGTTCGACTGCGATCGCAGGCTGAGACGATGCAGCCGCTTGATGTTCAGACTCAAGAACCTGATGCATATGTGCTCCTAAAAACTATCAGCAGGGTCAGCCGCTTGCACTTTACGTGTGGCAATCATGCCAGACACGATACACATCACTAGCGTGAGAAAAAAGACAAACGCAAACCGGGAAAACGTCATGCCGATCGGCAACGCTGCCACGTTGCGAATCAAGGCATACTGTCCCAATGCCAAGCCCAAACCGGGAATGAAGCCCAGCGTTGCCAGAATGATCGCTTCTTCAAACACAATCAACAGCAAATAGCGATCGCGGTAGCCCATTGCTTTAAACGTGGCGTACTCGCTGAGATGTTCATTAACATCGGTCGAAAGAATCTGAAACACAATCACTGTTCCCACCACAAATGCCATCGCCGTACCGAAGGTAAAGACAATCCCGATCGGTGTTGTTTTCTCCCAGTAAGCTTGCTCAATGGCGACAAACTCTTGCTTGGTTGAGGCGATCGCATCGGGAGGTAAGATTGCTCTAATCTGGGGCAATATCTGCTGTGGATCTGTGCCCGGTTTGACTTTAACTAACCCCAGTGTGACCTGCCCTGCACCGCGTTCAGGAAAGAACCGCAAGAAATTCTCCTGACTCGTGATGAGCGTACCATCACTGGCAAAAGATGCACCGAGAGAAAATAGCCCGACGACTTGAATGCTACGACGTTCAATCTCGGCTTTGATCGGTTTCCCTGCTTCAGCTTGAGCAACAATTTCTTGATAGTCGCCGCGAGCTAAACGATCGAAGAGAAACGCATCAGGCTGTTTGAGCTTGCCAAGGTTTTGATTGATCTCAGCCAAGTTAAACGCCGGACGATCAAGGCTCTGACCCACTAGCGTCAACTGTGTTTTGCGACGAGTCTGGGGATTCTTCCACACTTTAGTCGAGACGAAGAGCGGCTCGGCAGACTCCACCCCCTCCAGAGCCTGAATCTGATAGAGACGACGGCGCGGAAACGTATTAGCCACGCTTAAATCTCGATACTGAGCGCTGCGAATCACAATATCCGCATCCACACCACGATTGAGCAGCGTATTGCTGTCAAAAAGCGCCGCCTGGATGCCTAATTGAGCAAACATCAATAGATCCGCAAAGCCAATGCCAGCGACCGCAACAAACAATCGTGCTTTGTTTTTCTTCAATTGCAGCCAGCCTAAGGGCGTGCGATCGTGCAAGCTTTGCCAGACGCTGCGTTTTGGCGGACGAGGATCTTGTTCTGTCTGCTTTTCTTCCTGCCGAGGTGCTGTCAACGTCATTGTTTAATCTCTCCTGTCACCTGCAAATTGGTCAGTCCAGCCATTTTCTGGATGGATGCGGTATCAAGCTGTACGCGTACTTCCACAATGCGCGCATCAATATTTTGGGATGTGTCTGAATTCACAACATTCTGACGCTTGACCTTTACGCCAATTTCGCTCACCTTGCCAAAAAGTGGTTCAGGGCGACTGTCGGCGAAAAGTTTGGTGGGTTGCCCCAATTTCACTTTGCCAATGTCAGTTTCGTAGACTTCTAACAGGGCAGTCATCTCCTGCGTGCTGCCCAATTCCACAATGCCGTCGGTGGAAACCAATTCACCAGGACGAGTGTGAATATCCAGCACCACTCCATCTTGAGGCGCACGCACCGATGCCAGATCAAGCTGTGCTTTGGCTTGCTGCACCGCCGCGATCGCCTGATCCACCTGTGCCTGTGACGCTGCCACATCCACCGGACGAATTTCTGCAATGCGATCGAGCGTGGCTTTCGCAGCGGTGAGTTCGGGCGAGCGGGTCATTTGAATTCGCTTCAGCACTGCCTGCGCTTCTTGCACGTTGCGCTGTGCCGTAGCGAGTGTCAAGGCTTTCGTATCGCGGAGGGAGGCTGACGTGGCACCCTGTAGATACAGCAGATCGTAGCGCTGTGCCTCCGCCTGAGCATTTTGCCGTTCTGCTTCCAGTCGAGCAACCGTTGCCGCCTGCGCTTGTGCATCGCCCTGACGTTGTGCCGCCAGTCGCCCAATTTCGGCGCGTTGGGCGTTCACTTCACCTCGTTTTGCCCCTGCTTTCACGACTGCCAGATTGGACTGGGCAACTTTGACATGCTCCTGCGCTTCCACCAAAGCGGCTTGCAGGCGATCGTGACTGTCCAATACCGCAAGTACCTGTCCGGCTTTCACCACATCACCCTGCTTGACCAATAGCTGATCAACGCGACTGGTGCCACCTGAGGACATAGGAGCGGATAGCTTAATGACTTTACCACGCGGTTCCAGATACCCCAATGCCGTCACGGATGGCACGTTGGGTACAACCGTTTCCGTCTTAGCCGCTTGAGCAGCGACGTGCGATCGCCAGACATAAAATCCTAGTCCTCCAGACAGGAGTAGCGCGGCAACTGCCAAAACCTTCCACGACGGCAGCCGCTTCCCGATCGCACCAATCATTTCACTCTGCATCATGTCAAGCTTCCTGATAGACTTAGAATTAACTGAACTGTTTAGTTAAGTGCTTGCCATTAAACTAAACCATTTAGTAAAGTTGTGTCAAGCGTATGTCTGCCTTTATGGAAGCGTCTCAAACACCCCATCCAGTGCGTCAACTCTCGCCAGAGAAAACTGCTGCGATTCTGGAGGGCGCGATGAGCGTTTTTCTAGAGCAAGGCTATGTGGGCACGACGATGGATCGGGTTGCTACCGCTGCGGGCGTGTCGAAGCCAACGGTCTATAGTCATTTCCATGACAAGGAGGGGTTGTTCAATGCCCTGATAGAGCAGTGGGTGCAGAAAACACAATGGACAACGTTTCCACAAGATTTGACCCCATCGTCTCAGGAGCCGCCTGAAGTGGTGTTGCGGCGTTTAGCAAACGATATTTTGGATAGCTGCATTAACGAGCCTGAAAAAATCACGTTCATTCGGCTGGTACTTGGGGAATCTGGTCGCTTCCCCGCTTTGGGAAGAGCCTTTGTGCAACACATGGATAAGCCCATGATTAACAGACTGACGTATTACCTAGAAGCCTATCCAGACCTGAACTTGCCCGATCCAGGCGCTATGGCGTACACGTTCATGGGGACGCTGATCTTTTTCCTTATGACCCATGAAATGCTGCACAGTGGGGATTTGATACCAATGGAGCGCGATCGTCTCGTTAATCACCTCATTAACGTGATTCAGTCAGTCCACTTGGATGGCTCAATCTAACCAGACCAAGCCTTGATCCATCTGCTTAGTCTGGTCAGCGTTGTTGAATCTCGGTATGAAAATTAAACTCGCCCTCACCGTAGCCTTAAAGGAGAGGGAACAAGATTGCTGCTCCCTGAGGTATAGACCCGTTGGGCGTTCAAGAAGGAGGATGAGGGCAATTTATACATTCATTCAGCAACGCCGTTTCCTAGAGCAGAATCGAGAAACACGAGACTTTTTGAAAAAAGTCGGGACGTTTATGAAAAACAGACCGCCATTAATCAGGAAGGTGGCTACCGCTATAAAGCGGGACAACGAGGCGTTGAGAGACCAGAATCTGTACTCATTGTAGAAAAGCCCTGGCGACAAGCACGAGGGCAAGTATCGTTTCCTCATAAGCAAACAAGGGCACGATGA
>Ga0163149_10007962_pt1 | contig 10576 bp, 13 predicted proteins | sample OliLakLV19MP5G1_FD_148604 | JGI IMG/M metagenome (GOLD analysis project Ga0163149, IMG submission 148604) | Freshwater microbial mat bacterial communities from Lake Vanda, McMurdo Dry Valleys, Antarctica - Oligotrophic Lake LV.19.MP5.G1 | ecosystem: Environmental > Aquatic > Freshwater > Lake >...
GCCCTTGCATGGGTGGGCACAGGAGGTGCCGATGTGGTCAGCAGCCCAGGTGACGCCATGTGTGAAACAATAGTGGGGGAAGAGAGGGGCTCCAAGGATGGGGGCCGGTGGAGGCTGGCCAGCCCGAGCCATGTTGGCATAGTGCTGGGTGGAGACAGTGGCCTGGCGGCGGAACTCCTGGTCAGCATGGTTGAAGGCAGCCATGAGGTTGGCCCAAGTGTGCTGGGTCGGGGTGCGCTTGCGCCACTCACGGATGGTCTCAGGGTAGATGCCCATGGCTTCAAGGATTCCAACAGTGGTTCGCACAACTGTGGGCCAAGAGATGTTGTCATGGCCCATGGAAAACAGTTGGAGCTCAGTTTGGCAAGCCCAAAGACCAACAATCGGTTGTGATGGATCCCAGGCAGCTCGGAGGGCAGTGGCATTCTCTTCCAACTCATCGGCTGTGACTGTGGCATAGGTCACAATCAAGTGTTGGAGCATGTCTCGGGGATGGACACTGGCAAAGTTCAGAAGGCGATCACGGAGATGCCCAATGAGGGTGTTGTCAATGTTGTCAAGGAAGATGGACCGAAGAGTGTTCATGTTGGTAACAAACTGGCTGAACTCTTCCAAGTCAGTGGTGTGTTGACGAATCATGACAGAAGTGATGGCAGCACTGGTCTATGGGGGAATCACAAGAGGCTGGACTGGTGGGACCGGGTTGATCCAAGCAGCAGTGTTGGCGATGGTCTGCTGCTGGGTAGCGGGCATCACAAAACCAACATGGCCAAGGATGCCGCCTCCTTGGTGGGAGGGCATGGAGCAAGCTGCTGCATAGAAGGATGCTTCAAAGGCTTGGACCTCGGCTGCAGTAGGCCTGTGCCCAGGGGCAATGCCGGCGATTGTGTGGGCAACAGTAGCTGCCATGGTAGAAAATATTTTGGCATGGAGTAGGGGTAAATACAAGGGCAATGAACTGGTCTAGGTTGTGTTAAAAGATAGTCTTGAGGTGTGACTGTAAAGTCAGATGTGCCAAAGGTTGTGTAGGGTGTTGCTGTTGGAAGCAAGCTGGGGAAACTGGGTTGCAGTTGTAGGCTCTGATTGTAGAGCAAAAGAGTAGGGATGGTGGGCTTGATTTGCCACACAAAGGATAGGGTTGGAAGTGGCGTGCAGTCCACAAAGGATAGGGTTTGAAGGGGCTCTTGGATGGCCCGGGAGCTGCAAACTTGATCTGCTGCAGTTGCTGTAGATTGGGTACTTGGGGATGGAAGTTCTTGTGTTGCCGGAGCTGCAAACTTGGTCTACTAGGTCGACAGCAGAGGCAGTACCAGAGAGGGAAGTTTCTTGCTTGTCTGGGGAGCTGCAAACTTGGTCTACTGCAGTTGCTGTAGCTTCGGTACTGGCGATGGAAGTTCGTTGCGCGAAGGATCGAAGCGCGGAATGCAGGAGCTAGTAGCCTCTGGTCCCATCGATTCTGTCGATACAGCGTCTGATGGGTACTGAAACAGTATAGGATCGACACCCGACACTTGATGCGCGGAGCTGAATGGAGGTGCGAATCGAAACACCGAAAACCGATGATGAAAAGTTCAGGCGAGAGATGAAACTTGCAGTGTAGGCTCCAGTACAAAATGTACAGGAATCATGCAGTTTTGGGCTCAGCGCTAAATAATCTGTACAAAAGAAAAGATTGATAAAATCTGTTGATACCTAAGTAGCAACTAGCAGTGGAAACAACTAGCAATTACTGAAGTAAAGTTTGATTTTGTCAATTAATAAGCAGAGTTTGCTGCTGGAATTTGCTGGTACAAAAAGCTGCAGTAAATGGGTAAACAGTAATGAGAATGACTGGTTGCTGGTGCAAACGTTGAGAATTCAAATCTATGATCTATTTCATGTGTTACATCTACTGGCTAAAGAGAGCAAACGCCGTACGAAGGACAGACCGCGACGTTACATTCTCCCCTCCTAAGGCCGAGCGAAGCGAGGCCGTGAAGCTGTGAGGGTGAAACGGCGAGACGAGCAAGGCCTGAAAAAGGAAAGAAATTAAATGGGCTTGATCTGTTGAATGTTCCGTCGTTCTAAGACACCATGGGGGTGGCTGAAGGTTACCGTTCCATTGGTATGAATGCGCGTGATAGGGAAGGGGCCGATCCAGACGGGATCTAGCTTGGAAGTGGCACTGTTGTTCCGAGCCATGATGAGGTCGTTGACTTGGAAATTGTTGGGGATGCGCGAGGCATTGGCTCGAAGAAGGCGCTTGTTGATTTGGAGTTGACGGGTGTTGCGAAGGGTGAGGAAGTCAGCGATGTAGGGGATGTTGACTAGCATGTCGCGTCCGAAGGCAATAGAACCAGGAGTTTGGTTGTTCAAAGCGGAGCTAGCAGTGCAGCGCATGGCGTGCATGGTGATAGCTAGAGCTCGGTCGTTTAGGTTATTGGCTTCGATTTGGTTGGAGGGTTGATGACTTGAATCAAGAAGGACTCGAAGGACTTGCGCGACAGTCATGCGCATTCGCTCGTAGATGGAGTTGCCTTGAGGGTTGTACGAAGTGGTGTGTTTGGTCTTGGTATTGTTGGCAGCGGCTTTGAGTTAGAATTCTTGGCCCATAAACTCGGTTCCATTATCATGTAGGATGGTGTTTGGTTTTGGATACCGGCGGAGCCATTCTTTGTTGAAAGCTTTCCGTGACATAGCAGTGGTTGGAGCTTTGGGTTGGGCCGGAGTTTCGTCACCGTCACCCAGGAGGTTTAAGTTGAGATCATGACATTTGAGTTCACCAAGGTTGGTGACGGGATCAACGCAAGTGAGTGCGTAGAAGGTGTAAGTCTTGGGGATCGTTCCAATGGCAGCTTTGAAGGTCCAAGGACCAATGGTGTCGATGTGCACTTCATTCCAAGGGGCTGTAACGGCATGTCGTGGAGACAGAAGACCGTATTGCCAGGAGGTTTTCTTGGAGATCTTGCAGGTAGTGCAGGAAGATGTAACAGCATTGATGGTTGCTGTGAGTTTTTTGTGGTAGTATAGTCGTTTCATTGTATGTAGTAGGGTTTGGGCACCTGTAGCATGGACAGTCACAGTGTGGCACCAGCGGACCAGTGGTTCAAGCATCTCTGTGCTGATTACTGTCAGACTACAAATCTAGGCTGGTCATGGTCGAGTAATAGACGAGATGTGATGTAATAAAGACTAATCTAATCAGACTGCGTATAGTATGAAATATCGAAAGAGTGAGCTCTTGTTGAGTGATCGACTTGAGATCATCCCAATGCCATTGCATCATCCGCGATCATGCTGGATCCGTAGATAGCCGTTCGTGAAGCAACATGTGTGGGTCTTGTCTGTGGGTCGCACAACTGGCCCGCTGACACCCTCCCCTGATGCGAAAAAGGTCGCATCAAAGCTGGATAGAAAGGGCCAGCCAAAACAAATTTGAAGTAAAACCAATATAAATCGTCAAAGATAAAAAATCAATAAAACTCGTGTTGTCTTGGTGGCAATAGAAGCTGGAAGTAGAACCAAGACAATTTACCGGCAAGGATTGCCATAGTGCCCCATGAGGTAGGGGACGTGACGGTGGTGGAGTACCCAACCAAGTGCTTTTGTGAGCATGTCCGCAGGATTCACGACTCCAGGAAGGTGGATCAAAATGATGTCCTTCATGAGTTGCCAATGTTGAAGTGCAAAATACCTGATTTCGACATGACGAGAGTGATCAGTGGGTTGACTGTGGTTAACAATCTTGATCGCGGAATCGTTGTCCTCGTAGATAGGTGTAGGCTCAGTTTGAGTGTATCCCAATTCATGAAGAATGAATCGCAGGTATTTGGTGACTTTTGCGGCGGCATTGGCTGCTATGAGTTCGGCTTCCGTGGAGCTTTGCGCACAGATGGATTGTGTGCGAGAACGATAAGCCACGACACCACCGGCCAAACAACATCCGTACCCTGTAGCAGACCAACGCTGACGTAATTCGTTAGCGTGGGCTGCATCGACGTGAGTAATCAACTGTCGAAGATGAGACGGAGGAGGAATGACGGGTAGAGAGTCATCGAACGTCATGGGAACATACGGCACTTCAGGGAGTGTCTCGACAGGTTTAGAACACCAACACATGATGCCCCAGTCTTGAGTCTGGCGGAGATACTGTAGATGGCCAGATGCTTGAGGGACTTGTAGTGTAAGGCATTGGGTGCTGTAGAAAACTTCGCTAAAGTTGTCACTGCGTATCCAATGTCAGGAGGACACAGCACATAGGCAAAGAGGATCTCTCCAAGGACGCTTCTGTAGCCAAAACCTTGTTCAGCTTCAAGAGCTTTGTGTTCGGGAGTATTCTCGACCGGACCTGCTGTCAAATTGAATAAATTAGCTACGTTGCTCTCGTGCAATGGAGGCTTTGGTTTGTTGGATGACTCGCGCGGTGACGGATTGTCCCATCCATGCGCTTTCAATAGACGTCGGATGTAGGATTCAGTGGACAACTTGATGTAGTCACGAGTCTGTAGCACGTCGTAACCATCGAAGGAGTCGACTAGGCCAACGTACTCAAAAGGCGCTTCCGCTTCATTGTGTATAGTAAGCTTGGTACCGATTTCTGCATAGACGCTCTTGGCTGTGGACTCTTGAGGACATCCAAGGGCGAAATCGTCAACTTGCCGCACTAACAGCACTTTCTCACCACAGAACTTGCCTGTGTAGATGTTCTTCTCGTGTGTGGTGTTCTTGAATCCGACCTTCTTGAGAATCGCACTGATGTGTTCCTCCCACAAACGTGCAGCTTCTGTATGTCCTTGCAAAGAGCGCAACACTGGTAGAACAAGATCCTTGTCAAGCAACACTCCTGTGCGTTCCAAGTACCACTCAGTCTCGGAATGCATCGTCCAACTTCATAAACATGGGCATTGACGGGCCAGGCGAATGTGCGAATGCATCCTTGGCGTCACCACCATAGATGGTGAGGTTGTCTGCCGTGCATAAAGCAATGAACAACCAAAACACAGGATGTTCCAGACACGACGCATAGGTGTTGGTCGTGGAATGCACTTCTGGCACCGCTCTTGGAGAACCATCACAACATAAGCGGGACCTTCGCTTTCCATTGACCTTGATTTGATACTGCCAATGGAATTGCATGAGGATGCCTCCTTTGGGCAGCTTGATCGGTGATCCAAACATTCCCAGTGCTTTCATTGAATCCAATTGCTCTAGCTCGTTCTTGTGCCAGAGATCCCAAGTAGGAAGACGCTTTAAAGCTCTTCAACTGAACCTTGGTAGAGCGCGCTCTTCAGGTGAAATCGCCTCCGACTGCAACACACTTACTTGCAGTTCATCAAGATCTGCATCCGGATCCAATAGCCTGTGTATCGCTGCCAATACCACAGGGTCTTGTAGAAGTGTTTCCACCTCGTCAACGTTGTGAAGCAACTCTTCGTATGGATCATCATCGCATAGATGAATCTGACAAGTAGCCGCTTCGTACATCCCAATAGAATCCATTGGTAGGTATGGATTGCTATCGAGGAAATTCATGCGCGCTGTTTCCAGCGCTTGTTGTTGGAGACGTGTAGATCGTCTCAAATGGGTACGTGCACTAGCATCTTTACCCGGTTTTGGAAGAGCATCTTTTAGTTCTTCCGATCGATCCCCAGACGGCTTAGTCGCCATCGTCTTCTTTGATCTTGCAGGCTTTGACTTCGATTTCGTCTTTGAAGCTCGAACCTCTTCCACTGGTGCCTTCCAGTGGGCAATTTCCGATGCCGTCATCTCTTCGCGGTCACCATCTTTGTACTGCACTTTCCACACCACCACATTGTCTCCTTCTACGGTGACATTGTGGGGACCCGACACCACTTCTCCCTCGAAGTATCCTTTGGATCCGAAATCCTTGCTGATCTTCGTTCCAATCGTCGGTGCGTAATCCGTACCAAACTTGACTGTCTTCGGACTAGAAGTCATAGACGAATCTCCTTCAAGGTCTTTTCCTGGGGCGAAGTAGTCTTCCCCAAGATTATCGTCGAGATCGAAATCCGGCAACTCCAACTCGTCATACACTCTTTGTGTCATTGCTTTACTTGGTTTGGGTTCCCGAGCCAGAATCATTGTGAACGATTCTACCTTCTTGGCACAAAGTTCTGCAAACTTCTCCTTTGCTTGATCCAAAGTGACGATCTCATCGTCATCAATTGCCGTGTGCACTACGCTAAAAGCTACAGGCCTTTTGAGTTGGTTGTAAATGAAAATTATAAGCTTTAGAATGAAGCTAAAATGAATGTAATATAACGATTTGTAGTTTGATATCAAAATGCACTACGCTAAAAGCTACAGGCCTTTTGAGTTGTTTGTATATGAAAATTATAAGCTTTAGGGTGAAGCTAAAATGAAAGTAATATTTGAGAGAGGTTCAGCTCGAGATCCTTGGCGTAGTCCTCTCTCTACTGAGATGAACGATGCTTCTACGTGAAGAATCGGCGTGCCAGTTGTATAGTTTGTTATGACTTTGTGTTACAACGATAGCTCATGTTGTACCATCCAGAACAAAACGTCTTCTAGGCGTTATTGGGAGGGTATGTTATAAAGCTGTTATTCTATATAGGCGTTTGGTCTTGGATACTATCCTGAGCAACCTTCTTCACTACTCGTGAAGAGTTGGACTAGTGGCAACTAGATTCATACGCTGAAGAGCGTAGCTTCCGTGAATGAATCACAAATGAATGAGTCCTATCTGAGGATACTCTATGTATGTCCTATTCTAGGCATTGCATTCTCCCCCATGACAAGTGTGTCAAGTGAGTGTAAAAATGCTAAGTTGAAGGCTTGGAACGATGAAAACTAATAGCCGCTCTAGAGCTTTTTAATCGCGTGTTTATATTCTTATAACTACACGTGATAGTAACACATGGGTGATCAGGCCATGCGCGGTTCAATATTCCAGATGTTCCAGGTCTGAGAGACAGCTCCGCCGTTATCGGCGACCTTTTCGAGCTTGACAGTACCATTGTCGTATACTTGAGTTATCCTCATTGGGCCCAAGTATGGGTGAATGCCATGCTTGCGTTTCACGCCAGCTTTGACTACTACTACATCTCCTACATTGTATGTGTGTGGAGTGCATTTAGCGTTTTCATGCTTATTGTTTTGAAGGATAAGCCGCTGCTTGCGTTCCTTGATAAATTGCCAGTCTGCCTGGAATGAGGCATTCAGCATTGCGTCACGACCGAACACTAACTGTGTTGGCGTTGCCCGTGATGCAGCATGCACGGTTGAGTTCATAGCTTTCCGACATGCGGCCAGAACGCCTTGGAAACCAAAGAACTCATCTAAGTCCCTTTTGTCCGTAATTTGTGCACTACGAATCATGTTGTGAAGTGTCTTGTGACATCGTTCAATTATTGAATTCGATTGCGGGTTTCTGCTGGTAATTATCTTTCTGACAAAACCATATTCGTTTTTAAGAGTGTCACGAACTTCTGCAGCGAACTCTGATCCCTTGTCCATAGTAATTTCCGTAGGCCAGGGATATCGAGAGAGCCAATAGATTTCCAACCAATTGGCTATCACATTGGCAGTCTTTTGGCCGATATGCACTATGTCGAAGAATCTTGTTGCAGGATCAATCATCGTCATACAGTGAAATTCGACATGTGTTTCGGGCTTCTTCGGATTCCCGAACTTGTAAGGACCTACAAGGTCTATACATAATGTGTGCCACGGAATGATTTCCGGAGTGGGCTTAGGTGGAAGCAGACCGTATTTCTTGTCTCGCTTCTTGCTAACTGCACAGTTTGTACAGCGCTTGCATATACTAATACAGGTAGTACTCAGACCAATCCATGTATAGTGTTGCGCTATGGTGAGTTCTAGTCTTTTCTCACCAGGGTGCATCAACTTTAAGTGATACCATTCGGCACACTTCTGTTGTAAATCCTTAGGAACGTAAATCTTATCATTCTTAGTGATGAGCTCGTACGTACTATCGGAGAATGTGTACGGCTTCTTGATATAAAGTTCTGATTCTGTCCTGAACTTGGTTTGGAGTGCTTCGTCATTCTCTTGACGAAAAGCTAGTTCCTTGTAGGAGAGAGGATACCCAGTGGGAAAGTCTTCTTCCTCATTCGCTGATTCATTTGCGAATGCTTCTGCAGAGAGATCTTCTTCTGCTATTTCTAGTCGACTGAGAGCATCAGCGACGATGTTGTTCGATCCCTTGACGTACGTCAGCTTAGGTCCAAATTCTTCTAGAAGGAGTCGCCATCGCATAACTCGCTCCGTGTTGAAGTGCTTGTACACTAGGCTCTTGTGATCAGTGAACACTTCGATTTCATGTCCAAGGAGTATGTTCCGATATTCCTTGAGAGTCTCTGCTATACTAAGTAGTTCTCCTTCCATAGTTGCATAACGCGTCTGCGCTGGGTTCAACTTCTGGCTATAGAAAGCAATCGGCTTTCCATCCTGTGAGACAACCGCTCCTAACTGGTAGTGGCTGGCATCAGTGCATATCTGGAAGGGCTTATTGAAATGGGGATACGCTAATAGCGTCTCCTTTGCAATGATTCTTTTTGCCATCGCAAAAGCCTTCTGGTGTTGAGGCTCCCACTTCCACTTAGTCATCTTAGACGTCAGTGCTGCGAGAGGAGCTAAAACATGGGACCGTCTGACCCACATGTCTCGGTAGAAATTTACCACGCCAATAAAAGATCGAAGTTCTTTTCGATTCTTAGGTTCAGCAATCTTTAGAACCGCTTTAGCCTTGTCGTACACTGGTTTGATTCCCGTACGTACGGGTAATAAAGTAACCTAGATATTCCAATTGAGAAAGCGCAAAGAATGACTTCGTGACGTTGACCTTAAGTCCTGCTTTCTGCAGTCTCTGTAGAAGGAGTTCTATCTTTTCGAGATGATCAGTGAATGAACCTTTTGTTAAACATAGAAGGTCATCAATGTAAGTTCGAACGAATGCTAGTCCATCCATTAGTTCACTCATTTTCTCCTGGAAAATGTCAGGACTGTTGCACAGTCCCATACTGTAGGAATTGCTTGGTACTCATACTTGCCGAAAGGCAATACAATTGTACATAGCTCCTTAGAACTTGGATCCAATCTAATATGGTAGTATCCCATATTCAGATCCAGACTGGTTGCCCATTGAAACCCTTCTAGGTTCAAAAGCATGTCCTGAATATTTGGAATAGGATATGGTTTCCTCAATATCCTTTTATTCAGTTCTCAAAAGTCTGAGATGAATCTAACTGGTCCATCTTTCTTTGGAATGATAAAGGTTGGTGCTGCCCAGTCTGAGCGGTTCACCTTCTTTAGAACACCAATTTTGACGAGACGTTCTACCTCGGCTTTGAGTGTCTGTACATGGCATCGTGGTATGTTGTAGGCTCGGACATGGTATGGTTTCGCTCCTTCCTTTAACTCAAGCTTCACCTCTTGGCCGTGCCAGCGCCCCAATTGTCCATCGAACAGCGTTTCATATTTACAAAGTAACACTGCTAATTGATCTCGCTGTTTCTGATCTAGTTCAGCTTGTTCTAGACAGATCTTTTCAATATCTGCCTTTTCATATTTGGCGTCAAGAATCCTCTTGACCCTATGTACAGCGTCTTCTACAGGATCGCTGTCTGCTACATAGTACGCTTCTTTTATGGAGGCGTCTCCATCCTTAAAGGGCATTTCTGCTCCGTCCCATTCGACAATTTCTTCTGAAAATTTAATATCGATTTTTAGGAATCTCAGGATGTCTCTACCAATGATCATGTCATTAAGGTCCTAAAGACTTAGTAACATGCAGATTCCATTCAATCATGCGGTCATCATGTAGTTCTGGTAAAGTAAATTGAGCCTTAACCTTCTGGCTAGTGCGCATGTCTCCTGCAGGTGTTGTCCACACCATACCTGAATTTTGAGTATTCTTGACTCGCAATTTCTTAGTAAACTGCTCGTCTACTATTATATCAGAAGCACCACTATCAAGTAGATTTTTGATAGTCACCGGCTTTGCTTTGCCTAGTGAAGTGTTGAAGCGGACAAATGCTATGGGGCGTAAGTCCTCAATCTTTTGTCTCTTGGGTGATCGCCCTTGGATAAGATTAGCTATAGCAAAAGTCTCTGTTTGCCGTGATAAATCAATACAATCATCTAAACTAATGAAATCTTGATTAGAAGAGATTGACATACTGTCATCATCTTCTTGAGTATCGAAAGCAAATGTCTCTCGCGTTTCGTTGTTGCTAATAGGTGTAAGAAAATAGGGTGGTAATAAATTCAAATCTAATTTATCTTTCGTTACTATAGGAGCATTTGAGCTTCCTTTCTTATCCTGGCCTGCCATTCAGACAGAAACTTCATCAGATACTTCATCCGTGATGGAGATGTCCATTTCTCCATCTTCTTTCTCATCATCGGATCCTTCCTTAAGGTCCAACTGTTCGAGGTCGCCATAGTTGAAGTCTTTCAACTCGGCATCAAAAGAGTCGAGCACTTGCTCTTCTTTCAAATCTTCAGCGCTAGGCCACTTGACTTTGCGCTTCTTCACGGGCTCGACTTTCCTAGTCAGCTCGATAGCATTAAGCTCTTGCTGCTTAATCAACTG
>Ga0163149_10007968_pt1 | contig 10572 bp, 4 predicted proteins | sample OliLakLV19MP5G1_FD_148604 | JGI IMG/M metagenome (GOLD analysis project Ga0163149, IMG submission 148604) | Freshwater microbial mat bacterial communities from Lake Vanda, McMurdo Dry Valleys, Antarctica - Oligotrophic Lake LV.19.MP5.G1 | ecosystem: Environmental > Aquatic > Freshwater > Lake >...
CTTTGGTTGAAGCTCTGGAAAAGGGCGGGACGCTGGGCGATTGTATATATGCTATCGAAAAGGCTGCACGTGACAATGGCTTAGGACCGCTGCGAGAACCTGTCGGATATATTATTGAACATCCAGGGGACGTGGAAGAATGGAGAACGGAGAAACCAGACAATTTAAGTTTCACGCCTGCCAGTGCGATGGAAGAAAACTTGAGAACCGCCCCAGCCACCAATGGAAGTGCAGACCCTAAGGAATCTTTGGCCAAACTCAACGAGTACAGGAAAGAGATGGAATTGAAACTGGCAGAAATCGATAAGAAGTTGGACAGCATATAACTAAAGCAAAACCGCATCTTGTCACAAGCACTAAAGATAGATTGTACACAATATAATAAAGCTAAAACAAAAATTATTATGAAACCATGTACTTTATAATTTATGTGCATAGCACAGTTTGTCGAACTAAAGTCATATTGGAACTGCGAACGTACTGTACACTGTGACACCCGTTGTAATAACACCCACGAGGATCCCAGCTGCCACCAACAGTGAAGAGAGTGCTTTCGTTCTTACAATGGCACTTTCATTAACATCATCATGGGATGTGGCTGTACACCAATAAAAATCTTCCGCAGTCTTATACCCCAACAGGCCGGGAATAACAAACCCCAACACGCTGGAGCTTGTTCCTCCGAGAAGTCCAAATACTACGGAAATGTTGGGCGCCACCAGTGCCAAGCCCAGCGACAGCCCAGTTAGGAAAAAGGTAGCTACAATATGTTCCATGAGACTGTCGCTGCTGAAGCCAGGGTTGTCCATTGCCGTCGTTGTCACCGCCGCTCCAGCTGCCGCTGTACTTTCCGAGGCAGAGAGTAAAGGATCGGTCAATGTATTTTCATTTAGGTCACCTTCACTGCTGGCGTTTGGGACATGCGAGGAGGTAGAGGTTTCCTGCTGTTGCCTGGATCGATAAATGCCAAGGAGAGTGACCCTAGCTGGAAAAATATTCATCGGATAGGCCAACACTACGGCTATCGCCATTCCTACGAAAGCTACCTGCATTATTGATTCGGCGTTGTAACTCGATAATATGTTGGGCGTCATGTTGGTCGATCCAAAGTCCAACAAAGCAATAATCGAAATTGAGGTGTAGAGAAATGCGCAAATACCAACTGCCACCCAGGTGACAATAATCATTCGTCGGTGCTTCGATAAGGAGCCTGCCAACGAAAGTTGTTGTTGCTGCTGCTCTAAGCTGACAAGGAGGTCCTCGTTGCCTGTAGCTTGGTCAGGATCTGCCTGCTCAGCACTGCCCTCGGTGGATTGCAAGGGCTCTTTCTGTGGCATTTCATCATAGATGGCACAGACATTGACCTGGCACGAAAAGGCAAATAGAATAATGGGACACGCTCGCAGAATGGAAAGGATTCCTCGTGTTGGAAGCAATATCGACTGTTTCGAGTCCTCCGCCACGTCATCCCACAGCGTTGTGGGAACAGGCGTAGGCTGATCGTTGTTGTGAGGGCTTTCAAGATAGTGATACAGAGCGGCAATGACCAATGTAGCAATGCTTGCAACACCAATCGAACTGGCACACTGTAAGCTCTTCATGGTACGTAGCATACTCAATGGTACCATGGCGATGGTCCACACAATGGTCATGGACAAGGCACGAACGCCTTTGCTGTGGTTCGACTGTGAAACTATGGACCATCCACTTTGTTGAATTATGTCGCCAACGGCAATCACATACGCAATGGCCGCACCACAACAGAATATCAACATGGACGCTTCTGCGACCCGACGCGCTACTTTTCCGAGACAAATTTCTACCAAGTCCTCGTATGTTTTTTCTGTATTGGCGTCCGAATTCACCAGTTGTTGATATCTTGTTGATGTTTGCGACGAAGAAGATGAGTAGTACACAACATGCATCGCTTGTGCCAGAAGTTGGATGGAGAGTGCCGTAGCGACAGCACTGCCCAGCAGCATGGCCATGCCACAGACAATGCCCGCTTCTGCCATGGCAAAGGGCAAAGATAAAATGCCTGCCCCCAAAGTGGCAGAACACAAACATGCTACAGCTCCTGCCACAATGCCACAACCAGTTTTTGTCTTTTTCTGTCGTTCGCGCTGCTGTACATCTGTCTCGTCCGAAGATTCCTGTTCGTTTCGAATGTAAGGATGGTAGGGTGAAAACGGTAGCGTCAAACTATTGCTTTGCGACTCGGCTATTCGGGGAGGTTTGCCATCTTCTGGTTCCATTTCCAAACCGAACCGATCCAAAGCTGCGCGTAATTGTCCTTCCGACATGTCCACTTGGATTGTTGAAGATGTCCGCATATGGCTGTTGTTGTTTTTGTTTCTGCTTTGACCAACACCATACGTATGGCTTCTAGTGTGTCCGCGTGATGCATTGCGATTGTTCGTTCCGGATGATGGAAGTAACAAAGGATCTTCTTGGGGGGCTTTCGGTGGGGGTTGCTCCAGTTTTCCGTGTTCAGGTTTGCTACTGGTACTGGACAACCCTTCAGTATTACTTTTGTTGTTGTTGTTGCTATTGAGCGACATGCTGTGAGCACCGCTGGCTTCGTCTGCCTTTAAACTGGCACTTGGGGGAGGACGGTCTTTGCGATGACTCATTTTACCACCGCCGTTAGTGGGGTCTGTATTTGAGTTGGCAGATCTAGGCGGCGATTTACTTCTAGCAGTTCTAGTCGGCGTTCTAGGCGGCGATTTGCTTCTAGCAGCTCTAGTCGGCGATTTGCTTCTAGAATTTGCCGATGATTTCTTTTTGAGGGCAGCCTTCTTGGCTGACGATTGAGTGGGTGATGCATAGGACGGCATCTGTCTTCCTTGTTCTGTTCTTTGGTCGAGTGTCAGTCAGTGATTCGAGGCAGAAATGGCAAAGAAAAAGCAGCCAGTGACTCGATGATAAGCCAGGTTTAGCAATATCTTCTCAATCAGCTAGGTGATGGACAGTTCTGACTATCTTGCAAGTTGACAAAGTAATTGTATCGAAGTAGTTGTTGCTGTTGGTGCTCTTCTTGTGCCGGGTTTATTTGTCTCAGTTTTGGAAGTACTAGCTAGCTAGCTACTGTAGCTAGCTAGCTAGTAGGATAGGTACTACAATTGTAGTACTGCTACTAGCTAGTAGATAGCTAGCGAGTATACCAGTAGTAGTAGTACGAGGTTTGTTGTCAACAAGAAGAGCTGATGGGACTTGGTTCCCAACACGCGACATTTGGCAGTTTGCCCATCATGCAAGTGAGTCAAGTGTTGTTGTGTGCGTTAGGAAAGTAGACTTGAACGCACACGGGATTCACGCAAATTAATAATTTGCAATGTTTGGTCGCACATTCTCTCTTTGAATATGAAGTGCCGACACTACCGGCCGGCGCAACCAGAGGTGTGTTAACGTTGGATCTGGTGGTGGCACCGCACAGCACGGACAGTACTGGTGGTACGTACCGTAGTGAGAAGAAACCAGTGTGTTTTGTTGTGTTTTGAATGAATTTGTGACTTGTGGGCTTGTACAATACAACAAGATACCTGAGGGTGAGCTGCTTTCCTCTTGTTGGTGAGTGATTTGAAAAGCCCACTACCTACTACAAATTGAGAAAGAGGTTCTAGCTAACTAGAGTATACTGTGCAATAGTAGCGTTCCAAGCTTGCATGTTGCGCAACGGCTTGGTGAACGACAAGCAAGACAACCTGTAAAACATTTTAAAATTTCAAGCCAACGAGTGGCTTTTCGGGCATCACGCTTCAAACAGCTAGACGAATTGATCTCTAGGATACCAACAATCAGCTCTCAATAACAACAACACTCATAATAAGAACATCATAATGGAAGGTGGCGAAGGGGCGCCCGATGGAGAAGATGATGACTCACTCCGATTTGAAGATTTGACGGTCGACGATGACTTGCCATTACTGGACCGAGTGGTGCGGTATTGTCGTTCCAGTATCGCGCTGCAACGTTTGGTGCACGTCAAAATGTTGGCCGAGACAGCTGAAACCGTAGGGTACGTGACGTGTCTTTTTCTATGTGCTGTGAAGTCCGAAACAACGCCAGATTGTGGAGTAGTTCGTGTCTCACAAACAAACTTTTCTTCTCGTTGTTTCCCTTGACCTTGACTTGACTTGACTTGCAATGAATCAACTATTGGGATTGATCTACGATCGTCTCCATACAATTCACATGCCTTATGTTCCAACCATTTTGAATCCATCTTCGCCTCATGCATCACTACACCAACGACACAATTACCATTTCCAAAACCTGCTTACAACTAAAGATGTGTTCCAACATTTGAATCCCTCCTCCCCGTCTTCGAGCATCTCTGCCAAGATCCAGAAAGTGTCATCCGACAACATGTAGCAGCACAAATATTGCCCGTCAGCGTGGTCGCCATGATGAAAAATGTCGGATTCCAGAGAGAATATACCGTGCAACAAATGATCGACAATCCTCTACTGAACAAAGATTATCACGAGAAGGGGTACAAGAACGTTTGTACCATTGTTGTAGCACATCACATCAAACAACTAGTCACAGACCCGGACATCGACGTCAGACGATCCGCATCCGATGCCATGGCGGGGTTAGCCTTGCAATTGAAACCCGATGATGTGGGCACATACATACTTCCCATCCCACTCAAATTAGTCAAGGATACCGCCGGCGCAACTGCATCGGGCAGTACTAAGGGCAAAAAAGGAACACCCGCCAACGAAGCCGAAGCGCTACAGGAAGATTTAAGAATCACGTCGGCGAATTTACTGGCAGAAGTGGGCGGCGCTGCGGCCGAACACAAGGGAACCATTCCCTCCAAAATAGTACAAGAAAAAGTCTTACCAGCTGTTTTGAGTTTGGCAGAAGATGCCAGCTTTCGTGTCCGGCGAAGTGCGGCGCAAGCGTTGCCGCGTGTGTTGGGTGGATCGAGTGTCGATGTGGCACAAAACCAAATATTGCCCGCGTTCGAGAAATTGAGCAATGATGATTTGTATCGAGTTCGCAAAAGTACCGGGGAGTGTCTCGTCGATATGAGTCGCTCCTTCATGATCCTGGCCAGTCGTGAAACAGATCCAGAGAAAAAGGCTTTGTTACAGGAATTACGACGGACACGGTTGATCCCCATTGTGGAGCGGTTGATTGGCGATTCAAGTAGATTGGTGCGGCATGGTATGATGCAATTTTTGGGGCCTTTCATTGCGTCATTTTATCCCTATGTGGATTCAGCACTGCATTCCATACTACCGGGTGTTTCCGAATCGGACGGGAGCAATCATACTGGTATCGTAGCACAGTTTTTCCCACACGCCAGTAGTATGGTCAGTCGATTGAATTCGTCCGCCGCTACAACTGCCGCACCAACTCCGATTGCCATCAACATTGAAGAGATTTTGAACATGAAATTGACGCATCTGGAGATGCTACAGAAGGCGCTGCCTCAATTCTTGCGCGCGAGTCGATTATCAACCTTATCCTTGCATGCGGTTGTCACACATCGAAGGGAGCATGCTCCACCCAAAGAAGATTTGGACGCTGTGGTTGGGACACTGCTGGAATACTTTGCGGCATTGGCGATGGTGACAACTGGAGACGAGAATACGGATGCAGAAATGAGAGTTTATTGTGCCTACTCATATCCCGCGGTGGCCTTAGTCCTGGGCCCACAACACTGGGAAGGTCTTTTGAAAACCTGTTTTTTGAAGTTGCTGAATCCAAAATATGAAGATGAAAACACTGAAAAAGTAGGAGGCAAGAAAGAAGGGGAGGAAGGGGAAGAGGGTAATCCGGACGCTCCTCCTCCACCGCCGCCGCTTCCAGTGAAACGCTGCTTAGCCTCCAGTTTGCATACCGTGGCCAATATCTTAGGCCCGGAACTGGCGTCGTCAGACATTATGCCAATATTTAAAGACTATTTCTTGCGAGACTCCGACGACTCTGTTCGGTTAAACGTCTTTCGAAACTTTCCTTCGCTGCTCGCCCTTCTGAAACCCAAAGAACGACAATCTTATTTGTCGATTTGGAGCGAAATCATTTTGGGAGAAGAATTTCTTGGAAATAAGAAACGAAGCGCAACAAACCCTTTGGTGTTGAATTGGAGACAGCGTGACTATTTGGCGAGGAGTCTACCGGACTTAATTGGAATGGTAGGCCCCAAAGACATACAGCAATACGTGTGGCCTATTATTCAAGTTTTAGTTGTTGATGGCATCAATATGGTGAGGGATGACGCCATCTGGGCAGTGCCAATGTTGCTTCGGGCATATTGCCCCGAGAATGTCAAGACATGGGAAGAAATGAACGACAAAGAGGCGAAATCGTGGAGTTCGGAGGCCTGCGCCAATGCTGTTGCCTGGCTCAAAGAAAATATACTGCGCATGAAAGCAAAGAGTGGCACTGCTGGCCGAACGAACTTTAATCAACGCCAGCTTTATTGTCGGATATGCGCTGCCTCTGGACTCGCGCTTCAATTTGGGGACCTTTCGATGGATGGCGTAGATATTGAACCCACCAAATCTTCAGGTATTCTTGATCCCGTTCCGCTGCTTGTGTCAAAATTCAAAACCAATTTCAAAGAAAAGTCTGACTTTGAGGCAACAGGACCTTACTTGAGAATGACCCCAGCAGAGTCAGCTCATTTAAAAAAGTTGCTTATCGACGACTTGCTCCAACCTGCCTTAGACATGAAGGACGATCGAATCATGAACGTCCGTCTCGGTCTCTTGAAGGTATTGGAAATCATGCCTTCCGATGTCATCGACGGAGCCAAGTGCAGAGATGTTCTTCAGAACCTTGTGGAGGAAATGGAAACCTGGGAGAGCTTTGACAACAATGAGGATGATGTGCCATTCACCCCTAGCAATGGAGCGGGTCGTCAAGCCGATGGTGGCGACGACCAGGCGGGCGCAGCTGAAGGTGGGCAGGGCGGCTCCTCAGATGAAGGATCAGAGCACTCGGGTGCTACATCGGGGTCGTCAGATGAAGAAAGTGTGGGTACAGAAGGTGACATTGACGAAAACTCCTACTCTAGTGAGGAAGAAGGGGAGGCTGACGACGGGTCTGGCAGCGGCGACGAAGCCAAGGGTGAAGACGCGAAGAAGGCTGCAAAGAAGGAAAAGAAAGATCATAAGAAAAAAGACAAGGTAAATCGAGTATTGTTCGCGTATGCCGAATCTGTTGAATCGATCTTTCCTCATCCTCATTCCATTTTTACCTGCTCTTTCAGGATAAAAAGGGTTCAGAGAAGAAAGAGAAAAAGAAGAAGGAAGGCAAAGACAAGAAGAAAGACGAAAAGGTAGGTCCGGTGCAATTGATTGTTGGTGTCATGCAAAGCGTAGTGTATCCCCATGCTGTCGTGTTACTTGATGTTCGCGGTTCTCCTTGCTAAATAAAACCGTTTCTTTTTTGGCTGTCCTCGTAGAAAAAGAAGAAGGAAGAGAAGAAGGATAAAAAGGACAAAAAATCTGGTAAGTCGCTAAGTATGTAATGAACTATGGGAAATATAATATGGGTCGGTTGGCTGTGACAAATGCAGTTTTCCCGAGATGACTATTGTTAGTGTGGTGATCGTTGAACAATTATGACTCACTTCCAAACTCCATACCTTTGACTTGCAGATGAGAAGAAAGACAAAAAGAAAGACGAGAAGAAGAAAAAAGACAAAAAGAAAAGCGAAAAGTCTGAAAAGAAAGAAAAGAAGGCCAAGAAGGAGAAGTGAGTCTCCAAAGAAAATTCGTGTATAGAGAGCTAATTTATAGGTTCTCCTCTTTGTAAACTAGGAACACATCTGCATGTAGCTACGCCCGGGTATAATCATGGCAAACCCAAGCACCACAAAGTGTCGGCGTAAGGTTGTTTCTCCCATAACTGTATGCAACTAACTCTCTACTACTTGACACTGGCCACTAGCGGGGCAGGTTCAAGAAGCTCTGGGTGCAGCAGATAAGGGAGCTGCTACTGGTGCCACATGATAATGATGTTCTGAGGTACAAAGAAGATTGGGCTAGATCACTACGACTTCCTGTACAATGAAGACGACGCTTGGGAACGGATCGCAACAGAGGAAGAAGAGGCCTTTTTACTTTCATGCTATTACTATCGCCCAAATAAATAGGTGCTATCATTACCTTCGGGTAGCTCGCGGCGTGGTAACACACACACACAGGAACCGAAGGTGAAAACTGTAACATTTATTAGCGTTGGTTTATTAAATGTAATGTACACGTGCAGAGTGTACATCGAAAAACATACTGCCCCGGATTAGCATGGTTTGGAGCCAATTATGAACATAGTAGTTGTGTGAGTTGTGTGAGTTGTGTGCATGTTTATGTAGCTTCGGCGAGTTGCCGTGAACCAATTTGTGCCATATTTTTATATTTCGGCCTGGTTGATTCAATATTCCATCTGATTTGTCCACTTGTTGGACTTGAGTGCAAACAGCAAGCGCAAGAATTCTGATAGGTGAAGTCTGTCCGCGTCTGATTCATCGCCTTCAACGTTCTGCTCATCAAGTTGCAGAGCGTGGCGCCTTTCTAGCATTTCGTCAAAGACGTTTTCCACCTTGCCATTGTTTGGTTTCTCTTGTGGGCTTTCTTGGATAAAGGCATACGCGACAGCCCTCTTGACATCGGCCCGGGACAACGACCCGCGATGATCGTAATCAAAAGCATAAAAGAAGCGGCGACAAAACTGAAAGGTTTCCGGCGACAAACTTTCTCCCGCTTCTTGTTGGACCTGTTCTAATTCCCATTCCTCTCGGACGTCCTGTATGGGTAGTGCAGTTCGTGCAGCTGGGCCTGCTACTGCTGCGGTGGATGAGGAGGATGCCGCGATTTGTGTGTAATCCATTTGATCATTGATGAGCTTCCAGGCGCCGACAAAAATGTGTAGCTCATAAAGGATATGGGCCAAGATGACAGGAAGAATATCCCCTCCTGTGGCCAGATAAACAGCACCATACCACAAGCCATTGATAGAATGCATCAGACTGAACGCGCCATTCTCTGTCAGGGACGACTGTCGGCGGACTTGTCCCAGTCCTGACAACAGGGCTTGTCCTACTAAAGCTACGCCCACCGAGCCGGTATAGGAAATCAGCACACACGGAAGAAGGCCTCGGAAGATCATCTGCTCGGATACAGCCGACACGGTGGCGATACCCAAGCTGAAGAGAACAGCTTGGCTGGTGGATGTTGCTGTTGCTGATGATGACATTGTGTTTGGCACATTTCCACTGGTCGGTGGCTGGCGACGACGACCAAAAAGTGCAATGACTGTATTCGTGATGGAAAAGTATACGCATGATGTGGACGTATGTTCACTATTTTCCATCATCATGTTGCACATGGCCACCAAGGGAAAGGCAGCCAGGACACCCTCGGCGATACGTGCAGGGGTCAAGGTCCAATCAAAGAGTGAACGAAACGCTTCCTGATTGGCGGCAGTGGATGCGGCAGCACCAGCACTAGCCATATTGGCATTCCAGTGAAGTGCATTCAAGTCCACCATAAAGGTCCCTGCATTCCAAGCCAGTGCGGCAGAAAGGACGCCCAAAGCCATGGCAAAGGCCACCAAATGACTCCGGCACGTGGCTTTGACGAGGGGAAGGTTGACGGCACCTGTCTGCACCATGCCACTACTCATAGCACCACCCCTCTGACCAGCGGAATCGGAATTCCTCGCCATGGCTGCACCATCCAAGGTCGAAGCTGCTTGGAGTCTTGTTTGTGCTTGCTGCTTCGCCATGCTAGTGGTGGTCATTTGCTCTTCGGACTCGTGGCGATCCCGATACCACAAACTAATCGTTGTCGGTCGCCTGGTGCCTGCAGTAGTCCTTCCTGTTGTCTTTGCTGCCTTGAGTATGGTCTTCTTCTTCTTAAAGTCGATTCCCACTGACATAGTAGTTGGGCCACGGGAATGCACAGCGTCCCCGGTCACAGCTGCACCAAGGGCATTGTTCCTTACCGGTGAAGTGATCGGATGAGTTGTGGAAAAGGCAAAGGCCCCAGTGCAGCAGTTAAAGGCGCATAACGTCAATATCAGATACTTTGCCATTACCGATATGTACGGTATGGAACAAAGAGCTGTTTGGGTCTTGCAGGAAGCAGCTGCTTGATCTTCTCCAGTGAATGTCAATCAAATGTCAAAGGCTTGAGAACACTGCTCAACTTTGGCGATGGTGAAACTGAGACAAGATTGATGTTTAGGTTTTGCCAATGGGCTGAAAACCAAGTCTTTAACAAGGGAGATTGGACTCAACAAACGAAGAAGCTATTGTGGGAGAAAGGATAAGGTATCCTCGCTTTGCCTCCTTTCTCGTTGTTTTAAAAAATAGTGAGAAAAAAGGCATACTGGCTAGTAGCTAGTACTTTTGGTCCCTGTTTTGATGGCTGAATTCTCACAAATCGAACATGAAGAGGTCTGGAGACGGAAAAAAATGTCATCGGGGGGTATAAAATTCAGGGGTGTTTCATGAACCTTCTGATTTTCTATTGGTTTATTTAGACACTTGCAATCACCCTTTTGATATTTCCCCAGTTTTATTTCATCGCCCACGAATCAAAGTGG
>Ga0163149_10007972_pt1 | contig 10568 bp, 6 predicted proteins | sample OliLakLV19MP5G1_FD_148604 | JGI IMG/M metagenome (GOLD analysis project Ga0163149, IMG submission 148604) | Freshwater microbial mat bacterial communities from Lake Vanda, McMurdo Dry Valleys, Antarctica - Oligotrophic Lake LV.19.MP5.G1 | ecosystem: Environmental > Aquatic > Freshwater > Lake >...
TATATATATTTTCTATTTATAGCATTGCACGGAATGCCGATTTGTCCAGCAATCTTCAGCTGCCACGAACAAGGAAAATTGTGACTTGTGCTATTGCTACGTTTGCGATGTCTTGGTCAAGGATTGCACAAATTGGTCCTACCACTGTCACGCCACAGACGTGGGACCGAGAGGAGTGCATTGGAAAAAATTGCGTGCGCAAACGGCTTCCAAGAATGGAAATGTAGCACCCACAGTTGCAGCAAGAGCCCCGGCGGCATCCATTTCTGGTGTCTTTGACGGTTTGGCTGCTGCTATAGCCGCACATCGCGCAAGTATGGCTTTGGCCTTCGGCAACAGGAACAGTGCCACACAACGAACAAATCCTTTTGCGCATATCAATAGTACAAGCAACAACAACGGGAGCAGTGCCATCAATAGGACCACAGCTGCGAGGACAAGTGCCACAACTGGCAATAATAGAAAGAACAACCAGAGCCTAAAAGACGGGGCAGGCCCGTGGCCTCCCACGGATGCTTTTGCCGCGGCCGATAAAAATCTGACGCGCTGTCGCAAGTGCGGATGGTTCAATCGATTCTTTCATCGCAACTTTCGTCACTATCAAAACCTACATCCTGTTGGCTTTTTGGATTGGTGCCACATGTGTGGACGGGTGGCGAACGAAAAAGATTTTGGGAAAGTCCAGTCGGAACGCTACGTGCCACAAACCGGGGATATCTATCTGGGAGAGCGTATGGTAAAGTTTCGAATCTTTACCCATGATCCACGAAAAATGGACAAGTATGCGGGTGGTTGGATCAACGCTGCTAATGACGACGACGACGACGAGGATTCTACCACGCCTCCCGAATGGACTTACAACGAAGCCGAGATGAAAAAGGATTTATTTGACCATCGCTTCGGCAAGCGTCCAACGCCCCAAATGATTGTCGATAGCGTTCCAGTTGTTGCCTACGACAAGATTCCTTCGACTGGCGCCTTTCATTTACAACCACAAAAAGAGTGGCATAATCCCCGCAAGGAAACAATGACAACCCGGCAGCTTGAAGAGGAAAACAACTACCGAGTGCTCTGTTGCCCTGATTCCAACAAATTTCACTATTGGACCGATAGAGTATCGTGGTCCAACGAGCCCGACTTGCCATCCGTGGACGAAACCGAAGGGATCATTTTGGATAATCCGCGAGACATCTACATTTTTCGAGAATTGGCTGCCTTTGTTTCCACAGGTACTTCATCTCCTCTCTTTGATTTGAAGGCGAAATGGGACGGACGGACTCAGATCGGGGCCTTTAAGCTTCGTTTGTATCTGCGTCCCGGTGGTTCAATGAATGCTGTGAGCGAAGCGAGGGCCAGCTTCGCGAAATTGCTGGGTGCTTGGTACAATGTTTTTCCTTTTGTCCTAGCGGATATTTGCGGGTCCCTCAAGGCCGACACCGGTCGACCCGCTGGTTTACATCATCGCAGCGGTGTAAGCATCACTGTCCCTCCATTTCAAATCAAAAGTCACGAACTCGCCGAGATAAACAAAAACATCCTTTCAACAGCTACGAACGACCTCAAAACTCACAAATCAATGGTGAGGTCACGATTGGGGAGACTGACCCTAAAATCAAGCCAGAAAGGTAGTCTACTTGGTGGAACATGTCCTCCTGGTCTTGGCTTTGAAAGCGCAATGAGACGTTTTTTCTCGGAGGTTCTCGCCGACGAAATTGATTCTAGCGCTGAGAGTGGCAGCTGGTTTGATATGGCCGTTGGCGTGAAATCGACCCATCGACGAATGAGGAAGCGAGGTGCGCCATTGCATTCGGATCAACCTCATTTGTTTACCTGCCATGACATATCTACATTCTTGCGCAGCGAAGATGTCCCTATCGCTGTCACAGGCCTTCGTAAGGCCAGCAATAATCTGTTTGAACACACCACGACTATTAAAGGTCTGATTGACCATTGCGAAAATCTTGGTCATGCAGAAGTTCCATTCTTCGAAGGATTGAACGTAGAGCTCTTGCCATTCCAACGTCAAAGCGTTCAATGGGCTCTAGAGCGGGAAACAATGGAAGGTGGAGTCCAGAGTTTACTTTGGCCAAAGCTTCCTTCAGTCGCTCAGCCACATACTGAAGTATATTTCAATCCAATTCTACAGTCCTTCCGCACCGACAAGCCGCGACTGTGCCGGGGTGGCTTCATCGCCGAGGAAATGGGTACGTGGCCAGGCTACCAATCACGTTCTTTCTTTTTGCCTTACAGTACGTCGAGTGCTGACATTGCACTCCCCTTTTGCAGGCCTTGGCAAGACGGTCATCTCCCTTTCGTTGATCTTGATTAATAAGGCCCCCTTGACGCCGATATCTGGAAGCAGCGTCACTGCTCTTGACGCCATCGATAATTCCTCGAAAGAAACGTGGGACAAGGACCTCTATGCGCGAACTTCGGGTGACAACAAAAAGCGCGGCAGTGTCGTCACGCGAGGAACCCTTGTTGTGTGCAATGTTTCACTGGTGGGCCAGTGGATCTCCGAAGCAAAGAGTATATTGAAAGACAGCGGGATGGTTTACAGCTACCACGGATCCAGTAGAAAGCGAGACCCACTGAAGCTGGCCCAAGCCGCGATTGTGGTTACTACTTATGAAACACTGGTAGGAGCTTTGGGTTGCTCGTATCTTACTTTGATTTTATTCTGTGGTTGTTCGTGCTGCCGATTGAGCTTCCACGTTTGTCGTTGACGACTTTTCTTCCCCTGACACACAGGCATCGGACGCAACTTTTCATGCTAGAAAAGATGGGAATGACGATTACTGCCCGCCGTGTGAACAGCTTCGTTGGTGGAGAATCATTTTGGATGGTTAGTTTTCTGAGTTGTGAATTTTCCGATTGCTTCTTCATGACCGATCTCACACAACTTCTATTCGTTTCTTATGAAAGAATCACACAACCTTCGCCAGGCGTCAACAAAGAAGAGTGTGGCCGTAATGGGCCTTGTTTCCGACCACAGGTGGCTGGTTAGTGGTACGCCAGTCAGCACTTCTATCAACGACTTGACTAATCAGCTCAAGTTTCTTGGCATTGAGCACGTTGGCGACTATCTCAAAAGTTTCGGTCGACTCATGCACCATATGAAAGATCATTCTGCTCGGTCGGCGCGTGCTGGGTATTCTTCTCGTGATCAGCGACTTCTGGGCCATTTCATGTTTTTCATGAGAGCGCTTATGATTCGACACTCGCAGCAACAAACCTACCGCGGCACGTCACCGCCCACCACGCTTATGTCATTGCCGCCAAAGGTAAGGCCTCGCTGGTTACTTTCGATCTTTGAAACCGTCAGCAAAATATTGTTTCTAACACTACATGTTAGACGGAACGCGTTGTGGAGGTAGCATTCGCAGGGGATGATCGTAGAGAGTACGACAAGCTGGAGTCAACGGCACTAACCTCTTACGCAACATTCAGGAAAGGCAATGTTTCCAATCTGGGCAAGCACTATTTGAAACTCACCCAGATGTTGGTGCCGCTTCGACTTGCGTGTGCCGGTGGTCCGATTCCCGTCGAGGGACAGGCAGAGGAAGATGACGAGAACGAGGGAGATGACAATGATGACACTCTTCCTGTAGTGGACGAGGGTGCAGCCGGCGCAGCATCCGAAGACAACAAGAAAAAGAAGACGAAAACGGAAGTCAAATACTCCGATTTCTCGTTTCGCTCGAAAATTGCAGCGCTCATAGAGGAGCTGAAGACTGCCCGGGACAAAGACCCAACTTGTGAGCATCGCCGATTTGCCTCCATTTGTTCTGTATGCATCGTTTCTGTATTCGTACTCACGTTTCATTATTCCTCCTACTACTTTGGCATTGCAGCCAAGTCGTTGGTCTTTAGCCAATTCGCCTCTTCCTTGAAGCATATCCAGGAGGAATTGCCAAAGCACGGCTTTGAGTTTCGAACTTTGAGTGGGGACATGCCCATGAAGAAGAGGGCCAAAGCACTCCATGACTTCCAGTCTGACCCCCCTACTACAATCTTTCTCCTCAGTATGAGGGCCGGAGCTTGTGGAATCAACTTGACACAGGTAGGGCCTATTGTAATTTCTTCGAAGCTGCTGATTCCTGCTCTTCTTGCTCATCTCTTGCATTTTTTCTTCTTCCTCTCACAGGCCAATCGCGTCTTCCTACTTGTAAGTTCGGAGCTTATTGCCCATTACCTTCTCTTTTGATATTGCTCTCTAATATTTGTTTGCACTTTCCCCGTTCGACCCAGGAACCTTGTTTCAATCCCGCTCTCGAGCATCAAGCCTTGGGCAGAGTCCACCGTCTGGTAAGTTTGTCCTTGCAGACCACAGTAACAACTTGATTAAGATTGCCGACGTATATTCAATCACGCTTTTACCATCGTCAAACGCAGGGCCAGAAACGACCCGTGGAGGTTGTTCGTCTCATCATGAAAGACAGCGTCGAGACTCGTATGAACACAATGCTTGCGGCGAAATACGGGACATGCAAATCCGACAATAAGACTGAAAACGCGGACGGTGATGAGGACACCAAAATGCCGGCAACTGCAACTGCCAAAATCACCAATACTCTGGTGGGTAGTGTCGCCACCGACAAGGCAACCATTCTCGGAAGAGAATTCGATACGTTGTTTGGATACACGGAAGGAGCAGAAGGATTGAATGATGCTGATGATGATGGTGATGAAATCAACAACTTTGTCCCAGATGCCGTTGGGTCGGGAAAGACGACAGGACTACTTTGAAGCGTTCAGCATGATTCGCAAAGCCTACTACGGATCCGCACTCGCTCGATAGCTATTCGTCTTATGGCAGGCTAGCTTTTGTACTTGGAAGGTTGCGTTTCTATTTCTGTGTTTCTCTCTTTCTTCGAATAGTGCCAAACTACTAGAAGATAATCTTGGCTTCAAATCAGATCGTATCTATCTACTGTGTACAGTAATATTATTAGCTAGTAGATAGCAAGCTAATAGCTACAGTACTTAGAAACGCGAGTCGTACACTTATTCGTTCATTGATTTCCAAAATATTGCTTTATGACCGCCCGGGTGAAAGATATTTTAGTTTAAAAGTTGGATCTAAGGTAAATATGTTGTGCCCACGAGGTCTGATGATGTCAATTGGAAGAAATCGATTTTGAATCTTTACACTACAACAAGACGCACAACAACTCGATTAAGCTATGTTTCCGCCTGTAATCTTTTCGCAAAGATCGATGACTCGTGACTGTTCAAATTCTCACACGACTCGCTGCTATCCAAAGATTTTCTGCCTGTTGAGAAAAATGAAGATATTGGTTTTCTCGTTACGCTAGTAGCTAGCTACTGTAGTACTACGTCCTCCAACCATTATTTTTCAAGTTGGGACTACAAACAAACACACAAACACACACACAAATCAAGGCGGCTTATCGTTTCTACAAAGCCATCTGAATGTCGTCGCTTGGCCTTCTAAAGCTGGTACAGCGGGTGGGTATAATACCTTCAGCAACAAGACCGACCACAAGAACGAGCAGTAGTAGTAGGATATCTGTGTCGCGTCATTTTTCCAGCTCGACACAATTTTGGTCACAAACACCAACATGCTCTTACCGTAATTATAATAACCGTAACGGGAACTCAAGGCTGCTCTCAGGAGGAGGACAATGGGGTGGTGCAACGCCTTTCATCATTGGCAGTCGAAATAATTCGTTGGCATTGCCTTATTACTGTGGATGTTTTCAGGAACAACGATTCCTCCAAGTGAGATGTTTCTCTTCTGGTCGGCGCAAGAAGCAAAGGACTAAAAAGAGGCTAGATTCTGCGACACGCGAAGACGAAGACTTTTTCCTTTCAGAAAAACTAGAACCACAAAATCAGAGCCAACCAACTGGCAACTCAAAAAACAGACGACGGAGAGCTCTGAAAAAGAGATCAAAAGCAAAACACTTGGAGTTACAGAACTTACAGCCGCAGGCTGGTGGAGCCATTGTGGATTTGTCTCAATTCACAACACCCCTGAATCGACCCGTCATGACGGAACATTTGGCCCAAGTAGAAGACACCTTTTTTGCGGGCCAACTTGGATTGGACAATACCAGGAGCCAAACGAATGCCAAGAGCATATTGTACGAAACCAAATCCAAATTGGGTCATGAATTGCGCATACACCATTCCAGTATCAAAACCGAAATTCCGGGTGGTGGTGTTCAGGACTTGTTTTTAGCCACCATGACGACCCAATTTGCTCATGGAAAAGATATGATGGAGCTCTGGAAAACGATGAAAAAAGAATCCGATGATTGGGATCCGTCTTTGGAAATGCATCCACATGCACAAATTATAACAACAGCAATGGACAAGAATGATAATGACGATGGAAGTCACGACAAAGCTCAAAAGGATAGCAGCAACGCCATGGTAGAGTTTGTCACCATGGGCGCGGCTCCGACCAAGAAAAAGGCAGAACTCTTGGCCGCCATGGACGCCCTCGCTGTCCTCCATGAAATGGGCGTGGAGGATGTCAAAAATCCACCCAATTTGGTTCAGACGAGAATGGACCAAGCCCGAAAACTGCAGTCGCAATTGCAAGCCCAAGCCAAGGAGCATGCCCAGGAACTTTACAAGAATGACTTGGCCAAGGCGCAAATGTTGTTGGAAATATTGGGTGGGAGCAAACCTAAATTCCAGGCCGAAATGGTGGAAGGCGCGAAAAATGTCTGGACGGCTACGGTTTCCCTTCATTTACGAGGCAATTTATTGTCCATCACGGGAAATCCTGCTCCACGAAAGGCACAAGCCGAAGGCAATGCTCTTATAGCTTTGGTCGAAAGTCCCGAATTGGAGGATATTGTCGGCAAACAAGCGATTGAACTTTATCATCAACTCATGAAAGCATCGCCAGCAGATCACATTGTGGCACTTCGAATTCCACCCATCGCCGATGATTTTTTGGAAAGTATGCAAAAAACTGTGGGCACCAAACAAGAACAAGTACGTCGCGAAAAGTTGCATTTTTTGGCACGAGAAGAATTTGAATGGGCCTTTGAGGAACAAGCACAACAACAACAACAACAAAGTGGGAGGAAACATCGGAAAAAGCGATATCATCAGCAACCAGAGCGCGTGAATGCAGTCTTACAACAGGAAGAAGAGAGACGCGCCACCAAAGTTTTGGAAAATCCTACTGGAAAGGAAGCCACCATGAAGCAACTTCGAGATGCCTTGCCAATTTCACAAATCCGACAAGGACTAATCGACGCACTGGAATCGCAACAAGTCATTGTGGTCTCGGGTGGTACTGGTTCTGGGTAAGCACGAAAAAATCGTTGTGCTGTCGTCTCTATTCTTTTATCAGAGAAATAGCAGATCATTCGGTTGCTGTACAATATTGTACTGGAAATATTCGTCGCTTACTTGTGTCTTCCCTTCTTTCATGCACATGAATAAATCCACAGTAAATCCACTCAGTGTCCTCAGTATATCTTGGAGGACGCGATTGCTAAAGGAAAGGGTGTGGCTACTCAGATTCTTGTCACGCAACCTCGCAAGATCGCTGCCATATCTGTGGCTGAGCGAGTGGCAGACGAACGGTGTGAAAACATTGGCAATGCCATTGGTTACACTGTTAGGTTCAAACGACAATCCCCACGCGAACAAGGAGGAACCATTGAGTTCGTTACCACTGGTATTCTGTTACGAAGGCTCATCCAGGATCCTAATCTCTCGGATATTTCTCACGTCATGATTGATGAAGTCCATGAACGAGATATCAATACAGACTTTCTCCTTGTATTGTTGCGCGACTTGCTAAAGGCAAGACCAGATCTTCGTGTCATTCTAATGTCCGCGACGCTGGATGCGCAAAGCTTTTCCGACTATTTTTCGCATGTCGGAGCCATGGGTCAAGTCCCTCTGTTGAGTGTTCCAGCTCAGCCGCGACACCCAGTCGATGTCATTTACCTTGAAGATTTATCCAAAGATGCATCAAGTGCTTATTCTAACGAAATCACCGATCTTGCTGAGTCATTATTGCTGCACAATGATCGACAGCTCAAAAGTGACCTCGAAGAGGCTCTGGAGGAGGAGGAAGCAGCCGATCAGTTACAAGCTGTAGCTTCCGCAGAAGATGTGGGCGACACGCTGCAGAGTGATTCTGACTCCGAATCCAGTTCGGATTCCGAATCTGACACAGAGGACGACATCAACCCCAACAGCAGCCGGAGAAAGATTATTACCGCCAATAGGGTCAACACCTTGCGAAAAGCTTGGTCACTCCGGAACTCTCGAGGACGACAGTCTTTGGAGACCAAGAAAGTACTGCCGGATAAGTTCGATCCCTTGGCCGCAGTCGTCTCACTTGTCACCAAAGTATCTGCTCATTTGTGTAAGGAAGAGCTAGAACAAGGACGAAGCGGCTCCATCCTTTGTTTTCTTCCAGGCTGGGATGAAATCAAGGCCTCAACAGAGGAGATGGAGGATCTGGTAGAATCTGACCGGCATTTCCAAGATAAGATTACCGTTCTTCCATTGCACTCCACCATTCCGCATGAGGACCAACAAAAGGTTTTCGCTCCAGCTGAAGACAAAGTGAAAGTTATTTTTGCCACCAACATTGCCGAATCGTCCATCACCATTGACGATGTCCTTGCAGTTGTGGACAGCGGCTTAGTCAGAGAACTCAACTACGATGCTGAGAGTGCCATGTCCTCCATGGAAACAAATAGAACCTCGACAGCCTCTTCCACCCAGCGTTTGGGACGAGCTGGTCGTGTCGCACCGGGACGATGTTATCGTTTGTTTTCCCGTAGTGACTTTGAAGCCATGCCACCACGCGCTACTCCCGAGATTCAACGTACTGCGTTGGAAGCTACATGTCTTCAGACTTGCTCCATGACGTCAAAGGGAGTGGAGCAGTTTCTGGGCCAAGCCTTAGACCCTCCACCGGAAGAAGCTGTATCTCAGGCAATGGACAGACTAGTCAAATTGGATGCGATCAATGTCTCAAGTACTGGCGAGACTCTAACGCCACTGGGTCGCTGCCTGTCACGTCTTCCACTGGATCCAGCAACGGGCCGTATGCTTTTTATGGGTGTAGTGATGAGATGTCTTGACCCTCTGTTGACGACTGCCGCCTGCTTTAGTAGCAGTAACACGTTTTACAATCCGCCAGGCCTCAGGAACGAAGCTGGTGATATACGGAAATCATTTTCAGAGACATCCGACATTATGGCTACAATTAAAGCGTATGACAAGTTCTGGGCACTGGTAGACGAAGAAGGTTGGAAAGTTGCGAGAGAATGGGCCATGGATCGGTTCGTCAGCATTTCGGCCATGGTGTCGATCAGGGCTGTGCGATCTCAGCTTTTAGATGAGCTGAATAAGATTGGCATGATTCCCCATGCTGACTTCGAACGTACCGTCGGGAGAAATCGGAGGAATTCCTCCCTTCGATGGGATGCTTCAGTGAATGAAAATGCGGACAATGACAAATTGTATACCGCCATTTGGTCAACCGCGTTCCCCGGAAATCTTGCAGCACGTCGTAAGATTGGGGGAGACTTTGGCACACTCCGTACACGATTGTCAAGCCATGCCGGGTTGCATCCATCGAGTGTTGCCTTTCACCGAAAACCGCCCAGACGCGAGGAACGAAGAAAGATAAAACTTCCCTCATGGTATTTGTATCGCGAAATGGTGCTTTCGTCTCAAGCATTCATCCGGGGAAATACAGGTCTTGAGCCAGAACAAATTCTTCTCTTTGGTGGCTATCGGCTCAATCCACTTGAGGAAGACGAAACGACAAGTTCCGGAGCGCACGGGGTCCTGGACGATTGGATTGTGGTTGAGGGCTCCTGCCCCGAAACTGTAGACCTTCTCATTGCTCTTCGAGAGGAAATGAACCGTGCTTTGGAACGCAAAGTGATGGCCCCCAAAGAACCCTTGCCTGCATCATCCCAAGATTTATTGGACTGCATCAGTGACTTACTGGACCCTCCTGAAAGCGATGGCGAAGACTCGGATTGAAAGATTAATCTCTCAACCTAGATTGATGGGCTGCCATTACTTATTGCATAACTATTAGAAAGATAACGACTTGCCTCTCAACCCATAGTAGCTGCCGTTCAGTTGTATTATCAATCTAATCAATTAGCTAACATAATAAACTATTGCTCAATGACTATCCAAGTCTATCTCCGCAGGCAGGAAATTCGAAGAACTGAAACAGTTCTTCATTTGCCTCAAACAAAAGGGCAAAATCTATGGCTACCACTTGGACCCTCGGAAATGCATCCTCATTGTCTCCCCAGGCAGCGAGGAGACAGCCCGTGCCATCTTTCGCGGCATCATCGACCCCGCAAACGTTGTGACGGGCCACCGCTTCCTTGGTGGCTACATTGGCACCGATGCCGACCGGGATGCTTGGCTCAAGTCCAAAACAGATGAGTGGGCACGCCAGATCCACTGCATGTCCAAAGCCTGTCCGCGCTTTCCCCAGTCCGCCTTTTCCGGCACGCAAAAGTCCCTTCAAATGCAATGGCAGTTCACCCAACGTGTTGTTGAATGTCGCTCCGCCTCCTGCGTCA